>Ga0307477_10002273_pt1 | contig 14991 bp, 17 predicted proteins | sample atmos_gasesECM2C_FD_203316 | JGI IMG/M metagenome (GOLD analysis project Ga0307477, IMG submission 203316) | Hardwood forest soil microbial communities from Morgan-Monroe State Forest, Indiana, United States - atmos_gasesECM2C_515 | ecosystem: Environmental > Terrestrial > Soil > Temperate...
CGAAGAAGCAGAGCGGATCACCACGCAGTACGAGACTGAAAAGAAAGCGCTGCGGGGCGATGTACTGGATGTCGAGACCCGCTTAGCTAAATCGCGCTACGACTTGTCCGTTGCCGAAAATGGCATGGCGACGCAGCGCGAAGCCCTGAACCAACTACTTGGCCGCGATGTAGTCATGCCTTTTCGTGTTGACTTCATTCCGGAGCAGGACGCCAGAGATCTGACGCTTGATTCAGCCCGCCAGGAGGCTCTGGCAAACCGCCCTGAAAATCGGCAAGCGCGTCTGAAAGGAAAGCAAGCGGAGTATGACCGGCGTCTCGCGAAGGCCGAATACATCCCGGACCTGAGTCTCTCTGTGCGCTATCAGGGGATCAACAACGTGCAAGTTCTTCCTCAAAACGTTGCCACGGCCGGTTTCCTTTTGACTTGGGAGCCGTTCGACTGGGGACGCCGCCACAACAAGGTTGTCGAGGCAAGCAAGACTATCGAGCAAGCTCGCAACGGTATTCTAGAGACAGAATCGCAGATCGCTGTCGAAGTTGGCGCGAAATACCGCAAATGGCAGGAAGCCTCTTTGCTGCTTAAGGTTTCTCGGACCGCTCACGAAGCGGCTGTGGAACAGCTCCGGGTGACCAACGACAAATATAAACAGCAGGCTTTGCTCTTGAAAGATCTTCTCGAAGCCCAGGCCAGGAGCTCGGAAACCAATGCTCAGTATCAGGAAGCGCTTTCCTCATATTGGAGCGCCTTCGCTGAGCTGCGCAAGTCGATGGGGGAAGAGTAGCGACGAGAACAGCCCCATCCCAAATCGGAAGCCGAGGTGCAGTGCCAGCGGGCGCGTCCAGAATTTCGGAGAACCAGAGCAGACTTCGAGAAAGCAATTGGAGCGGAGTAGAAATCATGGAGAACACATTGAAGATAGGGCTCGGATTAGCAAAAGCGGCTGTGCTTCTGGCCTTGATGGCAATAACAAATGGCTGTCATCAACCCACACAGGTCGAAGCCAAGTCTCCCACACCAGTTCATCTAGTGGATGTGACTTTGGAATCGTCTTCACAGGATTTGCGCTACTCGGCTTCCGTTTTTCCATTCGCCCAAGCGAGCTTGTCGTTCAAGTCCGCAGGATACGTAACGGCGATTAAGCAGGTCGTGGGAGCAGATGGACGGCGTCGCGATATAGGTCCAGGAGATTATGTTAGCCGCGGCTCTGTTCTCGCGCAGATCAGGCATCAGGATTTGAAGAATCAGCTTGACCAAGCCGCGGCAATGCTCGGTCAAGCCCAAGCGCAGCATGTGGAAGCAACGCAGGATTACGAGCGTGCGAAGGCGCTTTACGCTACGCAGAGCTTGATCAAGCCCGATTTCGATCAAGCGCAAGCCAGATTCGATTCAACCCTTGCCGGTGTGGATCAGGCCAAGGCTAGTCTGCACCAAGCACAGCTAGCGCTTGAGGATGCCGATCTGAGAGCGCCGTTCTCGGGATACGTCCTTGCCCGAAACATTGAACTGGGCAATCTGGCAGAACCAGGGTCGCCGGCCTTTACGATCGCCGACACGAGTGCGGTCAAAATCGGTTTCGGCGTCCCCGAGTACGCCGTAAGGCATCTACGCCTGGGTCAACAATTCAGCATTCATCTCCAGGATGATCCGAAAGAATACAGCGGGCGGGTCACGAGTATTGCCGCGAGCGCCGACGAAAAGAACCGCGTCTTCGCTATTGAAGTGACCGTACCTAATCCCAAGAGCTATTTAAAGCCCGGGATGATCGCCTCGCTCACTGTGTCTGGCGTCCAAAAGGCTCCGGCTCCCGCCGTCCCTCTGAGCGCCGTTGTTGCCGACCCTGCTTCACCTGGCCGCTATGCGGTTTTCGTCGCCAGTGAAGTGGGTGGCAAATGGGTGGCGCATTTGCGTGAGGTCACGCTAGGCGAAACGCACGAGAGCGATGTGGCAGTCGATGGTGTAAAGCCAGGGGAAAAGATCGTCGTTGTTGGAGCGGCCGGTTTGAAGGACGGCGATTCGCTACAGGTTCTTCCATAAGAGGTATAGAAACAAATGGCGCACGAAAACGAGCAAGACATCACTAATCGCCGGAATGTTCCAAGGTTCTTCGTCGAGCATCCGCACATCTCCTGGATGTTTCTGGCCGGAGTCCTCATTTGGGGTTGGTTCGGCTATAAGTCCATGCCGCAACGAAAGGACCCGGAAATCCCCGTGCGCGTCGGTGTCGCGGCTTGTCCGTGGCCCGGAGCGACGGCGCAACAGGTCGAGCAATTCATTACGCGTCGAATTGAGGATGTTGCCGCCGAAAATAAGACCATTCATCCTGGAACAGATGCGGACTATGGCATTAAATCCATATCCCTTCCGGGCTATTCGTTTGTGACCATACAGCTCGATGAGGGCATCACCGATACGAAGCGGCAATTCAGCGATATCAACCTCAAGCTGAATGCCCTAAATTCCCAGTTGCCACAGGGTGCGGGCCCAATCGTTTTCGAGAGTGATTTTGGAGATACCGCTGCTCTTATGCTAACGGTCGCCAGCCCAAAGGCGGACGACGTTGAAATTGCAGCTCGCGCCAATTCCGTCGAGGCTGCGATCCGCAAAGTTCGCGATGCAAAACAGCAGAATCGGGAGGGGCAGCGCCTTACGGTGGTAGATTCCTTTCCACAATCCATCTCCGCAAAGGAGGTCCTTGACACTGGATACCTATTTCAAGCGGAAGCGCAGAGCGCTGGAGTCATTCGAGACGCGGAGATCATTCAGGGGAGTGGCTTCATCGGCGTCGATGGTGTTACCGATGCAGATGACACCTCCATTCAAGCGTTCACCAAACGGTTTATCTCGGAGCGGCTAAAACGGTCCGAGCTGCATCCCGATGCGTGGGGGCCAACGATCATTCGTGATCCGAACGAAACACGGACGAAACTGGCCAGCGTCGCCGGCGACAAATACAGCTATGCCGAACTCGACAATTATTCTGACTTGATTGGCCGGACGGTCCAGGGAGCTCCCGAAGTTTCCAAGGTCGAACGGCGGGGTGTTTTGTCGCAGACCATCTATCTCGATTATTCGCAGGACCGCCTCGCTGCCTACGGACTGCGCCCTGCTGATCTCTCCAAAGTCATTTCGGCTCGGAATATCATCGCGCCCGGTGGGACTACGGAAGCGGGGGAGCACAGGGTTACGCTCATCCCTTCTGGACAATTTGACACCGCCAAAAGCATCGGCGATGTGGCTGTATCCGCCACGTCCCAGGGTGCCCCAGTGTATTTGCGGGATCTCGTCCAAATCAGCCGCGGGTATCAAGCTCCTGCCGCGTATCTCAATTACTACACATGGCGAGACTCCAGTGGGCACTGGCAACGCAGCCGCGCGATCAGCTTGGCAGTTTACATGCGCGATAAGAAGCAAATCGCGCGCTTCGGACAGTCCGTGAATTCAAAGCTTGAGCGGCTTCGCCAAGTTCTTCCCGCCGACCTGATTTTGGCGCACACCTCCGATCAACCGCTCCAAGTGAAGGAGAACATCAATCTGTTCATGCGCGCACTTGTCGAAGCCATTATTCTCGTGGTCATCGTTTCGCTGCTCGGATTTTGGGAGTGGCGCCTGGCGCTGATTATGGCTCTCGCCATACCGATCACACTGGCGATGACGTTCGGCGTCGTGTATGTGTTGGGAATTGATCTTCAACAAGTTTCCATCGCATCCCTGATCATCGCGCTTGGCCTTCTCGTCGACGTGCCGGTGGTCTCTGGAGACGGCATAAAGCGCCACTTGGCGGAAGGGTTTCCGCGCATGACAGCGTGCTGGCTCGGTCCCACAAAGCTGGCAACCGCGATTTTCTACGCAACGATCACGAACATCATCGCCTACCTGCCATTTTTGATGCTGACCGGCAATACCGGCGAGTTCCTGAAGAGCCTTCCCATCGTGATGACGGCTTCCCTGCTGTGCGCACTCTTTGTGGCGATGACGTTTGTCCCGTTCCTCGGTTACTACATTCTGCGCGCTCCAGCAAAGCGCGAACCAACTATCGAGGAGAGACGCCAGCAAGGATTTTACGGCTTCTATAACAAACTCGTAGGCAGGGCCATTAAACACCGCTGGGCTGTCCTCGGCGGGTCCCTGGTTTTCCTGCTCATAGGTGGGTTGTTCGGCTCTCGACTGAAGACCCAATTCTTTCCCGAAGATGTGCAGTATTGGTTTTATCTGGATATTTGGCTACCGAATGAAACTCCTTTGAGCGTCACCAACGATATTGCCGTGCAGGCCGAACGAGTCGTCCGTCAGGTAATTGAAAATCCAACGGGCGCCACTAAGAAGGAGAACCGTGGGCATCTTCTTAAGTCGCTGACGACTTTTGCCGGAGGTGGCGGGCCTCGCTTCTGGTTCTCGGTATCGCCGGAAATGCCGCAGACCAACTACGCGCAAATGATTGTTGAGGTTACCGACAAGGAAGCTTCGCCAACGTTAGCCCGCCCGATCCAGGACGCGCTGGCCAAGGAAGTACCAGGAGCCTGGATTACGGTACGCCAGCTTCAAACGAATCCTGTCGAGAATCCCGTAGAGTTGCTGATTTCCGGGCAGGCAGACGTCGACGCGAGAAATGAAGCTGGCGATATTCGTACGCTGAGACAGATTGCCCGGCAGGCTGAGGACATCGTCAGTCAATCTCCCGGCATTTCCGTTCTTCGGGATGATTGGCTCCCGGATAATGTTCAGCAGAGGATTCAAGTCGATCCTGATCGCGCAAACGTAGTAGGAATCACCAATGCCGATGTCGCGAACGCGTCGACCACCGCCATGAGCGGCACGACAGTGGGCGTGTTCAAAGAAGGCGACAAGAACATCCCCATTGTGGCGCGCCTTCGTATGGAGGAGCGTGCCCAGCTTGCCGACGTCAAGAACCTGTATGTTTACTCTTCACAGACGAACAACCGCGTGCCTTTGCTGTCGATCGCGACGGTCGGAAATTCTTTGGAAACAGCTCGCGTAGCCCGGCGTGAACACTTTCGTACCATTTCGATTCTTTGTTACCCCCGGCCTGGTGTTCTCGCCTCGGAAATACTCGATCCGATTCTTCCAAAATTGCAAGAGTTCGAGAAAAATCTTCCCCCCGGCTATCAGCTTCGTATCGGGGGCGAAAGAGCAAAACAAATAGACGGATTCAGCAACCTGAAAATCGTTTTGCTGATTTCCTTGATTGGAATTTACCTGGCGCTACTCGTTCAGTTCAACAACGCGGTAAAACCTCTCCTGGTATTCGCCGCTGCTCCCTATGGTGTGATCGGCTCTCTCATCGCTCTCTCGATTATGCATACGCCCTTTGGATTTATGGCTTTTCTGGGCATCGCCAGCTTGATCGGCGTGATCGTTAGCCACGTGATCGTGCTGTTCGACTTTATCGAGGAAATGCATGCGAAAGGGGAACCCCTGGAGCAGGCGCTTCCGGACGCGGGAATCCAGCGTATTCGGCCGGTAATGATTACGGTGCTGGCGACCATCTTGGCCCTCTTCCCACTGGCGCTCGAAGGAGGGCCCCTCTGGCAGCCTCTCTGTTATGCACAGATAGGCGGCCTTGCCGTAGCAACGTTTATCACGTTGCTTCTGGTGCCCGTTCTCTACAGCATTTTTGTGCTGGATCTGAAAATCATCCGCTGGGAGTCGAAACAGCCTTCGGAAGCGACTGGGACAGCTGGGGAAAGAGTGCTGCAAACTAATTGATGGCGTTAAGGATTTTCGCGATGATTCTCCTCAATCAAATTGGCGCGGCTGTTCTTCTGGTAAGCCTTACGCTTTTGTTGCAAGTTTCCGGGGTTACAGCGCTCATCGAGTGGCTCAAACGTGTTCTGGCCCGGGACGTGGACAAGCATGGACCAACTTACTCGGCCACGCTTGTAGTGGAATCGACAGTAGCAATTGTGCTTGTGCACGGGCTGGCGATTCTTCTATGGGCCGGTTTCTACCGGTTGCGTTGCTTCCCGTCATGGGAAATCGCTTTTTACTTCTCAGCAAGCAGTTATTCCACGGTAGGTTATGGAGACGTGGTTCTCCCCTCGGCATGGCGACTCTTAGGCCCTCTGGAAAGCGTTACCGGGGTGTTGATGTGCGGAATATCAATAAGTGTTCTGTTTGCTCTCGTCACTCGGCTGCTCGACCGCGACACACAGTCCTTGGGTGGGAAGGAGCAGATGGGCAATCTGTCGCCCGTTCCTACTGGAGGATCGACGAATTCGAGGGGACAAAGCCATGCCTAAACCCAATATCGAAGCCCCCGATTGGCTTCGCCAGACGGAGAGCATTCTTGAAGAGATGAATGAGGGAGTGGCCATCGTTGATGATCAACTCCGCGTAGTATTCGCCAACGAGGCGCTTCTCCGCTTGGGACAATACAAGCGTGATGAGATACAGGGTCGCACGCCCGACGCGATCTTCCCTGCCCAAGATGTCCCGTACATTGTGCAGCAGCACGAATCGGGCCACCGCTACAGACACAATCGTAACGAGTTCTACTTGCCGCGAAAGGACGGGAAGAAGATCCCCGCTATCTTCAGCGGGCGAGTGATTCAGGGGCCCGACGGACGAGAGTACGTAATACTTATCCTGACTGACATTAGTGCCCAGAAACGGGTTGAAGAGCAACTTCGCGAATCCAACATGCTCCTGGAGAAGCGCCAGAATGAAATGGAGGCCGAACTTGCCATCGCTGCTCGCGTCCAGCAATCACTCGCGCCACGGAGCCTCATTTGGCAGGACCTCGAGATTGAAGCCTACTTCAGCCCCGCGCATACCATCGGCGGCGACTTCGGTGTTGTCCACCCGCAGGGCGACGAATTTCTCAACCTCGTCGTGTGCGACGTGTCGGGCCACGGCGTTGGCTCGGCGCTGATGGCCAACCGCATATACTCCGAAACACTCCATGCGCTGGAACGCAGGATGGACCCCGGCACTCTGCTCAGGCAGCTTCACGATTTTGTGCAGGATCGCATCGCGGTTGACGGTTTTTACTTCACGATGGCGGCAGCACGATTTTCTCAGCAAGGGCGGCACGTTACGTTTGCCGGCGCGGGCCATCCACCAGCAGTACTCGTCTCCAATGGCACTCCGCGCCTGATTAATTCACAGAACGGCATACTCGGCTGTCTTTCCGAGATTGCGCCGTCGGAGTCGGTGAACGAAATTGAACTGGCCAAGGGGGACCGTCTGATTCTCTACACTGACGGACTGGTCGAGGTCTTCAACAGCCTCGACGACATGCTCGGCGTCGAAGGCCTTAAAGCGTTGATCCTCGAATCGGCACAGCGACCAATTCTCGAGTTAAAGCAGGCAATCCTGAACGGTGTGACGACCTGGAGGCACGGGCCCCTCTCGGACGACGTATCACTCGTAATCGTCGAAGTTCGATAGCTCCATTAGAGTACGGTTCCAACGTGGCGATAATCGACTATCCGCCGCCATGAAGTCGCAAACGTACACGTTCCATTTCCGTGACGGGGATAACAAAAACGCTCGGAGCTGGGGACCGAGAACACTGATTTTTCCAGGCGTTCGTCTATGGAATCCCCTGGTTTCGTGGCCGCTTTGCAGAAATCCGAAACGAGGCCTGGCAGTGCTGCGGTCCTCTAAAAGGAGGTGGTGGAGCATTTTCTTGCTTGTCGCGCCGGGAAGCACGTGTGCCGCCGTACAGGTCAGTAGGGGGCAAACGATTACACTCCCCGTGGCGCCTGGACCTGTTCTCCCATCCGCTTCTTCTGTGACGTTGAACCCCAGCAGCGTTACGGGTGGGAAGACCGTTGAACTGCGAGAACGCAACAAAGTCATCGCCCGGATCATTCCTGCCGCTCGAGGGAACGAACGGCCCGTCAAGTTTCCTGATTTTGCGGTTCGCGCAAAAAAAGTTTTTGGCGACCGCATCCTGCCAGGCGCCGATATCGTCATCGCAGAACGAGGACGCTATTGAGTGTTTATGTGGATTTAAGTTTTCTTGTTTCCTTATACGTGACCGACCAACATTCGGCTGTCTCCCGACAGCGCGTCCTGATAGCTCCGAGCCTCTGGCTGACAGCACTGCACCGAGCCGAGTGGGCACACGCCATTGCCCAGCACGTTTTTCGCGGAGAGTTGTCCGCCCGAGAAGCCAACCAGATGCACCAGCAAATAGAGCAGGATCAGTCCAACGGGATTTGGATGCCAGCGGACATACCCGAAGACGCTTTCGACACATGCGAGGATTTGGGCCGCCGTTACGGGCCAAAACTTGGTGTCCGCACCCTTGACAGTCTCCATGTGGCCACGGCTCTCGAACTCAAGGCGGAGCGATTTTGGACCTTCGACGACCGCCAGCAGAAACTTGCAAAAATCGTGGGCCAGCAAATTCTGTAGGAGAGTCAGGCACCCAACACCGGCTTTGACAGTTTGGGATAGATTTCCGCCGCGACGTTAAGAAGTTAATGATCGAGCTGCAGCGGCGTGGGATCCTGACACCTATTCTCTGCCAGGGCGGCAGGTCTCCGATCCGGCGCAAAGTTGAGCACCTTTTCTAACCCGAAGGCTAACGCGAGACTTGCCGGACTTGTGGGTGTTATCAAGTACTTGGCAGCCCCCAACAGCCCTGTAAGTTGGCGGACCTGCGATGAAGCTAGTCAGCCCGCTTGCTGCTCGCTCGCTGGGGCTTCGGCTTGCTCTTGCCCTTGAGATTGAGCGCCACTGCAGCGCGGATGAGATCCTTCAAGGCCGCCTGATCGATCTTTTCGCCTTCGTGGATGTCGATGGCACGCCTGACATTCCCGTCGAGGCTGGAGTTGAATAGACCTGAAGGGTCCTTCAACGCGGCTCCCTTGGCAAATGTCATCTTGACCACGTTCTTGTACGTCTCCCCCGTGCAGACCATGCCGCCGTGGGACCAGACGGGAGTCCCCATCCACTTCCACTCTTCGAGGATCTCAGCGTCTGCCTCGTGTATGATTTCGCGCACTTTCGCAAGCGTCGTCCCGCGCCAGTCCCCAAGTTCCTTGATCTTCTCGTCGATTAATACAGAGGCAGGTTCCACCGGGACGGTCCTTTTCATGTTCAGCTCCTTCAGCTCCAACTCTCGCAGCTATTTTGGCGCGCTCAGCGTAGCCTGAAACCTCCGCAAGTGGAAGCCTCTTCTGGTTCGATAGCAGTTCGGAAAGATAGTGGCGACCCGCGTGCGCGCTTAATACGGATGGGCCCCACGCCTCCGGGCCATCGTCCGTGCGGCCCGCCCGCCGTTCAGTCGGCGCGCCGCCCGCTGGCCCACTTGGTGGCATACGGCAGCACGAACAGGTACAGACCGGTGAACAGGAGCAAGGCGAGCGGGAGCAGCGCCAAGAGGCCCACCCAGACGGTATACTTCCCCTTTCCCACGGCGACGATGTTGACGATGACGGCCACCGTAAAAGCAATGGACAGCCAGCGGTGGGTCTGCCGAACCCATTTGTTCCAGTTCAATGAGACCTCCTCTTTCGAGCCACCTGAGACGGCCAGTTGGGCGTTTCGATACCGAACTGCTTGGCGTACTCCACGTTCAGCCGCTGCCAACCGCCGAACTTCATCGCCTCGGGGCCGACGATGCGTCCAATGGGCTGACCGGCCAGAAGCCGCTCCAGCACATCGAAGCAGATGTGCCAGCCCGCCGCGCCCATTGAGATGAAGCGGCGGTCGATGTTGGTCCACAGCGTCAGGCGAGTGCCGCCACCCAAGGCTTCGAGTTCCCACCGCATATCGAAGCGGCCCCAGTTGTACTCAAGCACCTTGGGAGCGTCGGCTCGCGTCACTGTTGTTTCGCAAACATGCAGCGCAGGCGCTCCCACCGTGGTGAGCTTCACCGTTCCAACCGTGCCCAGGCTCCCATCGGCTTCAAAGGGAGCCCACTCGCGCAGATGCGCCGGGTCGGTTAGCGCCTGCCAGACTTTTTCCGGCGAGTGGCGCAGTTCTCTGACGAGAATGAGCGTCCACTTCTCTCCGTCCTTTCGTACCTGCGCCCCGCTGGCCGGACCCGGTGTGTAGTGCTCGCGATCGGTCACCTTCTTCTCCTTAGCATGAATAGCGTGCCAACTGGGTGAGCTGAATGAGGTTGCCGCAGGTGTCCTTCAGCATCGCAATGGTCGAGCCGGTGACGTCGGTGGGCGGCATCGTGAACTCGGCGCCGCGGGCCTTGATCCGCTCGTGGTCGCCCTTGATATCGTCGGTGAAGAACATGGCCGCGGGCTGGCCCTGTTGAAAGATCGCCTGCTGATACGCTTTGGCCGCGGAATTGTTGTTCAGCGCCAGTTGCAGCTCAGTGCCGTCCGGCTCCTCGGGCGAAGCCACGGTCAGCCAGCGATATGGGCCCTGACTGAAATCGGTCTTCTTGGCAAAGCCCAGTACCTCCGTATAGAAGCGCAGGGCCTTGTCCTGGTCGTCCACGTATACGCTGGTCACTTTGATTTTCATTTCGTTTCTCCTTTGTCACGTTCGCGGTCTACGCTGCGTCGTCTTCTCCCTGCCTTGCTTTTCGTTGGTGATGATTCTTCCATGCGGTCGAGGTGCCGTTCCAGAGCATCCACGTGATCGGACCAGAACCGGCGAAACTGCTCCAGCCAGGTATCCACCTCCTGAAATGGTTCAGGTTTCAGCCGGTAGAGACGGCGCTGTGCGTCCACCATGGATTCCACGAAACCGGCCTCTCGCAGCACTCGCAGGTGCTTGGACACGGTTGGCTGCGGCATACCAAGCTGACGCTCGATCTCTCCCACCGACTGTTGTGACGAGACTAGGAGGCTCAATATCGCGCGGCGGTTCGGCTCCGCAATAATCTCGAATACAGATTCCATGCTCTTCGTATACTCCACAGAGCATATACGTGTCAAGGTATATTAAGGGCGGGCCCCAGGCAACGGTTTCGGCCGGAGCGTGCGAATGCACCGTCAGATGCGTTTTTGGCGGGTGCGATTCAGAGCGCTGCGCGCTCCTGAGAGCGAATCTCGCCGGATTCGGAGTCGGTTAGGTCAGTTGGGCGAGTGTTTCGTGAGCGGGAAGCCAGCGCCGAGACAGCGAAAGGCGTACAAGAAGCGCATTGCAAAGACGAACCGGTTCCTACCCTCAATTAGCGGAACTGAAATGTGATTCCTTACAGCGACTTGGCAACCCCTGCTAAGAATATGAGTCCCTGAAAAGACTAGTCTGCCTAGCCTCGCGAGTTCGAGTTTCGTCGTCCCCACCATATCTCCTGAGACTCTTAAACCCATTTTTGCATTGGCGTGGGGCTAAGGTCGGCGAATCATCTCGCCGATAGAGCCATCGAAGACGGAACAGAGTGAGAAGGTCTCGCCGCTGGATGACTTTCCGCGATTCATCCGACTTTTCTGGTGATTTCCGGCACATACCCGCCGAGCACGTGGAACTTTTTGAAAATGAGATTCATCACGCGCTCTTCCATCGGGGTTTGCGGAGTTTCAAGGGAAGTCCACCAGCGACAGATTTGCTCGCGGTCGGCTTTAACGACTTCGGCAATGGTCGGGTATTCCATCGAAAATACAATCCGGTTAGGCATGCGCCGAGGGATAGCGACTGGGCGTTTCCGCACGCGATTTGCGATAGGCGTCCAACTCGGCTGAGGTGATCACGTACTGCGTTTCCGGCGGATGGTTGGCGTGCGCGGCCAACTCTGCCTGGAGTCTTTGTGCGCAGATGTCCGGAGCATCCTGATACCGAACGCGGTGGGAGAGGAAAGCTTCGTTCGCAATGTTCAAAGTGAATTCGCGTTCGGCGCCGGATTCGCGCACCTGAAACGTGTATTCCCGCGCGAGCAACTTTGCCTCGAAGCCGAGGTACTGGACAATGACTTTGTCGCTCACTTGGCACCCGGCACGTATACTCGGGAATTGAGCGAAGGCGCGGGCGTCACGGGTTTGACGCGCTTGGCGCGGCGGCGCTTGGGAGGCACGCCTTCCGCAGGTTCGACGGCCATAAGACTAGTGACAAATAGTTTGATTCCGTGCGAGTCGAAATCAATCGTGGTTCGCTCGGAGTCGTATTTGACGATGACCCCACAGCCATACTGAAAATGCTTGATATATTGGCCCACCTCAAGCATCGGGAAGTTCCCTCCTCATTCGAAAACAAATTCGGTCAAGTCCTGACTTGACTGCGAACACAAGCAGTTGCTCGGCAGCTGACTAGTAGCTCCCACGCCCTCCGCGTCCACCCCGTCCACCAGAAAATCCTCGTCCGCCGCCGCGGTCCCCACCGCCACGGGATTCTTGCGGACGCGCTTCGTTGACCTGAAGTTCGCGGCCTTCGATATTCATGCCATTGAATTCGCCGATGGCCTTTGTCGCGTCGACTTCGGGCCCGAGTTCGACGAACCCGAAACCGCGTGACCGGCCGGTTTCCCGGTCGGTGATGACGCGGGCAGAGGCTACCTTGTATCCCTTCCCGATGAACAGCTGCAGCAAGCTATCGTCGGTCATGCCGAACGCCAGATTCCCAACATAGAGTTTGGTCATTTCCTATCCCTCACTTTGATTTGATCCTCGAAGCTTTTCGTGGTCCCGCACGGTGTCTGTTTCTTCCTTAGCGTGTGCGTAGCAGACACCTTCAAGTGGGCCTTCCTTTGCCGAGAACCTGCGGAACCGCGTGAGGCAAGACCCGGCGGCAAGCCCTGAAAGAGTAATGAGTAACGCATGGGCGGAAGAGTTCCCTGCGACGCTGTAGAGCTCAGGAAGCAACGGCGGTAGCGGCTATTCCGTGAAATGTGGAGTTGCCAACCATGTAGGTATGCACGCGCACGGCCCCGTCAGTCAGCCCGGTAAGGAGTTTGGTCACTTCCGTAAACGTGGTGCGGTCGTATCGCTCGGCGTCCTCGCTGCTTTCCCAGAAACTGTAGGCGTAAATTTCTTTTCCGGTCCGTGACATTAACGTGAGTTCGTCAAGGAAGCCCTTCTGCTTGCGCAGCAGGGGGATGATCTCATTTTCCATCTTTTTGAGGAATTGGCCGGCGGCGTCGGACTTCAGGCGTAGGGAAACCTTGCGAGCGAACATAGACTCTCCTTCTTAAAGACCAAGGGAGTCGTCAGGATGCGGCAACTGGTCTCGAAGACCTGAAAGCGGCCTTGATCGTACGATCAGCATGCCGCGCTTTACTCTTATTGTCAAGTGAAAGTTGCCCCTGTACTATGGGTTTACCAGAACGGTTAACCGGGAGGAGACCGCATGGACGTTTGCCTGGTAATCCAGCAAAGGCTCAAGGAGCTGGGCCTCGAACAACGCGACCTCGCCGCGGCCGCCCAAGTGACGGAGTCTTACATCTCGCAACTGCTTACCCGCAAAAAGGCTCCGCCGGCCCCCAATCGAACGGACATCTACGAGAAGATGAACGCCTTCCTGAAACTGCCGAAGGGCCAGTTGTCCGCCATGGTAGAAGAACAACAGCGGGAAGAATGGAAAAAGAAGGTCGACCCGCCGACACCGCTCCATCGGGAGGTGCGCGAAGTGGTCATCGGGAAGTGCCGCGCCGAGCGGCGGAAACAGGTGCGCGAGATTTTCGAAAAGCAGGCCTTTGGCGAGTTGGAGCGGCTGGTCACGCAGAAACTTCTGGACGTGACAAAAAGAATCGCCCGCGACGAGCTGGAAAACGAACGCTGGCTGAGGAGCATGGCGAAGCTGAGGAACCAGTCCTATGAAGAAGCGCGGACGATCATACTGGAGTTCTTAGATACGGACGTGTTCAATATTTCCGTTAATCATTGCACTGCCTTTCTGGCACCCATGATCGAGTCTTGGGATATCGACGTGATGACATTTGCGATGGAAGTTCTCTTGAATCCGCTGCTCTCTCCGGTACAGGCGGTACATTTTCGGTTTGTTGAGCGGGAAGAAGGCGAACGTGCTCAGGCCGAACCAGGCTTCGAAGAGTTTTTAAGTCTGCCTGATTTGAGTGGAGGCGCTACTGAAGAAGAGCTTGAGTTTCTCCGTAGTCTTAGGTTCAAACGCCATCGCCCCACCGCCGTCTTCTACTACCGGGCGCTTCAGAATCTCAGGGATCCCCTCCATTTTCGCGACGGTTCCCTTCTCCAGCTCCATAAGCACGGGGACGCAAACAGCGCCGAGAAACGGAAGCAAGTCGACTCGAGAAAGAAAGCAATCCGGCGCTGGACAAAGAACACAATGAACCCGAATAAGAGGAACAACTAACTCGCGGAGCGCCTCTTCCCTTCGACGGCTTTTCCGGAGCGGCATCGTAAGGGTGAGCACAGTGGCGGCCACGCGGGAAAGAGGCGGGATCGCAGCGGCTTTTTTATGTTGAGCGGGAACCGCGGTCCTGTGTTATTCTCTTAGTGCGCTTAATCCATCGGTTGTGCTGTGCGGCCCCTCTGGTTTAGAGATTTGATCTGAGAATACCCGCCCTTCGTTTCCTCCGTTCGTTTTCAGCGTAATTCAAAACTAAGACTGGCAATGCAAATTGCTGCACTCGCCCTAAGATGGGCGCGTTGCAAACAATCCCTGCCAGCAAGAAAGCAAAATGCAAAGTTTTTCAGAACTCTCTATATCTCCTTCCTTAAAGGAGCGACTCCATGCGGCGCAATTTTCGGCGCCGACTCCGGTGCAGGCTGCGGCAATCCCGCAGGCACTAGCCGGTGCAGATGTGATTGCCACGGCGCAGACAGGGACCGGCAAGACGCTGGCGTTCCTGATTCCTGTGATCGAGAAGCTCTCGCTGCCGAAGACAGCCGGAATTGCCGCGCTTGTGCTCGTTCCCACGCGAGAACTAGCGATGCAGGTGCTGGCACAGTACGAGGCGCTGCGGTGCAAGCAGGGGCGGCCTGCGGCCCTGGTGGTTGGTGGCATGCCGGAAGGATGCCAACTCGATGCAATTCGAAAGGGTGCCCGCCTGGTTGTGGCTACTCCCGGCCGGTTGGAGGACTACCTCGATCGCGGACTGCTCTCACTTAGCAATGTGAAAACGCTAGTGCTGGATGAGGCAGA
>Ga0307477_10002274_pt1 | contig 14987 bp, 12 predicted proteins | sample atmos_gasesECM2C_FD_203316 | JGI IMG/M metagenome (GOLD analysis project Ga0307477, IMG submission 203316) | Hardwood forest soil microbial communities from Morgan-Monroe State Forest, Indiana, United States - atmos_gasesECM2C_515 | ecosystem: Environmental > Terrestrial > Soil > Temperate...
AGCCATCGTTGTCGAAGGCATCGATCGTTACGTGCCGGAAGTGGCGAACATGCGCGAGAGAATTCTCGTTCTGCGCGACCTGGTTCTGCCTGAGGACGCTGCCGAAAAGAGCAGCATAATGGAATCGGTCTCCATGCCAGCCACTCAGTGTGGCACAGCGCCGGACAAACCGGAACGGGCGCTCACGGTGAATGGAAGTCTGCGCCCGCAAATTGATATCGCTCCTGGCGAGCGTCAGTTCTGGCGTGTTGTGAATGCCAGTCCGGACCGATATGCCGATTTGGAACTCGATTCCGGACCGCTCGAAGTGGTTGCGCTCGACGGTATGCCGCTTGGCTATCACGATCCCTCGATTCGCAAACAGTCGATGGAGCACGTGCTGGTCCCGCCGGCAGGCAGGGTAGAGGCAATTGTCACGGGCCCCGCATCAGATTCTCACGCTGCGCTGCGCTCAAGATGTTTCGACACCGGTCCAGATGGCGATTCCAATCCTGCCATGGTCCTGGCCGATATCGTTTCTGCGGCGCGATCGAATCCTCAGACTCACCGTCAACTGCGTGGGCATCCGGTCCACGTAATCTTTTCGCCTGCGATGCTTAGGCGTGTCGAAGCTGCCAAACCACAATTCGTGGTCAATTTTACGGAAGACAAACAGGGGTTCTACATCAATGGTCAAAAATTCCAGATGACCGATCGCCCTATGCTGACGGTGAATGTCGGTTCACTGCAGCATTGGCGGGTTACGAATCCAACTAAAGAAGTGCATCCATTCCATATCCATCAAGTTCACTTCCTCGTCTATTCCACGGGCGGCAAGCCAGTGAAAGATCCGGTATGGCTCGACACCGTGGACGTCCCATACGGGGGCTCGGTGGACCTGGTGATGGATTTCACCGATCCCATTATCCGCGGCATGTCACTTTTTCACTGTCATCTGCTGAATCACGAAGACAAGGGCATGATGGCGAAGATCCTGTTCAAGTAAGTCCACGGAACAGTTCCTCCCGGAACCTCTGTGCTACAATTACGATATATTTGTAGCACAGGAGAATTCCATGCGGGGCCAAGCGCAAAAGAGCCATGCGCAGCGATCGGCTAGTTCTAGTCTTTCGTCAAAAAGGGGAAAGCTGAAAGATGTGCTCGTCATCGCAGAGGAGAGAGGTCTCCTTCGTGGCGCTCGAACTAAAGTTGTGCGCGGGCGTATGCCTGAAGCTCTGGTCAACAAGGCGAAAGCACGGACTGGAATCAAGTCTGACACAGACTTGCTTGAAGTAGCTTTGGCGAACTTGGCTGTCTCGGACGATTACCCGGAGTGGCTGCTTTCTCGCAAGGGAACCGTTCGCCAGGACCTGGACCTTGAGTTCTGATTTCGAACGCACGCTCCGTCGTCTAAAGCCTGACAAACAGCTACAGCGGTTGAAGCCGCGACCGGAGTCCGATCTCACCTTCCTTGGGTCGGACAAGCCGAAAACTTTGCTCTATGACACAACCGTCTATGTGGACGTTCTGCAAGGACAGTTGCCGGCAACCGGCGACCTAATGTTGCGCGCGGCAGACGCCTGGCATTCCACAGTCGCTGAAACAGAACTGGCTTCCACCTGCGCTTTGCTTGATCCCGAGCACCCCGACACTGCTGCCGCCATAAAGGAAATCACAGCAGTGATTAATCGGATGCCGTCGCACCGCACCATCGCGCCTGATCGGGAGATATGGCGCAGTGCCGGCATCCTTACGGGCACGATCGCCCGGCTTCACGGAGTACAAAAGAAGGACCGCCGCCGAATTCTTAACGATGCATTAATTTTCGCAACAGCTCGCAAATACGGGCACACGGTTTTGACCAGGAACATCGTCGACTTCGATTTTCTTCAGCAGCTTGATCCCGCTGGACGAGTCTTGTTCTACATACTTTGAGAACAACGAGACACGCATATCAATCGTAAGGGTTCCAACTCGAAAATATGAGGACTTCCACCCTAGGCCTCCTCCGCTAAAAGCGCCCGCCGAACCGGCACGAAACCCGCCAATATGAGTAACGTCCCGATCGTCATCCAGTTATCGAGGTCCCAGAACAACAGGAAAAGCAGTGCGCCGAGCACAATGCACGTAACTGCCCATTTTGGAATTCTGCCAATCAGCGTCAACGCCTGGGCCGCCAGCCCGACCATTGCCAGCTTCGCCAGCGTGGTTGTCAGCAGGAACGCTCCCTGGTTCGTTGTCATTGCTTTGAAGGTCGCGATCGCGCCTTCGGTATGCGCAGGATCCACCAGCCCAAGGCCGCGATAGAAAGCCGTCCACATCCCAAATACGCCACCGAGGTAGATCGTGCCCGTCACTGTAACCATCATTGCGATCGCGCTTGCCACCGGACGCGTCCGCCTCCCCAACATGTAAAGGGCGAAGGCGCAAAGTGGAATAAGTGGCAGCGCGAGGTAGCCAAGGATATGCGGATCGTGGATCAAAGGCCACCGGTTTTGCGCCCTGATCAGCGCTGCGACCACCCGCTCCGGCGGTGCCGGCGCATAATGCAGACGGAAATGAAAAAAATCCGACCCGCGCCGGAAATGCATCAGGAAAACAAGGATGAATAAACACGGAAATACCAGCAGTGCCGCCGCCAGGGTTCTCCGGATAGGGTCATTGGTCGCGTTAGTATCGTTGATTGCGCTGGTTGTTGCTGTCATCGCGGCGATGCTATAAAACCCGGTTGACCGCGGCAACAGGAAACGGCGATTACATGGCAGTTGCGAAACAAAATTCTGCAAATGTCTCGCATCGTCGGAGCGGTACGCGCAGAGATAGGGAGAAAGACCAACGCGTCCTGCGAACGCGTGCGCGCATAGATGCGGCATTCGTCGAATTGCTGCATCGCCGGCCTTACGGTGACATCCGTATTGGCGACATCACCAAGAAAGCCGGCCTCGGTCGTGCCACGTTTTACGCGCACTACTCTGACAAGGACGATCTGCTCCGGTCGCAATTCGAACGCATCGTCGCTCCCATGCTCATCGCCGTGCCCGATAACCCTTCGCTCCTCGATGCCACGCCGTTCTTTGCCCACATCCGCAGCGCGCCACAACTCTACCGGGCACTGATGGGACCAAACGGCGGCAGCGCGCCGCGAGTTCTGCGCGACTGCTTCGAAATACGCGCACGAAAAGCCCTGTCACTCGACCAAAGCGACAACCCCGGACTGAAGCAGTTCGCCGCCACCCGCTTCGTCGCATCTTCACTTGTCACCATCGTTGAATGCTGGCTCGAACACGGCGGCCGCGAGACTCCGCAGCAGGTACAAGCGCTCTTCTCCAAGCTGGTCAGCCCCGGCTTGCGCGCTTACACGACGGTCGCAATTTGATCTGACTGGCGCCTTACCTCAAATGCTAAAAAATAGGCGCCGGTCAAAGCCGACGCCTGGCAAAACCTCGTTAGATTTTCCGTTACTTTGTCGGACAAGGCGTAAACGGCGATGTCAGCTTGGTTGTGTCCGGATAGCTATATGCTCCGCCGATTGCCGTCGAGGGACTCTGACCTTCGAACCACTGTAACAATCCTTCTGTCTGCGGATGATAGGTGAAGCCGTGCAATGTTACCGGGAAGGAATCGTTGGGAAGATTCTCGATCACATCTCCGGTTTCCAGCACGTTCTGACAGACGCCCGGAGGAGCTCCCGGAATTTGATAATTGGGAACCACATTATTTACGAACGGATCGTTCATCGTCTCAGACAATTCGTGACTCAGAGCATTTACATCTGCAAAAGCCGTTGGATCTCCAAAGACACGGTCCGCAATGTCTGAGTCCAGCGAAGTCGCGAAGTCGAACAACTGGACGAAATGCTTGTTTTCAACCTGCTTAGTCTCGAAGGCAGTGTGGAAGCCACCGATGCAGCAATCCACCGGCTTCCCTTGTTTGAAGTCGCCATAGACAGCATTGCGCGTGAGGAAGATCGGTACTGCTTCAACGGTGAGCCCTTCGGTCTGTATCAGCGTGTTCAATTGCGACACGATAAAGTTGATATCGATCAAAGCGCCCACGCTTCCATCTTTCGCTGCAAACACAATGGCTGATCCCGGCGGCACTTCGATAGTTACTGGAATAAGAGTTTGCGGAGTTCCCAGCAACGTGTGCCAGTCGTCGCGGTCGTGTCTCTCCGTGTTGATGACGTTGAAAAACTCGGCGCGCTGGACGGCGTCGCCAAACTGGGTATCTCCCGAGGTATAGTCCGCGTTCTCAAAGTTCGGAGACTGCTTGATCTCGTCAGTAATCGCGGTTGCGTCGATGACGATGTTATTTCCGTTGCTGTCAACAAACTGGTCGAAGAACAGCGACATCGGCACGTAAGTCGTGGGAATCGTCGTCGTCCTACCGCCGGACGGATCATGTCCCATCATCGTGAAGGGAAATAACTGTCCCTGGAAGACGAATGATCGGATGAAGTTTGGGACCGAAACGATGCGTTGCGGCTGCTGCGTGGTCGCGGCATTCGCGTCGGAAGACATCTGGTTGAACTTGGTATGTTTTGGACTTGCTCCCAGCGACTGGAAGAAGCTCGAATCCACTGCGACCGGCAAACTGGTACCGGTCGTATTGTGCCCTTGAGCAAACATCGCGCTGGTAACGAGGGTGGTAGTAAAAAGTGATAGCGCAAACGGAATTCGCATTGCTGATTCAGTCCTTTCGGTCCGACTCCAGGGGAATTTGTCGATCTCGAAAAATCTCGTCCCACGCGAGCGGAGGGTGACGCTCGTATCGACTCAGCAACTCTCGTTCCTATTCCGGCTCCTTATGTAATCAGCAACTTCTCTGCTTCGTCCCTATGGAAAATTGCAACTGGCTGCAGATTGTGGAAGTGTTCGCGGCAAGTTTGGGACGAAAAGAGACGAGACGAGTCGCTTCTTCCCTATTTGGGCAACATCCGCCGCGAGTCATCGCGCGAAAAGCAAATCATGACACGGGACAAAGGAATGGCCCCCACCCGCTCTATTCCGGGAGTGACTGCAGATTCTTGAGTTAATGCAGCGTCGCCATTCCGTCCCGCGATCCTCGCGTTTTGTCATTGACTGCTGACGGGTAGCCGCTTAGGGTACTCGGCGCTCGAAAAAACCAGCGGCCGCGCACATCAAAGGTTGATCGCGCTGCGGTCCCTGCCTAGGAGGAACTATGAAATTCACGACTCTACGCGGGCTCCTGGTGGCATCCCTGCTGGTGTCCACTTTTGCCGGAGCTCAGAACAACGCTCCGACGCAGTTCAACGAAGCTACCATCGCTCAGCTCCAGGCGCAGATGGCGTCTGGCGAGCTTACGTCGCAACAGCTTACCCAGTACTACATCGACCGCATTATCGCTCTGGACCAGAATGGGCCGGGCGTTAACGCCGTCATCGAACTCAATCCCGGCGCGCTGGCTTTGGCGCGGCAGGCGGACCAACTGCGCAAGAAAGGCATCGTCCTGGGTCCGCTGCATGGCATCCCGATCCTGCTGAAAGACAACATCGACACCGCCGACCAGATGCAGACGACTGCAGGATCGTTCGCGCTTTTCGGCAAGCCTGCACCGCACGACTCCACCATAGCAGCGAACCTGCGCGCTGGCGGCGCTGTGATCCTCGGAAAAACAAACCTGTCGGAGTGGGCAAACTTCCGCTCGTTCGAGTCCATCAGTGGTTGGTCGGGACGCGGAGGGCAGACACACAATCCCTACGGCATCGATCGCAATCCCTGCGGTTCCAGTTCCGGATCGGGAGCGGCGGCTTCGGCGAACTTTGCCACGGTATCGTTAGGCACAGAGACTGACGGCAGCGTTGTCTGTCCCGGAAACGCCAATGGAGTTGTCGGATTGAAGCCGACGGTTGGACTCACAAGCCGCGCTGGCGTGGTGCCGATCTCGCACACGCAGGACACAGTCGGTGTCCACGCTCGCACCGTCGCAGATGCCGCCGCGACTTTGGGTGTGATTCAGAGCCGTGGTTTCGACGGACGCGACCTGGCCACCGAGGGCGTCCCGCTGGGCTGGCAGGGAACGGGAAGGGCACGTCCGAACATTCCCAAGGACTACACACAGTTCCTGGATCCGAACGGTTTGCATGGCGCGACAATCGGCATCACGCGCGCAGGGTTGAGCGGCTTTCCGGGGGTATCGACACCACAACCGGTGCTGGACGCCTTCGAATCGACTGTAGAGGCTCTTACCGCAGCCGGCGCCAACGTAGTGGATCTGGATGCTGCGGGCTTCAGTTTCTCGCCACCCGATGGCGAGTTCATGGTCCTGGTCTACGACTTCAAGTTCGATGTCGCGAAGTATTTTGCGACGCGGGTTGGAGTGCCGGTCGCAGGAGGATCGCTGCAGACGGCAATCGATTTCAACAATACCGTTCCGGGAATCGAGATGCCCTTCTTCAATCAGGACATCTTTGACTTTGCCGAAACCATGAATCCGGATCCTAATTTCTGCGACCCACGTTTCACTTCGGCGGTGCTTCCCACTACCGCAACCTGCATGACGTACAACGATGCGCTGAAGATCGGACATCTTGCAGGCGCGAACGGCATCGACGCAGCAATCAAACAATTCCACCTTGATGCGGTCTTTACGGCCACGGACAATCCGGCCTGGGCCACCGACCTGCTCTTTGGTGACCACTTCATCTTCGGTACCTCGGGCTTGGCCGCCTCTCCGGGATATCCAATCATCCAGGTGCCCGGAGCCATGCCGAAACTTTGCGCTTCACCAACGCTGCCGGCGAACTGCACGCAGTTTGGCGTCCTCCTTGGCGTCAGCTTCTTTGGCTCGGCGTTCAGTGAACCCACGCTAATCAAGTTGGCCTCGGGATTCGAGGCGGTGACGCAGACGCGCGCAAACAATTTGCCCACGTTCGCGGCCACAACGCCTTTTACCAATATCCAAGGCACAACACTTACACCACCGCACCGACACGCCTATCCTCCGGGTAAGCCGCCGAAAGGGCCACACCGGATGTAGGTTGTTGGATGTCCACGAACGAAATCGGTCCCTGTCGGCTCCCACCCTGTGAAATCCCGCAGGATGGGGGCCACAGACCGGCCTGCTGCGTGCGCTGTCGTCGGCTCGTTTGGCAGACCGGCGCTAAACAGGCCCGGCAAAAACTGCAAACCGGTTTAGGGAAGGGCGCCGGCTTCAGCCGTGCCGTTAAATCTTTCCAAATTAGTACGGCTTTACAGCCTGCGGAAAAATGCTGTGGAAAACGATCGATGTCAAGGCCGCTGCGCGTAGTGCCGACGTAAGAAATTTGTGAAACATCTCGTAGCTTCAAATTCCCTGCTTCAGCGAATTTTGCAGCGAATTTTTCGCGCATGAAGCCCGAAAATCTCAAATTGTGCCCAAAATCCGCGAAATTAGCTCCGCACGCAGGGAACGTGTCAGCGATTCCAGGGAATTTCGCGCTAACGCTCCGGCAAGATTAGAGTTACAAGTACTTTCCCTCGAGTCTGGATACCACTAGCAGCGAAATAATAGGGAATCCCGGACCTTACAGTGCGGTGACCTCTTAAAATGAGCAGGTTTCGCCTCCATTCAATTTCCACAAGAGTTTTTTAACCTCTTAGCCGCTGAGGTTGGCTTTTCTCTCGTTGGTCAACTTTTCCACCCTGTAACCCGCAATCCTTTGCTACCAATCGTTGCCGCAAGACTTGCCGCATAAATGCGGCCAATTGAATGTGACGCTAATTCTTTGGCTTAGCGCGAGTCTAGGATTTACGAGGCATTCCAATGCACGTCAGCGATTTAAGACGTCATCTGATTTGCGGACACATAAAATATGGAGACTCACACCCGGGCAGGCAAATATTGAACGTCACGAGGATTTGGCGAACAGGTTTCATGGTTTTCGTTCTCTGTATGGCGGCGCTCGCCGTCGCACAGGACAGTACTGCGCCGGAGCGGATCGGAAGTCCCGAATCCGGCTCTGTAGCGGCAGCCAAGCCCTTGAGTATCTCACTGCCATCTCGCCCGGAATCTCTCAGCCAGGATCAGATTAAGGAACTCATCCAGAAGGTGGCAGACAACGACATCGAAAACGATAAGAGACAACGCGACTACACCTACATCGAGCGCGACGTCGAGAACAATCTGGATGGCAAAGGACAGACGAAGTCCAGCGAGATCAAAACCTACGAGGTGCTGGAGATTTATCGCGAGCAGGTGCAACGCCTGATCGAGAAAGACGACAAGCCGATCTCAGACAAGGAAGCGGCCAAAGAGGAAGAGAAAATCCAGAAGATCATCGACAAACGCAGGAACGAGTCGGAGCACGACCGCCAGAAGCGTGAAGAAAAAGAAAGGAAAGATAGGGAAGAAGGACGCAAGTTTGAAGCCGAGATCGCCGATGCCTACAACTTCCGTCTGGTGGGCACCGAACTGGTGGGAGAGCGTCCGGCTTGGGTAATCGAAGCCGAGCCGCGTCCCGGGTTTGTCCCGCACATGAAGTACGCGAATCTTCTTTCCAAGTTTCGCGGCCGGGTGTGGATCGACAAGACAGACCTGCAGATGGCAAAGATGGATGTGGAGTGTCTAGACACGGTGTCGTGGGGATTGTTTTTAGTCCGTTTCCACCGTGGCTCGCATTTCATGATGGAGCAAACTCGAGTAAACGACGAGGTTTGGCTGCCCCGCCAGCTCGCGTTCAAAATCGACGTCCGGCTCGCCTTGCTCAAGAACTTCAAAGCGGACTTCGAGCAGACATTCCGTGATTACAAGAAATTCCGCACCGATACCAAGATTGTAGGCATAAGCGAAGCTCAACCCGAGAAGTAGTCAGCTACTGGCGCTAGCTGCTTGCGGCTTAAAGAATGCGGCCGGATGATAGCGCCTGTCTCCGTGATTTAATGAACTGAGTGTCCGCCCTTCACAGTCTTCGGGTTTCGTTGGAAATGATTAAGTGGGAGCATTCCGTTTTTGCTCTACCTTTCGCGCTTTGCGGAGCCATGCTCGCCGCTCGAGGATGGCCAACTCCCTGGCAGTTGCTTTGGATCGTTGTGGCCATGGTCAGCGCGCGCACTGCGGCGATGGCATTTAACCGTTACGCCGATGCGGAGATCGACGCCGCCAATCCTCGCACCAGTGCTCGCGCGCTTCCCGCCGGCATTCTCAGCAAGCGATTCGTGGGATTGTTCGTAATCGTCGCCAGCGCTTTGTTCGTCCTGGCGGCGGCAATGCTGAATCGCCTTACGCTGCTTTTGTCGCCGGTCGCGCTGGCGCTCGTGTTCTTCTATTCATACACGAAACGTTTCACTCGCTGGTCGCATTTGGTGCTGGGCTTTACGCTTGGAGTCGCTCCCGCAGCCGCATGGATTGCGGTGCGCGGCTCCCTGGACATGCGCATTCTGCTGCTGACGGGTGTGGTGACATTCTGGGTCGGTGGCTTCGATGTCCTTTATGCTTGCCAGGACTGCGAGTTCGACGCCAGCTTCGGACTGCACTCGATTCCCCGCCATTATGGAATCTCACGCGCGTTATTGCTGGCGCGAGCGATGCACCTGGTCATGCTTTTGCTCCTGATCGGAGTAGTAGCTGCATTCGGATTGGGGAAATTGGCCATTGCAGGCGTGATTGCAGTCACCCTTCTGCTGGCGTACGAGCATTCGCTGGTATCAGCACGCGATCTCTCGCGGTTGAATGCGGCTTTTTTCACAATGAACGGAGTGATTGCGGTGGTGCTTTTCATCTTCGTTGCTGCCGATCTTCTGTGGCGCCACGGCGGGCATCTATGATGAATGCGAGCACAGTGGCACTCTCCAATTGATCCTAACCAAACAAATGCGCAGTTTCAATTTGAAACTCTCGGCTGTGTCATCCTGAGTGAGGGCGGATGCCCGAGTCAAAGGATCCCGGAGTTTCTCAAAAAATGAAATGCTGCCGGGGCCGGGAGTCTTTCAACCCAAAACGGTTTCGAATCCCAAGTCTTGAATGACGGCAAAGTAGCCTTAAGTCGCCGGGGGTTCTTCGACTCGGGCATTCGCCCTCGCTCAGAATGACAGGCTCACCGTGTATGTTTCTTCCGATAACGAATTGCGGTAAACAGCGAGCCTGCTTCACTTCGCCTCTGAGTTGATGAATAATTGCCGTTCTTTATTCTTCTCGGAGAGCGAAACTGGCCCGCATCCCGCACAAGAAAACTTCTTCGCCCCTGCGCATCGCGGTCGATACCGGCGGCACCTTCACCGATTGCGTCTGGATTCAAGGCGGCCAGCTAAGGATTTTGAAGGTTTTTTCAACTCCCCACGATCCTTCGCAAGCCATTTCTACCGCTGTTTCTCGCATTCTCAGCGAGGAGACGCAGCCTGCTGCGTCTCTACGAAAATCACGCGCTGATCTGGTGCTGCTTCATGGCACGACTGTGGGAACCAATGCACTGTTGCAGCGCAAGGGAGCGCGCACTGCGCTGGTCGTCACCGCAGGATTTGAGGATGCCATTGAGATTGGACGCCAGGCGCGTCCCAATCTCTACGACCTGAATGTCCGGCGCATCGAGCCGTTGGTCGCGCGCGAGCTGCGCTTCGGAATCGCGGAGCGCACGCTCCCCAACGGCAGCATCGAGCGCCGCCCTTCGCCTGACGATTTGCAAAAACTGCGGTCGCAATTGCAGTCGAGAGCCACTGAGTCAGTAGCTATCTGCCTGCTGTTTTCCTTTGCCAATTCCGCCAATGAACAAGCCGTCGAGCGGGAACTCGAGGCACTCGGAATTCCCATTTCGGCATCCCATCGCATCCTGCCGGAGTTTCGCGAATACGAGCGCATGAGTACGGTCGCGGTGAACGCATATCTTCAGCCGCTGATGCAGCATTATCTCGAGAACCTGCAAGCGCGAATTTCCAAAGAGCGAGGGGCGAGAGTCTTTGTGATGCAATCGAGCGGGGGCATCACGGCGCTGCAAACTGCGGCCGCTCAGCCGGTGCGAACGGTGTTGTCGGGCCCGGCGGGTGGCGCTGTAGGCGCGTTGGAAATGGGTCGCAATGCCGGCTTCGACCGCATCGTCTCATTCGATATGGGCGGCACATCGACGGATGTCTCGCTGCTGGAAGGAAGTCTACGGCTCAGCTCGGAAGGTGAAGTTGCTGGACTTCCAGTGCGCGTGCCGATGCTCAACATTCACACAGTTGGGGCGGGTGGCGGATCGCTCGCGCGCATCGACGCGGGCGGGGCCCTGCGCGTCGGACCAGAATCCGCCGGAGCAGATCCCGGTCCCATTTGTTACGGGAGAGGAACTCTGCCGACGGTCACGGACGCCAATCTCATTTTGGGACGACTGCGCCCGCAAAACTTTCTCGGCGGCGAGTTCCGGCTTGATTCGGAGCGCACTCGAGTGCTGTTCCAGGAATGGATTCGACAACATCGGCTTGACTGGTCGCCAGAAGAACTGGCTGGAGGCATTGTGCGTGTGATCAACGCAACGATGGAAAAAGCGATTCGAGTTGTTTCCGTCGAACAGGGATACGATCCTCGCGAGTTCTCGTTGCTGTCGTTTGGCGGAGCCGGAGCACTGCATGCCTGCGAACTTGCCGCCGGATTGTCGATTCCGCGAGTGATCGTTCCACCGGCGCCGGGCGCGCTCTCCGCCTATGGGATTCTGGTTAGCGACGTGGTGAAGGACTTCTCCCGCACCGCTCCCATGCTGCTCTCTACCGAGACTTTCGGCTCGGCTTCCCGAGAAATCGAGAAAAGCTTTGACGATCTTAAGCAGACTGCGCGACATGAATATGTGGCTGAGGAGTGGAAGGGCAAACCACGCCTCGAATGTTCACTCGACATGAGATACCAAGGGCAAGGCTATGAGCTGCGAGTTCCATGGCGCCGAACTCCGGCGTTGCTGGATGACTTTCATTCTGCCCACCAGCGGCGATTTGGATACCAACATCCCGGCAAACAAATCGAGGCAGTCACAGTGCGCGTCCGGGCTACTCTGCCGCAGCAGAGTGGTGCGATCGGCACTTCAGACAAGAAACGAGCTAGGCAGCCTGGCGCCATGCACGACCATGTCTACTTCGACGGCAAGCCGGTAAAATCTCGCGTTCTTGAGCGGGAGTCTCTGCCATCGGGCTTTTCTGCTTCGGGTCCGGCGATCGTTACCGAATACACTGCGACAACGGTTGTGCCGCCGGGTTGGCGGCTAGCAGTTCGGGACTCCGGTGCGTTGCTGCTCGAGGCCCGCGCGCGTACCTCAGGATCAAAGATCTTAGAAGAGGCGCAAACAAAAAAGAAGAGGCCTTAGATGGCCTCTTCTTGAACGAATTGTCGCTCGGTTCAATCAGGCTGCGTCGCGCTTGTGATCGGTTTCGATGTCACGATTCATGCCATCGTCTTCGTGTTCCATGTCACGTTTCAAGTCGCGGGCGCCGTCTTTTAGCTTGCCCCACGCATTCTCTGCGCGCCCTTTAATCTCGTCCATGGCGCCTTCGCCTTGGGCTTTGTCGTCGCCCGTCCACTCGCCGACTTGACGTTTTACGCGTCCAGCCACCTCGTCCATCTTTCCTTTGATCCTGTCCTTATCCATAATGGTCCTCTCCTCGCTCCTATCCAGGGCAAAACCTCATGGCCCGCCGCGGTAGCCGCGGGCGCTACTGAAAAACGTGCATCACTCACCTAAATTGCGGTTCGACGGCCGGTGAGTAGCTGGAAAACCAGCGCAACCAGAGCCAGCACGAGAAGCAGATGAATAAATCCGCCTAACGTGTAGCTGCTGACTACTCCGATCAGCCAGAGCACAAGCAGAATTACAAAAAGGGTCCAGAGCATTGGCCCTACCTCCCACAGCAAATTTGCGAATCTTTTGCTGGTACGTAAGAAGTCTTGGTGTGTACTAGGGTTGCTGGCAATCGAGAGCTGCAGGCCGGAGCGGCCGAAAGGATTTGGTGAATTTGTGATTTCTTGATTTCGTGATTTGCGCTACTCTGCTTTGAATCCTCCCCATCTTCAAATCAAACAATCGCCATATCGCGAAATCACAAAATTCCGTTTAGGGGTCTATTTTGAAAATTGCTATCCAAGGTGAGCGTGGCTCCTTCAGCCACGAAGCGGCACTGCAGATGGAGCCATCCTGCACCGTGCTTTCATGCTCTCGGTCGGCGGAGGTCTTCGATTGTGTGCTGCGGAAGAAAGCCCAGGCTGCGGTGATTCCGATTGAGAACACCCTGGCAGGCCCGGTAACCGAACATTTCGATTTACTGCTGGAACATCCGCTGTTCATTCAGCGCGAACATCGCCTGCGCATTCGCCACAACCTGATCGCGATCCCAGGTACGAAGCTAAATCAAGTGCGGCGCGTCCTCTCGCATCCCGTGGCGCTCGACCAGTGCCGGCGATTCTTTCGCGACCACCGGGAAATCCAGCAGGTCCCGTTCTACGACACGGCCGGCAGCGTAAAGCACGTGCTCGAGAAGAGGGAGAACGACGCAGCCGGAATTGCCAGCCGGCAAGCGGCAGTGGAGTATGGGGGCAGAATCCTGAAATCAGGAATCGAAGATGACCCTAAGAACTTTACGCGCTTCTTTATGATCGCTCCCCACGAGCGCTGGGCGGCAGACGCCAACAAGATCTCGTTAGCATTCTCCGTGCCTGATGAGCCAGGCGCTCTGTTCAAATCCCTGGCAGTTTTTGCTCTGCGCGACATCTCACTGAGCAAGATCGAGTCGCGTCCAGTGAAGGGACGTCCCTGGCAGTACGTCTTTTATGCCGACCTGAAATCTGGCCGTACATCGGCTGCGGAAAATGCTCTGCGCCATTTGCGGGAAATCTGTCCCATGGTCAAGGTACTGGGAATTTATCGAGCAGGCTAATCCAACCCAAAGTACTCAAAGCGAAATTCATCCCAGCTCCGGGTCATTTCCGAAGTGTTAATCTGTAAGAGCTGCCGTGCTTAGTAGCTTAGAAGCTCAGCAGCTTAGAAGCTGGCTTTCATGGACCATCGCGCATTCTTCTTCCAAAAGCTGGGACTCACGAACCGAGACCTGGAGCGCTATCTGGCTGAAGCGCTTTCGGCGGGCGGCGATTACGCCGATCTTTATTACGAGTACCACACCTCGACTTCCCTGAGCCTGGACGAATCGCTAATCAAATCTGCCACGCAGGGAATTTCGGCGGGCTGCGGGGTGCGCGTCATCTCCGGCGAGCGCACGGGCTATGCCTATACCGACGATCTGTCGCCGGAGCGCATTCTGCGCGCCGCACGCACAGCCGCGTTGATTGCGAGCGGTCCGAACAAACAGCCGATGGTAAGCCTCAAGGATCCCACCGGCGGGCATACTCTGTATGCGATTGCCTCGCCTTCGGTGGACGCAGAAGTGGCAGCCAAGGTCGAATTGCTGCATCGCGCCGACGGCAATGCTCGCGGCTACGATTCGCGAATCGTGCAGGTACGCGCAAGCTATGCCGACGAACTGCGGCGCATCCTGGTGGTCGGATCGGATGGAGTTATCGCCTCCGATTCGCAGCCGCTGGCGCGCATGAATGTCTTCTGCATTGCGAAAGATGGGATGAATTCCGCGCGCGGCAATTCCGGAGGCGGCGGCCGTGTAGGCATTGAATATTTTCAGAAGGAAAAAACGCCGGAATTTTTTGCGCACGAAGCCGCACGCCAGGCAATCATCCAGCTCGATGCACGGGAGGCGCCCGCGGGAGAAATGGAAGTTGTGCTCGGACCTGGTTGGCCTGGAGTGCTGCTGCACGAGGCGGTTGGGCACGGACTCGAAGCCGACTTCAATCGCAAGAAGACCTCGGCCTTTGCCGGGCTAATCGGCAAACGTGTGGCGAGTGAGAAGGTCACGGTGGTGGACGATGGCACCATGCCTTCGCGACGTGGCTCCATCAACGTCGATGACGAAGGATCGCCTACGCAGCGCACAGTCTTGATTGAAGACGGCATTCTTAAGGGATACATCAGCGACAAACTTTCCTCGCGGCTAATGGGTATCGCCGACACTGGCAACGGCAGGCGCGAAAGCTATGAACATATTCCCATG
>Ga0307477_10002275_pt1 | contig 14975 bp, 16 predicted proteins | sample atmos_gasesECM2C_FD_203316 | JGI IMG/M metagenome (GOLD analysis project Ga0307477, IMG submission 203316) | Hardwood forest soil microbial communities from Morgan-Monroe State Forest, Indiana, United States - atmos_gasesECM2C_515 | ecosystem: Environmental > Terrestrial > Soil > Temperate...
GTCCAGGACCTGGCCCTGGCGCCTGATCGAGCCGGGCACCACGGTCCCGGTCAGCTGGTAGGACTGGCCCGGCTGGGCGCCGGCCAGGAGCTGGCTGGGGCTCACGGCCGCGCTGGCGGCGGTGAAACTCGTATAGATCAGGGCGCCGGCCAGCACGACGGCGGCGGCCAGCGCAGTGAACAGGCGAAGCCTGCGCTTTCTGCCCGGATCCATGGGCGGGTCAGTATCTCAGACCTCCGGCCACCCCCCGGGCGGTCATAGCGAGGACTTTGGCTCCTCAGGACGAAACCTTTTGGGGTCTTCCAGCGTTATTAGAGGTAAGAATGAGAGCCCGCCGACCACGTCCGTCCGACCAGCCCCGCGCGACCGGCAGCCTGCTGCGCCCGCGGCGAGCGATCCGCTCGGGCGCGCGGCCCCACCGCGGGGGCCGGGAGGCGGCGGCCCCGGGCTCGACCTCTCGGTCCCCGGGCCACGGGACCGCCCCGGCCGAGCCGGGGTCCGCGGGAGAGGAGCAGGCTCCGACGAGCCCGCTCACGCCTGAGGCACGGGCCCGCCAGGGCGGCGGGCCCGACGACCTGGCCCATTACTCGTGTTCGTGCGGGTACGCGTTCGAGGCCCAGGTGTCGACCTCGGTGCACTGCCCGCACTGCGGCGACCCGCAGGCCTGGTAACGACGGCGCACGGTCTCCGGTAGGGGCCGACGGGCCCCCGGGCCCTGCCTAAGATCACGGCGTGACCCGCTCCCCGACCGGATTCGTGCTCGGCTTTCTGCTGATCGTCCTCATGGCGATCGGCAGCGTGATCATGTGGGTGGTCAACCCTGTCTTCTGGCTCTGGCTGGCCTCGCATCTAGAGCACTCCTCCCAGCCCAGCCTCGGTCCCTACGTCCTGGTACTGGCCGGCATCCCCCTGACCATGGTCGTCGTGGGCAACGCCCTCTCGCGGCTCAACCACGCCTACGGGAGCGTCACCGGGACCAGCCCCAGGGTCCGGATCAGGACGCCCTGGCTGCGCAGCCTGCGCGGGGAGCGCGACAGCGGACGGCCCCGCAGCGTCCTCGACGTGGTCATGGTGTGCTCGGTGTCGGTGGCGGTCGTCGCCCTCCTGATCTGGTTCTTCGGCTTCGCGGGGTCGAGCCTCCCCTCCTAGGCCGTCCCCCGGGCGCGGGGTCCCGACCGCGCTTGACAGCTCCGTCAATCTGCACCGTGTAGCAGGCCGCGACCGAGGAGACGGGCCGATGGCTCGAGGACGTGCAAGCAGCAGCGGGGACCCGGGTGACGGTCAGCCGCTCGGGGTGGGCATGGACGAGCCCGCCGACCGTCACGGCGCCTTTCCCCGGCTGAACGAGGACCAGCGCGCACAACTGCGCGAGCTCGGCGAGGTCCGGGCGGTTCGCCCCGGGGAGGTGCTGTTCGACGAGGGGGACGCCGGCTATGACTTCTTCGTGGTCGAGTCGGGGACGGTCGCGATCGTCGAGGGGTACGGCCAGGAAAATCGCGTGATCGCGGTCCATGGCCCCCATCGCTTCCTGGGCGAGCTCGGCCTGCTCACCGGCTCCCCCGCCTATCTGAGCGCCGTGGTCCGAGACCACGGCGAGGTCATCCAGATGCCGGCCGCGCGCCTGCGCGAGATCGTCAGCGAAGACGAGGAGATGAGCGATCTGATCCTCCAGGCCTTCCTGGCCCGCCGGTCCATCCTCATCGACATGGGCGCGGGGGTGAAGGTGGTCGGCTCGCGCTACTCGCGCGACACCCGTCGCCTGCGCGAGTTCCTGGCCCGCAACCGCATGCCCTACCACTGGATGGACCTGGAGGAGGACGAGGAGGCCGACACGCTGCTGGAGGCCCTCGGGGTGGCTCCGGCCGATACCCCGGTGGTGGTGGGCGGCCACGGGGTCCTGCGCAACCCCTCCAACGCCCAGCTGGGGGCGCTGCTCGGTCTCGGGGCCCGGGGGGCCCCGCCGGCCATGTGCGACCTGGTCATCGTGGGAGGCGGTCCGGCCGGTCTGGCGGCCGCGGTGTACGGCGCCTCGGAAGGGTTGGACACGCAGGCCATCGATGCGATCGCGTTCGGCGGCCAGGCCAGCACGTCGTCGCGGATCGAGAACTACCTCGGCTTTCCCACCGGAATCTCGGGGAGCGAGCTGGCCGAGCGCGCCGCCCTGCAGGCGAGGAGGTTCGGGGCTCGGCTGGTGGTGCCGGCCGAGGCGGTGGGACTGGTGCGGGAGGGCGACCACTACGCGATCCCACTGGAGGGCGGTGAGGTGGTCCACGGCCGAACGATCATCGTGGCCACCGGGGCCCAGTACCGCAAGCTCGACGTGGCCGACCTCGAGCGCTACGAGGGCGTGGGGGTGTACTACGCGGCCACCCAGGCCGAGGCCCAGCTGTGCGCGGGTGATCCGGTGCTCATCGTGGGGGGAGGCAACTCCGCCGGACAGGCGGCCATGTTCCTCTCCCACCACGTGGCCACCTGCCGCCTGGTGATCCGGGGGGGCGATCTGGGCAAGTCGATGTCGCGCTACCTGATCGACGAGATCGACCAGCGGGAGCAAATCGACGTGCTCACCCACGGCGAGATCGTCGAGCTCAAGGGGGAGACCGCGCTGGAGGCCGTCGTCCTGCGCGATCGCCGCACCGGAGCGACCACGGAGATCGAGGCCCGGGCCCTGTTCGTGTTCATCGGAGCCACGCCCCACACCGATTGGCTGGACGGGAGCGTGGCCATGGACGAGCACCGCTTCCTGCTCACCGGTCGCGACGTCCAGGGCGAGCACCTGACCGAGCACGGGCCCGAGCGTCCCTTCTTCCTCGAGACCAGCCAGCCGGGCGTGTTCGCGGTCGGGGACGTCCACTCCGGCTCGGTCAAGCGGGTGGCGTCGGCCGTGGGCGAGGGCTCGATGGCGGTCCGCCTGGTCCACCAGCGCCTGGCCGCCCGCTGAGCGATCCCGCTCGGGCGCCTCTGGCCGGCCGCGGCCGTCGGTGATAAAAGCCCCCGCCTCCCCCTACATCGGCGTAGAGTCGTTCCCGGACGGTCGCCGACCCGCTCGCCAGCCGCTGGGAGGGACCCGCTCGCCGGTTGGCCTCCGCCCCCATGGCCCTCCCCAAGCGCAACAGGCACCCGATGCAGCAGACGATGGCCGACCAGCTCGAGCGAGAGCGCGCCGGCACTCCAGCCGCCGGCCCGCCCGGCCCGGGCGTAGTGGTGGCGCGCGACGTGACTCGACGCTACGGAGAGGGCGCCACGGCGGTGGACGCGCTCCGAGGAGTGTCACTGGACGTTGATCGGGGCCAGCTGGTCACCGTGATGGGCCCCTCGGGCTCCGGAAAGTCGACGCTGATGCATGCCCTGGCCGGCCTGGACAAGCCCACCGGAGGCACCATCACTATCGCCGGCACCGAGATCACGGGCCTGGACGACGACAAGCTGACTCACCTGCGCCGCAAGCACATCGGGTTCGTGTTCCAGTTCTTCAACCTGCTCCCGATGCTGACCGCCGAGGAGAACGTATTGCTCCCGCTGTCGATCGCGGACGAGACCGTCGATCGGACCTGGCTGGAGGAGCTTCTGGCCAAGATCGGCCTGGCCGAGCGCAGCGGGCATCGCCCCGCCGAGTTGTCGGGTGGGGAGCAGCAGCGAGTGGCTATCGCGCGCGCCCTCATAACCCGCCCCACCATCCTGTTCGCGGACGAGCCCACCGGCAACCTCGACTCCCGCACCGGGGGCGAGATTCTCGACCTCCTGCGGGGCTCGGTGGACGCCTACGGTCAGACGATCGTGATGGTGACCCACGATGCCCGGGCCGCCTCCATCGCCGATCGGATCCTGTTCCTGGCCGACGGGCTGATCGTCAAGCAGCTGACCGGGGCCAGCCCGGCGGACGCGCTGGAGGTCATGGCCACCCTGCAGGCATGACCCGAGTCGTGCTCAAGGGCCTGCTCGGGCGCAAGCTCCGGTCCGTGCTGACCGCGATCGCGATCGTGCTCGGGGTGGCGATGGTGAGCGGCACCTACGTCCTGACCGACACGATCAAGTCGGCCTTCACGACCGTGTTCACTCAGGTGTACCGGAACACCGATGCGGTCGTCACCGGGAGGAGCGCGATCGGCGGTGAGAACCGGGGCAATGGGGCGCTGCCCCCCTCGCTGCCCGCCTCCCTGCTGAGCCGTGTCCGCGGGCTGCCAGGGGTGGCCCAGGCCTCGGGGGGGGTGTCGGATCGAGCCCAACTGATCGGGCACGACGGCAAGGTGATCTCGAGAGGAGGGGCACCCGCCCTCGGGTTCAGCTACGACCCCAACGGCCAGCGCTTCAACCCCCTGACCCTCACCAGCGGCAACTGGCCGGGCGGGCCCGGCCAGGTCGACATCGACGCCTCGACCGCCAGCAACGACGGGTTCTCGGTGGGGCAGCGGATCGGCGTGATCGCGCGCGGACCCGAGCAGCAGTTCACGATCGTGGGCACGGTCAAGTTCGGCGGCGTCTCCTCCCTGGGCGGGGCGACCATGGCCATCTTCACCCTGCCAGTGGCCCAGCAGATATTCCACAAGCAGGGCCGGCTCGACGCGATCAGCGTGGCCGCAAAGCCGGGCGTGGCCCCCGCGCAGCTGGTGCGGGAGATCGGGCCCCTGCTCGGTGCGAGCGCCCAGGTCAGGACCGGCCAGGGCCAGGCTCAGCAGGCGAGCAAGGACACCACCGGGTTCCTCAACATCTTCCAGGACTTCCTGCTCGCCTTCGGCGGGGTGGCACTGTTCGTGGGCAGCTTCGTGATCGCCAACACGCTGTCGATCACGATCGCCCAGCGCACCCGCGAGCTGGCCACTCTGCGCACGCTGGGGGCCACCCGCCGCCAGGTGCTCGGCTCCGTGCTGCTCGAGGCGCTGGTGATCGGCCTGCTGGCGGCCATCGCCGGCCTGTTCCTGGGGCTCGCCCTGGCCAAGGGGCTCAACTCGCTGCTGGTCTCGATCGGTATCGACCTGCCCCAGGCCGCCACCGTGTTCGCCACCCGCACGGTGATCGTCTCGTTGCTGGTCGGGGTCCTGATCACCCTGGCTGCGGCGGTGCGCCCGGCCCTGCGCTCCACCCGAGTGCCGCCCATCGCCGCCGTGCGCGAGGGGGCGGTCCTGCCCCCGTCGCGGTTTGCTCGCTTCGGCCCCTACCCCGCCCTCGCGGCGACCGCCGGGGCCCTGGGCCTGATGCTCATCGGGCTACTGGTGAACGGTCTCTCGACCGCGGGGCGCCTGCTCGCCATCGGGGTCGGGGCGGCCGCGTTGTTCATCGCCGTGGCCATGCTCGCTCCTCGGCTGGTGCCCTCCGCGATCCGGGTGCTGGGGTGGCCCGGGGCCCGGCTGGGCGGGAGCGCGGGCTCGCTGGCCCGCGGCAACGCCGCGCGCAACCCGGCCCGCACCGCCTCGACCGCCTCGGCCCTGATGATCGGGTTGGCCCTGATAACCCTGGTCGGGGTGCTGGCGGCCGGGCTGAGATCGCGCTTCGAGAGCTCGGTCAACCAGGTGTTCGTGGGCGACTACGCGCTGACCTCGACCGACAACTTCACCCCCATCGGGGTGGCCTCGGCCAACGCGCTCAAACGGGTACCCGGGGTGGAGGTGGTGTCGGGGGTGCGGGCCGGCCAGGGACGGGCGTTCGGGTCGCGGATCAATTTGACCGGGGTGTCGCCCGACGTGAGCCAGGTGATCTCGCTCAAGTGGGCGGCCGGCGGTCCGCAGACGCCCGCTCAGCTCGGGGTGGACGGGGCCTTCGTGTCCAAGGACTACGCGACCGCGAACCATCTGAGGGTCGGCTCACCCCTGTCGGTCGAGACCCCCACCGGAGCGACCCTTCGTCTCACGGTCCGCGGCATATCCGCGCCGCCCAAGGGGGCGTCACCCTTCGGAGACGTCACCATCTCCGAAACCCGCTTCGACCAGGCCTACCAGAACCCGGAGAACGTGTACGCGCTAGTCAACGTCCGGGGTGGGGTCACCGCCGCCAACACCCAGCGGCTTCAGAGCGCGCTGGCTCCCTTCCCGGACGCGAAGATCCAGACCAAATCCCAGTTCAAGAACAACCAGCTGCACGGACTCACCCTGCTGCTCAACCTCCTCTACGTGCTGCTGTCGCTGTCGATCGTGGTCAGCCTGTTCGGGATCGTGAACACGCTCGTGCTCACGGTGTTCGAGCGCACCCGGGAACTCGGCATGCTCAGAGCGGTGGGCATGACCCGCCACCAGGTGCGAAGCATGATCCGGCAGGAGTCGGTGGTCACCGCCCTGCTCGGGGCCGCGCTCGGAATCCCGCTCGGCGTCGTGCTGGCCCTGATGATCGGGGCGGCCATCAAATACGCCGCCTTCACGGTCCCGTGGGGAACGCTGGTGGTGTTCGTGATCGCCGCCATCGTCGTCGGCCTGATCGCGGCGATCTTCCCGGCCCGCCGGGCCGGACGCCTCAACGTGCTGGAGGCGCTCCAGTACGAGTAGTGATCGGCTGCGGCGCGATTGTCGCCGGGATCGGCGACGCCCCCGCCTGGCCGGGCGTCCGGGCACGGCCAGGGCCCGCCAGATCCAGGCGCTCCCGTCTGACGATCGCCAGCAACGCCTCCACGATGCCCGGATCGAACTGGCGACCGGCATTGCCTACCATCTCGGCCATCGCCACCTCCTCCGTCATGGCCTGGCGGTAGGCGCGGTCCGTGCGCATCGCATTCCACGAGTCGCAACAGGCGATGATCCGCGACTCCAGCGGGATAGCGTCGCCGGCCAGCCCGTCCGGATAGCCGGTGCCATCCCATCGCTCGTGGTGCGAACGCACGATCAGCCCCACCTCGCGCATGAAGCCGCCCACCTGCTCGAGCATCCGCTGGCCCTCGATGGTGTGGGTCTTGATCACGGTCCACTCGTAGGGATCGAGCTTGCCCGGCTTGTTGATGATCTCCTTGGGGATGGCGATCTTGCCCACGTCGTGTAGGAGGGCGCCGAACTCGAGGTTTCGCAGGCGTTCGGCGCCGAGCTTCAGGTGTTCGCCGATGTCCACGGCGAGCGACACCACTCCCCGGCAGTGGTCCCCGGTGTAGCCATCGTCGGCTTCGACGACGTCGCCCAGGACGAGGGCGGTTCCGTGGTAGGCGCTCTTGAGCTCGAGCAGGCCCTTCATGCGTGCCTCGCGCTCGCGGGCGAGGACGGCCAGCACCCCGAGCAAGGGCACGAGCGCGAGCGCGACCAGGGGGGTCCGATGGACCTCCTGGGCCACCACCAGTGCGACGGGAGACAGAGCCGCGTCGCCGGCATAGACCCATCCTTCACGCAGCTGGTCGCGAAACCGCATGTGGCTGACCACCGCGATGCGAACGGTGGATGCGCAGAAGTCGACGGCGAACTGGGCGGCCAGGGCGGCCAGAAGCACGGCGGCCGCCGCGTGGGATGGGTCGGATCCGGATGCCGCGAAGACCGCGGCCGGCCCGACGGCAAACCAGGAGTTGCCGACGCAGTGCAGAAGCCGTCCGGGGACCGTGCGGCCGGCCACCACGTCGGGCACACGAGCGAGGGTGAGGGCAAGAACGACGGCCAGAGGAGCGATGGCCACCGGCACTGTGAACACGAGCGGCAAGAAGGCCAGCTGGGTGGGGACCGTGAACCCCGATGAGACGCGGAAGCGAACCCGGGTGGACAGGGCGAGGATCAGCACACACAGCAAGGCGGGCAGGACCGCGAGAGCGTGCGGAGGGCGGACCACGAACAGGATCGCGCACGAGGCGAGGAACGCGGTGGACACCAGGAGCTCGGCGACGCGCTGACGAGGCTCAAGCGCCTTGGCGTCGCGCTCGATCGTCTCGGCCAGGAGCTCCTGTTCGCCCACGCTCGGGTCCAGAGACATCTCCCGGCGTGAATCGACCGCAGGGCCGGTGGCCTTTACCGACGTTCGCTCGCCAGGAGGCTCTGAGCGGGACTTCCACTTGAGCTCGGGACAGCGGGCATACGACGAATGTCCGTTATCCCGGTTGCGAACTCGAACGGACGTCCGTTTCGGTCGCGTGGTGGCCGCCGCCGTGCTTAGCTGCCCGCCGCTTCGGAAACTCAGACTGATCAGGGCAAACCTGCCGCGAGGCAGGGACGCAAAGCCGGAGGTCTCGAACTAAGCACGAGACAGCTCAGCTGCCAGTCAACGCCAAGGATGGTGATTGATGAGCGCAACTCTGTCTCGACTCGCAGCGCGCCGGTCCCTGGGTCTGGCAAGCGTCCTCGCAGCAGCCGCGGTCGGCCTGTGGGCCACCCCCGCCCTCGCTGACACTTCGTCGCCGGCCTGCTCCGGCCAGTCCCTGTCTCAGCCTTTCGCCGGGCTCGACGACTCGTCCTATTACACGCTGGTGCCGGACGGAACCTTCAGCGACGCGTCCGCGGCCGGGTGGCAGTTGAGCGGAGGGGCCCGGATCATCCAGACCACCGCCTCCGACGGCTCCACCGCCAACGTGCTCGACCTTCCGAGCGGCTCGAAGGCGGTCACCCCCGTGGTGTGCGTGACCTCCAGCTACCCCACCGCCCGCATGTACGTGCGCAACGTGGTCGGGGCCGAAGGAGTGTTCTTCTACGTTTCCTACGAGGGAACGAGCACGTGGACCAACCCCAAGAACACGGGTCAGGTGCACGGCCAACACACGGCCTGGACCTTGTCCGACCCGGTCAACCTGCAGCCGTTCAACACGGCGGGCGCCCAGCAGGTCAGGTTCACCCTCGTCCCGGGCGGTCAGAGCAGTGACTTCCAGGTCGACGACTTCTACGTCGATCCCCGGATGCTCTAACCCCGGCCAAAAGCCCGCCCCACCCCACCACCCCCCTGGCCCACCCCGCCCGCGGCCAGGGGGGTGGTCTGGGTTAGGGGTGAGACGTCAGGCGGAGTCGGTGCCGCCTTGCGCGAGCTCGGCGACCGCCTGCCACTCGCGCCAGGTGGACAGGCGTCCGGCGTAATCCCGCTCGGCGATCGATAGCGGCGCGCTGCCGAAGAACACCCTCAGCGGGGGAGGGTCGGCGTCGACCACCCGCATCACCGCCTCGGCCGATGCGGTTGGGTCACCGCGTCGGGTGCCCGCGCGCCAGCTTTGGTTCTCGCGCATCGCGCGGTAGGCCTCGTTCGGCGTCGCGTGCCGGGCGGAGGATCCGCCCCAGTCCGTCGAGAAACCGCCGGGCTCGATGAGCGTGACATGGATTCCGAACCCCGCCACCTCCTGGGCCAGGGCCTGGCTCATGCCCTCCAGGGCCCACTTCGAGGCGTGGTAGATGCCGATTCCCGGAAAGGCCGAGATGCCACCGATCGAGGAGACCTGCAGGAAGTGCCCGCTCCCCCGCGCACGCAGGTACGGCAACGCCGCCTGGGTCACCCACAGGGCGCCGAACAGGTTGGTCTCGATCTGATCGCGCGCTTCCTCCTCACTCAGCTCCTCAACCATCCCGAACTGGCCGTAGCCCGCGTTGTTGACCACGATGTCAAGCTCACCGAAGTGCTCGTGGGCGCGAGCCACGGTCTCGAATACGGCCTGGCGATCCGTCACGTCCAGAGCCAGCGGTAGCAGGGCGTCGGGATGGTCCTGCACCAGATCGTCGAGCGCGCTCGGATCCCGCGCGGTACCGACCACCCGGTCGCCGCGGCCCAGGGCCGCCGCGGCCCACTGACGACCGAAGCCTCGGGACGTTCCGGTGATGAACCACGTTCGCGCCGCCACCCGCCCGATCCTATCCCGCCCTGCGCGGAGTGTCGGGGCGCGCGAGACTGGCTGAGTAAGAGGCAGATAGCAACCGCGAGGAGACGACCATGAGCGCAGACGCCGTGGCAGGGCCAGCTGTTGTCCATCCCGACTCTCTGGGTCAGCGGGCGGCGGCAAGCATCCGCCATCCGCTCACGGTGACGCTGCTGGTGCTGACCTTTACGACCGGGGTGGTCGATGCGGTCAGCTACCTCGGCATTGGCCGGGTCTTCACCGCGAACATGACCGGCAACGTCGTGTTCCTGGGTTTCGGCATCGCCGGCAGCGGCGGCCTGCCTGTCGTCGCGCCCCTGGTCTCGCTCGCGGCCTTCCTAGTCGGTGCGGGCGCCGGCGGGCTGCTCGCCGCCAAGCTGGCCGACCGCCACCCGCGGCACCTGGCGTGGGCCCTGGCGATCGAAGTGACACTGATCGCAGCGGCGGCCGTGGTGGCCGCGACGATCACCGTACGCCCGAACGCCGTTTCCGGTGACACCCTGATCGCCATGCTCGCGTTCGCGATGGGCGTCCGCAATGCGACGGTCCGGAGGATCGCTGTGCCGGACCTCACCACGACGGTGCTCACTATGACCCTGACCGGTCTGGCGGCGGACTCACCGATCTTTGGCGGCTCCGGGAAGGGCTCGACGCGGAGGACCGCGGCCGTGGGGGTCATGCTCGCCGGAGCCCTGGCCGGGGCGCTGCTCCTGAAGGCGAGTCTCGTGCTTCCTATCGCCACCGCGGCCGGCCTCGCGCTCGCCGCCGCCCTCTTCTATGTCCCGGCCGCGCGCCGACTGGTCGGGGAGGCGCCCGTGTGAGAAAGGCCCGCTGGGATACGGGATCGAACCCGCTCCCGGAGCTCGTGCTTCACCTGCCTGGCGCTAGTCAGCCCACCAATTGCGCTGACCCTCGACGTCTTCGCGCGGAGCCTCGCCGAGGTTGGGCGCGCCGATGACCATGATCTCGAGGCCCTCCGGCCCGGCCTCGTAGCCCCGCCACGTACCGGACGGAACGCGGACCGCGTCCCACTCCTTGAGCTCGACGATCTCGTCGTCGAGCTTCATCCGACCGCTGCCGCGCACGACCACGTACACCTCCTCCTGCTTCTTGTGCGTGTGGCCGTACGGAAAGCGATAGCCGGGCGGGACGTGCTGATAGCTCAGGCCGGATCGCTCGAGCTCGAGCGCTTCGGTCGCCAAGCGGAACTCCAGGTCCGGCGCCCCGTCGAACCTGGACCCCAGATCCTCCAGGTCCTCCTTGAGGTTCCTGAGCGTGAACGGCACGGTCGCAATCCTATGGCGCCCTGGCTCGCCGATCTGATACGTCAAGCGCCGGGGTGCCAGGTTCCTTCGCGGCGGTCAAACGGTTGGTACTGCTTCCCGCGCATTGGGGGCATCTGGACGGACTGCCGTCGACTATCGCGGCACTCGCAAAGCGAGATCTCGTCTCACCAAGCAAACAGCCGGGTGGCCTGCATACACCTGGGACCCGGTTGTCGCTTCCTCCCGTCAGTCTTGGTCGTGCAGCGCAGGGGCGTAGGAGATCCCGACCACCGCGCCCTCCGGTGACTGCAGCCTGGCGACCGTTTGACCCCACGGCTCCTCGCGGGGTGGGTGCAGCAGCTCGTAGCCAGCTTGCTCGAGCTCCCGTATCGCTGGGCCCACCGCTGCGGCGTCCGCAACGTCGAACTCGATGCTGACCTGCGGCACCGGCCGCTCCGCCGGCCAGTGCGGCGTCCCGAAGCACGCCTCAGCGGCCTGGGCCAGCGGCCAGATACCAAAAGACTTGCAACCGTCGATCTGCTCGCTGTGGTAATAGTCGCCGCCCTCACTCTCCAGCGGCAGCCCAAGGGCATCGACGTACAGCTTGCGACTGGCGGGCGGATCGGGCGCGATCACCGCCACGGTTGAGAGGAACTCGATTTTCATGCCACCTCCTCGTTCGGGCTGTGCTCGGCCAACGATCCAAGCATGCTCCGCAACCCGCCCGGAGCGCGTCTCACCGAGCCGTCGGCCAGACGGGCGCGTGCGGCTGTCAAGACAGGAGCAGTGGTGCTCCTGTTTCGTACTCCCCCACACTCCTGAAGAGTGCCAGGATGGGTGGTACTCACGCGACCGCTTTTTCGACTCGCAATCGGAGGTTCACGACCTGACCGGATGCCGACACGTCGAGTGTCTTGAGCGAGGCACGAAGCGTCGAGGCATCGAACAGCCGGACCCCGTCCCCGACAAGCTCCGGCACGAGGTGCATGAGGATCTCATCGACAAGCCCAGCCCCGAGGCACTGATCAACAACGCTTGCCCCGAGCACGAGCACGTCGCGGCCGCCGGCCACTTCGACACGTCATCGACTCGCGCCCACCAGCAGCCTAAGCACCAAAGAGACGCTCGCCAAGACCCGGCCGCGACCGGGATCGACCCCACACTCCCAAACAGCGCCGAAAATCACGCTATCGACCACAAGCCGAGCGAAAACGACGCCCCAAGAGGCACTCTACCCCCCTCCGGCATCCACCCGCGAGCGATCCCACCCCGAAACTCACGCCAACAAACCACCACCCGAAACCTTGACTTTCATCGGTCGTCCGGAGCGCAACTGTCGTGGCTGATGCCGGGGCGCCCGCGTTGGGAGCGATAGCAGGACTCCTCCTGGCGGGTCGCTTACTAACTGTCGAGCGGGTGCCCGCCGAGTGCTGAGCTCCCTGCCTTGGGATTCGTGGCCCAATCAGACCGTCAACCCGCGACGGCCAACGGCCATGGGATCTAGGAGGTGGTTTGGGCTGCCAGGCGAAATGCCGGAGCCGCGTCCAGGAGTTGGCAGATATGCGCGACGAGCTGCTCGTGCAGGTCGGCTGCGAGCAGTGAACCGCGCTCGTCGAACTGCTGGTGGGCTTGCGCGAGTGCCAGTTCGCGGTCGACGACTTTGGCGCCGATGGTCTGGATGATCTTCCGCAGTTCGGCTTGGGCCCAGGCGGCGCCGAAGAGCCCGGTCGAGGCGCCGATGACGGCGACCGGTTTGTTGCGCAAGACGTTGTCGGCGATCGGCCGGGAGATCCAGTCGAGGGCGTTCTTGAGCGCGCCCGGGACCGATCCGTTGTATTCCGGGGTGGCAAACAGGACGGCGTCGGCCCCGGCAATCTGATCGCGCATAGTGCGCAGCGCGGGGATGTCATCGCCGCCGTCGCGGGCCTCGTCGTCTTCATCAAACGCTGGTATCGCCTTGATCAAGGCCGGGTCGAGTTCAACGAGCTCGACGCTGGGTGGTAGTACTGCTGCTGCGGCGCGCAGCAGCTGAGCGTTGAGCGAACCGGCCCGGGTGGAGCCTGAGATCGCCAGGACATGCAGGGCAGGCCTGGTCGCCGGGGGGTGTGGGGATGCGGAGTGTGTCGCCATGGTCGCGTTGTCCTGGCGGGCAAGCCCGGTGGGTCGCGGCTACTCGACCAGGTAGACGTCGTAAGAGACGCCGCTGGGCTGGCGTCCGCCTACGGCGATGAACACACCGTTGTTGAGCCACGCCAGTTCGCGGTCCGAGGTCTCGATGCTCACCGTCGTGCGGAACGTGTATTCGGAGGGGTCGACGTCCTCGCCCGCGGCCAGGCGTGCGAGCACGTCTGGTTTGCCATGGCGTACACCGCGCGACTGGACGTAGAGCAGCGCCCCGCGGTCGGTTTTGAGGGTGTAGCGGATGTCGGCGACCGAGGTGCCGGAGGGCCGCACGATCTGCCAGTCTGCGCCGCCGGTCCCCAGCACTTCCGCATGGAAGTCGGCGCCTTCGGCACGTCCACCAGTCCACGCGATGATGCGGCGGTGACCTTCTGGCGTCTCGCCAAGGTCGACCACGGCGTCGAGGTTGGCGTCGAGGCGGTAGACGTGGCGAAGTTTGGGTGATGGGAGGGCGGTCATGGTCAGCTCCTTGTTACTCCGATTAGTGGCCGGCGCTCTGGCCGCCGTCGACGTGCATGAACTCGCCGGTGACGAACGGTGCCGACTCGAGGTACATGACCGCGCTCACGACATCGCTGGTCTCACCCATGCGTCCCATCGGGTGCAGCGTGCCCAGGGCGTCATAGGTCTCCGGTGCGTGCATGGGCGTCTTGATGACCCCTGGCGAGACGGCGTTCACGCGGACGCCCGTGGCGGCGTACTCGGTTGCCAGCGACTTGGTCACGGCCGCCAGCCCGCCCTTGGTCAGCGACGCCAAGGCTGACGGCACCTTGACGTCGGCGTGCTCGACCAGCGTGGTCGTGATGTTGACCACATGGCCGCGACCGACCCGCTCCATGTGCTCGATCGCGCGCTGTGTGATGTGGAAGAAGCCGCCGAGGTTCACCCCCGTGACTAGGTCGTAGTCCTCGTCGGTGTACTGCGTAAATCGCTTGGCCACGAACACGCCGGCGTTGTTAATCAGCGTGTCGATGCGACCGAAGCGGTCGATCGCGTGCCGGGTAACGCGCTCGGCGGTGTCGGCCGTTGCGATGTCCCCCTGAACCGTGGCAATCATCGGGTCGTCCGACGGCGGAATCGTCCGCGACGTGCCCAGCACGGCATAGCCGAGCCTCCGGTAGGCGGGGACCAGGCTCGCGCCTATGCCCTGCGACGCTCCGGTGATGACCACGACTCGCGGCTTCTGGTCGCTCATGACGCCGGTACGCTCGACAGGGCAGGATCGTTGGGGTGCTCGGCCAGCGCCGTCACCGTGATCTCCATCCAAGGCCGCAGTGGCAGGGACTCCAAGATCGCTTGCAGCTCTGAGTCATCGGCCGCCCTGTACAGGCCGACGGCGCGAGAGCGTCCGTCGTCGGGCAAGGGCTTCCAGACGCGCAACGCGTGACCCTGTGCCGCGAGCTCGGCAACGCGGGTTACCTCGTCTGTCATGCGCTGCTCAAGCTCGGAGGCGGGCGTCCCCTCGGGCACCGTGATGGTGAAGTCGACGAGATAGTCCATGGCGATCGCTCCTGTCTGCTCAAGCGGCCTGGATGAACTCGAGCTCGGCGGTCAGCTCGACGTCGTCGGATAGCGCGCGGCCCCCGCTCGGCAGGTCTGCGTTCCAGCTGACGCCGTACGCCGTGCGGTCGATCATGGCCTTCAGGGTGAAGCCCAGCCGTGTGTTGCCCATGAAGTCCTCGGTGGGGCCCTCAACGGTGCCCGTTGCGTGCAGCCCCGCGGTGACGCCCTTGATGGTCAGCTCGCCATCGAGCTGGACCTTGTCGCCGTCGATCGTCAGCGCGTCCGAGCTGAAAATGATCTCGGGA
>Ga0307477_10002276_pt1 | contig 14975 bp, 14 predicted proteins | sample atmos_gasesECM2C_FD_203316 | JGI IMG/M metagenome (GOLD analysis project Ga0307477, IMG submission 203316) | Hardwood forest soil microbial communities from Morgan-Monroe State Forest, Indiana, United States - atmos_gasesECM2C_515 | ecosystem: Environmental > Terrestrial > Soil > Temperate...
GCCCGACATCCTGGACCTTTTGGCCATCTCCGTGGAAGCCGGTATGGGGTTCGAGGGGGCCCTGGAAATCGTGTGCACTAACTTCACGTCCCCCTTGGCGCTGGAATTCTCCCGTACGCTCAAGGAAATGGAGCTGGGCCTCCCGCGGCGGGATGCCCTCCAGAACCTGAAGAAGCGAACCGAGGTACCAGAGCTATCGAACTTCGTCCTCGCCCTCGTTCAAGCGGACGCCTTGGGTATGCCGATCGGTCGCGTGCTGCACACGCAGGCCGTCGAGATGCGGACGAAGCGCCGGCAGTGGGCTCGGGAGAAAGCGGGCAAGTTGCCCGTCAAGATCCTGTTCCCCCTCGTCCTGTTCATCTTCCCGGCGGTCATGATCGTGGTTCTGGGCCCAGCGGCGGCGTCGATCGGCAAGAGCCTGCGCTAGCCGCCCTGCCCCCCCGGCGCCTCTCCATTCTGGCGAGCCCGTCTCAAGCTCCCCCAGACGATCAGTTAGCTTCCTTTCGGTCGATGATCCTGGCCGTGCGATGGGGCACGGTCCTCGTTGCCGCAGCGCTAGCCATCTCGTCGTCGCTCGATCGCGCCGATCTTGTCGCCTTCGCCCTCATCATCGCCAACGCTATTGCTCGGACCCGCCTTCCGATCAAGGCTCGTCCCTCGAACCTGTGGGGGTTGGCGGAGGTTACGGTGGAGGTCGCAGCCACCGTCGTGCTGGTGATCACAACCGGTTTCTGGTCGTCCCCGTTCTTCTTCTGTCTCGTCGCCGGCGTCGTCGCCGCCGGATTCGCACGCGGACTGCTTTATGCCGTGCCGCTCGCCGCGCTCGCCGCGCTCGCGATTGCCGTGCCCTCATCGTTTCGAGGCCAAGGCGACGTCGCCCAGCTGGCGACGACCGGTACATCGGAGCTGCTCCTCGTGGCCTTGGTTGCCGGCTATGCGCGTCGGCTGTTTGGCGAGGCAGAGCAGCGCGCTTCCCAGGTGCTGTCGAGGCTGAGCCGTCTCAACGAAGCCAACGCCCTTCTGCTCCAGCTCAACCAGGTCGCCCAAACGCTGCCCGCCTCGCTTGATCTCGCCGAGACGCTGGGCTCGACGATCGAACAGCTCCGGACCATGATCCGACCCGACCTGTCCGCCATCTTGTTGTGGGACAGTTCCTTGCGGCGCTGGTCCCAGGGCGCTGCCGAAGGAGTTCGGCTGGCATCCATCATGACCGACAGCGACCTCCCCGAGCCCCTCCGGCGCGCGGCAAGGTACGGGCTGCGCGAGCGTGGGGCGTCGCTCGTCGATCTCGCTACGGACGGGCCTGGTCTGGGGTCTGCCTCCCGTTCGGCAATCTATGTTCCGCTTGTCAGCCGCGACATCCTGGTAGGCATGCTGGCAGTGGAGACTCAAGCATCAGCTGTCTTGGGTACCCGCGAGGTCGCGCTCATGACGGGGTTGGCTGAACAGGCCGCCCTCGCCATCGACAATGCCCAATGGTTCGGCCGACTCCGCACCCTGGGCGCCGAAGAAGAGCGGACTCGCATCGCGAGGGACCTCCACGACCGGGTGGCGCAATCGTTGGCCTACCTCGCCTTCGAGCTTGATCGCATTACCGCGGTGGCCGCGACGCAGCCGGTGCACCGGGAGCTCGAGACTCTCCGCCACGACGTTCGCCAGGTCGTAACGGAGGTCCGGGACACTCTCTACGACTTGCGCACCAACGTGACAGAGAACCAAGACCTAGTGGACACCCTTGAAGGCTTTCTGGAGCGCGTGCGAACACGCAGCGGGCTCGAGATCCGATTCGAACACCACGTGACCCGGCGCCTACCCCTTCCGCTCGAACGAGAGTTCTGGAGGATCGCTCAGGAGGCAGTGACGAACGCCGAGCACCACGCCAAGGCCCAGCACCTCGTCGTCGTCTGGGAGGCCCACGGCGGGCAGGCACGGCTACACGTGATCGATGACGGACGGGGATTCCCCGTCGGATCCACGGGCCGGATGGACTCATACGGGCTACTCGGGATGCGCGAGCGGGCTGATGCCATCGGGGCCACGTTGGAGATCGAGTCAGCTCCAGGCCAGGGCACGGCCGTGCATTGCCGATTGGAGACATCATGAGCACCGAACCGCGTGCCGCCCAACCCATCCGTCTGATGCTGGCGGATGACCACACCATGCTGCGAGAGGGGCTTCGACGCTCGATGGAGGGAGCCGGCTTTCTGGTCGTGGCCGAGGCCCGCGATGGCGAAGAGGCGGTGCGCTTCGCCCTTCAAGTCCGGCCCAACGTCGTGTTGATGGATGTGAGCATGCCGATCCTCGACGGGGTCGAAGCGACGCGCCAGATCCACCGGGCCCGGCCCGAGATCGCCATCGTAATGCTCACGATGCACGCGGACGCCGACGTGCTCACGAGGGCCCTCGGGGCCGGCGCAGTTGGCTACATGGTCAAGGATTCGTCCACAGACGAGGTAGCCCAAGCGGTGCGCTTAGCGGCCAACGGCGACACGGCCCTATCGCCGGAATTGGCCTCATCGATGCTGACGGAAGTCCACCGCTTGGCCAAGGCGCGCGACGCGCCTGACTCGCCCCCAGACCCCGTCATCACCAAACGCGAAGAGGAAGTGCTTCAGCTCATCGCTGAAGGCCTGTCGACACCGGAGGTGGCGGAGCGCCTCTACATCAGTCTCAAGACGGTAAAAAACCACCTAGCGTCGATCTACGACAAGCTCGACTCGAGAGATCGGACGCAGGCAGTGGTGCGGGCCGTGAGGATGGGCATCATCCGGCTCGACTGACCTTCCAACGGAACTGCCAGACGTGCCGGAAATGGGTCGGCGGACCTATGTAACGGCCTCGTGACCCGGCCGATCATTCATCTGTAACGAAGCCCCGGAGCGGGGCAGGTCACCAAGAAAAAAAGGGAGCACTACCGTGGATCTCATGTCTTATTGGCAGCGGTTCTGCGTTCCGTTCCTCCGGGCTCGTTTCGGCCGGACGGAGCGTGGCGCCAGCCTCGTGGAGTACGCCCTCCTCGTGGCCCTGATCGCCGTCGTCTGCATCCTGGCGATTTCATTCGTGGGTACGAAGGCCTCGACGAAGTTCAGCAGCGTCGGCTCGAGCCTGACCTAGGGAGCGGGCTTCGGCCCAATCAACAATCGAAAAAGGAGCGGGCCGCCAGGCCCGCTCCTTTTTTCGTGCTGACGAAAAGAAAATAGGTCGATCGACCCCTCAGCCAACGCTGCCAACAAGCCGACCAATGAAACAGACGAATCACTCCTACCCCTGGAGCCCCTGACATGCCTCGAATCTGGCCCACCGGATCAGACAAGGAACGCGGAGCAAGCCTCGTCGAATATGCCTTGCTGCTGTCGCTGATCGCTCTGGTCTGCTTCTCTGCAGTGGCCTACTTCGGTACTCGAACGAGCGCCCGCTTCTCCAGCAGCGGCTCGGCCATCGCCACTGCCGGAGGCTGAACGTTTGCTGAGAGATCCAGTAGAGCGCGTCTAAGCGCTACTACCCCCAAGGGTCCTACCGATCGATTCCGTAGAGCCAGCGGGATCGGAAACACGCTGGGGCTGCTGTATCTTCGGGCACAGAAGGGGAAAGTGATGGATCTATCGTCTTACTTCACGGCGCTGCGAGCCCTTCTGCGGGCTCGATTCGGGCGGACGGAGCGGGGCGCCAGCCTGGTGGAATACGCTTTGCTGGTGGCGCTCATCGCCGTTGTCTGCATCGTCGCCATCCAGTTCGTCGGCAGCAACGCCTCGGGCAAGCTCAGCTCGGTGGGATCCTCTCTGACCTGAACGGCCGTCGCCTGGCGGTGGTGGCTACGCCGTGGTGCCAGGTACCACGCTCGGATCCCGCTCGAGAACCACCCACCGCCGATCCGGTGGCCCACTCGGGCTGGGAGCCGGAGCGGGATAGACCTGGCGCCACCCCCCGGCGTTATGGAGCAAGCCAACGAGCGCTTGGCGGCGGTCCCAAAGCACAACGTCGACCTTCGCCCTATTCAGGATGTCGATCGAGTCGGGTGCCCCGTGCAACAGCTCGTCGTAGCTGTTCGACACGTTGACCGGATACATGTCCACTCGATCGTCGATGAACACCCGCCCCGTCGTGCCCCGAATCAGGATCAGGTAGCAGCCCACGATGTCCTGAGCGGCCACGCGATGAAGAGCGGGATCGAGGAGCCCGGCGCGGGCCATGAAGTCCTCCGCCTGGGTCGGATAGCCCTTCAGCTCAAACGTAGGGCCCCGACTCGAGTTCAGGAGAAACAGCCCGCCGATCAGGACCATGCCGCTGGCGATGATGGCGTTGACCGGTGGTGGCCGGGTGACGGCCGGCGTCGCGATCGGCTCGGCCTGGTTGTCCGCCGCGCGGTGGTCGCCCACGTGGAGTGCTCGACCCAGCGCAGGTGCGACGACAACCGCGGCGCCAGACATGTTGCGCACTGAGAGCAGCCCGAGGGCCAGAAAGCCGACCACCGGCACGACGTCCGACCAGGAAAGACGCGCTCGCAAGAGGATGAGCAGGACGAGTCCGATGAAGGCCAGACTGCCCAGTCCGGTGTTCGATTGAAAATCTGGGGACCGCCACTCGACCACGTTGCGGAACACGGCCTGTTTGCTCTGAATGGCGAGGGGAAAGGCGAGAAGTCGGGGCCCGAGCGGGTTGACCGCGCCCAGGCCCAGTGCGGCCACGAAGGCAAGCAAATAGCGATTCAGCCACCTCGGCCAACGCTTGACATCAAGCGCTTCGCCCACCGCTCGAGCTCCGAGCCACGCCGCCCCGAGTGGAAACGACCCGTGGGTGTTGACCCAGAGCCAACCGATGGGTAAGAGCCACCAGAAGCTGGCTCGCCGCTCGACGACGGTGATCAGCAGGCCCAGGGCCAGGAGCCCGAACATCAATGGCCGCGGGGCCCAATAGATCGCGCCGCCCAAGACGGCGATGCTGGCCGTAGCCATCGTCCGCACCGCGGAGCCGGTCCGCGCCAGCCGCGCCACCACCCACGCCAGGCAGGCGCCGAGCGCGCCGTTCAAAAGGAGCAGGACGTGGGGTCCCAGGTGGACGTAGGCCAGCCCGTAGACCAAGGATGCAAACCAGCTCTGGACTACCCACGGGTGCCCGAATGCAGTGAACGAGTACGGGTCCGCCCGCGGTATTCGGCTGTGCCGGACCATCTCGATCCCAGTGCGGAGATGAACGTACGTCGAGTTGTCGGCGATGCCGGCGACTTGGGCCCGAAAGCCGAACAGTACGAGCGCGCCAACGACGAGCGACTCGATGGTTGGGACCCTCATGCGGCGCGGTGGCGCGGCATGAGAGGTGGCGCTCACTTGAGCGAGTGCGTGATGTTGATAACTGCTGGGCCGAGGACCACCACAAACAGCGCCGGAAAGATGCAGAACACCATGGGCAGCAACATCTTCACCGGCGCCTTCATGGCTCGTTCCTGGGCGAGCTGGCGCCTCTTGACCCGCATTTCGTCCGCTTGGGCTCGAAGGATGCGACCGATAGATACCCCGAAGGTATCGGCCTGCAGGATGGCCAGTACGAATGAACGCACTTCGGCCACGTCGGTGCGGGCTTCGATAGCTCGCATAGCGTCCGCTCTGCTCGACCCGGCCCGGGTTTCGTTGAGCATCCGCATGAACTCGTCCGACAACGGCCCGGGTACCGCTTGAACGGTCCGGTCCAGCGCCTGCTCGAAGCCAAGGCCAGCCTCGACAGAGATCGTCAACAAGTCGAGGATGTCCGGCAGGGACCGTCGGATCTGGTCCTGCCGCTCCTCGATCTCACGATTGAGCACCGCGTCAGGTCCGAGGAAGAGCAGCAGGCTTAGCAGGATCGCGGTCAGGAACCGCGTCTGGCCCTTGATCGGCATCACCGTGTACCAAAGGATCCACACGGCAGGAATGGCGAGAATACTGATGGCTCGCTTGGCCAGGAATCGATCGACGTCCAGCGGAGAGGCCTTGCCGGTGATGGCGAGCTTGTGCCGGACCTTCTCCGTGTAGCCCTTTGGGGTGAGCCGCTTGCCCAGATCCAAGAATTTGCTCATCAACGGGGAGAGCACTCGCTGGCTGACCGGCTTCAGGAGCTCACGGTCTCTGACATTCTCCACCTCGTAGCCTTCGAGCTGGCGGAGCGACGCCCGCACGGTCGCCTGTTCTTCGACCTGGCTGGCGATGGCAAAGATAGCGAGGCCGATGGCCGCGAACAGAGTGAGCGCGACGAGGAACAGCATGATCAGACCTCCACGTCGACGACCTTCTTCATCCAGAAGAACCCGACAACCATCATGACCGTGGCAACAGCCAGGGCGATTTGGCCACCGAGGTGGGTGAAGAGGACTTTCATATAGGTCGGATTGGTCACATAGAAGATCGCACCCAGAGCGGGCGGCATGACGCCCAGGACGATGGCGCTGACACGTCCCTCGGCGGTAAGTGACTTAACGTCGCGGCGGAGGCGCTCCCGCTCGATCATCGTTTCGCCCACGGTCTGGAGAAGCTCGGCGAGGTTGCCCCCGACCTCCCGCTGGATGCGGACGGCCATGACCGCCCAGTCGAAGTCCGGTGACTGCATGCGGTCTGCGCAGTCTTGCAGCGCCTCCTCGATGGGGCGCCCTAGCCGCGCTTCGATCATCACCCGCCGCAGCTCGTCGCCCATCGGCTTGGCTGATTCCCGGGAGACCGCCTCGACGCCCTGAAGGAAGGAGAACCCGGCCCGCAACGAGCTGGCCAGTAGCTGCAAGGTGTCCGGGAGCTGGGCGGTGAATCGCCGCAGACGCCTCCCGGCAAGAAACGACAGCAAAGCCGGGGGGGCCAGCCCGACGATTACAAGCACTACGAATCCGAGAATGGGGCCGGCCCGAACGACGGCGACAAGGGTCACGATGATGACGCCGGCCAGATAGAAGAACAGCGCTTCCGCCGGGCGCACCGACAGATCGGCCTGCTCGAGCATCGACTCGACCCGCTCGAGCACCCCGCGCTCCTCGGCCAGCCGACCCGTCATCTCCACGGCTCGGGCCACCAGGGCGGTTTGGACCATGCTGCCCTCGGTGTCGGGCTCGGGCTGCATCCCTCCCTCGTCATAGGGCATCAGCGCCGTTTCGAGGTTGCTGCGCTGCGCCGTCATTAACGCCAGCACGGCGTAGGTGAACAGCCCTACGGCGGCCAGCGCCAACAAGGCGATGAGAAGTACCCCCAGCTGACCGCGGAAGAGCGGCGGGGCCTGAGCCGTCTTGACCGGTGTGGCCACGGCGTCGCTTCCGTTGGCCACGCCTCCGGGCACGGTGTGGGCCTCGGCGTGGAGCGCCCGTGTGCTGACGACAAGGTCGAGCGACGTGGCTGACGGCGGCCCCGAGAAGCTCAGCTCGTAAGCCGACTGGAGCGCCTTTTGGACGGCCCCGACCGCTGAGGGCAAGGTAGCGGCAGCACCGACGGCTGTGTACTGGCCCCCTCCGACGGACAGGCTCCGCAGCACGGACGGGTCGAGATCCGACTCGCCGGCCAGCCCGAGGGTGAAGACTGCCGCCTTGACGCCGGTGAGGGCCGCCCTCGTGTTGGTCACAGAAATCTTGGAGAGGGTGTCCGCCCGATCGACGATCACGACCATGTTGGCCAAGAGGTCAGGGCGCTTGTCGAACAGGCCTGACGCGAGGATCAGCCCGTTGTAGAGCGCCAACTCCCCTTGCCCGGGCAGCGCGTCGATGGCGGCATTGAGTTGGGCCGCGTCGGGCGTGAAGTCGGTAACGACTCGCGGAACCGAACCGGTGGCGACAAGGGCGATGACTTCGTTTGGCGTCTTCTGGGCGATGTACTGCTTGGCCGCCAGCTTCGTCTGGGCCAGCTTGTCTCCGTTGTTCATCGTCGCCGACGTGTCAAGGACGAGAGCGGTGCCGACGGGCTGTCCGGAATTGGCCAGCGGCACCGTGGACACGCCGGACACCCGACTCCCGTTGTTTTGGACGGTGAAGCTGGAGGGATCAGCGGCGGCACCAACCACCTGGGCGTCGAGCTTGACCTTGGGATAGGCGGTCGTGTCGACACGGCGGATAATCAGCGACTGAGCGAAGGTCGGCCCCGTTGTCGTAGGCGCGGCCGTCGCCGGCGCCGCGGCCACGGCCGCGGCGAACGCGGCGACGAGAAGGGCCGCAAGCCCGGTGCGGCGACTCACCTCGTCCCGACCGCCTTACGGGCAAAACCTTCGTTGGTGAACAGATCGGGGCTGAGCCGGATGCCGTAATCCGAGAGGCGCTCGGCGAACTTTGGCCGGATGCCCGTCGCCTTGAGATGGCCCTTGAACCGCCCGCTCTCGTCCACTCCCATGCCGTAGTCAAACAAGAAGAGATCCTGCAAAGTGATGACATCGCCTTCCATGCCCTGTACCTCGGTCACGTGGGTGACGCGTCGGGTTCCGTCGCGCAACCGGGTCAGATGCACGATGAGGTCGAGCGCGGATGCCATCTGCTCGCGGATGGCCCGGACGGGGAGGTCAAACCCCGACATCAACGTCATCGTTTCGATGCGCGCGAGGGTGTCGCGCGGGCTGTTGGAGTGGACGGTGGTGATCGAGCCGTCATGGCCCGTGTTCATGGCCTGCAACATGTCCAAGGCCTCGCCGGCGCGGCACTCCCCGACCACGATCCGGTCGGGCCGCATACGCAGGCAGTTGCGCACGAGGTCTCGAATCGTGATCTCGCCGCGGCCTTCGATGTTGGGGGGCCTTGCCTCCAGAGGCAGGACGTGATCCTGGTGCAGCTGGAGCTCCTTGGCGTCCTCGACGGTCACGATCCGCTCGTCATCAGGGATAAAGGACGAAAGCACGTTGAGGGCGGTCGTCTTACCAGTGCCGGTTCCCCCGGAGATGATGCAGTTGAGACGACCCACGACACACGCTTGGAAGAACTTCGCCACCTGAGGCGTGAAGCTCCCGAACCCGATCAGGTCGTCGACCGTGAATGGGTCGGCGGCAAACTTTCGGATCGTGAGGAACGGTCCACCGATGGCCAACGGGTGAATTACCGCATTGACTCGGGACCCGTCCGGGAGGCGGGCATCGACCATGGGCGTCGACTCGTCGATACGGCGGCCGATCTGACCAACGATCTTGTCGATGATCCGGCGCAGATGCGACTCGTCCACGAAAGAGGCCCCAGCCACCTCGAGCTTGCCGTGACGCTCGACGTAGACCCGGGCCGGGCCGTTGACCATCACTTCGGTGATGTCGCCGTCGCGCAGGTACCGGTCGATCGGTCCGTAGCCGAGGATGTCGTCGGAGACGTCCTGAATGAGCTGCGCCTTGTCGGCCGCCGACAGCGGAGCTTTTTCCTTGGTCAGCGCCGACTGCAACGCGTCCTGCACCCGTCGTCGCAGGTCGTCCTCGGACAGCCGCTTGTCATAGAGGATCGGCCCAAGCTCTTCGATGAGATGGTGGTGGATCTTTTGGCGAAGCTCGTCCAGCACCGGATCGCGTCGGGAGACTCCCGGCGCGGGCGCGGGACCCTGTACTTCCTGCAGACGCTTGTATAGAGACACGTGCTGAAGCCTCCTACCGACTACTGAGGGTTAGCGCCGACCGCGACTGGCCGAGGCCGGTGCCAGAAGTTCGCTCAACTGGGTCAAGGCCCGGGCTACGCCTGACTTGGCCGCGTCCAGGACGACAGGTACTCCTTTGTTGACCGATTGCGGAACGGCGATATCGCTGGGTATCAGGCTGTCGGCCCGGAGCTGTAAAGCTCGCTCCACTTCGCCCACGTCGATCTTGACCTTGGAGTTGGCGCGATTGAGCACAAGCTTGACCTTGGCCGTTGGCACGTTGAGCAGGCGCAGGGTCTGAAGGCCGAGCTTGACGTTCTTGATGTTCGGGACATCCATGCCGGCCACCAGAATGATGTCGTCACTCTCCTCGAGCACCCTGATCACCACCTCCGTGAAATGCGACGGCGTATCGATGATCACGTATGAGCAGAATGTCCGGAGTAGCTCGATGATGCGAACGACATCATCGGCCCCGATCTGATCGGCGAAGGCAGGCTCCGTCGGTCCGGCCAATACGAGCAACCCGCTGGGTTCGTGGGTGATGAGCAGGCTGCGCAGGAGCGGCACGTCCAAACGCGAGATGGCCGCAACGGCGTCCACGATGGTGTGCTGCGGCACCAGCTTGAGCATGACGGCGTCATCGGCAAACTGGAGGTCGCAGTCGACCAGGCAAACGGGCCGATCGGACTGGCGGGCCAGCGTCACGGCCACGTTGGTGGCGACCACGGACTTGCCGGCTCCCCCTTTGGTCGAGAACACCGTAACGATCTGGGCGACGTTGGCCGGGGGCCCGGCCGGAACGCCAGGCGGGGGCGCGGCCGGAAGCGTGGCATTGAGGTTGGCGGCCGCCCGCTCCACCGCTTCGACCAGCTGGCTGGCGTCGGTCGGCACGGTGATGACATCCGAGATGCCCGAACGGATGGCCTGTTGCAAGATCTGGGTGGACAGCTCCTCGACGACAAGCACCGCCTCGATATCAGGGCGGTCCCGCACAAAGTCCGACACGCTGGCCAGGCCCGGCCCGCCCGAGAACGACGGTCCGAATATGGCGACCATTGGTCCGCTACCCGGTGACTTGTCCAGAAGTGCCTCGACGGACGGGCACGAGAGGGGGCGAGCGACGTCGCCGAGCTGCATGGCGAGTCGGGTCCGGATCTTTGGGTCGTCGTCAATGACGGCGACGGTGAACGAAGCGGCGTGGAGATCGTCGATAGGTTGCAGATTAGTCAACAATGATGGCTCTCCCCTCGCCGGGGTTATCGGCCCTTATTGGTACGGGGTGAGCCCGCCAGCCCAGAACTGGCTGGGGTCCATGGGCGGGATGTTGGCCGGCGTATTGTCCGGTGGGACGAGCGACAGATAGACGCCGGATCCGCACCCTGTGGTGCTGTTGGCGGCCACCCCGCCACCCGTCGCGAGCAGCAACCGCTCGGCGGCCACGGGCGGAAGGGCGAAGGTGATCGAGCCGCCCCCTGGATTGCTCACCGCCTGCGTCTCGCCGGCCTGCGGGGCGGCGCTGGCTCCGATGGCCAGGATGGTCACGTTCTGCCAGAAGAAGGCCTCCTGACCCTGAGGCGTGACGGATCCGGCAGCCGCGGGAACAGGCTTCGTGGGGTCGCAAGGGACGATCATGTCGACCTTGTCGCCGGCCACCAGGAAGTTGTTGACCGAATGGATGGCGTCAAAGGACAGGGTGACCGTGACCTGGCCCGGAGGGATGCGCTGACTGAAGGTGACCTGAGCGACCTTGGGCTCCACAAATTGCCCATCGACGACAATTTGACCGGCGGCAAGGTCGTTCAGGGCCACCTTGCCCCGGATCGAGTTGATGTCCTGTACGGCACTCGCCGGCTTGAACCGCTCCGGGATCGAACTTTTCTTCACCCAGGCATTGGCCAGCGCTGTCTCTCCGCCCGTCCCTTTGGGGATGGTCCTGGTGATGATGTAGACCGGGAGTTGCTTGGCGTGGTTGTTGGCCCGGTCTTGGACGCTGTGCAAGTAGAGCACGTTGGTTAGTGCCGCCAAGGCCGCAATAACAATGGCGACGATGATGATCACGGTGCGCCGAGGGCTCACGCCTACCTCACAGGGGTCGAGTTGCTGGCCGCGTGCTTCAAGAGCGCCCAGTTGGTCGCGCTAACTATCGGTCGCCCGACTCGGCAATACAAGCATTCTCACCAGAATCGCCGCGGTGGGGCTGCCGACAGGCGATCATGGTGACGGCCGACGAGCCGTGCAGAAAGGGGCGGTACCTGCCGATAAATACCGGGGAGCTCACCTTGGACACAGCCACGTTGTGCTTGGCATCGCCACCGCGACGGCTGAGCGGCGCGGGCGTAGGTCGAACGACCCAATCACCCGGTCACGACCTTGCCGCGCAGGGTGGCCGGTCCCATACTGGGAACGACCGAGCGTGGTAGCGGGGAGCGGGGACAGGACAAGGCGGCATGGCCTCTAGCAACGATCTCGGACAGGGACGCCGCGGCCGGGACCAGCGCGGCGTGGCCATCGTCGAAACCGCCCTCCTCATGCCGTTGCTGCTCATCCTTTTGGGCGTTGCCTTCACCGGCTGGGACGCCATGCACCAGTCGGTGCAACTGACGAGCGCGGCGCGGGCCGGCGCCCTCAAGGCGGCCAGCGATCTCGACGCGCAGAACGCTATCTGCGACCCGCCGAACAACAAGCCCTCCCCGGCCCAGATGGCCAACGCGAAGAATGACGCCATCACCGCCATCAATACCGAGGAAAACAGCGCCGCGTTCAACACGAACAATGTCAGCGTCAGCTGTTCAGCGAGCACGATCGACGGCATCAGTGCCAGCTTCGTCACCGTGACCATCACGCAGCCCGTGCAGACGTTCGTCCCGCTCGTGCCCGGGTTCACCCTTACCACCCATGCCACTGCGAGGTTCGCATGACCAGGCTCGTGAACCGCGACCGGCCCCAACGAGGCCAGATGATGCCCCTCTTCGCGCTAGCCCTGGTGATCCTGCTGGGCCTCGTCGCCTTCGCCGTCGACGGCAGCTACGGCTTCGTACAAAACCGCCGGGCCCAAAACGCCGCCGACTTCGCCGCATTCGCTACGTCCCGGTTGCTCAAGGACTCCAGCGACTGCAACGGATTCGGCGCCTCGCCGAGCATGCAGCAGGTCGTCGATTTCGTCCAAAGCGAGATCGATCAGAACTCGTCGTCGGTCGGAACCTCGTGGACCGGGACGTTCCTCGACGGAAACGGCAACCACGTGGATGTGTCGCCTGGCGTTCCCACGTTCGACTCAACGTCTGGAAGCGCCACTGCGGCCCCGCAGGGCGCCTGCGGGGTATCGGTCAAGGCCTCCCCGCAATGGACGCCCTTCCTGGCTGGCATCCTCGGCACCAACCACCTGAGCGGCAACGGCGGTGCGCAGGTCACGTACTCGACCAAGGGAACGCCGTTCGGGATCATCTCGCTCAACCCGACGGGGCCCCACGCCATCCTCGGTGTCGGGACCGGGACTTTTACCGTCGCGGGCAACGTGTTCGTCAACAGCCTCTCCACCGCGTTCAAGGTGGGCGAGAACGGCTACGACTACATCGACACGATCGACGCTAAGGAGACCAGCAACCTGTACGTCTACGGGACGATGAAGAGCGTGAATCCGGTCGGTCAGAAGTACTGGCCCCTCGACTGGTGCTTCGGCACAGTGTCCCCCGTCCAGCCGAGTCCTCAGGGCTCGGGGGTGGGGCCGGCCTACTCGGCCGGCGACCCGGGTCCGCCCGGCAACCAGTTCCCGACCTACAACCCGTCGTGCCGGAACAGCGACGCAGCCCACACCCCGATCGGGACGGTGAAGGTCGGCTACAACAACATCGACACGAGCACGACCAACCAGATCACGGACCCGCTCAAGGCCCCCGGGTCCCCAACCAACCCGTTCGCCCTGGCCTCGATCGCCTGCCCCGGCCAGGCGAAGAACACGGTCATCACCCAGCCCACCGGTGGCACTCTCAACCCGGGCGAGTACACACAACCCATCCACCTCACCAGCACGACCACGTTCAACGACTGCCCGAACGGGCACACCGGCATCTACTTGTTCGACGCCGGCCTCTGGATCGACCCGCAGGGGGCCAACGCCACGGTCACCGGCAACGACATCGTGATCGGCACGAAGACGCCGTACAACAAGCCCGGCAACGTCTCGGGCAGCGGCACCGGCAACGGGGGAAGCTGCCTGACGTCCACCACGACATCTGCGTCAACCCTGCCCGACGGCACGACGGCCGAGGCCGGCCCCAACCTGTGCGCCGGGACCGCCAATCTCTACGGCGTTAAGGCCTTCACCTACGCGCCGTGCTGCAGCCGCGACGCCACCGCCAAGGACGGCACCGGCGACAACTTCTCCTTGATGATCGGCGGCGCCAGCGGCACAACGGTGACGATGACCGGTCCGACCAGCGGGGGATATGGCAGCAGCGGCAACCCCGGCCTGGTCTTCTACCAGGATCCCGCTACTCCCGCGAACTACGGCTTCGACAGCCAAGCGGGCGACGGCGCCAGCGTCAACATCAACGGCGTTGTGTACAACGCGTCACTGCCTGGTGCCTACAACACTGATATTTGGGACACCGGCACGCCGTTCTATCCCGGAGGCACACTCCAGGCGGGCTACGGCGCCAACTGGACCAACGGCCCGGCGCAGTCGACGGCGGGCAGCCTGGTGAAGATCACTGGCACCGCCATCGTCGATGACTTCAACACCGGCGGCCAGACGACGATCACCATCATCGGCGAGCCTTATCAGCTTCCGGGCAGTGCATCGCCAGCGTTGATCGGATGAGACAGCACCGATCTGAGTCGGGTCAGTCCATGATCGAGATGGCGTTCATCCTGCCGCTCGCCGTCCTGTTCCTCTACGGGATCCTCTCTGCCGGCTATCTCCTCTACCAGAACGCCGCGGTGCACGACGGTGCCACCGCCGGAGCCCGCGCCGCCTCGGTCGAGACGTCTCTCGCCGTGGCGGCCAACTCCGGCGGGCCCTGCGGACCCAACGTCGGGGAGTCGGGCACCCCCCTCTCGATCGAGCAGGCGGTGGCCAAAGCCGCGCCGTCGCTCAGCGTGAACTCCAACCCATTGTGCTTCTCCGACGCGACCCACCTGACCCAGTCTCCGCAGGTCGCCAATGCCGTCAACATCACGGTGACCTGCACTCCCGCTTGCGCCGCGCCAGTCAGCACGGTCGGGGTGTCTTTGGTGTACGCAACTCATGGCATCACGCAGCCGTTCAACTTCACCTACACCATGCACGCGACCAGCACCGACCCCATCCTCGTCCCTTAGGAGCGTTCAGGCCGGCGGTGTATCCTCGGTACTGGCATCGGCATCCGGTGCGTCTTCCGCCGGTGCTGCCGCAGCAGGCTCGGATGGCGGGTCGGCCGGGGCCGCAGCCCCACCCTCGCT
>Ga0307477_10002280_pt1 | contig 14964 bp, 9 predicted proteins | sample atmos_gasesECM2C_FD_203316 | JGI IMG/M metagenome (GOLD analysis project Ga0307477, IMG submission 203316) | Hardwood forest soil microbial communities from Morgan-Monroe State Forest, Indiana, United States - atmos_gasesECM2C_515 | ecosystem: Environmental > Terrestrial > Soil > Temperate...
CTCTGCGCTACATAGACAGGAAGGTTGGACCGATAGCGGTCATCAGCCCCGCGCCCCGTCGGGGTAAGGACTAACGAAGATGCGGGACATCCGAGTTCTGCTTAAACTCCCAGGGTCCGGCCGAATAAAAAGAAGAAGGATATGATCGCCGCCGGGGTGTCGGAAGGCGCGGGATATGAGGCAGAGCGCCTCGGCTCAATTCCCCGCCGACCGAAAAAGTCGGCGCGCAAGAGAACCGGCACACCACGCGTCGGGCGCATCCCCGCGGGACCGATGGTTCGAATCCGGCTCCCTCCAGACCAGAGTCATACAAACTCGATCATCGCAACCAGTCGTCCCGGTGCGAGATCGGAGAGATCCGCCAAAGGACAGGATCACGGTCGCGCCGGCGTCAATTTCGGAACCGCCTCGTGTTTTCCTCACCGTCGGACATTGAACGGGCCACAGTGATCTGCTTGTCCAACAGGTCGCGGAAGCGCTCCGCTTCGTTGATCGTGAAACCCTCATCCTCGGGAATGCGGATGTGGATAAGGATTTTGCCGTCCTCGCCGATGTTCAGGCCGATGGTGAAGTCCATACGGTTACTCCTTTTTGCGTCGGGAGCAGATGTTTCGGAAATTGGTGGCTTGTCGTATTCAACCTGATGCCGATCAGCCGGGTATCTTACCGCTGCTAGAGTGGGCAAATGGCATACCGTTGCGGTACGAGACCATCGTAATCGATCTCCGCACGACCAACGCGCCCCGAACATCAGGGCGGCGACTGCCAGAGAGATGACGATCAGCCTCAAGGTCAAGGGTTCGCGCCGATCGGTTCCGGCGGAGGCCGACACGCCGCTGCTCGACGTGCTCGGCAATGATCTCGCGTTTAACGGAGCCGCATTCGGTTGCGGATTGATCCCTGGCGAGATCAGCGCTCGAACCAACTGGGGGGCGCCGAAGATCCGCGCCCTGTATGAAGCCACTTATTTCGCCGGATTGCGCAAGGGCCGGGGTCCCGGAGGAATGAACGGTAGGCGGTGGCGAGCGCCGCCTTTATTTCGGCTCCGGCACGCCTGAAGCAGAAGCGTGACCTTCTCGGCGCTCAGCACGGCCGGCAGCATCCGCGCATTACCGTGAGCCGCCTCGAATCGGCGAATTTAGGCTAACGCGCTGCTTCAGGTCTAGCACTTTCGTTGCGAGATCCTTATGCAACTCGGCATCGGAAACAGGTCCATGCCTCGGAGACATACTATAGAGGGCCAGAATGATTAGGTTAACTGACAAGGTTAATGTTTCAAGGTTAATAATTCTCAGATTTTACTTGAAAATGAGATATGCTTTAATACGGGCGACGCATAAGGCTGAGGAAAATGCGCAGCATCACGGTCCGGGTATGCGCCGATGAGTTTTCTGCCACGATGAACGCGATGGCTGAATGGCTTGATGCCAATCGATACGAGCCAGCAAGGTACAAATACGATCATCACGGAGACTGTGTCGTCGTGACGGTTGACTTCCCGGTGGACGTGGCGGCCGAAGCGTTTGCGACGCGGTTCAACGGTGTCCAGGGCTCATCTCAGCAACCGGCGGGCTCGCCAGATCCTCATCTGCCGTAAACATCAGCCGATGCGCGCCAGCCCCGTTATCGCCGTGCTTCGGGTCCTAACCGGGTGCGGCGTCATTCTTCTTGCGGTCTTATCGCTGTTGCCGAAGCAATGGCTCGCTGCGCTGTCGTTGTTGCCGATGATGAAGATGGTGCGAACCGTCCTCCCCGCTCCGGTTGAGCACTTCGTGGCCTATGCCTGGGTGTCTACGATCGCGACGGCGGCCTACATCCCGAGCCGTTTCGGCATGCGGATCATTGGTGGTCTTTGCGTGTACGCAGGCATCTTGGAGTACATCCGTCACTTTTCGCCGGGCCGGCACCCTTCGATCGCGGATTTCGTTGGCTCGGCACTCGGCGCAGTCTCCGGAGGGCTCGCCGTCGCGCTGTTATGGCGTCACCCGTCCGATCAGCCGGGTTGAGGGGAAAAAGCGGCGCCGAGTAGGGAAACCCAACGCCGAGTGCTTCGGAGTAAGGCGGGGCGCAGGGGGAGATGCGAAACCCAAGCCCGATCCGATCTTACGCATTCATGGTCAGCGTCATCGCCCACCCGCGACGAAACGTGGCCGGTGCTGTTCATACAGCAGGAACAGTTCCGGATTGGCCCATACATCGCTCGAATCGGAGGAGACAAAGAAAGGCAGATCGCCAATCAGGCGCAGGCCTCCGGCGTGGGCATGTCCTTGAGGCGCTCGCCCTGGCGGAAAAGCAGAAATTGTGCGAACCGCACTTGATCGATTTGGCTTGCCAACTTCTGGCGTGCACGCGCCAGAGCCTCGGGAATGCGTCTGACCAGCTCCGCCGGCCATTGGAGGTAATAATCGTCGCTATGCCTGGCTTCAGCGCGCCGAACAGTGCGTAATCGTCCAGCCAATGCCGATGGGTGTTGCAGAACCGCTCATAAACCGCCTCTAAATCTTCGCGCTCCCCGGCGCGGAAGTTGCTCCAAGCCTTTTCGAGCATCCGGCGCTTGAACGGCGCCATAATCGATGGCGGCTGCCGGGAACGAATTGCCATTGCAGTCGCCGGCTCGCAGGAGTCCATCCTCGATCAGACGCAGACGCAGAGCCTTTCCGGCTGCAACCGCGAAATTGACTTGCCTGAGATGGACTCGTTGGCGGAGAGAGATGGATTCGAAACCTCGGTTCCGGGCGAGAGGGCCTACGGTTTGAACCTTTGTCTGTCGCCTTATGAGCTTCCTTTTTCGGCGCGCCGCTGCTCGGCTTGGAGGGCGCGCACCAGATGAAGTGGCTGGCTCGCTCCGGGTCCTGGCCGAATCGGATGCGGACCCGGTTGCCGTTCCGCCTGGCAGTATTGAGCAAAATTGCGAGGTGACAATCAAAGAGGGTATGTTGGACCGAGACCACCCTAAAAGGGTAGTGGACAAGAGCGCCGCGATCGCGGTAAATTCGTATACATGGCTTGACCCTCTAAGTAGCTGAATAAGATCAGGGTTTTAGCTGGATGAGCGGATAGCGCGGTCGTACGGTCTCTTTTTATAGACGGTAAATTCACCAGCGGCTAAACCCCCTGACGGCGAAAAAGAAAGGGTTATCAGCAGTTTAGGATCCAGATAACGGGGGAAGCTGCCAGGGGGCAAAGACTGAAACTCCGCCGTTTTCGAGCCTGAAATAGCCCTTTTCCGCTTCTATTATCGTCCATAGAGGCCTCGGAATTACCCGTAGTTCCCAGGCGCCGAAAACCCCACTTCAGAGACGGGTTCGCTGCTGACTGCCTCCTCCAGCGCTGAGTCCGCTGCGAACTTCGTTTTCGGGAGGGAAGCGTGGAAGGTCCGCGGAGACAACAAGGGACGATCCCCACGGTGAGTACCTCAAGCGGAGCCGATGGTTCGAATCCGGCTCCCTCCAGCGGCGAGTCAGGAGCGAACTCCTCCCAGTCGGGATCGCAACGGGTCGGGACGCTGCGCGCAATCGCGGGCTCCGCGCCCGCCTCCTCGGTGCGCCGGAAAGCTCCGGTCCTGGGGTCGGTTTCGAGCAGGCGGTGGATCGTCTTCGCCTCGGGCGCAATGGCACAGCGCGACCACCGCGGCATGACGACAGTCCGCGCGCCCCTGTATTCCGACTAGAACGCCTCAACTTGACAGTGCCCACGCGTTTGTTCTGGTAGGCGATGTCACGCAGCTCGCTCGGCAGGGTGTACACGACGTGAAAGTACGGCACCGGCAACAGCCGTACACATCCAGCCCGCTGCACGGCCGGAGTTCCCTCGAAGCCAGGCCGTGCCATCACCCGCTCGGGCCGGAGCATCGTAAGATCATAGCCGACGCCAAACTAGACTGCGATATTCATAAATCACTCTATAAATATACTCCGCTCCTCTCTTATAATAATTACTCATAACCGGAAAATTGCTGGCGAAAAACCCGCTGTGGGTGCAGCGGCGGTGTCTTTCTCTAAACCATTAGTGCCTTACGGTCGGGGAGCGCTGATAGCGCAACAGCAGTCGAAGGGTGCGGTAGATGGCATCTATATACGCAGGCTTGTCGGATCAACTCGCCTCGACGCAAGTTTCTGATGGGAGCAAGTGATGGCAGGCACTGCGACGATCGTTGGTGGGGCGAAGGTCACCTTATCGCTCGATCCGGCCGAGTACGCGGCAGCGCAGCAAGCGCTCTCCACCATGGGCAAGGGGTATACGCAGGGTTTTGTCCTCGACGATATGGGCGATGCGCCGATACCCGGGGCGCTGAACATTTACAATGTGACGGACGGTGACGGCGGCTCTCATCAGGGTGGCCACAATCATGACGGCGACGATATCTATCACCTGAAGGCCGGTGCCCAAGGGATCGTGCTGACCGGGGACGAGGCGGCGACGATCATCGGCCGCGGCATCCACGAGGTGCTGATCGGCAATCAGGGAAACGATACTATCGATGCGGCCGGGGGGACGGGCACGGTTATCGCGGGCGATGGCAACAATTTGATCAGGACCGGCAACAGCGACGGTCTGACGATCATCGTCGGCAAGGGCGACAACACCATCGACCTGCAACACGGAAACGATCTGATTACCACGCTCGGCGGCAAGCAGACGATCAACCTGACGGGCGATGTCAAGTCTGCCGTGATCGGCGGGTCGGGCGACAGGACGATCAACGATACCGACAACGCAGCTGGGGGTGCCGCGATAACGGTGTCGGGCGGTCACAACACTATCTACACGAACCAGGACACCTCGATCCACGCGACAACCGGGGTCGAGGTTCACCAGAGCGGCCACGGCACGCTCGATTTCGTCGGCGCCGGCGACGATCTGCTCTATCTCGGCTCGGGCGACGACACGGTGGTTGAGGCCGGCGCGGCGACCGTGCACGGCGGCAAGGGCCAGCTGTGGTTCCAGGGCGGAGTCGGCAACGAGTCGGTGCAGGCCGGTTCGGGCGACGCGACCCTGTTCGGCGGCAGCGGGCACGATTTCTTCGCCGCCGGCGGCGGGTTTACCACGATGATCGCCGGGACCGGGGACGACACCTTTGTCGGCGGGTCGCATTCGGATCTGATAGATGGACAGGGCGCGAAATCAAACGTGTTCGAGTTCGACAGGTCCGCACATGGCGGCTTCCACGCTATCACCAACTTTACCGAAGGCCGCGACAAGATCGATCTCGTCGGCTACGACACCACCTCTGCCTTCAACCATGCCCAGGCGATCGGCGGGAACACCGTGATTATGCTCGACAGCGGCAAGACCGAGATCGTGCTGACCGGCTTCACCAACCTGCAAAAATCGGACTTCACGCATTGATGGCGCCGCGCCGATGTCGCCGCGATAGCACGGGATGCCGAAATCCGTGCTGACGACTCCCGAGCCGGGGGCACCCGTTCACTCGGCATCACTGGCGGCGCTGACTGAAAAACTCGTCGCGGAGACGGAAACCCATCTTTGTCGCCTCCTTGGCCAGGTCGTGTGCGCGGTTCGGTCGGGCGATCTTGGCAGCGCTTATCGCCATGCCGATCGCGCCGCCCGGCTTGCGCCGGCAGAGCCGGAAATTGCTCTTCTCTGCGGTCGGCTGTTGCTGGCGCGCGGCGACGCTGCCTCGGCCGTCGATTGGCTGGCCCGAGCAGCGCGCTTGCGAGCCGATCCGGAAGTCGCTGCCTGGCACGTGATGGCCCTGCTGAAAGCCGGTCGCGGGCAAGCCGCCCGAGAACAGCTCGATGCCGCCCTGCGGCGCTTTCCGGTCGTCGAGAGCGGGACTCTCGCCAATGCGGCGCACACCGCAATTAATGCGGATCATTCCCGTGTGGGCTGGGCTGGGCTCACTCCGACGCTCGAGATCATCGGCGAAGCTCGCGGTCTCGGGTACGAGATGCAATTGTCCTGCCTAGCGTCAGACGGCACCACCCTCGTCAGCCGGACCCTGATGTCGGGCGGCGCCGAGACAGTCCCGTTTCGTCAGTCGCTGTCCAGACCAATTTCACGGGGCGCAGTCTCGATCGAGGTCGACAGCGTCGTGCTGCTGGGCAGCGGTCTCGTGTTGCCGCCCGAATTCGCGCTCGATGGCAGGGCGACGATCGACGGCGACCACATCAGCGGCTGGGCCAGTCTCGCGTGGCTGCAGCGGCCGCCAGACAGCTTGACGATCGAGGACGACCGGAGTCGGCGCGCCACGATCGCGCTCAGCCCGGACCTGCGCGATCCGGCGATCGGCCGGTTCATGGTCGATATCACGCCGGCCGGCCTCGACGGCAACCGTTTTGCGATCAGGGCGGCGCTCCCCGATGGCCGCACCGAAGCGTTGCCCGACGCGCCGCTGCTGCGCCAGCCGGGGTCTGGTCCGCGCTCTGCCCGCAGGGCCCGGCGATCGCTAGGTTCGGGCCCTCGGACTACCCCGCCGCGGGTGCTGATCGACATCATCATCCCGGTTTATCTCGGGCGAGAGGAGACCCTGGCATGCATCGGTGCTGTGGTGGAGACCACCGCCGGCATGGCGGCGATCGTCGTGGTCGACGACGCGTCGCCCGATCGCGAGCTTGCCGCGGCGCTCGCCGATCTGGTCGCGGCAGGCACCATCACCCTGCTCCGCAACGAGACCAACCTGGGGTTCCCGGGATCGGTCAATCGCGCCCTGGCTCTGCATCCCGGGAACGATGCGGTGTTGCTCAATGCCGATGCGCTGCCGTTCGGCGATTGGCTTCAGCGGTTGCAGACGGTCGCCTATAGCGCTGCCGATATCGGGACGGTCACGCCGCTGTCGAATAGCGGCTCGATTGTCAGCTATCCGCAAGCCGAGGACGCCGACCTATCCGAGACCGAAGCCGCTGAGCTCGATAGCCTTGCTGCCAGAACCGATCCGGGCCTCCCCGTCGAACTGCCGACCGGGGTCGGCTTCTGCCTTTATTTGCGCCACGACTGCCTGACAGAGACGGGGCTCTTCGACGCCACCACTTTTGCCGCGGGTTACGGCGAGGAAAACGATTTCTGCCTGCGCGCTCGCCGACGCAACTGGCGGCACGTCCTTGCCGCAAACGTGTATGTCCGGCATCTGGGCAACCGCTCATTCGGTTCGCGCCGCGCGGCGCTGACCGAGCGCAACCAGCGCCTGTTGGGCTTACGCCACCCGGATTACGAGGAACTCGTCGAGCGTTTCATCGCCGCCGATCCGGTTCGCGCGGTCCGGCGCCGCCTCGACGAAGAGCGCCTCGTCGCGAGCGCCGCGGAAACCGTGCTGCTGGTGACGCTCCAGCTGCCCGGAGGAGTCGAGCGGTTCGTCGAGGAGCGATGCGCTCGCCTGCGGGCGCAGGGGCTAAGCCCGCTGATGATCCAGCCCGATGCGTCGAGCCGCTCCGTTTGCTGCTCGCTGGGCGGTCAGCCTGAAGCCTACCGTGATCTTTGCTACGACTGTCCAGACGACCTCGCCTCCTTTCGCGCACTGCTTACCCGCCTTCGCGTCGTCGGGGTCGAGCTTCATCACTTCCTGGGCCACGACTCACGCACGATCGAGATGGTGCTCTCGCTCGGTGTGCCGTACGACGCTTTCATTCACGATTACAGTTGGGTCTGCCCAAGGCTGAGCCTTCTCGGGGGTGAAGGCACTTTTTGTCGCGAGCCGGCTCTTCCCGCCTGCGAAGCGTGCGCGCGGACGCACGGCACCAGCCTTGCCGAACCGGCAAGCGTCGCCGAGCTGCGCAGCCGCAACGAGAGCTGGCTCGGCTCAGCGCGCTCGATCATCGCCCCGACGGTCGATACGGCCGCGCGCCTGCGTCGCTACTTTCCCGAGCTGCAGCCGCGCGTCGAACCGTGGGAAGAGGAGATCATCCCCGCCGCGCCGCTACTTGCCGCAAGTTCCCCGCCTGTCCGCGTCGCAATCCTCGGCGCGATCGGCAGGCAGAAGGGCTACGAGGTCCTTCTGGCCTGCGCGCAGGATGCAATGCGTCGCGCGTTGCCGATCGAGTTCACCGTCATCGGCTTCACCGAAGATGACAGTGCCCTGTTCGCCACCGGAAAAGCGTTTGTAACCGGAGTTTACGAGGACTCGGAAATTGCTGACCTGTTACGCCGAGAGGCGCCGCACCTTGCGTTCTTCCCGTCGGTCACGCCTGAAACATGGTGTTACACGCTTAGCCACGCCTTGCGTGCGGCCCTACCGGTCATCGCGTTCGATCTCGGTGCGATCGCCGAGCGTCTCCGCGACATCGATCGCGGAAGGGTGGTTCCCCTGAACAGCGACCCCGAGAGCCTCAATGATGCGATGCTGGCGATGGCGCAGGAGGCTACCATGCGCGGCGACGCCCCGGAAGCGACAACGGCGCCCTTGTTCCCGCGATCCACACCGCTCGAGGATCAGCCCCCCGAAATCAGCACCCAAGCGCTCTCGGCCGCGGCACACCCGATCACTATCGGACCCGGCCTCTATCTGTTCCGGGTGCGCTCGGGCTCACCGACAGCGTCGGCGCGGACAGCGGACATCGCCTTGCCTGCGGTCAACCTGACCGTCGTGCCGGGCGGCTCTACAGGCAAGGTTGAGTTCATGACGGCGCCCGGCGGCAACGGCAGCTGGCTCTGCCAGACCAGCGACATGGTCGTGGCGCGGGTGACGGAGCGGGCGGCGACCGTGCTGCTGACCTCTCTGCGCGCCCCGGGCGGGCCGCTACTGTCGATCGAAGTCGAGCGGCTCGACAAGCACGAAAGTCCGCCGTTGCCGCCAGCGGCGGCTGCAGAGGCCGGCGATACAAATCCGTCGCCCCCAACCGGCGAGCTGCCGTCACCGCCGGGGCTGCGAGCCGAGCTCTGCGTGCATGTTCAGCGGCGCGGCGACCACTTGTTCACTACGCCCGCATGGGCGGGGTTTCGCGGCGAACGCATCTGGATCGAAAGCTTTTCGATCAACCCGTTCGAACTGATCAGTGCCGACCAGATCGAATACAAGGGGCTCACCGCCACGGGCTACGAGACGCCGTGGCTGAGCAAGGGCGCGCCGTGCGGGACGCGCGGCAGGTCGATGCCGCTGCTTGGCTTTGCAGTACGCCTAAAACCGCTGTCGGGCGGCCAACTCTATGACTGCGAGTATAGCGGCGGCTTCCTTTCCGGTCTCGTTGTCGGCCCATGCCGGAACGGTGCTCCCTGCGTGTCGACGCAATCGGATGACCCGCTCGAGGCAATCCAGCTGCGCATTGTCGAGCGCCTCGACGCAGTACGTGCGCCGCCGGTGCAATGGTCGATAGATAAGAGGCCGCGACCGCGTCGTGGTGCGGGACGCAGCGGCAAGAGCGGCCCCCTCGCGGCCGTCGCCGCCGAGCGCGAAGAGGCACCCGCTATTGTCTGAACATGAAGATACTCTTCCTGCACCAGAATTTCCCGGCGCAATACCGGCATTTGGCCCGTCGTTTGGCGAACCGGACCGAGAACGACGTCTATTTCATCACTCAGGTCAATGCCAATGCGATGCAAGGCGTGACCAAGATCGTCTACAAGCCGCTGCTGCCGGCGCAGAACACCTGCCATCCGTTTTCGATCGATGTCGACCGGGCGATCCGCACCGGTCTGGCGGCGGCCGAGGCCTGCCGGGCGCTGCGTGCACGCGGCATCTGCCCGGACATCGTTATCGGCCACAACGGGTGGGGCGAAACGCTGTTCGTCAAGGATGTGTTCCCCGACGCGCCGCTGCTTTCCTATTTTGAATTCTTCTATCACGCGCACGGGGTCGACGTGGACTTTGACCCGGAGTTCACCTCGGTGTTCGGTGATCCGGCACGGCTGCGCACGCGCAACGCGGTCAATTTGATGGGGTTCAATGCTGCCGATTGGGGGCATACCGCTACGAGCTGGCAGCGCAGCCTATACCCCGGCGATATGCGCCGCCGGATCACCGCGATTCACGAAGGCGTTGACACGACCCGGATCAAACCCAATCCGGACGCATGGCTCAGGCTTCCCGGGCACGACCATCAGCTCACGCGGCATGATGAAGTCATCACCTATGTCGCTCGCAATCTCGAGCCCTACCGGGGCTTCCATGTCTTTATGCGAGCCCTGCCCGAGATCTTGCGCCGCCGCCCGCGGGCTCAGGTCATTATCGTCGGTGGAGACGGGGTCAGCTATGGCACCCCCCCTCCGATCGGCGCCAGCTACCGAGACTGGCTGCAGCAGGAGCTGCGCGACAGCCTCGACTGGGCGCGGGTGCATTTCCTCGGGCAGGTCCCTTTCGAGACGTATCTGACAATACTGCAGGTCTCCTCGGCTCACGTTTATCTGACCTACCCGTTCGTGCTGTCGTGGTCGTTCGCCGAAGCGCTCGCCTGCGGCTGTTTGGTGATTGGTTCGAAGACGGCACCGGTCCTCGAAGTATTGGAGGATCGAGTCAACGGCCTTCTAGTCGATTTTTTTTCCGCCGGTGACCTGGCCGATCGGATGGACGAGGTATTCGATCATCCCGACCGTTTGCAGGAGCTGCGCGACCGGGCGCGCCAGTCCGCGATCAGCCGTTTCGACTTGACGACTAGCCAGCTCCCGAAATGGGAAGGGCTTGTCGACGATCTGGTGAACGGTCGTCGTCCAGCGACGGATCTGAACGGGCCGGCACCGGTGAGAGGCGCGCGATAGCGCTTCTGGCCTCGCTCAGCCCGGCACCGGCGGCGCGACTATAGGCCGCCAGCGCCGCGCGACGGTCTCTCGCCACCCCGATCCCGTGCTCGTGGCACAGTCCGAGATTGTAGACTGCCTCGGCATTTCCCTGTTCGGCCGCCGCTCGAAACAGTGTTGCGGCCATGACCGGATCTGCGGGCAGCTCGGCGCCGCGAGCAAGCAGCTGCCCCAATAGCAGCTGGGCGCCGGCATGGCCTTGCCGTGCGGCGGCCTTCAGCCAGTGCCGCGCCTCCGCCATCGAAGGCTCGGTGCCGATGCCGCAGCGGTAAAGATCTCCGAGCACGCGCTGCGCGTTCGGATCGCCATTCCGGGCCGCCTCCCGCCATAACGCGAAAGTCTGAGCGAACTCGGCTTCGGTGGCGCCTTCACGCAACTGCATGCCGGTCAACGCGGCCAATGCACCAGCATGACCCTGTGCGCCGGCCTTCTCATACCACACCGCGGCCGCCTCACGGTCGACCGTGACGCCCCTACCAGTGCTCAACGTGTCGCCAAGCCAGGCCTGCGCGAAGACGTTGCCGCTCTCCGCCGCCCGAGTGAGCCAGCGCAAGGCTAGGCCATCGTCCCGCGGAACGTGACGCCCTTCGTGCTGCATCAGTCCCCAGATCGCCTGCGCCGCGGCGTCGCCGCGGCACGCCGCTGCCTCCAGGAGAGCCAGGATGCGCTTGGCCGGTGGCGCCGGTTGATGGCCGTCTTCGAGCCACTGCGCAAGGCGGCAGGCAGCTGCCATGCTGCCGAGATCGGCCGCCCGCTCGAGCCAGCGCGCAGCGGCCGCAGGATTGGCGATCGCGGCGGTCCCGTCGGTATGAAGATTGTAAAGAGCCCAGGCGGCCGATTGACTGCCTTTGTCCGCCGCTTCCTCGAGCAAACTCGTGCCTTTCTCTGCGTCGACCGCGACCCCGGCGCCGCGGATATGGAGGAAGGCGAGGTTGCACTTGGCGTCGAGATTGCCGCGCTCTGCCGCCTGCGCATACCAATCGGCGGCGACAGCGAGATCCTGCGCGACATCGATGCCCTCGGCATAAAGGATGCCGAGTCGCAGGCAGGCATGGGCGCTGCCCCGCTCGGCGGCGCGGCGATACCAGGTGATCGCCGTGTCCGGGTCATATGGTACGCCAAGCCCTCCTTGGCGCATCGCACCCAGCTGATAAAGTGCCGCGGCACTGCCTTCCTCGGCGGCGCGCTCGAACCAGCGCAATGCCGCGTCGAGATCCCGCGTCGGGCCCGCCCCATTCGCGAGCAGCGCGCCAAGCGGCTCATAGGCGTCGGCAAGCCCTGCCGCGGCGGCCTTTTCAAGCCAGCGCGCCGCTGCTTCCGGGTCGTGCGGTACGCCGCAACCGAGCAGGTACAGACGCGCGAGGCGGTATTGGCCCTCGGCATTGCCCAGATCGGCGGCCTGTCGATAGAGATTGGCCGCAGACAGGTAATCGGGCGGGTCATGGGCGCTCGTCATCAGGTCGCCCAGGGCTGGCAACGCTCGGACATAGCCGCGGATGGCCGCGCGCAGCAGCCAGGTTTCCGCAGCCGAGAGATCGCGCGGCGTGCCCCGCCCGGTTCGGTAAAGCTCGCCGAGGTAGTACATAGCCTCGGGCTGATCCTGATTGGCCGCCTCGGCCAGCAGCCGTGCGGCGCGCCGATCGTCGCGCAGCACCCCGTCGCCGCCCAAACAAAGAACGGCCAGACACAGCTTAGCCGTCGGGTTGTCGTGGGCGACGGCCTTCTCGATCCACCCAGCCGCCGCTGTGAAATCGGGCGGCCCACAGTGGCCGCCGGCGAGCAACATGCCGAGGCCGAGGTGACCGGCGGGGCTATCCTGTTCGGCGGCAGCGGTGAACCACCTTTTCGCTGCGGTGTAGTCGCGCTCGGTCCCGAGCCCAGTGGCGCACAGATAGCCAAGCCGAACCTGCGCGCTGGCGTCGCCGGCGGCGGCAGCCAGGCCGTTCCAGCGGGCGGCTTCCCCAAAATCCTGATCGATGGTGTGCCCGTTGGGGAAAAGGCGCGCCAGCATGCCGTCGCGGCCGAGCTCCGGGCGAGCCGCAGTGCCGACGCTGGCCGCCGCACAGCGGCCGGTCAAATAGATCTCGCCCAAACGAGCCTGCGCCGGCGCATGGCCTTGCTCGGCCGCACGCCGAAACCAGTGCGCGGCATCGGTGAAGCTCTGCACCACACCGTGACCGGTTTCGTAAAGCTCGGCCAGGCGAAACTGCGCCTCGGGATCGCCGCCGGCAGCGAGCGGACGCAACCGGCGCGCAGCCTCGTCCGGTCGATCGATCGGCCCATCGCGACGTTCGCGCCGGCTCAGGACCGACGACAAACTCATGGCTCGCGCATTGCTTCGGAGCCGGTGCGCAGCGCCCCCTCGACGAGGTAGGAGATCAGCGAGCGACGGCCGACGATGATGTCCGCGGTCAATGTCATTCCCGGGATCAATCGAAAATTCCGGGGGACGTCATGCAGATGCAGTTCGGTGATAGCGATGCGGGCGCGGAAATACGGCGCCCGCGGCTGCTGGGTCTCACTGAGGGTGAACGATCCCTCACTGACCGTCTCGACCGTGCCCCTGGCCGTCCCGTGACGCATGAACTTGTAGGCCTCGAGCTTGATCTCGACCGGGTCGCCAACAGCAATGAAGCCGTTGTCCTGGGCGTCGATCTCGACGTCGGCTTCGACCGGGCCGTCCAGCGGCACCAGCGTGAAGAGCGGCTCGGCCGCCTGCTGGCTGTCGGAGGTGACCGAGCCGGTCGAAGCATTGGCGATCTTCAGCACGATGGCGTCGCGCGGCGCCACGACCTCGACCAGATCGCGCAGCTTGCGGGCCTTGACCACCCCTTGTTCCGCCGCGTCGCGGTCGTTGCGTGCCGTCACCAATGCGGTTGCCAGATCGTCCTGCCATTTGCCGATGAATACCGCCCGCCTCGCCTTCAGCGCGTCGAGATCGTGTTCGCTCTGCTGCATCTGATGCTCGTTGTCGCTGAGCAGGCGCTGGGCTTCGAGGCGCTGATCGGTCGCCATGCGCGCTTTCAGTTTGCTGCCCCAGCCGTGTTCTTCGAGCGTGGCGTTCATCCGTTCGATTTCCGTGGCGATGCCGGCCCGTTTCCGATAGGTCTCGGCACCCTCGCGCGCCCGCGCCACCGCCGTTGTCGCACTGCGGATTTGCGCGTCGAAATCGGCGATCGATTGCTGATATTCCGACTGACGCTGACGCCAAATTGATTGCTGCAGGGCCTCGTCTGGGGTGGTGTCGAACAGGTAGGGTCGATCGGCCTGCTCGGCTTCGAGCCGCGCTACGAGGGCCGCGGCGCTCGCCAGCTTTTGTTCCAGCTGGGTTTCATCGGCCGCCGCAAAAGTGGGGTCGAGCGACGCGAGAACATCACCCTGATGGACGATATCGCCAGGTTTGACCCTGATTTCGCGGATGATCGCCTTGTCGTAGGGCTGGATAAAAATATTGCCTGCTACGGGAACGACTCGTCCGCTGCCGGTGACAACCCGATCGAGCTTGACCACCGACATGAATACCAGCGCCACGACGATGATCGCTGCCACCGCGTGAAGGACGCTGCGCTCGCGACGCGGGCTGGTGTAGAGGATGACTGCGGCGGTTGCCGACTCGAACGCGCCGACCAGCGAGGCCGTCGCCGGCTCAGGAAGCCGCGGCGCGAGGGAAGGCAATGCGGACATTGGCGGTGTCTTGCTCGAGATGGCGGTTCTGCTGGTTCCATAGATGTTTATAGATGTCGCAGCGATAGAGTAGCTCTTCGTGGCAGCCGATGTCGTAGACCCTGCCGCGTTCGAGCACGAGGATCGCATCGGCCGGCACCAGCATCGAGAGCCGATGCGAGATGCACATAATCGTGCGGTCGCGCGCCATGCGCAGCAGATTGGCGTTGATGATCGCCTCGCTTTCGGCGTCGAGCGCGCTCGTCGCCTCGTCGAGAACGAGAACCGGCGGATCGATCAGCAGGGCGCGCGCGATCGCCAGACGCTGGCGTTGCCCGCCGGACAGGTTTGCGGCACCCTCTTCGAGCAGGGTCTCGTAGCCGCGCGGCATCCGCTCGATGAATTCTTCGGCCCCCGCCAGTTGCGCGGCGCGCACGACCTGGGCAAAGCTCGCATCCGATCGCGCCATTGCGATGTTGTCGCGGATGCTGCCGCGGAACAAAAAGTTTTCCTGAGGGACCACCCCGATATTGGTCCGCAGATGATTGAGGTCGATCTCGCGGAGATCCATCCCATCGATCTTGATGATACCCTCGTAGTTTGCCTGCAGCCCTTGCA
>Ga0307477_10002281_pt1 | contig 14963 bp, 26 predicted proteins | sample atmos_gasesECM2C_FD_203316 | JGI IMG/M metagenome (GOLD analysis project Ga0307477, IMG submission 203316) | Hardwood forest soil microbial communities from Morgan-Monroe State Forest, Indiana, United States - atmos_gasesECM2C_515 | ecosystem: Environmental > Terrestrial > Soil > Temperate...
CCCTGCGGGACCGCAAGGAAGATATTCCCTTATTGGCAACTTACTTCGTTCACAAGTTTGCAAGCCAAATGCACAAGAGCATTCACGCAATTCCTCCGTGCGTAATGGAAGAACTTTTGACCTGGGGCTGGCCGGGGAATATCCGTGAACTGGAAAACTTCATCGAACGCGCCGTGATTCTTAGCAGGGGCAACTTGCTGGATGCGCCTTTATCGGAGTTACGGGATTTTCGACCGGCGTGGCAGGAGTCTCAGATGGATCATGCAGACATAGCGCAAGTTTTGAGAGAAGACATTGTTAGCCTGCATCCCGAAAGGCGTCTAGGCGAAGAGCCTGCCAAGAAACAGCACGAAGAAATTGTAAGCGCTCTGATCGAAAGCAAAGGACGAGTGGGTGGTCCGGTGGGAGCTGCCGCGCGATTGCACGTCAATCGCACAACCCTAATTTCGAGGATGAAGAAATTGGGAATAGACCCCAGACGATTTGAACGAACAGAGTCCGGTGTCGAGAGAGCCTTTTTTGCAGCACCAGGAGGTCCTAGATGAAGGTTCCGACCTTGGGCCAGACGCCAGTTGTGGATTCCTTCGCGCTTTACCAGGGACAGGCTGAAAACGCCCTCTACGGCAATTTATTTCCGTACGAATCGAACTAACAGAACGAGAGAGAGAACGATTCTGCAGCGGAATTTCACGGCGGAGAACTGCATGCACGACGAACTCGATGACCGAGCCCTTGATCGATTGTTCCGGACAGCCCGCACGCGTAACACGTGGACCGAGCAGGTGGTGACCGAACAGCAGCTACGCAATCTGTATGATCTTGTGAAATTAGGGCCTACTTTGGGAAATTCTTGCCCGGCGCGTTTTGTCTGGGTCAGAAGTGCCGAGGGCAAGAGCAGGCTTGCAGCCCTTGCCGCACCCAACAATGCTCCAAAGATACTAGCGGCGCCGGTCACAGTTATCGTCGGCTATGATCCGGACTTCGCCGAACAATTGCCGAAGTTGTTTCCCGCGCGCGCCAAGGACATGCAGGCGTTCTATTCCGACCCCCTGGTCGCAGAAACCACCGCTTTTCGCAACGGCAGCCTTCAGGGCACTTATCTGATTATCGCGGCGCGCGCACTCGGACTGGACTGTGGTCCGATGTCCGGCTTCAGCAATGAGGCGGTGGATTCAGAGTTTTTTGCCAATACACGAATCAAATCCAATTTCATTTGCTCCATCGGCTACGGATCGAATGAAAACCTTTTCCCGCGGAACCCAAGATTAACGTTCGAGGAAGCAGGACGCTTTGCCTAAAGGAGCGGCAAAATGAATAGTAGCAAAACGGCCTCAAAGCTTGAGCCAGCGCGTCGCTGGATCGATGGCGAGTGGGTCGGCTCGTCTAACGTGGCAGAATCCGTAAGCCCTTCCACCGGGGAGGTGCTTGGGCAATACGCGGCAGGCGGGCGAGTCGAAGCTGCGGCGGCAATCGACGCCGCCCGAAAAGATAAACTCGCGCTGCGGTCAGCGCCAGTACCCATTCTGACCGCAGCGGTTCAATCAGAGCGAACTGAATCAGAATCTGCCGGAGGACTCCTACGGGACGCGAAGTCATTTATTAGGTGGTGACAGGTTTGCTGACCATGTCGAGCGAGCACAGATTTCCGCAGAACAAGAGGAAGTGAGATGACCGAACTCCAAACAAACTCGAAGGTCCGTCGGTATTTTGGCGGAAATGAGTGGAGAGGGGCTCTGTTGATCGTGAGTATGTTTTGGGCGGCAGTTGCGCCAACGCTTTGTCTCGCTCAGGTCCAGCTACCCGCCGTGAATTTGGGCGACACAAACTTTGAGGACGCTTTTGGCGCTCCGGGCTGGCTTTTGCAGGAGTTCCCGGAAGCTTACGCCTCAAGTGAGCTCAAGGACTCGAACGGGAAGACGGTTCCAGGAAACAAGCGCATTACAACCTACAGCGCCACGACGCACGTGGCCTTCGTAAGCAAGAAGCGAGTTCTCGGGGGATGGCTGTCAGGAGAGGTTTTGCAGCCGTTGGTGGATCTCGATGCACAGCTGGCGAATGGCACTTCTTCAAGAGTGCGCGGATTAGCCGATATGACGATGGGCGCTGGATTGCAATGGGCGCCCGAGAAGATTGGGGGCGGGGTGTTTGTACATCGCTTTGTACTCGACGTTGATTTGCCCACAGGCAAGTACAGCGATAGGCAGCCAGTAAACATCGGCAATCACTTCGTTGCCGTCAACCCCTACTACGCGCTGACTTATGAGTGCAAAAAAGTGGAGTTCAGCGTTCGACTCCATTATCTCTGGAATTCGACCAACAACGACCCATTCGTAGGGTTCGGGATTAGAAACATGCAGCCGGGGCAGGCTTTTCACCTCAACTATGCGACTTCCTACGGATGTGGAAGAACGTGAGGCTGGCTTTAATGGGTACTGGCTGCAGCAGTTAACGGACCACCAGATCAACGGCATTGACTTGCGTAATTCAAAGGAGAGTACGGTCGGCCTTGGCCCAGGAATCCAGCTTAGCGGCGGAACAATCGCGTTCCGCGTGAACGGCTACGTGGAAACGGATGTTCACAATCGCCCGAGCGGGATCAAGGTGACCTTCCGCATCTCCAAAGCTATTCCGACTAAGGAACCACAACACTAGCGAATGCGAGGAACCAAGATGAATACAACACCCTTCAACAAGACTGGACTCGAGGCGTTGTTGACGCCCGAGAACAGTGCTCTCATCCTGATTGACCATCAGCCATTCCAATTTGCGAGTCTCAACAGTCATGATCCGCAGACGATCATCAACAACGTCGTCGGTCTCGCAAAGATCGCTAAGCTATTCAAAGTCCCCACGCTTCTGACGACGGTCACGGAGGAGCGAGGTGGGTACCTCCTCAAGCAACTCCAAGACGTCTTCCCCGACCAGAAGCCCATCAATCGCACGTTCATCAACGCCTGGGAGGACAAGCGGATCGTCGATTGGGTGGCGAAGGCCGGAAGGAAGAAGCTCGTCGTGGCGGCTCTCTGGACGGAAATCTGCCTCGCCTTCCCCGTGATCCATGCCCTCGGGGACGGCTACGAGGTCTACTTCGTCAGCGACGCGTCGGGCGGCGTCACCCGCGAGGCGCACGAGATGGGTATCCAACGGATGATCCAGGCGGGCGCGGTCCCGCTGACCTGGGGCGTACTCTCAGCGGAGTGGCAGCGCGACTGGGCGCCCGAGGCGACGGTACCGGGGCTGGCCCAGATCGTCGTTGAGCATTACGGCGTCACCGGCACGTCATTCCTCTGGGAACAACAACTGCTCAATCAGCGCGGATCGACTCGCGGATAGGAAGGAATGCACCATGTCACGATCCATTCAGCAGTCCAGTCGCTTTGCCGCGATTACCGGCGCCGGTAGTGGGCTCGGGCGAGATATTGCGCTTGGTCTCGCTGCAAAGGGCTACCGCGTCTTTGGAACGGCTATCACACCAGAGGAAATCACTGACCTCCAAAAAGCCTCCGGCGGCGCAGTTACACTGAGCAGCTGCGATATCACCGACGAGCCAGCTGTCAAGGGCTGGGCTCGCGCCGTGGGCGCGCAGACAGATGGCGTCCTCAATCTTCTCATCAGTAACGCCGGAATCTTGACTCCCGGACCTATCGAGACGCTCCCACTCGACTCCATCAGACGAGAATTCGAAGTAAACGCTTTCGGCGCGCTGTCCGTGGTGAATGCATTCCTTCCTGCTTTGAGGAAAGCGTGCGGTCGTATTGTGCAGGTCAGCACTTGGACGGCACACCTGCCACTTCCGTTCAACGGTCCATCGGGAGCTTCAAAGGCGGCCATGGAGGTATTCGCAACCGTCTATCGAGAGGAACTGAAGCGCTTCGGTGTCGATGTCGTCGTCGCGATCGCCGGAAACATGAAGACTGGCGGGCCGGCTAAGACGGCCTCGGCGCTCGCGCGCACCGCGGAGCGGATGACGCTGCAAGAGCGAGATCTTTACGGAAAAGCGTTCGGTGCCTTTGCAGCCAAGCTCAACAGCATGCAAGACAACGGGCTTGCCTCGGTCGATGCCGCAAAGCGTGTGATCGAGATCGCCGAGCAGAATCCTGCACCGCGCTTTGCGGCGGTTGGCCAGGATGCGGAAGAGATTCTTCGCGTTGTGCGCGAGAAATCCGACGACGAACAGGACGCGCTTCGGCTTCAAATCGTCGGCCTGGAATAGACCTGAAACCATTCAAGTAAAAGAGTCCGTAATGATCGAACTGATCACCACCAACGACAGCCGCGCTGATCGAACTGATCACCACCAACGACAGCCGCGCTATGCGCAACAAGAACAATGTTCTTGCTCTGTATGATCTGATGATCAATCGAAAGCGGTCCGAAGAGGCTACCGCGAAGTTCGTCAGCCCATCCTACATCCAGCACAACCCGCTGATTCCGGACGGCTCTGTCGCGCTGGGCCGGTTCTTCGCCAAAATTACGAGTGAGCGGCCTCGGGCACGCGTCGTGGTTCACCAGATCATTGCAGTCGGCGACTACGTGTGGGCACATTTGAACTTTCTCAACCTGTTCAACGATGATCCCGACGACACCGGCATAGCTGGCGTCGATATCTATCGCATGGACGCTGCGGGGAAAGCCATCGAGCACTGGGATACGTTGCAAGTCGTGGGCACGCCTCAAAATTCCGCTCCGATGATTGCTCCGAACATTCCGCGTGCGAATGCCAACGGCATGTTCTGATCGCCAAGGCGGGCAAGGCCAAGTAATTTCGTTCGCTACGCACTAACAAAAAGGACGGAGGAACTATCGCATGTCGACCAACTTGACCGCTGTGCTTCAACAGCTTTTGCAAAACACGACGAATCTCAAGGTGCTCCAGCAACTCATGACACCGGACGCTACCTACGTTTCATTGAACTTCGACAACTCCGAACTCAAGAAAGTTGAGCCGTGGGCCGGGACTCACAAGGGGCCTCAAGCGCTAGCCGAGGTCTTTGCGGCAATCCAACGCTTCTGGAAAACACTCGACTTCAAGGTCACCGACTCTATCGAGCAGGGTAGCCGCGTCGCCATTTTCGGCTCTTTTAAGTACAGATCGAATGCGACCGGAAAGGAAATCACATCTCCGTTTAGCCTCTTGGCTCGGTTCGAGGGGGATAAGGTTGCTTACCTCCAGTTTCTCGAGGACAGCTACGGCACTGCGGGCTCGTTCAAAACAGGGGGTGCCACACGATTCCACAGCGATCCGTCGGGAAAGGAAATTGAGGTCTAAAGCTCAAGGAAATCAAAAGAAACCGTGACAGCATCCGGAAGATAGCCAATAGATCAAGAAGGGGATCTTGATATGAAATCCGCACAAATGAACGTGAAGGAATATAGCTATTTCGTCAACAACCAGTGGCGAAAAGCTGCAGACAATAAATTCTTCGAGGTTCACGAACCGTATAGCGGAGGTTTGTTTGCGCGAGTTGCAGCAGGATCTCGCGCGGATGCTCGTGCCGCCGTGGACGCCGCCGCTTACTTCAAGTTCCATGCACCGCAGGGATTCTGGCCGCTGCTGAATGATGGGGAAGGCGCGGTGCATTATTGCTTCATCTTCCTATCTCTCGCCAGCACGGGTGGAGGGCCGTGGAGTTTTGATCGCTTGTTGCGGAAACGTGCATCAACGGTCTAGCTGATTTTTTGCCCTTACGCCTGGAAGCGCCAATAAAGGGTTCTGAGTTGTCGGCAAAGCGGAAGCATCCAGCATCAGGCAGGCGCACACCTAGATGGGAACACCACATGCAAAGGAAGTATTCAACACAAGAGAAACCACATGCGCAGCAGCTAGGCCTGTTTTTTCAGGACCACATGCATCGCGTGTTCGCTGGACACATTTTCGCTGCAGAGATACCCGAGCGTAGCCACGTCAATGCCCGCGAATAGGTTCTCTCCCGAGCCCATAAGAATCGGACGAAATGCGAGGTGAAGTTCGTCGATAAGCCTTGCGCGGAGATACTGCTGAATCGTTACAACTCCCCGCCGATTCGTACGTCCCGGCCGTTTGCAGTCTCTTTCGCACGCTGCAGTGCAGAATGAATCCCTTCCGTGACAAAGTGAAAGGTTGTGCCGCCCTTCATTTCGACCGGCTGGCGCGGGTGGTGCGTCAGCACGAATGTAGGAACATGATAGGGCGGTTCGTCACCCCACCATCCTTTTCAGGAGTCGTCCGGCCACGGACCGCGCACAGGTCCAAACATGTTCCGGCCGAGAATCCAGGCCCCGACGTTGTCCATGCCTCGCTGTGTCCATTCGTTATCGACACCAGCAGTGCCGCCTTCCTGGCCGTGCATCTGCTTCCATGTGCGCGTGGAGAAGAACCATTCGAACAACTCTGGGCCACGAACGCCAAGAGGATTGTCGAGACTCTGGTGAGGTCCCGCGGCGTAACCATCCAGCGATACCGCAAAGGCGCTGACGCGGATTTTGGGCATGACTTGAATCTACGTGCCGGTGACGCGGACGGTCAACCCGCCTAGATCTGGTACCGCGCTTCAGAGCGAATTGTCGGCCATCCGGAGACTGACCATAAGAGAGACTTCTGGGAAATCTGTGGGTCGGGGGAAGCATCGGCCTCCACGCAATGCCGACCCGGTAAAGGGAGTAATAAAAGATCGGTGGTCTGGCCGGAACCGCCGTTCGGGTCAAAACGAGTCCGAGAACCGGGTCTCCAAAAATTCCCCCAATTTCGCTGTTGCCTTGAATTGAGGAATCGGGTCGAGTTCCTTGAAGGCCGACGTAAACGCATTCGAAAGACTCCAAATCGTGCGCGATCGGAATTCATCGAATTTGGGCTCGAAATACAACTCGTGCACCGTACGCGCCAGGTGTTTTGGAGGCTCCAGTTTGCCCTCGACGAACGCTTCGTAAATCACAACCTTCGCGGTGACATCGGTGAGTTCACTCCTCTGCCACGGTTCTACCTGCTTTCGCATGTTCGAAGTTTCGCTGCATCCCATCAACGCCAACGGAGATGCAATCGATGAGCGAGAACGATTTCGAGCGCTTGGCCAGCACCGGCGTAAAGTCTCCGGTGAACGCCATGTTTGAGCACACGAAGACCCGATAACCACAGGTCATCGCCAAACGCATGCCTTGTCATGCGAATTCCGTAACCCAATGGAGAAGCGGCAGCCCTCCATTTCGGTGGCGAGATCGAGAACGCCGAACATCTTCATCCCATCCGGCGAGACGGCATACTCGTCGTGGACGACTCCAATGTGGCAAAACCCGAGCGTTTCGATCAGAGCCCGCACGATCTCGTGATGCGGGATCGGGCGATGCGTTTCGGTCGCCGGTGGCGTGGGCACCAACGCCAGTTCTTCACGGCCAATGGTTCGGCCGCTATAGCCAATGAACGTATTTGTTTCTGACATAACTGTTCCTCCTTATTGTTAGGTTGAAATGGACTTGCAAATGAGTGAGAACAAACAGGACGGCCAGGTACCTTGGGCGCGCTTATGCGAATTGCGATGCCTGTCCGAACGGGCGGCTTTGTGCGCGGTTTCCTGCCGGCACCTCTCAGCTCTGAGAACAGTTGCTTACTTCGACGCGTGACGATTTGGATCAGCGGACTTCTTGGATCGAGGCGAACGGACCTAGTTGCGCGGAAAGTTTCTCGACGCTCTCGAACGAACTTTTAAACAACACAAGATTACTCTTGCCGGTCAACTCACTCCTCTTCAATCCCCAGCAGAGTTCGCCGCTCTGCTACGTGCCGCCGCGCATCGCGACTGGGTCGTTTATGCCAAGCGACCCTTTGCCGGCCCCGCGCAAGTCCTGACCTATCTCTCTCGCTATACTCACCGCATCGCCATCGCCAACTCTCGACTCGTGGCCATGGCCGACGGTAGGGTTACCTTCCGATGGCGAGACTACGCCCATGGGCACCAGACTCGAACTATGACGCTCGAGGCCCATGAATTTCTACGTCGCTTCCTGCTGCATGTCTTGCCCCCCACTTTCGTGCGCATTCGCTACTTCGGCCTGTTCGCCAATCGCCACCGTGCCCAATTGCTGAAGCTGTGCCGTTCTCATCTGCAGTGCACGGCGACGCCGCAACCTGCGGTCGGCGTGGGGCATCTCTGTCAACACTGTCATCGCGGCACCATGCGAGTGGTGGAGACACTTTCTCCTACCCAACTTTCTGCCTGGCTCCCGGATCCTCCTGCGGAGAACTCTTCATGGTTCCTACCTCTGTTGTCCTGGCATCCACATTATTCTTCAACCAGCTCTGGCTCTGGCAGATACACCAGTGTGTGCCATCCTTCCAACCAGGGCCATTTCTCTCTTTACTTCCTGGCATAACCGGCTTTCAGCAAAGATCCTCCACGACCTTTCCTTCCCAGTTATCCATCTCCAGTCTTCCCCACAGCCACCTTGCTCACCTCACTTGCCTCCACACGCGACTTCCAAATCCCATTCAAAACACATAGTCCCAAGCGGCGGCTTCGCTCAACCGACTCTATCGCTAGTGCTCAGGCGTGAAGATCTGCGCAATCCCTCACAGCATCTTGGCCTGAGCACTAGCGATAGAGTCCTAGTAGGTTAGCGGCAGTTAAGCAATGAGGGACTTGCTCTTGCCGCTCCGGGGTTGCACCCCCAGCATTGCCAGCAGGTATAGAACCGGCCAGCTCACGACGAGAAGCGGGACGAGCCGTTCCTGCCAAGAGGGCCCTCCCGGGTTCCATGTCCCTTCGCTCCACTTTTCCAATGCAATCTGTTGCCACCCCCCCATCCAAGTAACCAGCGCGGTAAACGTGGCCACCGCAGCCGCCAACAGAAGGGTGCGTTGTGTCCCGAGTTTGCGACCGTGTCGAGCCTGCCGCATTCCGGCGAGAGAAGGAAGCAAGAAAAGGAGCGCTTCCAGAATCTGTGGGAGCACAACAAAACAAATGAATTCGGAGAACGGGCTGCGGAGTAGCAAAACTTTGAGCGGCACAAGATGCAAAGCATTTAGGAGGAGCCGCAGCGAATAAATCAGCACCCAAAGAGGGTCACATAGACAGAACCACACCAAGCAAAAAAGCGTTCCGTTGACATAGAGGGTGTCGCCCGACAACGTCCCCAACACGAAGCCACCCACCCAAGACCAGCAAATTATCGCTAATGAAACGCAAACCAGAGTTTCGAGCTCTTGAGTCTCAGTCAACCCGCTACTGTACGGCACTCCGTACTGCCAATACACGAGAGCGTGTCTCCCAATGCCGCTAACTAACCCAACAGAAATCTTGCTGAGAAGCACACCGACGGGACCCACAATTCCAAGCAAAGCCAGCCAAGGTTGCCACGTCTTCCATAGCGGAACCTGTCGCCTTAAGACCAAACCCAGCAGTTCGCAGACAGCGCGTCTGTCGTGCATCTTCAGTTCTGCCACGTCGCCGACCACTGCGTCTTGTAGCTCGGGTTCTAACGTGCGGGTGATTTTCTTAATTAACCACTTGCCCAGCTTCATGGACGGCCTCCCGCTCTATTCGCTTCCCAAGGGACACCGCTGCTTGACCGCTTCACAGCACCATAGAACTCTGTGGCTGCCTTAATACCTCGGGCCGTAACCCGAACCATACGCTTGGAGCGTCCGCCCCGTTGTCGTGTGGCGCTTCCCATCCATGTTTCAATTAGGCCCTTCTCTTCCAGACGGTCCAAGGTGGTGTATAGCGCTCCAATGGAGCAGCTCCGCCGTGTGGAATTCTCGATTTCCAAACGGATTGCAGCACCGTATGCATCTGCGCCTAATCGAGCAGTTGCAGCGAGAAGGAGGTATTCGAATTCGCCGAGCATGATTAATAACACATTGTGATTGTAATAAACGTTGTTGTCAATGGGACGGGGTTTAGAAAGCCGGGAAGAGATGGCATAACTGTCGCAAAATCGCCATTGCGCTCAGAACCCCCCTCAACTGGGAACTTGAGTGAAATCGCCTGCTTACGTCAGTCTGAGAGTTCTCTTGCGGGCAATTTCGACCATTCGACGTTCTGTTTCACTCAAGTTCCCCCATAGCCAGCCTGTGCTCATCTAGCGAAGAAATTGTCGGGTAGAGCCAAGGCTACGATTACGAGTACCGAGGCCGCCATCATGAGCCAATCCCATGGTTCAATATCGTGTCGCCGGGCGATAGCGTAGGGAACGGTCAGCAACAGCCACAGGGCGACTGCAAGTGAGCACACGGTTCCAACGACGGCAAAACCGGGATGGATGTGCCACAGTGCGAATCCGACCGCCTGTGGTCCCCGTGACCATGTCCAGATAGTTTTTTCCCAGAGGATTCGCGCCGCGAACAAGAAGGCAAAAGGTGAAGCAGAGAGCCACCAGACTTTGAGGAAACTGGGTAAGGCTCCCGGTATTTGCATGGCCGCATTCTAGCCTGATCGTTTCGATTGTTGTAAGCAGATGGGATGAGAATGCCGGTCTCCAGGCGGGATGCGATAAGCTCCCAGTGATAACGCGCTCGAGGCGCAATAGAAAAGGAGACCGGCTATGACGAAGAGTATCACTGTGGCAAGGCGGCAGAACAGCAACTTTGCGGAGAAGAAATACACCGTGGGATTGGATCTTGGGGATCGTTGGAGTTGGTATTGCGTGTTGGACGAACGCGGGGAGGTGGTCTTTGAGCGCAAGGTGAGTACCACGCCGAAGGCCCTGCGAGAGGTGTTCGGGGCGATGCCGCACAGCCGGGTGGCGCTGGAGACGGGGACGCATTCGCCGTGGATCAGCCGGTTAATGAAGGCGTTTGCACTCAAATTTCGACTTCTTTCGATTCCGTTCCCATCTGAAGAGTTTGAAACTGGTCGGAAGATGAGCACAATGGGGATATTTCGCCAATCATGCAGCCAGATTGCACTGAGACGGTTATCATGTAGCGATGAAACGGTCCTTTTGCGTCGGTTTGCTCGGCTTTGTTTTGATGCCTTTCGTCAGTCTGAGAGCGCAAGAGGACTCGCCACACAAAGGCCGAAATAACGACTTCACCAGTACTGATGGAACGTTTCATTTTGAATACCCCGCCTCTCTTGTGCGCTGTGGACGAAATCCAAATCAACCTGATCGATGGGAGCCAAACGAATCGTGCGAAGCCTACACTCCTGTTTGCTCTGATGTCTCCTGCCAGTCTGACGGGACGGTTACGTGCATTGCCTATCCTGCTGAGAGAATGAAGGGGACGAACTTTCAGGCGGCCGCGTTCTCGGTAAGTGAACTAAGAGCGGCGACAACGCAAGCGGAATGTCTTAAGGTGGAAGAGCCGCCACCACACGTTGGAAGTGCACATGAAGAAACCGTGAACGGAGTGACCTTCACAGTCATAGAGACGGACGGCGTTGCGACTGGCAACCTGATTGACGGTTACGTCTATCGCAGCTTTCACGAGAACGAGTGCTACGAACTTGACATCAGAATCGCCTCCTCAAATCCTGCCTATGCTGATCCGGGGACGATGAAGAACTTCAGCTCTAAGTTGGTCCATCACCGTTTGAAACAGGTGCTGGACACGTTCAAGTTCATCAAATAGGCGTCGATGCTTACGATGCTCCGAGAGAGTCCCAACGACGGATGGCGAAATCAGATGGGATGAGAATGCTGGTCTCCCGGCGGGATGCGATAAGCTCCCAGTGATAACGCGCTCGAGGCGCAATACAAAGGAGACCGGCTATGACGAAGAGTATCACTCTGGCAGAGCGGCAGACCAGAGACTTTGCGGAGAAGAAATACACCGTGGGATTGGATCTCGGGGATCGTTGGAGTTGGTATTGCGTGTTGGATGAACATGGGGACGTGGTGTTCGAACACAAACTGAGTACAACGCCGAAGGCCCTCAGAGAGGTGTTCGGGGCGATGCCGCACAGCCGAGCAGCGCTGGAGACGGGGACGCATTCGCCGTGGGTAAGCCGGTTAATGAAAGAGTTGGGGCACGAAGTCATCGTGGCGCAGGCGAGCAAGGTGCGTTTGATCGGAGAGAGCCGGAAGAAAGACGATCGGCTGGATGCGCGCACCCTGGCGCGGCTGGCGCGCGTCGACCCCGAACAGCTGGGACCGATTCAACATCGCAGTGCCTGGGCGCAAGCGGATTTGATCATGCCGGGCGAGAGCCGGCCTGGTGCGGGCGCGGATGGCGTTGATCAATGCAGCGCGGGGCCTGACGAAGTCCTGTGGGGAACGGTTGCGGGGTTGCAGCCCGCGAAATATGGACGCGGAGAAGAGCAAGGGACTGAGTGCGGAGCTGCAGATGGCATTGGAGCCGCTGCTGCGAGCGATCGAGTCGCTCAGCCAACAGATACTGGACTATAACCAGCGCATTGAGCAGATGGCGCGGGACCGCTATCCAGAAGGGGCGAGGTTGCAGCAAGTGAACGTGCCCTCTTTCACGACGTCCTGGAGAGACTTAAACGGCCAGCCCTTGGGGTTTGTGGCAGGATCACCGAATGAATCGAGGAAAATGGATTGGGCGAGAGTGTCGAATTGGGCGAGAGCGTCGCGGCGCTTGACCCGCAAAGCCTCTGCACGATCCAGAGTCTCCGCAATTCCCCGTTGCTCTGCCAGCGGAGGCAGGGGAACTTGAACACGCTTCACGAGGTCGATGTTCAGATTCTTGACTGTTGCGCCCGCGGCGTGGCGAACAAACTCCGCATAAACCAAATCCGAACCCAACAAATGGTAGAAGAAATCCCTCGAACGTTTCCGTCGCGAGGACTAAGAACAAGCCAGCCGTCATGAATGCAACCCGACGTATTCATGATGTATGGCCGACCAAAACTCATCGAGTTCGTCAGGAGGAAGTCTCCTGGCTTAACCGTGCGGGAACGTTTCGCGCCTTCCTCTCGAATACGTTTTTTCGTTGAGTTGATATATTTTCCGCTATCGGTCGCGTCGCTGCTCATCACCCAGTTGATCCCACCTGGATCTTCGGCGATGAACTTATCTATCGGACATGGCGAGCCCCCCGGGCAATCGTGAAGATGTCTTCGAGCGCGACGAGTGGCCAACTCTTGCTCACTTCAGCATCCCCTCCAGATCCCTCATACCCTGCTGAATCTCAGCCTCAAGCTTCGCCAAGTCAGCAAGAATCTCCTTCGGCGGGCGATGCTCCACCTCTTCCTGCACCACCTCTTTATATCGGTTCAGGCTCAGATCGTAAGCCTGCGCTGCAATGTCCGTCTTCGGCACGCAGAAACTCTCTGCCGTGCGCGGACGCTTCCGCTCCCTGCCATCGCGTTCATGCCAACGCGCCAAAATGTCGGGCAGATTGTTCTTTGCATGTTCCTCAGCGCCTAGTTTGACCTTCGGCAGGCAACCCAGCTTGTCGTCACTCAGCAGCGGCGTACGCTTATCGTCGAGCGACCAGCCGTCGGCGTTCACGTCGTAAAACCAGACATGATCCGTCCCGCCCGAGTTCGTCTTTATGAACAGCAAGATGGCAGTCGAGACTCCGGCGTAGGGCTTAAAGACGCCGCCCGGCAGCGAGATCACCGCGTCCAGCTTTTGGTCCTCCACCAGAACGCGGCGCAGCGTCTTGTGCGCATTACTCGATCCGAACAGCACTCCGTCCGGCACGATGACGGCGGCACGTCCGCCGGGCTTGAGCAGACGCAGAAACAGCGCCAGAAAAAGCAGCTCGGTCTTCTTAGTCTTGACCACTTGCTGCAAGTCTTTGGCGCAGCTTTCGTAATCGAGTGACCCAGCAAATGGGGGATTCGCCATGACCAGCGTGTATTTCTCTTCCTCGCCCGCATGATCCTGGGAGAGCGAGTCGCGATAGATCACATCCGCGTTCTCCACGCCGTGCAGCAGCATGTTCATAGTTACTCCGGGCCATCCTTTATTTGAAGTAGTTCGTGAAGACCTTCTGGAAAACGTGCGCCCGGAAATGGACAAGGGAGCAGTCTTCTTTGACATACATCGGAGCTTACCAGCGCGTCTCACCGTCTATTCCGCCGCGATCCGGGATGGGCTGGGGCATGTGCTTCATCGCCGCCTATTCATAGTGCAGGAAGAAATCGAAGGTACTCTCACGGTGCGCCAACCCACGCTACTGCTGGACCTAATGTCGGCACCAACGGGAACGCACGTTCCAAGCGAATCTGGGAAAGACCAGAATTCCCTCGAATATTTTCTCGTTCAGACGGCCCTCGAACCATTTCTAGCTGAAGTTGCGGCCCAGCGCGAGAAAGAAACCCAGACGGTCGCGGACCACCTGGAGATTAGCCTTAACGAGTTGATTCACCGTCAGAATCTGCGGCTAGCTGAACTTGTAGACCAGCAGCAGGGTGGGGATAGCAGCCCGCTTCTAGCGGCAAATACGAAACAGGCCGAAGATCGTCTCGAGGAACTCAACGGTAGACTTGAGGGGCGCCAGCGAGAGTTACAAAAGGAGCGCAACTGCACTATCAGTGATATTCAGCGGCACGGGTCTGCCTGGGTGCTGCCACATCCCGAGCGTGCCACGCCGAATGTAGCCGCCCTCGTGCGTGACGATGAAATAGAAGGCATCGCCGTCGATGCTGTGATTGCGTTTGAACGCGCCCGAGGCTGGGAAGTCGAGAGAGTTGAAAAAGACAATCGAGGATTCGATCTCATTTCGCGCCGTCCGCATCCCGAAGACCCCAAGACCGCAATCGAAGTCCGCTTTATCGAAGTGAAAGGGCGGTCTTTCGTCGGAGAGGTTGCCCTGACAACCAATGAATATCGAACCGCCCAGCGCCTCAAGAAAGACTACTGGCTCTATGTTGTCTTCAACTGTGCTGGTAAGCGGCGATCAACGTGGTTCAAGACCCCTGTGATTACCGAAAACGTTGTCTGCATGCCGACCCCCTCTGCTGCGGGAACTGATCGAGGCTAGCTTGAAGCAGCAAGGCAATACAGCGGTGTTCTCATTCGCGAAGCGCGGTGCAAAAAGAAATTGGGTGTCGGGCCGCGAGGATGTTGCTTTGGTTTAC
>Ga0307477_10002282_pt1 | contig 14942 bp, 9 predicted proteins | sample atmos_gasesECM2C_FD_203316 | JGI IMG/M metagenome (GOLD analysis project Ga0307477, IMG submission 203316) | Hardwood forest soil microbial communities from Morgan-Monroe State Forest, Indiana, United States - atmos_gasesECM2C_515 | ecosystem: Environmental > Terrestrial > Soil > Temperate...
AGCGGGCGTCCTCGACATCGTCGCTATCGGTGAACTCCGAACTAGACAAGCGCTGCACCATCTCATCAAGTTCGGTGCGTTCAAGCACCCAGGAGTGCATCGTGAGGAAAGGCGCACTCGCCGCCTTGGCCAACTCGACAAAATCCTTCCAGCCGTCGGGATTGTCCCCCATCTCCCACATAACGCATTGCACCTCTTCGTAGTCCACGAAACCATGAAAGCGGCGCATGCCATGGCCTTCGATAAAGGCAATCATGTCGTCTTTTATGCTGTTCAGATCGTCCGGAATGGGAGACATATTGGGAAATCGAAACGGCTGCAAACTCTTATTGTATGCCGTTCGCCCGTTCACTGCCACCGCGTTCAGAGGGACGAGGGAGCCGTCATCAGGCCCAAAAACAAGTGGTAAAACTTCTCCGTATCGAGATCGAACTGGATTTCGACGCGTTGCGTGATGGGATGCTGTTTATCGTCAGCAGCCCAGGTCAGTGTGTTGCCATAGTCCGCGCCCCGGTCCAGATCTACGGTCATATAACGGCTCTCGGTACGTGTGATGATACTGGGATCGATCCAGGCGGCTGCGGCCAATTCGTCCCACATAATGTCGGCTCCGGGGGTCAGCATTGCGAATTGGGCGACGTATCGGGCAACAGGCGTCCCGGCAGCTTCGATTTGCTTCACCATCGCGGCGGTCATATGCGTTTTCACCGAGATGTCTGTCGGCGTGCAGACGATTTTCTTCCAAGGGGCGCGCAGAACGATCACGGCCGCCTCCGGATCGAACCAGAAGTTGAATTCGTGACGCGGATTGTTCAGAAACTCCGGATTGTCACTCCGCGGGCTCAGGCTACCTCCCATAAAAACGAGTTCCTGGGCGAGTTCCGGAAGCTGGGGATCGAGGGAAATGGCGAGTGCGAGGTTGGTCATCGGCCCACCTTCGTAAATCGTCACGTCGTGCGGATACTTGTGAACCATGCGGAGGATGAAATGCGCCGCATCTTCCGCAGCTGGCTTGGTAGTCGGCGCCCCTTCCGGAAGCGAAGGAATAACGGATGCCTCGTGCCACCAGCGATCATCCCACGCGCCCGCATACGCGACCTTGCCATAACGCTGTTGCCAGGCCTGCGCCTCATCGCGCGTGCGCACCAGCGGAAAAGCCGCACCAGGGACAACGGGAATATCGGTGCGCCCGATGATTTCGAGCAGCCGCAACGTATGAGCCACTTCCTCGTTGCGCCACTGATCCCCGCTGACTACGGTGATGCCGAGCACCTCGACCTGCGGCGACTGGATCATCAACAACAGAGTCTGCATGTTGCTGCCACCGGGGCCGGAGCAGTCTTCGTTGATGATGACCTTGCGGCGGGGCTGGGCGAGGCAAGCTGTGGCCGTAAAAAGCAACAGCACGAAGAGTCGAAGGTCATTTTTCATGGAAACGATGATTTCAGCGGAGACTTCACCGAATTTTGCCAATCAAAAGTTTAGGGCAGAGCGGGTGTCCCCCGTCTGCCCGGAGTTTTCTGATCATTCTTGGACGCTTAGAAGCCGAGCTTCAAACCAAACTGGATCAAGCGTGCGTTGTTGACCGTATTGTTAATGACGCCGAACGTAGACTGCGCATTGACGTCCTGTTCTCCGCTGCCTCCTGCACCGCCCATGTAGAACTGGGGATGGTTGAAGAGGTTGAAGAACTCCGCACGGAATTGCAGGTTCATGCCTTCTCGGAACGAAAGCGGGAAGTCCTTGATTATGGAGAAGTCAGTGTTTACAAAACGCGGGCCATACAGGGGAGCACGGGCAGCGGTACCAAGTTCGCCCGGAGGAGCCTGAGAGAAGGCGCAGCCATTGAACCATGCACCTACCGTATGTACCTTGTGGGGTGCAAGTCCAGGCCGCCCCGTTGCAGGATCAGTCTGCTCGGGGAAGAATTGACAACGAGTATTTAGATTGGCTGGAACAATTCCTGCAACGTTGGGGTTGCTAACCTGGTTCGGACGCTGGAAGGTGTTTCCGTTATACGAGAAGAACACCCCGGATCCGTCACCGCTATCAACAACGAACAGTGGGAATCCGGACGTGGCGTGTTCGATGACGTTCACTTTCCAATTCCCGAGGACGGCATTCGTCGCGCCGCTCCAATCGCTGCCGAAGTGTTTACCTTTGCCAAATGGCAGGTCGTACAAGATGCTGGCGGTGAAGTTGTCGTTCAGATTGAGCTGCGACAGGCCCCAATCCAGCTTCTGGTAACCGGGCAAGGGATAATACAACGCACCAGGGTTCGTTCCAAGACCATCGGGCATGCCAGAGTCGAAGGTTCGCGACCAGGTATAGCCCAACAGTGCATAAAGACCGTGGCGCGTACTTTTCGTTTCTGCCTTTGCTTCGAACGAATCGTACCGGGCTCTTCCGACACTGTTATTGGCTGCGACCTGCTGGAACGCCGCTGCATAAGGGAAGGACGGGAATCCGCATCCTACGGTGTACCCTGACACATTCCCGCATGCGCTCGGAGAGCTCAGATTCTCGTTCGACTGGCCAACCAGAATATGTGTGCTCCGAGTACCGGCATAACCAGCAGTCAAGACAACATTCCCGGGCAACTGACGCTCCACGTTCAGGTTGAACTGTTGAACCAGGCCCTGCCGGAAATTGCGATTCATCGACTGAATGGTTCCCGTGTACTGAGACGGATTTACGGGTGAAGACAAAACGCTCAAAGGGTTGCTCGGATCAACGAGGAAGCCACCCGACAATGAACCGAAAGCACTGTTATACCCAAGACAGAAGTCACTCGGGCAGGGATCGACCTCAGCGTAGTATGGCGGGTTCTGCCATAAGCCCTGCCCACCCTGGTTCCAGGAAGAATCGTGGAGAATTCCATAGCCAGCGCGGATTACTGTCTTGTCGCTTCCCATGACTCTCCAACTTAATCCAATACGCGGCTCAATTGCTGTTTTGTCGAATTGAATGCCCACACGTCCGTCGGTTGTAACACAGTTTGTGCATCCGCCTATCGCAGGGCTGCCTTTAGGGACATACCACTTCAGCGTCTGGATATCGAAGTTCGCTTGACGATTTTGTACCTCGGTCGTGGGCGTTGCCAGAGCCCACGCCACGCCGATGTTTACTGTCAGGCTGTTGGTCACCCTCCAGTCGTCCTGCACGAACGGGCGAAACAACTTCCAGCGGCGTCCCGTTGTGCCACCGAGGAACGTCTGGTCGTGGGCCGCGAAGATGCCCGTACTGCCCAGCAACAAGTCAGCAGCGTCATCTCCCGTCAGCGCCGCATTTTCGACGATAAACCCATCCTGGAACGCGTTATTTCTCACGTTCATCTGGCTCGCACGGAATGTAGCTCCGAAGCGGATATTGTGTTTCCCACGAATCAGGTCCAGAGTGTCCGAAACCGAGTAGACGTTGGTTCCGCCCTGGTAAGGCGCAAAACCTCGGTCTCCAATTGCGAAATAGTTCGACATCAGGAACGACGTCATCCCGCAACTGATGCAGTCCTTGTTGGATTGGTTCAAGCTTGCGGGATATCCAGTGATCGAGTCGCACTTCGATCCCAGGTCCGCGCCGGGAATTCCAATGACGGCAGCTTCACAACTTCCCGTGCCGAAAGAAAGTATGTGATTGAAGATGCGGTTGTAGCCGAGCGTGACTTGATTGATCGTGTTCGCCGAGAAGACGTGCGTCTCCGACAGCATCGCGTTGCGTCCGTGATTATCGATGTACTGATTGCTGCCGAATGCGTTTTGCTCGGTCCAGGTCGGCGATCCCCCGGGCACAAAGTTGGTTGCTTGGTCGTAACTGAAGCGAGCGAAGATCGAATCCTTGCCAGAGAAGTTGTGATCGACGCGAATGTCTCCTGTGCCTTCGTTGAGCCTTCGCACAGGCTCGTTGACGTAGTTGAAGCCTACCGCGTTAAGCGCCGTGGGCGTCGGATAAAGCTGCATCACTTTCGCCCCGAAGGGATTGACCACGGCAGCCGGGATTGTGGTGCACGCCTGAGTCACTCCTGAGACAAACGGCTGACTTCCATTGACTGGCGTTTCCGGAGTTCCCGTACCGATGTTGCATTGAAAAGGAACAGGGACTGGATCGGGGCCTTGCCCGGGAAGAATTTGTTTTGGAGTATAGGGGTTGATAAGCTCCTTGCCACCCAGAACAGTTGGCGCACCGCTGAAATCGTAGTTCCCATTGACATCCGGAGTCGTCATTCCAGTAGTCGGGACAAAACCAGTGAACGGCACGCCGCGACGTTGCATCTTGGCCTGGTAGTCCACAAAGATGAATGTCTTGTCCTTTTTGATCGGACCGCCAAACGAACCGCCAAATTGATTGAGATTGAATTTCTCTGTCGCGCTTGCGAAGTAACTGCGTGCGTCAAGCTTTGTATTGCGGAAGAACTCAAACAAAGAACCGTGAAATTGATTCGATCCAGACTTGGTCGTCACCAGAACGGTCGGTCCAGCCCGCTCACCGTATTCTGCGGAGTAGTTGTAAGTCAGTACTTTGAACTCTTGGATACCGTCGATCTGGGAAAAGATCGCGATGCCACCTTCATCTAGCTGGTTATTGTCGTTTCCATCCAGCAGCCAGTCCGTACTCTGTTCCCGGGAACCGCCCACCGAGAGCGAGAACGCTCCTCGGGTCGCCGCTTCACTGCTGGCTGCGCTGGTAAAGAAGCTGTTCGGATTCGTTGACTGCGTAGTGCCCGGCGTAAGCGTTGCCAATTGCACGAAGTTTCTGCCGTTCAACGGAAGTTCGGAAACTTCTTCCGCTGTGATCACTTGGCCGAGTGTCGGCGTCGATGTTTCCACGGCAACTTCCGTCGCGTTCACTTCCACGCTTGTGGCGACCGACGCAGGCCTGAGCGTGAAATTGAGCTCTCGTTGTTCATCGACTTGCAGGCGGGCGTTTTTCTGTTCGGAAGCAGCGAAACCTTGAGCCTCGACGTGAATGGTGAAGAAGCCAACCGGTAGCAGAGGAATGAGGTAGTGGCCGGAGTCATCGGTCTTGGTTTCGCGGGTCAGGCCAGTCCCCTCCGACGTAATCCTGACACTCGCCCCCGAGATCAATGCACCCGCGTTGTCGGAAACGTTGCCGGAAAAGCTTCCCGTCGCCTGAGCATGAACAAACTGACACGTTAAAGCGAGAACCGCGACACTACACACCCCAACGAACGTCCTCTTCCTCGACATTTCGCTCACCCTTTCGACGGCTTGCTTCCCAAAAAGAAAAGACACTCCCGCTTCCTGTCGAATGAGGAGGCCCCAGCCGCAGACACGGCTTATAAATCGCCCATCACAGGTAAGTCAAGAAGTTTCGCGGTGGCTGAGAGCATCGGGGAGATCGTATATTTCATTTTTTGCACAGACGCATTTGCAAAAACGTTCCAGCGAATTTCCGGACACCGGAAGAGAATGCTGGGAAGAGAGATACACTGCAAAGATATAAACGCTCTTACGCACTCGCCGACCATTCCGCGTCGAAGCGAGCGCGGTCGTAAAACGATTTCTGTGTGCCGACTCGGGTCGTCGATAATGCGGCGTACAAATTCGCGCGTCGCACCGCTTCTGTCTCCGGCATACCCTCCCCGAGGAAAACGGCGAAGCTCCCGATGAAAGCGTCTCCTGCGCCGGTGCTGTCGATGCTCTCGACGGCAAACGGGGGAACATGCTCCGTCCCTTCGCGAGTTGACAACAAAGATCCGTTTGCGCCCAGGGTGATGATGACGCGTCGTATCCCACCCTCAACAAGTTTCACGGCACACTTCTTTGCGGCTTCTACTGTTTTCACCGCCATTCCTGTGATCGATTCGGCCTCGCTCTCGTTAGGAACGAAGTAATCCAAGTCTTCGAGCGCCGCCATGTCGACGGCCTGTGCTGGAGCAGGATTCAGGATGCAGCGGATTCCGTGCTTGCGTGCAAAACTGATCGTGTAATAAACCGTCTCCAGCGGAATCTCGAACTGCAGAACAATGCAGTCGACAGATTTCAACATGTCAGCGGCACCATCCACATCGGCTGGCTTGATCGCATCGTTAGCGCCTTTCACGACCAGAATCCGGTTCTGTCCGTTGGGCTCGACAAAGATCGGAGCGACTCCGCTCGAAAGTCCCTCAACCTGCTTCACATAAGTAGGATCAATTCCCAGCTTGCGAAAGTTCTCAATCGTGGCCGGCCCGAACAAATCACTGCCCACGCGGGCGATCATGAAAACGTCAGCCCCACAGAGTCGCGCCGCCACGGCCTGATTGGCACCCTTGCCGCCAAATCCCAGATCGAACTTCTGCCCGAATATTGTTTCTCCAGGTTTTGGAAATCGGTCTGCGAAGGTTGTCAGGTCGATATTTGCACTGCCCACCACTGCGATGCGAGGCCGCTTTGCCATCATCGTGTCGTTTCTCCGGAACTGGAGGAAGGCCGAGTCTATGCAGCGCAGGGTGGACGTGTCAACGCGAGCAGATCGACTTGTAGATGCTCCAAGATAATGTCACCCGCGAGCAGATCGACTCAGCGCGAAGACGAACGCACTTGTGGCTCCAACGCAAGAAGAGTACAGTTACTCGTTTTCCACGGGAGAAACGCATGTTCACGCCACAAAGCCTCACCATTGCGCTGATGATGATGATTACCAGTGCCATCTGCTGGGGTTCGTGGGCAAATACCTTCAAAGGAGTTAAGAACTACCGTTTCGAGCTTTTTTATTGGGATTACGCCATCGGAATTTTTCTGATTTCCCTGGTTCTCGCGCTCACGATGGGAAGCACCGGACACGATGCATCCAGTTTCCTGGAGAATGTCCGCGCGGCGGACCCTTCGAACATCGTCTCTACCCTGGTCGGTGGTGCGATTTTCAACCTCGCTAATCTGCTCCTGGTCGCTGCGATCGATATGGCGGGCCTGGCCGTTGCTTTTCCGGTGTCGATCGGAATCGCCCTCGTGGTGGGAGTGGTGCTGAACTACATACTGCAGCCCAAGGGCAGCGCCCTGTTGCTGATGATGGGTGTCGCTTGCGCCCTGATCGCAGTGATTCTTGACGGCAAGGCTTACGGAAACCTCTCGCGCACCGGACCGGGGGCTTCTCGCAAAAGCATTATTCTTTGCGTGATCTCAGGAACGCTGATGGGCCTCTGGAGCCCTTTCATGACTTATGCCATGACGCGTGGCGACCATCCTCTGACCCCGTACAGCGCGGCAGTATTTCTGACTTTGGGAGCGCTGCTCTCCTGTTTCATCTGGAATATCTATTTCATGAAGAAACCCCTGGTCGGCGAGCCGGTCAGTTTCAGCGGATTTTTCAGCGGGCCGCCTTCCGGCCACCTGCTCGGATTGTTGGGCGGTTGCGTCTGGGGACTCGGAACTGTCTTCAATCTCACCGCGGGGAAACTTACCGGCCAAGCGATTTCCTACGCGATTGGGCAATCTGCGCCAATGGTCGCCGCCCTGTGGGGAGTTCTCGCGTGGAAAGAGTTCGCCGGATCCGGATCACGCGCAAAAGTTTATCTCGCGTTGATGTTCGTCTTTTATGCTTTTGCGATTCTGCTGGTCGCGCGCGCGAACGGCTGAGGGAACACCTGCGTCAACATCTCAACACTCAAGGCTCCGCTTTGCTAGGTTGCTTATCCCGGGCAAGGTGCTCGCCTGCTACTTCCCTCTGATCCGGCTGATGAACAACTGCAGGAAACGGTCCGCATCTGATGCGAGGCATACTTTCGCATTCGGTTTCAGCTCGACGACTCCCTCGATTTCGTAATGATCCCCACGCAGCACGTTGTTTTCGTTGGAACCCATACGGTTCGCCACCGTTTCTCCACGCGTGAACTCTCCCTTCGTCTCCACATCGACGTGCACCTCCTTGAGCGTTACGAGCGTCGGATCGATCACGGTGGCGACAGCCAAGGGATCGTACATGGCCGCACCGGAATATCCGCTCTTTTCCGAGCGCGTCAGATAAAAGTCCGCCAACTTGAGGATGAAATCGCTCTCCGGCCCATGCAATGACTGAAGCTGTACAAGATGCTTGCGGGTCATCAGAGTTCGCTCGCCGACATCCGAACCGATCATGGTCACGATCCATCCAGCGTTAAAGACGATCGAAGCCGCTTCGGGGTCGCCATATATGTTGGCTTCTGCCGCTCCGTTGACGTTTCCTCCACTGATCGATCCACCCATGACCACCACATCCTTCACCAGCGGGACAATCGATGGATCCTTCGAGACCGCCAGAGCAATATTCGTAAGCGGACCGACGGGAATCAGCGTGATCTCGTGAGGGTACTTATGAACCAGTTCGATGATGAGATCAGGCCCGAAGCGCGAATCCGCCTTGCATTTCGATGGAGGCAGTTCCAAATCAGCCAGACCGTTCTTGCCATGCCAGAACTGAGCGGTGATTAGTTTCTGGTTGAGTGGGTGCTGCGCTCCGCCCGCGACTGGCACATCACAACGCCTTGCCAGCGATACCAGTTTCAACCCATTTTCGAGGCCCTGCGACGCCTCCACATTTCCTGGGACCACCGTAAGAGCTTCGACCTTCAATTCCGGCGAATTCAGCGCAAGTAGGATCGCCATCGCATCATCGATGCCCGGGTCGGTATCGATAATGACCCGCTGAGGGAACTGGGCAATGGCATTCACGACGGAGCAGAAGAACACAACGAGAGCGCACAGCGAAACCCATCGCTTCACGTAGAACGATCCTCAGTTTGGATTTGGAGCACACGAACTCTACAGCAGCATACCGGCAATGGAGGCGGACATGAGGTTCGCCATGGTGCCGGCGAGCATGGCGCGAACCCCCAGCCGCGCCAATTCACCTCTTTTGTTCGGAGCCAGCGCGCCGATGCCGCCGATTTGAATTCCGATCGAACTCAGATTAGCGAAACCGCAGAGCGCGAAGGTTGCGATTGTAAACGACCGCGGATCGAGTGCTTTCTGGGCCGCTCCCAGCATCTTGTAAGCCACCAGTTCATTGGCCACCATGCGTGTACCGAGAAAAGAGCCAATAGTCGAGCAGTCCTGACGCGGGACCCCAATCAGCCATGCGATTGGAGCAAAGATCACTCCAAGGACCGTTTCCAAGCTTTCGGGGAACCACCCAATCCAGTGATGAATGCCGCCGAAGATGCCGTCGACCAGCGCAATTAGCGCGAGGAACGAGATGAGCATCGCTGCGATGTTTAGCGCGAGGTGCAGGCCATCGGTGGTACCGCGTGCGATCGCGCCGATGAGGTTTTCTTTTTTCTCAGCCTCTTCCTCCTCCGTGCTCATTACAACTCTGCCTGCCGTCTTCGCTTGCTCGGTTTCCGGTACAAGCATTTTCGCCATGACCAGCGTTCCGGGAGCCGTCATGATGACAGCGCTGAGCAAGTGTCCGGCATCGATACCGTAGCCGATATAGGCCGCCATGATTCCCCCGGAAACGTGGGCCATGCCGCTGGTCATCACCGTCATCAATTCGGAGCGGGTGAGATCTGGCAGGAATGGACGGATCGTTAACGGGGCTTCCGTCTGGCCCATAAAAATACTGGCAGCAACATTCAGAGACTCTGCGCCGCTGGCACCCATCACTCGAGTCATTACCCACGCGAAAACCCGAATGATGATCTGCATGATTCCTAGGTGGTAGAGCACGGCAAAGAAGGCGGCAATGAAAATAACGGTAGGCAGGACCCCAAAGGCGAAGTATCCCAGTTGCGATCCTTGGTTGGCGAGATCTCCGAAAACGAAATGTGATCCCGCATAGGAGTAGCCCAATAGACGAGTCACCGCCTCCTTGGCCACTTGGAACGCTTTCTGACCGGGCGGAAATCTGAGCACAAAAACTGCAAAAGCAAACTGCAGCCCCAGCCCCCACGCCACCGTTTTGAGGCGAATCGCCCGCCGATTCGTGGAAAAGGCAAAGGCCAAACCGAGCATCGTTAGAAGACCGAGAATCCCCGTATATCGTCCCATCACTGTTTTTCTCCGGACTTCTGGATGACTCGGTGGATCAATGGCCGCTTTGCAGGTGCTGGGTCCGCGATCTGAATACTATCGGCAATCAGCAAACGGGCTTGCTCCGCGCGCGCTTCCGAATTGTAGTAAACCGTCGCGAGCGGTTCCTGGGATTCCACTCGTTCTCCAACTTTCTTGTGCAGAACAACGCCCACCGCCGGATCTACCGAATCTTCCTTACGCTCCCGCCCGCCCCCGAGAATCACGCAGGCAGTGCCGATGTGTTCGCACTGCATGGAGGAAATGACACCTGACTTTGGACTAAGGATCTGGCATGTTTGCCGCGCCTGCAGAAGCCGCGTCGTGTCATCGACGACTCGCGCGTCACCGCCCTGCAGTTCGATCATGTGGCGAAACTTGTCCAACGCCTTGCCGGACGAAATCAGTTCTGAACTGAGCTTTGTCCCTTCTGCGACGGTCTTGGAAGCGCCTCCAAGATGGAGCATCCATCCGGCAAGATGAAGGCAAAGCTCTCGCAAATCCTCTGGGCCCTCGCCTCGCAGAACTTCCACAACCTCGATCACTTCCAGCGCGTTGCCAATCATTTTCCCGAGCGGCTGATCCATGTCGGTAATCAGCGCGACGACCTGCTTCCCCATGCGCTCGCCGGTCTCCACCATGAGCTCAGCGAGGAAAGCCGCATCCTTTTCGCTCTTCATGAAGGCGCCGGAGCCTGTCTTCACATCGAGCACGAGCGCATCGATGCCCTCGGCAAGTTTTTTGCTCATGATCGACGCGCAAATAAGATACGGACTCTCGACAGTTCCGGTTACGTCTCGCAGCGCGTAGAGTTTTCGATCGGCAGGTGCGATTTCTGCCGTCTGGCCGATCATGGCACACCCGCAGGCTTCCAGCACTCGTCGGAATTCGGTAACCGGCAGGTTCACATTAAATCCTGGAATGGCCTCGAGCTTATCGAGCGTCCCGCCGGTGTGGCCCAGACCTCGCCCGCTGATCATCGGTACAGCAATGCCTGCCGCAGCCGCCAATGGAGCGAGTACGAGCGAGGTCTTATCTCCAACACCGCCCGTCGAATGCTTGTCGACTTTTCTCTGTGGCAGTGAAGAAAGATCGAGGACCTCCCCCGAACGCAGCATTGCATCCGTCAGCGCCGCCGTCTCGGGCCGCGTCATACCGCGCAACACGACGGCCATAAGCCACGCTGAAACCTGGTAGTCAGGAACGTCGCCGCGCGTGTAGGCATTCACCAGGCTTTCAATTTCCTCTCGCGTCAGCTCGATGCCATCTCTCTTCTTTCGGATGACGTCAATCGCACGAAAGGTGGGTGGAGCAGATCTTGCTTGGTTCACTGGAGCCGGAATCCTTCTGGAAGAAGTTCCTTGATGTGCGCCTCCTTCGGGCCGTCTGCGCCCTGAAAGAACACGGTTGCGTCTGGCCCGAACTCGTAAATCACCTGGCGACACGCGCCACAGGGGGAACAGGCGATTCCATGATCGTTGGTAACCGCGACCGCCCGGATTTCGATCTTTGGTCCTAGTTCGGCTACAGCTGTGAAGATTGCTGTCCGCTCCGCGCAGTTGGTCATGCCGTAGGATGCGTTCTCCACGTTGCAACCGGAGAAAACTCTGCCATTTGCCAGCAGGATCGCGGCACCGACCCGGAATTTGGAATACGGAGCATGAGCATTCTTCATCACCCGCCTTGCAGCCCGATCCAACTTCTTCCGCACCGCCGCCCAAGAATTACTTTTGCGCATAGAGAGAAGGAGTTTCGACAGTTCTCAATTGTTTCCTGCAACGTTTAAAATCGTGCGCCATTGTAAACCCTGGGATGGATTCTAGCCGTTTCTTCGCTTGGCAAAACCGTCAGAGAACGGCACTCGCACGAAAAAGTCCGAGTGCCGTACAATTGCATCCAAATCTTTAGGCCTACTTCGGGTTAGGGCCGACGCGCTAGAAAGCAACTCCGAAATGCTCAGCGACCACGATTCCTCGAAACTCGCGCAACGTCCTGTCGCGAATATCGCGACTCGAGATCGTGGCGCATCGGCAGCACTCGCCTGGCTTCAGGGACGGCCTCTTCTGCCGAACTCCGGGAATCCGCTTGATGTGAATTGGGTGCGGGAAGTTCGCGTAAACACAAGCGCGGTGGAACGGCGAACGCAATCGCAGGTGGCGCGGCGAACCGTCAAGAAGGACTGGCAGGCGGCATGGCTTCTGCGTGCGATTTCGTGTATGGATCTGACCACGCTTTCGGGGGATGACACAGAAGAACGTGTGCGCCGCCTCTGTGCGAAGGCGCGGCAGCCGATTCAGCAGGAATTGGCTGAGAAACTAGGGATCGAACAACTCGGAATCAAAGTTGCCGCGGTGTGCGTTTACCACACTTTCGTGGAGACCGCGCTCGACGCCCTTGAAGGCAGTGGGATTCACGTGGCTGCGGTCTCCACCGGATTTCCAGCAGGCTTATCTCCCCTGGGCGAACGGGTCTCAGAAATCCGCCGCTCCGCGGAAGCCGGCGCACACGAAATTGATGTCGTCATCACACGCGCGCATGTCTTTGGCGGCCAGTGGCAGGCGCTCTATGACGAGATTGCCGCCTTCAAGCAGGCATGTGGCGGGGCTCACATGAAAGTCATCCTGGGAACAGGCGATCTTCTGACCCTCCGCAACATTGCCCGCGCCAGCTTCGTCGCAATGATGGCAGGTGCTGATTTCATCAAGACCTCGACTGGAAAGGAGGCGACCAACGCCACGCTCCCAGTGAGCTTGGTGATGGTTCGCGCTATCCGTGAGTACGCGCAACAGACCGGCATGGCCGTTGGATTCAAGCCCGCGGGAGGCATTCGGACTGCAAAACAATCCATCGACTGGCTTGCCATGATGAAAGAGGAACTGGGCGATTCCTGGCTGCGGGCAGAACTGTTTCGCTTCGGTGTGAGCGGACTGTTGGGTGACATCGAACGGCAACTGGAGCATCATGCGACGGGGAGATATTCTGCCGAGTACCGGCATCCTATCGCCTAGCGCAAATCGACGAAAGAAATGAACTGAATGAGCATCGCCGAAAAATTTGTCAGCATGGAGTACGGGCCCGCGCCTGAAGATCCGAAAGAGGCCCAAGCCTGGCTGGAACGCCACAACCGGAAGTTCAATCACTTCATTGGTGGGCAGTGGCTGGCGCCCGCCGCGGGAGAGTATTTCGACACACTCGATCCATCGAACGGTGAAAAGCTGGCGAGAGTGGCGCAAGGCAGTTCGGCAGATATTGATGCCGCGGTCCTGGCTGCGCGCGCGGCCTCTCCGAAATGGCGCGCACTGACACCTCACGTTCGCGCTCGATACCTCTACAACCTTGCCCGCCTCGTGCAGAAGCATTCCCGCCTCCTTGCCGTTCTCGAGACCATGGACAACGGCAAGCCTATTCGGGAAAGCCGCGATATCGACATCCCCTTAGTCGCGCGGCATTTTTACTATCACGGAGGCTGGGCGCAACTACTGGAGCAGGAATTCCCTGATTACGAACCTTGCGGTGTCGTCGGGCAGATCATTCCCTGGAATTTCCCTCTTCTCATGTTGGCTTGGAAAATTGCGCCTGCGCTCGCCACAGGAAATACCGTGGTGCTGAAGCCCGCCGAGTTCACGCCGCTTACGGCCCTTGCATTCGCCGAGCTCTGCCAGGAAGCCGGTATTCCCGCGGGAGTGGTTAACATCGTTACCGGCGACGGATCGACGGGTGAGGCGCTGGTCAAGCATCCCGAGATCGACAAGATCGCGTTTACTGGCTCGACGGAGGTTGGGCGTGCGATCCGCGGAGCCACGGCTGCGAGTCACAAGCGCCTCTCTCTTGAACTCGGTGGGAAGTCGCCTTTCATCGTGTTCGATGACGCCGATCTCGATAGCGCGGTTGAAGGACTGGTCGATGGAATCTGGTTCAACCAGGGTCAAGTGTGCTGCGCGGGATCTCGCCTGCTGATGCAGGAGAGCATCGCGGAAGTGCTCATCTCCAAAATCCGCGACCGCATGAATACGCTGCGCCTCGGGCCACCGCTCGACAAGGCGATTGATGTTGGAGCCATCGTGGCGCGCGTCCAACTGGAAAGGATCCAGCGCATGGTGGCCCAAGGAGTCGCGGAGGGCGCAACCTGTTGGCAGCCGCAAGTCACGCTGCCCTCGCGAGGATTCTATTTTCCACCGACAATTTTGAGCAATGTGCATCCTACGTCGATTGTCGCCCAGCAGGAAATTTTCGGCCCGGTGCTCGCGGCAATGACCTTCCGCACACCAAAAGAAGCTGTGGAACTGGCCAACAATACCGTGTATGGATTGGCCTCGTGCGTCTGGAGCGAAAGCATCAACGTCGCGTTGCATGTCGCGGCACAATTAAAAGCCGGCGTCGTCTGGGTGAACTGCACGAACCTGTTCGATGCCGCCTGCGGTTTTGGTGGATATCGCGAAAGCGGGTACGGTCGCGAAGGCGGACGCGAGGGCTTGCTCGAATACGTGGAGCCGAAATGGTTCAAGCATGCGCCCAAGCTGGCCGCTGTGTCCGCACCATCGGATCCACAATTGCAAGACTCTACAGACTCGGAGACTCCAGCGATCGACCGCACCATCAAGCTCTATATTGGCGGTAAACAGGCCCGACCCGATTCCGGCTACAGCATGGAAGTCCGTTCGCCGGATGGTGCATTGTTAGGCGAGGCGTCTCTGGGTAACCGCAAAGATATTCGGAATGCAGTCGAGGCGGCCCGCAAGGCGGAAAGCTGGGCGAAGGCAACAGCGCACAATCGCGCACAGGTCCTGTATTACTGCGCGGAGAATCTCGCCGTTCGGCAAAACGAAATCGCATCGCGACTTGCCTCTGCGGTTGGAGAGCAGCAGGCGAAGCGGGAAGTCGCATCCGGAATCGAGCGCATCTTCTCGTATGGGGCGTGGGCTGACAAATTCGATGGTGCGGTTCACAATCCACCCTTCC
>Ga0307477_10002283_pt1 | contig 14942 bp, 9 predicted proteins | sample atmos_gasesECM2C_FD_203316 | JGI IMG/M metagenome (GOLD analysis project Ga0307477, IMG submission 203316) | Hardwood forest soil microbial communities from Morgan-Monroe State Forest, Indiana, United States - atmos_gasesECM2C_515 | ecosystem: Environmental > Terrestrial > Soil > Temperate...
CGCGGCAACTGCTGGCCTTCAGCCGCAAGCAACTCCTCGAACTGAAGATCGTAGATTTGAACGCAATCGTGCGGGACATGGAGCGCCTGCTTCGTCCGTTGATTGGGGAGAACGTGGAGCTGGCGACGAGCCTGACCTCCGGCGTGGGCTGCACGCGAGCGGACGCGGGACAATTGGAGCAGGTGATCATGAACCTGGTGGTCAATGCCAAAGATGCGATGCCCAACGGGGGCCGAATTGTGATTCAGACCGGCAATGTGACTCTGGATGATTCTTATCGCGGAGAACAAACCTTCATCCACCCCGGCGAGTATGTGATGATCTCGGTGAGCGACACCGGCCTGGGTATGGACAAAGAGACACAGTCGCGCATGTTCGAGCCGTTTTTCACGACAAAAGAGAAAGGCAAAGGCACGGGACTGGGGCTTTCGACGGTCTACGGAATCATCAAACAGAGCGGTGGCTACATTTTCGTGCAGAGCGCGGTGGGACGGGGAAGCACGTTTACTATTTATCTGCCGCGGGTGCAGGGGACCATGGAGCCTCACGGCGCGACGCCGGACTGGCGTACGGCGGCAGGAGGATCAGAGACGGTATTACTGGTGGAGGATGAAGAGTCGGTTCGCCAGTTGGTCCGCGAAACCCTGGAGGCGAAGGGATACCACGTTATCGAAGGGGAGAACGGGAATGCCGGACTCGCAGCCGCCCAGGCCCACAAGGGCACCATCGATTTGCTGATTACCGACGTGATCATGCCGGCGATGGGCGGACACGAACTTGCCCAACGGCTGGTGGAATCGCGTCCAGCCATCAAGGTACTTTATCTGTCCGGATACACGGAAGACGCCATCGTGGACCAGAATACCGGAGAAAATAGCAAGGCCTTTCTGCAAAAACCGTTTACACTGCAAAATCTGGCACGCAAAGTGCGCGAAGTGCTGGAAGCCTAAGGCAGACTTCACACTGATGCTCAGTTTCCTCGGAACGCAATCACCCAATTGGATACTGTGAAACTGCAACCTTTCCCCTTGCGTCTCGGGAACGGTTGCCGTTTCGTGGCGAGGACCGAATCCTGCCGCAGAACTTTCCTTGCTGACCTGTGTTAGAACTGGCTAAAGCTCAAGCCCTCAACTCGAGTGGAGGCAGTTGTGTCGTCGTTAAGTATTCTTTCCCAATCAGCGTTGTCAGGGGGAGATGTGTCCAGCCGGTCAGGGAAGTCGCTACGGTTGGCCCTGGCTCTGGTGGTGTTGACCTTCCTGTCGGCATGTAGCAGTAGCACTGGGGCGAGCGGAGTAGGGTGCCCGGGCGGAGCTGGCACCTTCACCAACGCAAGCCTGCCCGCAGCATCGCAGTGGGCTTACACCTTGTCGGGCACGATCAGCCAAAGCAATGGGGTCAATTCCTACACCGAGGCCGGAGTATTTACCGCAGACGGCAACGGCAATATCAGTTCCGGAATGGACGATTACTACGGAACTAGCTTTAGCGGAAAGTACAGCATCAGCAGCAACGGCACCGGAAGCATCACCGTGGTGCTTGCGAATGAGGCGCAAACCTTGAGTTGGGGAATTACCCTGAGCAGCACGAGTCCGGGTTCGTTCTACCTGATTGAAGCCGACAGCTTTGCCAATGCTGCCGGAACCGCCATACAGCAAACAGCAGCGGCGCTGGGTACCATGCCCCGCGGAACATTCGTTTTCCATACTCATGTTGCGACGACGGGGTTGACGTTGGCGGGTTCGATGGCGACCGTGGGCACCATGACGGTATCAAATGGTTCCTTGACCGGCAAGGAAGATGTCTTGCTGGGCGGACAGTTGGCATCCCAACTTACGCTTAGCGGGAGCCTTACCGCTCCGGACGGCACCGGCCGGGGCGGGGCGACGCTAATCGACAGTTCGGGGCGGACACAAAAGTACGAATACTATGTGATTGACACGAACACCCTGCAACTCTATGAAATTGATAGCGGTATTGTCGGGTTGGGCCGGGCGGAGAGGCAGACCGGGGCACCGTTCACGACCCACTCACTGTCCGCTGGGGCAGGGTTTGCCTCTGGCAGCCGCGGCGATACTGCAGCGAGCGTAGCGGCGAATGGAGTGGCAGGCGGGGTCAACACCGTCGGGGCGATGACTGTTGATGGGGCCGGTAACATCTCTGCAGGTTCGTATGATTCCGTGCGAGACGGCACCGTGAATAGCAACCTCAGTGTAACGGGAACTTATAGCGCAGACCTGAGCGGCGATGGCCGATACACGTTCACACTGAACTCCGCCGCGGGAACGATCACGGAAGTGGCCTATATGGTCAGCCCCTCCCGGGCTTTCTTCCTGGTGAATGATTCCACGAAAGTGGAGGATGGCACGGCAGATCAGCAGTCGAATCCTTCGTTCGCGATCAGCGATTTCAGCGGACAGTTCGCATTGGTCATGGGAGGATACGATGCGACGAATTTTGTGGACCGAACTGGTGTTCTCCAAGCAGACGGCAAGGGTGGCCTAAACCAGGCGGAACTGCTGAATCGTACGGGAGTAGTCACGGTGCCGGGGTGTTTGCCGGGAACGTACTCAGTGGCATCGAATGGTCGGGTGTCGGCCTCGGTAACCACCCTGTCTCCTAACCTGGTGTTTTACATGGTATCGGGCGGTGCGGGTGGCAAGGCTTACGTTCTCGAGGCGGATACTCTCACGCAGATCTCCGGCGGAATGGCAGAGCAGACGACTGCTGTGGTTGACCCGCCGGGAATCTTCTAACGCTGTAGGTGCGGGCTTGGGCTTGCGTCAGGAGTCCGGCCTCGGGCTTCAGGTCCTAAATTCTGCGATTTTATTCTGCGGTCTTAGAGTTTTTTTCTTTTCTATCCTCGGAGGATTTTCCGCGTCCATTGCCCTTGACCGTCATGCAGGTTACGATGGCGGGCATGAAGACACGCGCATTGTCTCTCCAAGGTTTGTCAATTGCATGCCTTAGTATTGCCGCTCTGCTTGACTGTGGCGCCATGCCGGCGCTGGGACAGACGGGAAACACGGTCCATGATGCTGCCCCATGGGTTGCTAACGTCTATCCGTTGCAGGATGGCTTCGTCGACGCCAATGGCGTGATGATTTACTACGTTGCCCTGGGACGGGGCGAGCCGCTGCTGATTGTGCATGGAGGACCGGGAGCGTCGCATGACTATTTTCTTCCTTATCTGTTGCCGCTGGCGCGGCACAATCGGCTGATGTTCATCGATGAACGCGGCTCGGGACGGTCGCAAAAGCTGGAAGACCCTTCTGGCTACACCGTGGAGAACATGGCGGAAGATGTCGAGGCGGTACGCATCGCGCTCCATCTCGGCAAGATTGCGCTGCTGGGGCATTCTTACGGAGGAGCGCTGGCTCAGGCTTATGCCCTTAAGTATCAGAAGAATCTGACCCACCTGATCCTGGCCAGCACGTGGTCGAGCACGAAAGAGCTGAACCAGGTCTTTATGCGAATGAAGCAGAAGATGCCGGCGGAGTTGCGCGATCGCATCCATCGCATGGAGGCGGAGGGGCTGTTCGGGCACGGTCTCGACTATCAGAAGAACCGGTATACCAACGATTATTTCGTGGCGGCGTGGGGTGAGGGTTATTTTCCTTATCTCTATCAGAACCGGCCTGATCCGAACTACGATCCCGTCGCCGGAGGAAATATCAGTTGGGACCTTTACCGGGAAATGTGGGGCTCGCACGGAGAGTACGTGGTGGATGGCAATTTGACATCGGTGGAGTACACGGACCGGCTGGCCAGCATCACGGTGCCGACGCTTATTTTGGTGGGAGATCATGATGAGTGCGAGCCGCCATTATCGGAGGCGATGCACGCGAAGATCGCCGGATCGAAGATAGTGATTTTGCCGAAGGCGGGGCACATGACTTTTGTGGATCAGACCGGGATGTTTGTTGGCGCGGTGGATGGATTCCTGCATACGGGCAGCGAGGGCGCTAATCACCAGGGGCATTAAGGGACACGAAAGGAATCGCGGTGAAGGGGAAACTACTTTTGCGTTTGGTGGCAGTGCACGTCTGCTTTTTGTTCGCGGTGAGCGGGCTGGGGCTGTCGCAAACTCGCGGGGAATCGCGGCGGCCGGCGGCATCCACACCGGAGGGGGGGCAGCTCATCATTGAGACCAGTTCTCTGCCTTCAGGCTATACGCGTGGGACTTACACCTTTACACTCCGCGCGCATGGGGGGATTCCTCGTTTGCATTGGAAGGTTGAGGAAGGCGAATTGCCACCGGGGCTGAAACTGGAGGATGATGGCCGGCTGCGTGGGGCCCCGGAGAAGCCGGGTGAATATCGCTTCACGCTGTCGGTTACCGATAACGCAAAGCCGCAGCAGGCAGTCGAGCGAGAGTTTGTACTGAACGTGCTCAGGGCCTTAGTCCTCGAATGGAAGATACCGCCGCACGTGGCGGGTAGCCGGATTGAGGGGAGCGTCCAGGTCTCAAACGAAACGCCGGAAGAGTTCGACTTCACGTTTTACGTGCTGGCGGTGAGTGAGAATGGGCGGGCAACGGCCATCGGGTATCAGAGATTTCCTTTGAAAAAGGGAACCACGGATTTCGAGATTCCGTTCGGGGATACTTTGCCGTCCGGGGACTATGTGGTGCATGCGGACGCGGTGGGCGAAGTTGCGGAAAAGAATCACATTTATCGTGCTCGGCTGCAAACACCCGGGCCGTTGCAGGTGGCGGTGGGTCCGTAGGACTCTACGCCTGCGGCCGGCGAGCAGCAGCTGTTTTGGTGGAGAATTACGGCGGTCACATTGACTTGGATTTAATGTTCTGAAAAACTAGTTCATCCGACCGTTCACAATCCGTTCCCCGCGGTGCATCTTGCTCATGGCGTTGGCTCTGTAAGCGACTCTGTCGCATGGAATTATTGCTCAATCTCGCTTGGTTACTGCTGGTGCTGCCGGCCTACGGGATATGGCGGCAAGGTGCGATTGCGAAGGGTCAGAACCGCTTCAATTCACTGCAGGGTTTGCTGGCTTTGGGATGTCTGCTGGTCTTGCTGTTCCCAATAATCTCCGCTACCGACGATCTTCACGCCATGCGGGCGGAGATGGAAGAGCCGGGCACCGGCAAACGCAGCGTCCGGCAGGCATCGCCAGACAGGTTTTCGGTCAAGGTAAGCCGGCTGCACCACCCGCCCGCGATTGTGGAGAACGCGAGCCCTTTCGCTCTGAGCTGCGATAGTTGGCGTGAGTCGGTCATCACCTCGTCTTCTCCCTTACCGGCCCCCTCCATTCTGCGCGCCGGCCGAGCTCCTCCGATTTTCAGCCTCGCCTAGTTCGTTGGTTGCCGCCAATCTGCCGTCAAGGGTCTGCGGCGACAATTCTTTATTTCCGAATAGCTCCGCCGCGCGTCCAGATCCAGTGCCCTACGTCAAGGAGCGCATGCTTTGCGGCTGGAGCATTGTCCAGGGAACATTGCCGTGCGGAGTGGTTGATGCGAGAAACATTTTCACGGTGCTGCCTGCTGCTCACGTTGCTCGGCTTCGTTGCCGCTGCTGCCAGCGCACAACAACCGAAGCCGCTCCCCAGCTCCACATGGAGCTGGGAGCAGGTGAAAGACCGCTTTGAGCTGAACAATCCTACTCTGCTGGCGGACAAGCTGAATATTGACGAATCGAAGGCGCAGGAGATTACGGCATTTCTTCGTCCCAATCCCAGTCTCACGCTAACCGCGGATGGGACTCAAATCGCTCCGGAGAGAGGCGTCTGGCGGCCGTTCGCTGGGACTTATGAGACGCCCAGCGTCGGCTATCTGCACGAACGGCGGCACAAGCGGGAGTTACGCCTCGAGAGTGCGAAAAAGGGGACTCTGATTGCGGAGTCGAGCCATGCGGATCTGGAGAGAACTTTGCTGTTCAATCTGCGCGGCGCATTTGTGTCAACCCTCCAAGCCAAGGCGGTGCTCGAACTGGCGCGAGACAATCTTGCCTATTACGACCACGTGCTCCAAATCAGCAGAGATCGCTTCAGCGCCGGCGACATCGCGCAAGTCGATCTCGACCGCTTGGAACTGCAGCGGGTGCAGTATGAATCGGATGTGCAGACTGCGGAAGTCAATCTTCGGACAGCGAAAATTCAGCTGCTCACACTGCTGAACGATCGAACCCCGATTGAACAGTTCGACGTGACCGGTCCCTTCGATTTCAACGACCAACTCATGCCTCCCGATGAATTCAGGAAAATCGCTCTCGATACTCGGCCTGATCTGAAAGTGGCGGTTCAGGCCATAGACAAAGCCCAAACTGATCACAAACTCGCGGTTGCCAACGGCTCAACCGATCCGACTTTCAGCGCTTGGTACACGCACAATTCATCCAACAATAATCCGTTTGGCACAAACACGCTCGGCGTTAGCGTCGGCATTCCGCTGCGCATTTTTGACCGCAACCAGGGGGAGAAACTGCGCACCCAGGTTGATATCACGCGCAATGAAAAATTGCGCGATGCCGCCGAAGCAAAAGTGCTCAGCGACGTCGACTCCGGCTACGCCACGCTCCAGAGCAATGTGATTCTGCTGCGGCCTTACAAACAGAAATATCTCCAGCAAGCAACGCGAGTGCGTGACACGATTTTCTTCTCCTATCGGCAGGGCGGAGCGTCGTTGCTTGATTTTTTGAATGCGGAAAGCGAATACCGCACGGTGCAGCTCAGCTATGTGAACTTGATCGGCTCTTACTTGACGGCTGCAGCTCAACTGAATATGGCCGTGGGGCGCGAGGTGATCCCATGACGAAGCAACGCTTTCGATACCTAGAGCAAGGCGCTCCGGGCCGGATTTTGTTTCTGGTGCTGGCAGCACTTTCGCTTTCTGTCGCGTGCTCCCGCGATACTCCGGCTGCGACCACCAAGGCACAAATCAATCTTGAACCCGGGGTTTATGAAGTCGAGCATGCGGACCTGTTCAAGCTGGCCAAGGCGGGCACCCGCAAGTTGCCTACGGAAGTGACTGCGAACGGCACGGTGAATCCTGATGTCACTCGCACCATCCATGTCACCTCGCTCGGTGCAGGGCGGGTGGTCGACCTCAAAGCGCGACTGGGCGACTTTGTGAAAAAGGGTCAGACATTGCTGGTGATCTCGAGTCCAGATCTGGGGGCGGCCATGGCGGATTATCAGAAGGCGCGAGCCGATGAAATGCTGTCGCACAAGGCGTTGGATCGGGCGCAACTGCTGTACGACCGGGGCGCCGCGGCGACCAAGGACCTGGAGGGTGCGCAGGACGCGGAAGACAAGGCAAAGGTTGACGTCTCCACGGCCGAGCATCGTGTGCGCATTCTCGGGGCTGACCCCGGCCATCCGAGCCCGTTGATCGAGGTGCGGGCGCCGGTCTCAGGAACCATTGTCGAGCAGAATGTCGCCGGCTTTGAGGGGGTGAAGAGCCTCGACAACTCCCCCAGTCTGTTCACCATCGCGGACTTGTCTGAAGTTTGGGTGGTGTCTGACGTTTTTGAGAATGATCTCGGCCAAATTCATTTGGGCGATTCGGCGGAGATTCATCTTAACGCGTTTGCCGACCGCACATTGCACGGCAAAGTGGCGGACATTTCTCGGGTGCTCGATCCCAATACGCGCTCCGCCAAAGTCCGCATTGTGCTGGCGAATTCAGACGGGGCATTACGGCCGGGGATGTTCGCGGTCGCGAAATTCCGCTCGCGTAAGCTGACGGATCGCGTGGTGGTGCCGTCGACCGCCATCATGCGCCTGCAAGATAAGGATTGGATTTTCCGCAAGGAAGGCGACAAGCGCTTTCGCCGGGTGGAAGTACAGGCCGACGGCTTGGCTCCTGATGGTATGCAGGAAATTCGCGACGGCGTGAAGCCGGGGGACGAGGTCGTTGCCAATGCGCTGGAATTCTCGACCGCGGTAGCGGAGAAAAAAGATTGATCCGCGCACTCATCGATTTTGCCCTACGCAACCGCCTGCTCGTGTTGGGCGGTACGTTGGTGCTGTTCGCGTGGGGAATTATTTCATTTCATAACCTGCCAATTGAGGCTTATCCCGATGTTGCCGACACATACGCGCAAGTCATCACGCAGTGGCCCGGACACGCCGCAGAGGAAGTGGAACAGCAAATTACGGTGCCGCTCGAAGTGAACCTGAACGGCGTTGCGCACTTGACGCATCTGCGATCGGTTTCTCTGGCGGGGTTGTCGGTCATCACGATGATTTACGACGACGACATTACGACCTTCAATGCCCGACAGGAAGTGTTGGATCGCCTGCAACTGGTGACCCTACCACCTGGAGTGAATCCTGGACTGGGTCCCGATTACAGCCCGACCGGGCAGATCATGTTCTACACCCTCACCAGTACCAATCCGAAGTATGACGCGATGGAGTTGAAGACCTTGAATGACTGGTTCGTGGTGAATCAGTTGAAGTCGGTGCCGAATATTGTGGATGTGAATCGGTTTGGCGGCCCGACGCGCGAGTACCAGGTGCGGATTGATCCGGGTAAGCTGGTGGCATACGGGCTTTCGCTGGCCCAGGCGGAGCAGGCTCTGGCGGCGAACAACACCAACGCGGGCGGCGGCTTCATTGAGCGCGGACAGCAAGCGCTGAATGTGCGCGCGGTTGGTTTGATGCAGACGACCGACGATATCGCAGCTACGGTGGTGAAAGTTCAGAACGGGACGCCGGTGCGGGTGCGCGACCTGGGCAACGTGGTGCAAGCGCCGAAGGTGCGGCTGGGACAGTTAGGAAAGACGATTCGTCATGAAGACGGCACGGTAATCAATGATGACGATGTGGTAGAGGGCATCGTGCTGCTGCGTAAAGGGGCCGTGGCCGAGACCACTCTGGCGTCATTGCATCAGAAAATTGATGAACTCAACGGCACCGCTGGCTACCGCGGCTTGCTGCCCGCGGGAGTGAAGTTCGTTCCGCACCTCGACCGTAGTGACCTAATGCGCTACACCACGCATACCGTGCTGCGTAACTTGACCGACGGAGTGGTGCTGGTCACGCTAGTCTTATTTTTGTTTCTCGGCAATGCACGCAGCGCGCTGATCGTCACCTTCACCATCCCTTTTTCGCTGCTGTTCGCAGCGATTCTGCTGGATATGCGGCACATTCCGGCGAATCTCCTATCGCTGGGAGCGCTGGATTTCGGCATGGTTGTGGACGGCTCGGTCGTGATGGTCGAAAACATCCTTCGTCACGCCTCTTTCGCTGACCGCAGAAAGACGTTCACGGAAATCATTGCGGTGGCCGCGCACGAAGTGCAGAGGCCGGTATTTTTTGCTCGAATCATTATCATCGTTTCCTACCTTCCCATTTTCACCCTGCAACGCGTGGAGGGACGTCTGTTCAGTCCTATGGCATGGACTGTGGCTTTTGCTTTGTTAGGAGCGCTGGTGTTCGCCTTGCTAATCGCTCCGGTGCTCTGCAGTTACTTGTTCAGCGGCACGATGAAGGAGTGGAGAAATCCTGTGCTCGAATGGTTGAACCGCAGCTATGGGCGCAGTCTCGATTGGTGCTTCGACCACATGAAGCTGACGCTGGGGTCGGGATTGTTATGTGCCGGCGTAATTCTGTTTTTTGCCTTCAGCGGGATCATCGGATCGGAATTTCTTCCTCACCTCGACGAGGGCGCGATCTGGGTAAGAGGCACGCTGGCGCCGAGCTCGGGACCGTCGACCGGAATCGGGCTGGCGAATCGAGCGCGTTTGGTGCTTGCGAACTTCCCGGAAGTCAAACAAGTTGTGAGCCAGGTCGGCCGGCCCGATGATGGCAGCGATGCCAGCGGCTTCTATAACACGGAGTTCTTTGTCGATCTATTGCCCCGTTCGGAGTGGAGAAAGCAATTCAAACGCAAAGATGACCTGATTGCTGCTATCGATGAGGCGCTGAATAAGTTCCCCGGCGTGGATTGGAACTTTTCGCAGCCGATCTCTGACAACGTGGAAGAGGCAGTGAGCGGCGTGAAGGGCGAGTTGGCCGTGAAGCTTTTCGGCCGTGATCTGAAAGTGCTGGAGCAAAAAGCAGCAGAAATGCAGAACGTGATGAGCCAGATTCCAGGCGTGGCTGATCTGGGCACGTTCCAGGTGCGGGGCCAGCCGAATGTAAATCTGGTCGTGGACCGGGCGGCAGCGGATCGTTTCGGCATCAACGTGAGCGACATTCAGGATGCCGTGGAGGGCGCTGTGGGCGGCAAGGCGGTGAGCCAGATTCTGATCCAAGAGCAACGTTACGATCTGACGGTCCGCTACCAGCCCCAGTTTCGCAAAACGGTGGAAGATATTTCCAGCATTCGGATTCTGGCGCCCTCAGGAGAGCGGGTGTCTCTGGGACAAGTGAGCCGCATCAGTCTTGATGATGGCGCTTCTACGATATATCGCGAAGGGAGTTCGCGATATATCGCAATTAAGTACAGCGTTCGGGGCCGCGACTTGGGCAGCACGGTGCGCCAGGCAATTGATGAAGTTAGGCAGAAAGTACAGTTGCCCGAGGGCTATCACCTGGATTGGACAGGCGAATACGAGAGCCAGCAGCGTGCCAACCGCCGGCTGGCGTTCATCGTTCCCATCACGCTGCTGCTAATGTCATTCATTCTTTATTCCGCGTTCGGCTCGTGGAAGTGGGTCGGACTCATTCTCGCCGTGGTCGCGCTGGCGCCGCTGGGCGGCTTTCTGAGTTTGCTGGTGACCGGCACGCACTTCAGCGTGTCGTCCGGGCTAGGCTTTTTAGCGCTCATCGGGGTGTCGGTAGAAATCGGCGTCATCATGGTGGAGTACATCAATCAGCTGCGCACGCGTGGATTGCCTGTTCGCGAAGCTGCCAAGGAAGGTGCTCAGCTCCGTCTGCGTCCCATCATGATGACTATGCTGGTGGCGACGCTTGGCCTGTTGCCCGCAGCCATGTCCCATGACATCGGGTCGGACTCGCAGCGGCCGTTTGCCATTGTGATTGTCGGGGGGCTGATCGTGGAGTTGGTGGTCAGCGTGATCTTGTGGCCGACGCTGTATGTGTTCTGGGCGCGACCGGGGGATAAGCTTCCGCCTTCTGAACAGAGCTTCATGGCTGAGGGCGAGCATGTAGATTAATTTCAGGCTGCAGGCTTCGCTCCGTTGTTTACGATTTGGTGGCGAGAATATATCCGCGCCTGCTTTGGTACTCGACCTCCGGATAGGGATCTCTTTCCATCGCCTGTTGGAGGTTGAGACCGGCGGCCTTGGCGTAGCCAGTCATCTCTTCGATGCGGAACAGGGTGGCCTCGAAGTCTACGGGGTGATCGTGAAAATCGGTCATGTGGATTACGTCGTCTCCCAAATGGAAGGCGAGCAAAAGAGAACCCTTTCTCTTCAACACGCGGCGCATTTCAGATAAAGTCGCGACCACATGCTCGCGGCCGATATGAATGATGGAATAGAACGCAGCGATGCCGCCGAGTGTGTCAGAGCCAAGACCCAACGCAAGCATGGAGCCCTGAATGAAATCGATGTTGGGATTCAGCCTCTTGGCCTCGTTAAGCATTCCGGCAGACAAATCAAGGCCAAAAACGTTCACCCCTCGGTCGAAAAGATAGCGTGCAATTTGAGCGGGACCGCAACCGATATCGCAGACTGGTCCGGACATGCGCACATCGTCGGCAAAACGATCGAGCAGCTCACGGTCGAACGGCTTGCTTTTGAGTTCAGGGTAGATGCGATTGGCATATTCAGCCGCGATGGTGTCGTAGCTTACCCGCATTTTTTCGGATTGCGGGTTGGACGGCCGGGAATCGGAATTCATGCCTGACACTCATCCGGAGCAGAGAGGGCGTTGGGAGTGCGATTTCGAGTCTAACAGCCCGAAGGCGAGGGATCTGTTTCCGGAAGGCAGCAAAAAGGTTAAGGCATGCCTGCGGGGAATGACGTGGGGCGTGGGCGAAAAAACAAAGAGTTCCGAGGTGATGTTGGGTCCATTCGTCTCAGCCAGTAGCTCGCGTTTAGACCCTCGCTCGACCTGCTCTCGCTGCTTCCCTTGCGGGGACGCCGCGCGCGATCTTCGCTCGGGCTCCGGGCTCACCGCCAACCGGATAAACCTACCCAACGCCTCGGAACTCTATCCTGCCTTCGACTTTGCTTCCCGTTCTCCTCGACCAGCGCTTAGCTATAGACCCTTGCTGACCCTCCTTTTTCTACATTTTGCAATGTGAGAAGGTGATCGCGCTCGAGCCCCGGACGCCGCACCAACCGGAAAAACTTAAGAAGTTGTCAAAGAACGATTCTGTTTTACTCTTTTCATTTTCAGAGTCAATCAAAAGTTGGTGATTTTAAGCCGTTTATTTTCAATCGAGTGCAGGCCGTCCACAGGCGGGTGCCAGTTTTTGGTGCAGCCCGAGATCGACCTAGCGACCAAAAGCCGCGATGGGCGCGGAGTTTCGAACAATCTGAAGTTGGATGAATATTTCTCCTCGGCGGCCCAGTTGGTTGCCCGGCTGTGAAAATTCGGGAAAACCAGCGCCAGGCAAGGGATTTCGCGTCACTTGCTTTTCCAGTGCAGACCGGGGCTGTCAGCCATTACAATGCGTTTCCTGAATTTGGAGGCGGTCGCTTGCGGTCAAGATTGGGTTCGATGCAACTCTGCCGCCTGTGGTTTGTCCTTCTGGCGACCTTTACAGCTGCCCAGACAGCTGAGCAGCGCACGGCTCGATATTTTGAGTCGGTGCGCAAGCGGCCGCAGTTGTTGCTGGCGTTTCTCAAGGACCTGCCCAAGGGCGGCGATTTACACAATCACCTTGAGGGCGCCATTTACGCCGAAGATTGGGTGGATTTTGCCGCCGAGGATAATCTTTGCGTCGATCGCACGACTTCCCGACTGATCGCGCCGCCTTGCGATTCATGTGAGAGCTACACGGCCAAGCCGGCGATGCGGTGCGCGTACGGCGATCACATTCTTTACAACCAAACCATTGACGCATGGTCGATGCGCAACTGGCGGCCAGGGGAGGAGTCGGGACACGATCACTTCTTTGCCACGTTCCAGAAATTTGGACTAGCTTTCCGCGGACACGTGGGCGAGGGCGTGGCGGCGGCGGCGAATCGCGCGGGACAAGACCATCTGCAATACGTCGAGTTCATGCACACGGCCGACGGAGGGCAGGCGGCACAGATCGCAGCCAAGGTGCAATGGGCCGACGACTTCGGGAAGATGCGCGAAAGTCTGCTGGCAGCGGGGCTGAAGGATGTGGCCGAGGCCACCGACAAGAAACTCGAAGCCGACGAAGCCCGCGCCCACGACGTGATGAAATGCGGGACGGCGGAGGCTGCTCCCGGATGCGCCGTCACCGTGCGTTATCTCTATCAGGTACTGCGGGGGCTGCCGCAGGAGGTTGTGTTCGCGCAGATTCTCCTGGGATTCGAGCTGGCGTCGTCCCATCCTCGCTTTGTTGGTCTGAATCTGGTGATGCCTGAGGATTGGTACGTGCCCCTCCATGACTTCAACCAGCACATGGCGATGCTCGATTATTTGCACGCCGTTTATCCCAAGGTGCATATCAGTCTGCACGCTGGCGAAATCGCCATGGGTTTGGTGCCTCCGGAGGATTTAACTTTCCACATCCGGACTTCAATGGAAAAGGGGCATGCCGAACGGATCGGGCACGGCGTCGATGTCATGAATGAACGAGGTCCCATCGACCTGCTGAAGGAAATGGCGGCACGGAATGTGTTGGTAGAAATTAGTCTCACTTCAAACGACATGATTCTGGGCGTGACCGGCGACGATCATCCTCTACCGATTTATATGCGCTATGGAGTTCCGGTGGCGATCTCGACCGACGACGAAGGCGTGGCGCGATCCGACATGACGCATGAGTATTTGCGCGCGGTCGAAGGCTACAACCTGTCATACCCGGAAGTGAAACGGATGGCCCGGCAGAGCCTGGAACACAGTTTTTTGCCGGGGGAAAGTCTGTGGACGGAGACTAAGCCGCAATTTCGGTTGGCGACGGCGTGCGCCGGAGATGCAGCAGGAGCAGAAAAGCCTTCGAGCGGGTGCCAGAGGTTTCTCGTTGCCAGCGAGCGGGCGCGTGTGCAGTGGAAGCTGGAGGCGGAGTTTGCGAGGTTTGAAAAGAAGTTTTGAAAAGGCAACTCTTAGCTGTTAGCTTTTAGCGCTTGATGGGTACCCTTCGCGGTGAAGAGAGTAGATCGAGATGGTACGCGCCAACCCCGCGAACTACTGTGGATGATCACTTCCATGCCGCTGAATCCGCTGCTCAGTTTGTGCTGAGTCAGACTTCTCTGCGGCCACGCGTCGGGCTAGTTCTTGGGTCGGGCCTGGGCGGATTCGCCGATTCGCTCAGCGAAGCTGTGCCCATCCCGTACGCGAAGATTCCCGCATTTCCACGTTCGACTGCTATCGGCCACGCCGGTCAGATGGTAATCGGCAAAGCGGGCGACGTTGTGGTCGCCGCAATGCAGGGGCGCGTGCATCTTTATGAGGGTTACTCCGCCCAGGAAGTCGCGTTTCCCATGCGCGTGTTTGGCCGCATGGGAATTCGTGCTGTGATTCTCACCAACGCCGCTGGGGGTATCGATCTCGGCTATCAACAGGGCGCGCTGGTTCTGATCAGTGACCACATCAACTTGCAGGGACAGAATCCGCTCACTGGTCCGAACGATGAGCGCCTCGGCCCACGTTTTCCTGACATGACTCAGGCATACGCGAAGTCGTATCGCGAGTTCGCACGAGAGGAAGGCCAGAAGCTAGGTATGACGCTGCACCAGGGCGTCTACGTTGCCCTGCTGGGGCCGAGCTACGAAACACCCGCGGAGATCCGGTACTTGCGCACCATCGGCGCTGATCTCGTAGGGATGTCGACCGTCGGGGAAGTGATCGCGGCCCGGCACATGGGAATCAAAGTGCTCGCAATTTCCTGCGTAACCAACATGGCGGCCGGAATTCTCGACCAGACGCTCTCC
>Ga0307477_10002288_pt1 | contig 14931 bp, 9 predicted proteins | sample atmos_gasesECM2C_FD_203316 | JGI IMG/M metagenome (GOLD analysis project Ga0307477, IMG submission 203316) | Hardwood forest soil microbial communities from Morgan-Monroe State Forest, Indiana, United States - atmos_gasesECM2C_515 | ecosystem: Environmental > Terrestrial > Soil > Temperate...
CGGAATGCGATCCCTTGTATTGGCGCACCAGTGCGAACGCCTCCTCGGCGATGGCGCGCATCGCTCTCAGATCTTTTTCCTGCTTCAAATTGAGCACCGGGCGCACATGCAGGCAGCCGACGGAGGCGTGCGCGTACCAGGTCCCGCGGGTACCATATTTTTCGAACACTTGCGTCAAGCGGTCGGTATATTCGGCGAGATAGGGTAGCGGCACCGCGCAATCTTCGATGAAGGAAACCGGTTTGCGCTCATCCTTCATCGACATCATGATGTTGAGACCGGAGGCGCGCACATCGGCAATCGCCGCCTGCAAGCCCGAATCGCGCACCTCCACGACGCCGCCCCATTTCGCTCCGATCTTGTCCCAGGAGAAGCCGAGATCGCCCATCATCTCGACGAGCCGCTTGATGCGGCGTTCGTTTTCCGCCTCACCCTCGTCGAACTCGACGATCAACAGCGCCTCGGGATCGTCGCGGACGAATTTCGCGATGGTCGAGCGGAACAGCGGAATTGCACGCGCGAGATCGAGCATAGTCTTGTCGATTGCCTCGACCGCGATGGGTCCGAGCGTCACCAGATGCTGCGCCGCGTTCATCGCTTCGTAGAACTGGCCGAAATGGCACACGCCGACGATGCGCTTGCCCAGCACGGGCGAAAGCTTCAGCTCGATCTGCGTCGAGAAGGCAAGCGTTCCTTCCGATCCCACTAGGATATGCGCGAGGTTGGGCTTGGTGTTCTTCGGCACCAGCGCATCGAGATTGTAGCCGCCGACGCGGCGCTGCACTTTGGGAAAGCGCTGCTCGATCTCCTCGGCCTCGCGGGCGCCTAAGGCCAGCAATGGTCTCGCCAAACTGCGCACAGGCGAATCTCGCGCCACGTCCGAAAGATCGGCCAAAACTTCGGAGAAGTGCCCCGGCGCGCCGTTCGGCAGCACGGCGTCCACGGCGATGACATTATCGCGCATGGTCCCGTAGCGCAGCGAGCGCGTGCCGCAGGAATTGTTGCCGGTCATGCCGCCAATGGTGGCGCGAGAGGCGGTCGAGACATCCACAGGGAACCACAGCCCGTGCGGCTTGAGCTGCCGGTTCAGCTCATCGAGCACAATGCCGGGCTGCACGACGCATCGCCGGCCCGCAACATCCAACGAAACGATTTTGTTGAGATATTTCGAACAGTCGATCACCAGCGAATGATTGACAGTCTGGCCGCATTGCGAGGTGCCGCCGCCGCGTGCAAGCACCGTCACGCCCTCGCTTCGCGCCACCGCAATGGCGCGTTCCGCTTCGGCTACAGTCCGCGGGATGGCAACGCCGAGCGGCATCATCTGATAGGACGAGGCATCGGTCGCATAACGGCCGCGGCTGAAGCTATCGAAGAGGAGTTCGCCCACGGATTCCGCTTTCAGGCGGCGTTCCAGCCCGGGACTCGCGACAATGGTCATGGCCCTCTTATGGATTCGCGCGCCTTTGTGTACAAGAGCGGGTGACACAGAGCCCGCCATTCCAGCAATAGAGCCGCCATGCCGACGAATGCCCCGAGAATTGCCGGCCGCCATTTTCTGCAAATTCCGGGACCCACGCCCGTCCCTGACCGCATTTTGCGGGCCATGGACCGCGCTGTCATCGACCACCGCGGGCCGGAATTCCAACAGCTCGGACAGCGCGTGCTGGCGGGCATCAAGACCATCTTCAAGACAAAGGGCGCGGTATTCATCTTTCCGGCTTCGGGCACCGGGGCCTGGGAAGCGGCGCTTTCAAACGTGCTGTCACCCGGCGACAAGATCCTGATGTTCGAGACCGGCCATTTCGCGACGCTGTGGAAGAACATGGCAGTGCGATTGGGGGTAAATCCGGAATTCATCGAATCCGATTGGCGCAGCGGCGCGGACCCGAACGCCATCGAAACACGCTTGCGCGCCGATAAAGCCCGCGAGATCAAAGCCGTCTGCATCGTTCACAATGAGACCTCGACTGGCGTCACCTCACCCATCGCCGAAGTCAGGAAAGCCATGGACGCCGCGAACCATCCGGCGTTGCTGATGGCCGATACGGTGTCGTCGTTGGCCTCAATCGATTTTCGCCACGACGAATGGGGCATAGACGTCACGGTCACCGGTTCGCAGAAAGGCCTGATGCTTCCGCCCGGGCTTGGTTTTACCGCCGCCAGCAAAAAAGCGCTGAAAGCCGCAAAAGCGGCAAAGCTGCCGCGCTCTTTCTTCTCCTGGGAGGACATGATCGGGCCCAACGCCAGCGGATTTTTCCCCTACACGCCGGCGACCAATTTGCTCTACGGCCTCGCGGAAGCGATCGACATGCTGAATGAGGAAGGCCTCTCCCGCGTTTTCGTCCGGCACAAGCGGCATTCCGAGGCGACGCGGCGCGCGGTGCGCGGCTGGGGCTTGGACATTCTCTGCCGCGATCCGAAATGCTACTCGCCGACCGTCACGGCGATCATGATGCCGCCCGGTCACGATTCGGATGCTTTCCGCAAAACCGTGCTCGATAATTTCGATATGTCGCTGGGCGCCGGGCTCTCGAAATTAACCGGCAAAGTCTTCCGCATCGGCCATTTGGGCGACACCAATGATTTGACTATTCTGGGCGCGGTCTCGGGCGTGGAAATGGCGCTCGGTTTGGCCCGCGTGCCGCACAAAAAAGGTGGCGTACAGGCGGCCATGGACTACCTCGCGGAATCGGCAGGCTCAACGCAAAACATGGCGGACTAGAAGCCGAGAAGATTGAGGAAACCACATGCGGCGCATTTTTAAATCGACCAACCTGGTGCTGAGCCTGCTCTGCGCGATGTACTTCATCACTTACATTGTGCGCCAGAACGTCAACACCGCCGGCGGTCCGATCCAGCAAGAATTCGGCCTTTCCAACACCCAACTCGGCCTGATTTTTTCCGCTTACGGCATCCCCTATTTGCTCTTTCAAATCATCGGAGGGTGGACGGCCGACCGTTTCGGTCCCAGACGGACCTTGTTCGCCAGCGGGTTGGTTTGGGCGGGCGCCACCATCCTGACCAGTCTTGCCACCGGATTCTATTCGCTATTCCTTCTGCGCGTGCTGATGGGTTTCGGCGTTGGCGCGACTTTGCCTACCGCCACGCGCGCGATGCAGCATTGGGTGCAATCGGACAAACGCGGCTTCGCTCAAGGAATCACCCATGCCTTCGCGCGGTTGGGAAATGCGGCGACACCGCTTCTGGTCGCGGGTTTGATGGCGGAGATCGAATGGCGCGGCTCGTTCATCGCCATCGGTTTGTTCGGGCTCGTCTGGGTCGCTGTGTGGCTGTGGTATTTCCGCGACGATCCCAAAGAGCATCCGTCCATGACCGCCGAAGAGCTCGCGCTGTTGCCACATCGCCCGACGGGCCCGCGTCCTGTGGTGCCCTGGGGCTCGCTGATCCAAAGAATGTGGCCGGTGACGGTGACTTATTTTTGCTATGGCTGGTGTCTATGGCTTTATCTCAATTGGCTGCCGCTGTTTTTCAAAAACAATTACAGCCTCGACATTGGCAAATCGGCGATCTTCGCGACCGGGGTTTTCCTTGCCGGCGTCGTCGGCGACACTTTGGGCGGCGTTTTTTCCGACGCCATCTTTCGTCGTACCCGCAATGTCCGTTTCGCGCGGCTCAGCGTCACCGTGTTCGGATTCACCGGCGCACTGTTATCGCTTATCCCGATCCTTTACGTGCACGACATCACCATCGTCGCGATTTGCCTCTCCAGCGGGTTCTTCTTTGCCGAACTGGTGATCGGCCCGATGTGGGCGATTCCGATGGATATTGCGCCGAAATATTCCGGTACCGCGGCGGGATTGATGAACACAGGTTCGGCTTTGGCTGCGATCCTTTCGCCGGCCGTCGCCGGCCGCGTGATCGATCTGACCGGCAATTGGCAATTGCCGTTCATCATGTCCATCGGCGTGTTGCTGGTCGGCGCCATCATGGCCTTCGCCATGCATCCGGAAAAGCAATTTGCCGACGAAGCGATTCCTTCGGGAGCACCCGCGCCAGCGGAGTAGCTAGTGCACCACCATCAGCGTGAACGGCCAGACATAGGCCTGCAGCGTCACAAGCACGCCGACCAGTGCTGCGAGGACGATCGATTGCTTGAAGACAAAGCGCAGGATCGAGCCTTCATGGCCGTACCAGCGCGTTGCCGTAGACGCCACCACGATCGACTGTGCGTCGATCATCTTCCCCATCACGCCGCCTGACGAATTCGCCGCCGCCATCAGGATGGGAGGTAGCCCCAATTGTTGCGAGGTGATGCGCTGCAAGCTGCCGAACAGCACATTGGACGCCGTATCGGAACCGGTCAGTGCCACGCCCAGCCAGCCCAGCATGGTCCCGAAGAAGGGATACAGAATTCCGGTGCTGGCGAAGGCCAATCCCAGCGTCGCGTCAACGCCGGCGTAACGCGTGAGCGTGCCCAGCGCGAGCATGGCGGAAATCGTAATCAGCGAATAGCGGACGACATAGATGGTCTTGAAATACGCCATGACAATGCGCTTGGGCGAAAAGCCCATGAAAATCGCCGCGATCAGCGCCGACACCAAGATGCCGGTGCCGCTGTAAGTGAGGAAGGTGAAGGTGAACACCGCGGGTTCGGGCGTGGGCGTCGTTACTACGGGTGGCACTCTCTGGACGAGGTTGTGCAGGCCTTCGATGGGGAAAGCGGGCGAAAATAATTTATTCAGGGCCGCTTTCACCGAATCCGTTCCCCACGTCCACAGTACGACGCAGAGGATCAGCCACGGCATCCAGGCTCTGACGAGATCACCGGTCGACGGCTTTTCGTGCTTTAGCGCCAGCGGTGCCGGCACGGTGGCCGACGAATTGTCGTGGATGCGCAGCGCGGCGGACGTCCAAATCTCAGCCGGCTGCCAGATGGCGAGAAAACCGCGCAGCAAAATGAGGCACACCACGGCCGAAGCGATCGAGGCGATCCACGGATTGAGATAGTTCGAGATCAAGAATTGCGGGACAGCGAAGGAAAAACCGCAGAGGAGAATGGCGGGCAATACGCCTTTGGTCCCCCGCCAGCCGGCAAAGGCCCAGATCAGCCAAAACGGCACCAGCACGGCAAACAGCGGCAATTGCCGGCCGATCATGGCGCCCAAAAGGTAGGGATCGAGACCGGAGGCCGCAGCCAAGCCCTGAACCGGCGCCCCCAAGGCGCCGAAGGCGACCGGCGCGGTATTGGCGATCAGCGACAGGCCGGCGGCGGCAAGCGGCGAAAAGCCAAGCCCCATCAGAATCGAGCCCGTCACCGCGACCGGCGTGCCGAAACCAGACGCGCCTTCAAAAAAGGCGCCGAAGGCGAAGGCGATCAGCAAAAGCTGCAACCTCCGGTCCGGCGTGATGTCGCCGATCGATTGCTGCATGGTGGCGAACCAGCCCTTCTCCACCGTCAGGCGATAAAGAAAGATCACGTTGAGGATGATCCAGCCGATCGGGAAAAACCCGGTTAGGGCGCCGAGCGCCACTGCACGTAGCGCCATTCCGCCAGGCATGCCGAAGCCGGCCACCGCGATCGCCACCGCGACGGCGAGCGCGACCACTGCCGCGATGTGCACTTTGATTTTGCCGCTGGCGATCATGAGCAGAAGAAAAACCGCCGGAACGGCAGCGGCCAAAGTCGACAGCACCGCATTTCCGAACGGATCGTAGCCCTGATTCCACATGGCGTGCCCCCCAGCTCTTCCCGTCTTTAGTGTTGGCGGTTTGGATACGGCCGTAAAGGGGTGCAGCAGGATAATTGTGCTACAAACCTCGCATGATCGAAATGCCTGTCCCGGATCAAACTACGCTCTCGCGGCGCGCAGAAATCGCCGCCGCGCTGCGATCCATCGTGCCCGATGGCGTGATCGGCGACGAGGCCACACTCAAAGCCTATGACCGGGACGCGCTGACCGCCTATGGCCAGATTCCACTGCTGTGCGTCTTGCCGGTCAACGCAGATCAAGTGTCGGCGGTGCTCGCTTTTGCAGCGCGGGAAAATATCCGGGTCGTGCCGCGCGGCGCCGGCACTTCGCTTTCCGGGGGCGCGCTTCCCTTGGCCGACGGCATCTTGCTCGGTCTGACGCGCATGAATCGCATTCTCGACGTGGATTTCGCGAATCGCTGCGTCGTCGTGCAGCCCGGCGTTACCAATGCTGCAGTTACCAAAGCCGTCCAGAATGCGGGTTTCTATTACGCACCCGATCCGTCCAGTCAGATCGCCTGCACCATCGGCGGCAATGTGGCGGAAAATTCCGGCGGCATTCATTGCCTGAAATATGGACTCACCACGCATAATCTCACGGGCGTGGAGATCGCGCTGTTGGGTGGCGAGCGGCTGCGTCTGGGCGGCAAACATGCCGGCGATGGTGGGCTCGATCTCATGAGCGTCGTCTGCGGATCGGAAGGGCTGCTGGGCGTTGTCACCGAAGCGACATTGCGGGTTTTGCCGCGGCCGCCGGTCACCCGTACTCTGCTGATCGCCTTCGATGCGATCCGCGCGGCCGGCGAAACCGTGGCGGCGATCATTGCGGCCGGCATCATTCCTGCCGCGCTCGAATTCATGGACCGCCGCTGCATTGCCGCCGTGGAAGCGTTCTGCGCGCCCCATTATCCGTCTGATGCCGAAGCCATCTTGATCGCCGAAATCGACGGCACGCCGGCGGAAGTTTCGGAAGATACCCGCCACATCGCGGAAATCGCGAGCGGCCTCGGCGCCAAAGAGGTTCGCGATTGCGTGGACGAGGCGGAGCGCATGCGCGTGTGGTCTGGGCGCAAAGCGGCGTTTGGCGCGATGGGCCGTCTCGAACCCGATATGCTATGCATGGACGGCACCATTCCGCGGCGCGCGCTGCCCGATGTTCTGGACAAGATTTCCACGCTTGCCCAGCAATATGGCTTGGTCTGCTGCAACGTGTTCCATGCCGGCGACGGCAATCTGCATCCGCTGATCGTGTTCGATTGTATGCGCGGCGACGAGCTCGAACGCGCGGAGGCGTTCGGAGCCGAAATCCTGAAACTTTGCGTCGCGGTGGGTGGCGTTCTGACCGGGGAACACGGGGTGGGAGTCGAGAAAAAAGCCTTGATGGGTGAAATGTTTTCCGCCGCCGATCTCGATCAACAGCAGCAGTTGAAGTGCGCCTTTGACGATCTGGGACTGCTCAATCCAGGCAAAGTGTTTCCCACCCTCCATGCCTGCGTCGAGCTGGGGCGCATGCATGTGCATGGCGGCCGCCTGCCGTTTGCCAATCTGCCGCGGATGTGAGGCGGCTTGAGAGCCGCACCGCAAACTGAGGAAGAAGTCGCCGATGCCGTGCGCCAGGCGGCGGCAACCGGGACGGCTTTTGAAATCCTCTCGCGCGGCGCGCTGCGCAATTATGGCCGGCCGGTTTCTGCCGACGCGATTCTTGACGTGAGCGCAATTTCCGGGGTGGTGAAATACGAACCCGAAGAATTGGTGTTGACCGCGTGCGCAGGAACGCCACTTCCCGAAATCGAAGCCCTACTGGCCGGCAAGAATCAAATGCTCGGTTTCGAACCCGCCGATTGGGGGCCGCTGTTCGGAGAAGCGGCGGGCAACACCACCCTCGCGGGAATCATAGCGACCAATGCCTGCGGCGCAAGGCGGTTTAAAGCCGGAGCGGTGCGCGACCACACCATCGGCTGCCGCTTCATCAACGGCCAAGGCGAGGCGATCAAGGCCGGCGGGCATGTGATCAAAAACGTCACGGGTTTCGACCTGCCTAAACTGATGTGCGGCGCGTTCGGCACGCTCGGAGTGCTGACCGAACTGACGTTGCGGGTTATCCCTGCACCAAAACGCATCGCCACGCTTGTGCTGAAAAATTGCTCGGCCGAGGCAGGCTTTCACGCACTGTCTCAGGCAGCCGGACTCGCCGCCGATCCTACAGGACTGGCCTATCTGCCTTCAAAAGCGCGCGCCGCCTCTGCGGCTTCGGATCTCAGTTCGTCCGGCGTGGCGCTCATCCGCGTTGAGGGCAATTCACCCGCGGTCGTGGAGAGGCTCGATTTGCTCTATGCGCGTTTCAACGATCACGATCTGGCCACATTGGATGACGATAGAACCAGAGCGATATTTTGCGAGATTAGCGATGGCGGAATGTTTGTGAGCCGGAGCTGCGATATCTGGCGGCTTTGCGTGCCGCCTTCGCAAGCTCATGAAGCGGTGGAATTGGCGGGAGCGGATTTCTGGTACGCCGATTGGGCGGGCGGGTTGATCTGGCTCGACCTTCCCGCCAGCGAAGAAACAGCGAAACGTTTGCGCGCCATCACCGCCCGATTGGGCGGCCATGCGACGCTCATGCGCGCAAGCCACGAGGCAAGAACCCGCTTTGGCGTGTTCGAACCGGAAGCACCCGCGCGCGCTAATCTCACGGCCGCGGTAAAGGCGGCGTTCGACCCTGGGCGGATTTTGAACCCAGGCCGAATGTACGAGACCATTTGATGCGCACCAATTTTCGCTCTGAGCAGCTTCACGATCCGCATATGCGGGGCGCGGAGCAGGCGCTGCGGACGTGTGTTCATTGCGGCTTTTGCACCGCGACCTGCCCCACTTACGTGCTTTTGGGCGATGAACGCGATTCTCCGCGCGGGCGCATCATGCTGATGCAGCAAATGCTCGAGAGCGACGCACCGCCGTCCGCGGAAACGGTGCTGCATCTCGACCGCTGTCTGTCGTGCCTCGGCTGCCGCACCGCGTGCCCCTCCGGCGTCGATTACGCCGCGTTGATCGACACATCACGCGCCTACATCGAAAACCGTTACAAACGGCCTTTAACCGATAGGCTGTTTCGCTCCTTTATTCTCTTCGTCCTGACCCGGCCGGCGCTGTTCGCCGCGCTTTCTCGCATTGCACGCGCATTTGGCCGTATTCTGCCCGGCAAACTCGGCGTCATGGCCCGAAAAGCCCGCAGCAAGCCTCGCAACGCATTGGATCGCTCAGTCCCAGCGGTCGCGCCGCCGGCTCCTAAGATTCTGCTGCTTCCCGGGTGCGTGCAGCGCGCGCTGGCGCCGGAAATCGATGCCGCCGCAACGCGCGTGCTGGCGCGCGATAATATCGGCGTAGAAAGACTCGAGCACGCCGGATGCTGCGGCGCGCTGGCCTACCATTTGGGAAAAGCCGACATCGGCAAAAACTACGCTCGCAATATCATCCGGGCATTCGAAGCGGCGAGTGTAAAAGGCGATATCGAAGCCGTGCTCGTCACGGCAAGCGGTTGCTCGGCGTTCCTCAAGGATTACGGCAAAGTCTTTGCCGATGAGCCGGAATGGAAGGGCCGCGCCGAAACGTTTGCGGCGAAAGTGAAGGATTTCGTCGAGTTGGCAAAGCCGTCTGCGAATGGGCAGATAGCCAACGCTCCGCTGATCGCCTATCACCCGCCGTGCTCGCTGCAACACGGACAGCGCATTCACGGCCGCGGCGAAACGTTGCTGGCAAGCGCCGGATTCCGCCTCGCGACCATTCCCGATGCCCATCTCTGCTGCGGTTCGGCGGGCAGCTACAGCCTGCTGCAGCCGGAAATCGCCGAGCGGCTGCGCGCGAAAAAGCTCGCCGATATCCGTTCCACCGCCGCGGAGGCGATTGCCTCGGACAATATCGGCTGCCTCACCCATCTTGCCGGCGAAATTCCGGCCGTTCACATCGCGGAATTGCTCGACTGGGCAGCCGGCGGACCGAATCCGCTATAGCGCTTTCTCCTCGCGCAAAAGATCCAGTTTTTTCAGCAAGGGTTCGTCGCTGACGCGCAGCAGTATGGCATCTTCGCTCGCTCGATGGCTGTGCGGCCGCCATGCCGGCACTGCAATGACGTCGCCGCGTAACCACTGAAACGTTTCGCCATCGATGAAGGATGTGCCCGAGCCTTTCGCCACGGCGTAGATGTTGTTGGCCGTGGTTCGAGACGTTTTGGTGGGAATTTCCGCAGTAAGCCGCATCATGTATAGGCCGATGGTCGTCATTGCGGGATTGCCCAATTCGATTTCCGTTGCGTCCGCAAGACGCCGCAAGGTTTCTTCCCAGGAAAAGCGCATGGGGGATGCGGACGCGATTTGCGCGACCGGTTCGTAAACTTGCGGATGCGGTTCGAAAAACATCGGCTCAAGAGCGTGGATCAGCGGCGTATCGAGAAAATCGATCCAATAGGCGGGCGTGTCCGACTCATTGCCGTGGCCATGCCAGTGCCAATTCGGCGTCAGCATGACGTCTCCGGGCGCCATGAACAGCTTGATGCCATTGACGATCGTGTACGCGCCGGGTTCGGCATCGACAACAAGGCGGAGTGCGTTCGGCGTGTGCCGGTGGGAACGCGCCTTCTCTCGCGGCAGGATCATCTGATACGCCGCAAGCAAAGTGCGCGTCGTCGCGTAATTATTGCCTGGAACCGGATTGAACAGGATCAGGTTTCGCCGTTCCGCCAACTCGGTATTTATCAGCCGTCCCGCAGCGTCGAGCGCGGCTTTTGCCTGATCATAACGCCAATGAGCCGGAGCGAAAGTCTTGCGCGGCTCGTCCCACAGCGAAGGCGCCGGCTTGTTCCAGCCGGGCCCGACATTCATTGGCGCCAAGAGCGAATATAATTCCTCTAAGCTGCCGCTGCGCGCCAGATCGCCGGCGTCCGGTCCGCGCATCTCAAGCCCTCTCACAATGTCGATGACGCGCTTCGGATTCTCAACCGAATCACCACGCCAGCACACATGGCCATCGGGGCGAACCAGAACCAGCTTGGCGCCATAAAGCGACGCGGCGCGGCGATCGGCAATTGCGATGGTTTCGATCGGAATGCCGGCGTCATTTGCCGCTTGCAGCAAAGCTTCCGCCGGCTGGCCGCCAAAACGCAACAGCACAAAACCACGTCCGAACAGATCGAGGGTCGAACGGCCGTCGTCGAGCCAGGCGTGCGGCGCGCGATGACCGGGCCGCGCTGTCTGCTCGTAGCTCGTGACCTCGTCTGGCGGTTCGGGCGTTCCGTCCGGCACGACCAGCGGCGAGCCCTCGTAGCGGTAGCCCAAATGAATCCCGATGGAGAACCATTCGCGTTTCATCGTTTCGGTATAGAAGCTGCCAAATGCCGCGCGCGCTTTGTCTCCGGTCTCACCGGGCACAAAGGCTTCCGGCGGTGGCTTTGCGACGCGGGGCTGCAGCATCCGCTTCAGATTGGCGCTCGCCTCTCGCACATTGCGGATAGCGACCGGCCGCCGCTCGATTTCGTAGGATTGCAGCAGGCGCGGACCGCCCCAGCCGCGCAGCACTGCCGCCAATTTCCAGGAAAGATCGACCGCGTCCTGAATGCCCATATTCATGCCGAAACCGCCGGTCGGCGAGGTGAGATGCGCCGCATCGCCCGCAATGAACACGCGGCCCTCGCCAAAACGATCGGCGACGAGCTCGCGCCGCACCCAAGGTATGACAGACAAAATCTCGAAGTCGAATGGCCGGCCGAATGCGGTGATGATGGCGGCCCGGATTTCCTCTTCGCTATAGCTCCGCTTCTCTTCATTGCCGACGATGGAAAAGCGGAAACGGTCGCGCCCATCGATGGCGACAATGGTGGCGAAAGTCCCTTCCGGCCGAATCACGATGAAGCGGTAAAACTCGCCTTTGTCGTGCAGGCGATTGAAACCTGGGCAACGGAAGATCGCGTTGGTGGTATAGGTGAGCGCGGGATTGCCGCTCATCGGGATATCGAGGAGGCGGCGCACGGTGCTGGCCGCGCCGTCCGTGCCGACAAGGTAATCGGCTTCGATCGTTTCTTCCGCGCCGTTTGAAACCAGCCTTGCGCGCACGCCGGTGGCGTTTTGCTCGAATTCGAGGAGCTCCGTTTGGTAGCGCAAACTCACATGGGGAAAACTGCGGACGAAACGCGCGAGAATGGGATCGAACATGTCCTGCGGACAGCGCTCGCGTTTTTCCGGGCTTTGCGGCGGACGCGGCTCGTCGTCGAGGCCCGGGAAGGGCTCGCGCCCGAACTCAAAGCTGGTGACGGACGACACCCAGATGTAGTCCTGACGGTAATCGCGTGGATAGGGTGAAGTGCGGACCCAATCCGCAATGCCCCAGCGGCGGCAGAATTCCATGGTGCGCACGCCCACGAGATCCATTTTCGGCTGGAGGATCGCGCCGTCGGTCTTTTCGACCAGCGTGCAGGGGATGCCGCGCCAGCCGAGATCGCCGGCCAATGCGAGGCCTACCGGCCCCGCGCCAACGATCAGAACCGGGGTCCTCACCGCTTGGCGCGCCGCAGCACATAGTCGAAGACGCCGGCGTGGATGTCCGGGCGGCTGGCATAGGCGCCCTTGATCTTCGCCTGCTCGGGATCGCCGACCAGCTTTGGCCCGCCGGCCCACTCCGCCATCAGCTGCACGTGGCAGGCCTGGTTGAGTTTCAAAGCGAGCCACACCGCCTCTTCCATCGAAGCAGCCGCCGTAACGATGCCATGATTGCGCAGGAGAAGCGCGCCATGCTTTCCCAGGGTACGCGCAACCGCTTTGCCGCGCGCAGCCGTGATGATCAGCTCAGTGGTCTCTGAAAACACCGGCAAGCCATTGGCGAAAAACGCGCCGTCATTCGAGACGGCGAGAAGCGGCTTCCCCAGCGAGGAGAAAGCAACGGCATAGGCGGCGTGAGTGTGGATCACCGCGCTGACATCGGGCCGCGCGCGCAGCACTTCGGAATGAATGAACACCTCATTGTGACGCCCCGCTTGCCCTGCGACCTTGTTGCCCTCGAGATCGACCGTGATGATGTTCTCATCGGTCATCTCTTCCAGACCAATTCCAGCCGGTTTCATGAGGAACCGGTCGGGATGATCGGGAAGGCGCAGCGACACATGCCCCGCGACGTAATCGCCCTGCTCTTCATGCGCGAGCACGCGCCCGGCGTCGGCGAGCAGCTTCTTCAGCCGGCCCGTCAATGGCGCGCGAGAGCCGAACGCGACGCCATCTCGCGCGCCGATTCGGGAGTCATTGAACGTTCCAGCATGAACGTCATGGCGCCTGCCGCGAGCATCGGAAACGCCGCAATCAGGAAGATCGTCTGTGACGGGGCGTGCAGGGAAATTAGATAGCCTGCGATCGCGGGGCCCATCAGCGCGCCGATTCGCGCCGCCGCGAATGCAGCGCCAGTCCCGGTCGAGCGGATTGCGGTCGGATAGACCATTCCGGAAACCGCATTGATCCCGATACCTCCGCCCAGCACGAGAATGCCTGATGCGAGCGACAGGACGATGATGGCCGCATTGCCGCTGACGATTCCCAGCGCAGCAACCGGCAGCGCTCCCAGCAGCATGATCAGGGTGATCATCGCGATGCCGCGCTTGTCCAGCAGCCAACCGACGCACCAGGCAAAGCCGGCGCCCATCTGGAACAGCGCAGAGGTCATCTGCGCATTCGGGATCGACATCTGGTGCGACACCTTGGACAGCAGCGTCGCGAGCGATGCCGAAAGGAAGAAGTGCGTAACGAACGAGAAGCCGAGCGCCAGCCAGAGGAAGAAGGTCATCGCGGCGCGACCTTCGGTGAAGAGATGCTTCACCGGCACGCCGCTCTTCGCCGTCTCATGAATCACAAACTGCGTATTAGGACTGAAAGAAGCGTGCGGCTTCAGTTTCCGCGCGTAGTCAAGAATGCGGTCTTTCGAGCCACGCTTCAGCACCAGAAAGCGAACCGATTCCGGCAGCGCGAACAGCAGGAAAAACCCGATCAGCAGCGAGGTCAGGCCGCCGACGAGGAAGATTGCCTTCCAGCCATAGCTGACGGTCAAGGCCGCGGCGAGAAATCCGCCGCCGGAAGAACCACCGGTGTAACCGAGGTAGAGCAGGGTGATCTTCCGGCCGCGCGTCTTTGTCTGCGCATAATCCGCCACCAGCGAAATCGCCATCGGCATACCGCCGCCGATTCCCAACGCCGAAATGAAGCGGAGAATGGATAGCTGCACGATATTGGTCGTGAAGGACAGCGCAATCGTGAAGATCGAAAATACGAAAACCGCAAATAGGATGGCTTTTCGCCGCCCGATATGATCGGCGAGCATCGTGAAGGCAACAGCGCCGACCATCCAACCAAAAATGTTGATGTCGGCGACAACGCCCGTCATCACAGCTGCGGGGACGCCCCAATCCTCGATGATGGCGGGGGCGGCATAATTGAGGGATTGCTGATTGAAGCCGTCGACCAGCATGACGAGGCAGCACATCAGGAACAGCGAGAGCGGAAACCAGCCCTTTTCCTGCGTCTCGACCACATCGGCGATATTGACGGTATCGGGTTCGGCCATCCCTCATCTCCGGCATGCCAATTCTAAGCCGGATGAAAGCTACACCGGTCAGTTGCCGTCCTCCAAGGGCGCAAATCCCGGGCAACCGCCGAATTCTTCACGAAAACGACAGTTACCGGCCTCTTCCCTTGTTTGACGCCCCTCAGGGTTGAGCTTAGAAATCGTGCAAATCGAGAGGCTGATCGCCGGCTTTTCAGAAGCCGTGCGGGATCGCCGAAGGGATTAAAATGAGGAGCCCCTGACGATGAAAAAGAAGCTTGTTTTGGAAACGACTGCCCCGTTTCAGGGGCTGCCGGAATTGGTCGCATATGACGAAGGCCTGTTCGAAAGGGAGGGCCTCCAGATCGAATGGGCCGACCGCGACAAGGGCGTCGAAAAAAAGACTGACACCCAGATCACCAGCCAGAAAGGCGTTGATCCTTTCTCCAGCCACGGCCGGCTTTTGGAGCAGGGCAAGGCCGATATGTACAATGCCTGCGAGTGGGGCAATTACTGCCGGGTGCAGGATACCGGCGTCGGTTCGCGCCAATTAGGACGGCGCGGAATCGTGAGCTATGCCGCGATCGTGGTGCGCCCCGATTCACCGGTTTTCACGCCGCAGCAGCTCGCCAACCGCACCGTTGGCGTTCCGT
>Ga0307477_10002289_pt1 | contig 14930 bp, 17 predicted proteins | sample atmos_gasesECM2C_FD_203316 | JGI IMG/M metagenome (GOLD analysis project Ga0307477, IMG submission 203316) | Hardwood forest soil microbial communities from Morgan-Monroe State Forest, Indiana, United States - atmos_gasesECM2C_515 | ecosystem: Environmental > Terrestrial > Soil > Temperate...
TTGGAGAGATCGAAAACTGGGAAGGTCGACATTTTATGGGCCTCGGTGTTCTTACATCTACTTCTGAGCGAACCTTAAGCCAGGGTGGCGTGAGTGTCAATCTTGGTGTGAGAGGGACAAGCGGCGGACGTGGTTTCATTCTTGGCGAATTTGGCGTCTGGACTTGATCCGGGGGAGATGGGTGCGCGAATTTTGTGTGCGAGGTCGTCGGAGCACAGGCGGGAGTGCCTGTGCCACTTGGGCGTGATACGATTTGTGTGCTGGTTTGATATTTTATCGCGTGATTTTGGGGGAGGGCTTGAGATGAAGCAGACGGCTCTTACATTTGCTTCGGTGATTTTGATGGCTGGGGCTGGGTTTGGAATTGGGTTTGCGCACGGCGGGCAGCCGGGTGCAGGTTCGGCGCTCGCGCAATCTGCTCCGGCGTCTGGGCCTGAGACCGACATTCCGGCTTATCACGCTGCTCCTCCTGCTGGGGCTTTGCCCAATACGCTCGATCCGAAGCAGTTTTCTGATGCGCGGACACAGAGAATTTATGCGATGGCTGCGAAGGTGAAACCCGTGCTTTATCAGCAGCCTTGCTATTGCCGGTGCGATCGCGAGGTCGGGCATACGAGCTTGCTGGATTGCTTTGGAGACAATCACGGTTCGATTTGCGACGTGTGCAAGAAGGAAGCTGTGTATAGCTATCAGCAGACGAAGCTTGGGAAGAGTCCTGCGGAGATTCGGGCGGGGATTATGGCGGGAAAGTGGAAGCAGGTGGATTTGGCAAAGGTTGATTCGGCGCCGTTGGCTGGGGGCGCGAAGTAATTTAATCGAGCGCTTAATTGCATGTGCGGAAAAGCCCACGACGAGGAATGCGTCGTCGTGGCTAGCTCAGCTCTCTTAGCCACACTCCTCGATACTTGATTGACGTTCTTAAAAACTACAACTACGGGACTACCTCGTGGCGGCGCGCGTTTGTGCCAGGAGTTTTGTGCACGCATAAACTGCGCGGGTGTGTGGCATCGGGACATTGAGGCGGTCGCTTAGTTCTACGACGGCGCCTACTACGGCTTCGAGTTCGATGGGGCGACCAGCTTCGAGATCCTGCAGCATTGAGGTTTTGTGCTCGCCTACTTTTTCGGCGCCGGCGATGCGTTGGTCAATGGTGATGGGAACTTCGAGGCCGAGTTTCGCGCCCACGGCGATGGTTTCTTCCATGATTCTGCGGACGAGCGCGTTGACATCGGGATCGCACGCCATTTGAACGAGCGTGGCGCCGGTGAGAGCGCTGATCGGATTGAAGGCGACGTTGCCGAGGATTTTCACCCAAATTTCCTGACGAATGCGCGTGGTAACGGGACAGCGCAAGCCCGCGGCGATCAGAGCTTCGGCGATTTGGCGGCTGCGATCGGAGCGCGTGCCGTCGGGTTCGCCGAGCGAGATGCGATTGCCTTCGGTGTGGCGCACGACGCCAGGCTCGATGATGTCCGTGGCGAAATAAACGATGGAGCCAAGGACACGGCGAGGTTCGATCGCGGCTGCGATTGCGCCGCCGGGGTCGACGCGTTCGAGGTGCATGCCCTGGTGCTCCCCGCCCCACCCTTGAAAGAACCACCACGGGATGCCGTTTTGCGTGCCGACGACGGCGGTGTCTGGACCAAGGACGGGTTTGAGTTGCGGAGCGAGCTGCGTTAAGCCGTGAGCCTTCACGCCGAGGAACACGACATCGACCGGGCCGACATCTCCGAGATCCGCAGCAATCTTTGGATGCACTTCGAAATCGCCGTCAACACTCTTCACGCGCACGCCGTGTTCTTGCATGGCGCGCAGGTGAGGTCCGCGGGCGAATAGGGTGACGTCCTGGCCGGCACGGGCCATGCACGCTCCCATGTAGGCGCCAATTGCGCCGGCACCGGCGATGAGGAATTTCATGCGGTATGGCTCAGGATTGTTGCGGTCGTCAGAATTTTTCCGCGCACGTGAGATCAGCGAGAGGCTCGCGGAAATACTTTACCACTAGTGGACCGGGCGAGGAGCGGCGCGAGTGGGCCAATCCTGGGGCGCGAATTCGACTCCCCAGAAGTGCGGGCTCGGAGAAAGAAATTCGACTCCGATACGCGTGCCTTTTTCGGATGTGTCACCGAGGTAGACGACGCGGCAATCTTGTTCTTCTTCCGTGGCCGGGTTTATCAGCACCAGTTCCGCACCGACTTTGAGCTCGGCCTGCAAGTAAAGAAGACCGCCGTGGGCGTTGATCACGATGGTTTGGCTGGTTTCCTGAAATTTCTTTCCCAGCAGATCTCTGCCCGTCGCGCGAACGGGAATGCGGGTGAAGACGCGCGAGCTGCGTCGCTGGCCGCCTTGGGGTTCTGTCTCTAGCATCATATAAATATCGTGCAACGCGCAGGAAACGGAGTCAACGCCCGGAAACGTCCCGGTGTCCAAAAACACAGTTCCTAAATAGCTTGCTGAAATTGAGTAAGGTTCCTAAAATGACGTGTTTGTTTTTTTTTGGCGTTGTGGCGGCGCACTCGAGCCGTTTGAGCTGTTCCTGGCAGATCAAAAGAACTTGGGGAGCCCATCGTGAACCTGACTGAGTACATCGATTCAAAGCGTGACGAAAATCTGAGCGAGTTGAAGGAATTTCTTCGGATTCCAAGCGTCAGCACGAAAAGCGAACACAAGCCGGATGTGGAGCGCGCTGCGGAATGGGTGGCGGGGAAATTGCGCGGCGCGGGGCTTGAAAATATCGAGATTGTCCCCACGAAAATGCATCCGCTGGTATACGGGGAGTCGCTGCGCGCGCCCGGAAGACCGACTGTGCTTTTTTACGGGCACTATGATGTGCAGCCGGCGGAGCCGCTGGAGCTCTGGACGAGTCCTGCATTTGAACCTACCGTGCGCGGCGGAAATCTTTTCGGACGAGGCACGGCCGACGACAAGGGCCAGGTGCACATTCATCTGAAAGCACTAGAAGCGCTGCTGAAAACCTCCGGAACTCTTCCGCTAAACGTGAAAGTGATGATCGAGGGGGAAGAGGAGGTTGGAAGCGTGAACCTTTGGGAATTTGTACAGAAGAATCGCGAGCGGTTGAAGGCCGATGCGCTCGTGGTTTCCGATACGTCGATGCTTGCCAAAGGCGTCCCTTCGATTACGTACGGGCTGCGAGGACTGAATTATTACCAGATCGAGCTTACGGGACCGGCACAAGACCTGCACTCGGGAGTTTTCGGCGGAGCGGTGCCGAATCCGCTGACGATTCTATGCGAGACCATCGCGAAGCTTCACGATAAGAATTTCCGCGTGACGGTTCCCGGTTTCTATGACGATGTAGCGACGCTTTCGAAGCAGGAGCGCAAAGCTCTTAATTCGCTTCCCTGGAAAGAAAAAGAATTTCGGAAGACGGTAGGTGCGCCTGGGTTGGACGGGGAGAAGGGATTTACGATCGTGGAGCGGTTGTGGACACGTCCTACGCTTGAAGTGAATGGAATCTGGGGCGGATATATGGGCGAAGGAGCGAAGACCGTAATTCCATCGAAAGCCTACGCGAAAATTTCGACTCGGCTGGTGCCCAAGCAGGAGCCGGCGAAGATTGCGAAGCTGGTTGAAAAGCATATCCGCAAGCTGCTGCCGAAATCGGTGACTTGCAAATTCGAAGTGTTGAGCACGGGGAAGCCATGGGTGGCGCCCTATTCGAATCCGATTTTCCAGAAAGCGATCCATGCGCTCGAGTCCGGCTTTGGAAAGAAAGCGGTTTTCATTCGCGAGGGCGGTTCGATTCCGTTCGTAACGCAAATGCACGACACCTTCAAAGTGCCATGTGTGCTAATGGGTTTCGGTCTTCCCGACGAAAACGCGCATGCGCCCGATGAGCACATCGCGCTCGAGAATTATTTCGGCGGCATTAAGGCAGTGGCGCTGTTCTATCAGCAACTGGCGGCACACTAAAAAACTCCAAAAGTGATGGCAGCGAGAAACGCCCGTATTTCCGGGCTTTTTCGCGCTTTTTGCTTGCGTTCGAGGGGGAGTGCAGCTATAGTCCCACGCGGCATCCTGGGACGCCGGGGCCAACCGCAAATAAAATCCGAGGAGGAAAAGGCAACTCGATGGCAAACCCGATGAGCAAGTCGAAGATCATTGCGTACATGACTGAGAAGGTCAGTACCAAAGACAAGCCGGTGTCAAAGAAGCAGGTGGTCTCCTTTTTTGACGAACTATTCAACCTGGCTGTAAAAGAAGCGAAGTCCGCTGGAAAATTCGTGATTCCCGGTATCGGCCGCGCCGTGAAGGCGCACCGCAAGGCTCGCATGGGCCGCAATCCGGCCACTGGCGAGGCCATCAAGATCAAGGCCAAGACAGTTGTGCGCTTGCGCGCAGCGAAAGCATTTAAAGACGCCGTTTTGAAGTAGTTAGGCCCGGCGCACAGATTCGAGGTGGAACCCTCAAGCACGCCCGGTGCGGAACACGAACCGGAGGCTTGGGGGTTTTGTCTTTTCTGGCGGTATTTACCGCAATTCATATGGATTGAGGCGTGAAAAACCCCAATGAAATGCGGGGGAAAATGAGTTCGCAGCATTGGGACGCGGAGCGCGCCAAAGCGTACGCTCAATTCCGCTACGATTTCCCGGAGAGAACGCTGGCCGGGAAGACAGTGGTGGTTGCGGGCGGGACAGGCGGGCTGGGGGCGGCGACGGTTCTGCTTCTTCTGCGAGAAGGGGCACATCTAATAGCTGGGTATCGCAAGGATCGCGAGCGGGCTGCCGGCCTTTCGAAAGCGGTGGGCGAGCAGTATGGAGCGAATTTGCAGTTGATTGAGGGCGACATCGCGTCGCCCGAAGTTCGCGGCAGATACATCGAAGCCTGCCAGAAGGCCGGAGCAACTTTCGCAGGAGTGGCGATTTTTCCGGGCGATCCAGCTCGGGTGGCTTTCGAAAAGCTCGATCGAGATGCGCTGGTTGCTTCACTGGAATTGAATTATGTGGGTCCGGTGCTACTTGCGAAGGACCTGGGGCAAGTGATGGAGGGGGGCAGCGCCGGAGGCAGCGTGGTGCTGCTGACTACGATGCAGGCGCATGCGGCGTTTCCGGGGAGCCTGAATTATGGCGCACCCAAGGCTGCGCTCTCGCACGCGGCGAAGATTCTCGCGCAACAGTGGAATCGTGTGCGGGTGAATGTCATCGCTCCTGGCGCCACGATCTCGGGAATGGGGGCGGCGAGCGTGCAATCGGGGAAATACGATCGTTACGTCGAGAGCGGTGCTATTGAGCGCTTCGGACGAGCGGAAGATGTGGCGCGGGCCGTTCGATTCTTTTTGGAACCGGATAATTACATTACGGGTCAAACGCTCGTGGTGGATGGCGGCCTAACTCTGCGGCGCGATCAAGGGTAGTTACCGGGATACTCCCGGACCTTTCATGCGCGAACATTCAGGACTTCTTACCGATCTCTACGAGCTTACGATGGCGGCCGGCTATCTTCAGACCGGCTTCGAGGCGCGCGCCACTTTCGAATTGTTCGTGCGGAACCTTGCGCCGCAGCGGAATTATCTGGTTGCTGCGGGCCTCGAACAGGCTCTCGATTTTCTCGAGCATGTGAATTTCAACGACGAAGAGATTGCCTACCTCCGGTCCCATCACGTTTTTCAGTATATCGGGCCGGAGTTTTTCGATTATCTGCGCACGTTCCGATTTACCGGCGACGTTTGGGCGGTTCCTGAGGGCACGCTTGTGTTTCCTGGCGAGCCGATGCTCCGGGTATCCGCACCCATCAGCGAAGCGCAGATCATGGAGACGTATTTGCTCGCGACGCTCGGATACCAAACGATGATCGCTAGTAAAACCGCGCGGGTGGTGACGGCTGCGGAAGGACGGCGGGTGGTGGAGTTCGGCGCGCGCCGGGCTCACAGCGCGCAGGCAGGGTTATTTGCGGCGCGGGCGGCGGCGATCGGCGGAGCTGTGGGAAGCTCGAATGTGCTCGCGGGGCAACAATTTGGCGTCTACACGTACGGAACTCAAGCGCATTCCTGGGTGATGGCGCACGATGATGAGGCGGACGCGTTCGCGCATTTTCTCGACGCGTTTCCGGAGCGCGCGTTTTTGTTGCTCGACACTTACAACGTGCACGACGCGGTGAAGAAAATTATTCGCATGGGACGAAAGCCGGCAGGCGTTCGCCTGGATAGCGGCGACGTGGCGAAAGACAGCCAATGGGTTCGTCGAGAGCTAGATAAGGTGGGCTGGCAGGACGTGCGGATATTTGCTTCAGGCGATCTCGATGAATACGAGATTGCAAGGCTGCTGGCAAAAGGCGCGGCGATCGATTCGTTTGGCGTCGGCTCAGCGCTTGCAACTCCCAGCGATGCGCCTCTTTTGAATCTGGTCTACAAGCTTGTGGAAGTGGACCGCGCGGGGAAGATACAGGGCGCGGCGAAACTCACTCAGGCGAAAGTAACTTATCCGGGGCGCAAGCAAGTGTTGCGGTATTCGAATCGTCGCGGCGAATTCGAAGAGGATAAGATCGCGCTCGAGGATGAGGCTGCGAATGGCGGCATGCCGCTGCTGGCGCCGGTAATGCGGGAAGGCCGCCGCACGCTTGCGCCCGAACCGATTAGCGCCCTGCGCGATCGCTGCGTCGCGGGTCTGGCGCACCTTCCCGAGCGCTATCGGCGCATCGATAAACGCGCGGAATATCCGGTGCGATACAGCAAACAATTGGAAAAGCTGCTCGACAAGATCCGCAAGCACGTACGGCGATCGGCACCGAAGTGACAACCATGGCGCGATGTTGATGGGATTGAAGGGCTTGTGATGGCGAAGGCCTCACGCAAAATCGTTTTTTGGGAAGTGGACGCGCAGCAGGATTTCATGCTGCCCGGCGGGAAGTTGTATGTTCCGGGGGCCGAGAAAATCATTCCGAACATCAAGAGACTGGTCGAAGCTGCGCAGAAGGCCGAAAGTTTATTGGTATCGAGTGCTTGCGCGCATGCTGCTGACGATCCCGAATTCGCGAGTTTTCCTCCTCATTGTATTCGAGGAACGGAAGGTGCCCGTATCGTCACCGAGGGGCTTGCGAAGGATTATGTGATTATTCCGAACCGGGCGAAATTCGGGCTTCCCGCTGATTTGTTTGACCATGCGCAAATCGTGATCGAAAAGCAGGAGCTGGACGTCTTCAGCAATCCGCATACAAACGAAATAGTCGAACGCCTTGGCGCCGAAGCGACGTATGTGGTGTTTGGTGTCGTGACGGAATTCTGTGTGCATTTTGCTTCAAAGGGATTGCTGGACCGTCGCCGCAAAGTTTTTGTTGTCGAAGATGCGATCGAAACGGTGAAAGCGGAAGAGGGCAGGCGCGCCCTGAGTGAATTGGACGCGATGGGTGCTCGTCTGGTGACGACCGGCGAAGCGATTCGCATGGTTGAAACCGCTTCAGCAGCCGGCTCCCGCCCCTAGTCAAGAGCCCAATCCTAGCAAATCTGCCAGAGACCTAGCGGTCGATGTGTTTCGCGCTGGCAGCGGTGTAGCGCTCGCCTGCAACTTCTTCCGGTGGAACGGCGGCTTGCAGTTCGGCGACTTCAGCGTCGTTCAGAACGATGTCTGCGGCAGCGGTATTTTCTTCGAGATACTTGCGGCGCTTGGTGCCGGGGATGGGAACGAAGTCATCGCCCTTGGCTAGAACCCAGGCGAGCGCAAGTTGGCCGGGCGTCACGTGCTTGCGGTCGGCGATTTTGCGGACGCTCGCTACGAGTTCCTGGTTTTTGTCGAAATTCTCGCCGGTGAAGCGTGGGTAGCGCTGTGGGCGTGCATCCTTCACGCTCAAGTCGCTCAGTTTGGTGATCGTGCCGGCGAGGAAGCCGCGACCGAGCGGGCTATAGGGCACGAAACCGACGCCGAGTTCGCGCAGCGTGGGGATAATTTCTTTTTCGGCGTGGCGTTCCCACAGCGAATATTCGGTTTGCAGCGCGGTGATCGGATGCACTTTGTGAGCGCGGCGGATCGTATTTGGCGCGGCTTCTGACAGTCCCAGATATTTCACTTTCCCTGCCTTCACCAGCTCCGCCATCGCGCCGACGGTGTCTTCAATTGGAGTATTGGGATCGACACGATGCTGATAGTAAAGATCAATGTAATCGACGCCGAGGCGTTTGAGTGAGGCGTCGCACGCCGCGCGCACATATTCGGGTTTGCCGCTGATGACCCAGTAATTCGGATCGTCCTTCTTGCGGATGTTGGCGAATTTTGTCGCGAGGAAAGCTTCATCGCGGCGCCCGCGGATTGTTCTGCCGATCAGCTCTTCGTTGTCGCCGATGCCGTAGGTGTCAGCGGTGTCGATAAAATTGACGCCGAGATCGAGCGCGCGGAGGATTGTGGCGGCGGATTCTGCGTCGTTGCGCTCGCCGTAGAATTCGCTCATGCCCATGCAGCCGAGTCCCAAGCGGGAGACGATTGCGCCGTGAGAGCCGAGTTTTACCTTTCGCATTGTCATGGGGATTTAGATGAGTGCGGATGGCGGCGGTTTCTAGTTTTTGTATAGTACAGAGAAAGAGCCGGCGAGACGCTGGCGTTACGAAATGGCCGCGCAGCTCCGAGTGGCGGCGAGGTCTGGGCCGATGATCGCACGCGCATGCTCAAACCAAAAGTGGTTATTCGTCGCCCACCTGTGAGGTGCTCCACGCGTCTGGGGCGGCTTCTTCGAAGCGGGTGTGGCGCGCGAGGAACACGAAATTCAGGTTGCCGGTGGGGCCGTTGCGCTGCTTGGCGATGATGAGTTCGGCTTTGGCGCGATCTTCTTCGGGCAAGTCGGTCTTGTAGAAATTGGGGCGGTTGATGAAGAGGACTACGTCGGCGTCCTGCTCGATCGCGCCTGATTCGCGCAGATCGGAGAGCTGTGGCTTGCGCTCTTCGCGCTCGGGTGCGCGCGTGAGCTGGCTCAGCACGACTACCGGAACTTTCAATTCCTTGGCAAGACCTTTTAGCGCGCGCGAGATGCTGGAAACTTCTTCCTGGCGATTCGTGCCCCGGCCGGTATTCGTGGGCACTACGAGTTGCAAATAATCGACGATCATCAACGAGAGACCGCGGTCGCGTTTCAGTCGCCGGGCTTTCGCGCCCATTTCGAGAACGGTGGAGGATGCAGAGTCGTCGATCCAGAGTGGCGCGTCGCCGAGGCTCGTCAGCGCGCGCGTGATTTTATTCCAGTCGTCGCGGCCCATGTGGCCGGTGCGGAATTTGTGCGCGTCCACGCGCGCTTCAGACGCGAGCATGCGCAGAAGGAGCGATTCCTTCGACATTTCCAAGCTGAAGACGGCGACGGGCTCCCGGTTACGCACCGCGACGTTTTCGGCGATGTTGAGCGCGAGAGCGGTTTTTCCCATGGAAGGGCGCGCTGCGAGGATGACAAGCTCGGACGGTTGCAGGCCGGCGGTTTCATTATCGAGGCCGGGGTAGCCGGTGGCGAGGCCCGTGATTCGCCGGCCTTCGCTGAAAATGCGTTCCAGGCGCTCGAAATTGTCGCGGACCAGTTCTTTGACACCGATAAGGCCGGCGCGCACGCGATCTTCAGCAATCTGGAAGATGGTGGATTCGGCGCGATCGAGGATGACGTCGGCATCATCACCGCCGGCTAGGGCTTGTTCCTGGATGGCGGCAGCGGAGAAAGCCAGATTGCGAAGGACGGATTTTTCTTTGACGATGCGCGCGTAGTGCTCCACGTTCGTCGCGCGCGGGAGACCGTCGGCCAGCTGAGAGAGATACGCGACGCCGCCGGCGGAATCTAACTCTCCGCGACGAGCGAGATCGTCCATTAGCGTGACGACGTCGATGGCCTGCTGATGCTCGGCGAGCTGAATCATGCGCTGAAAAATCTGGCGATGCTGTGGGAGAAAGAAATCTTCCGAGCGCAGCTTTTCAACAGCTGCGTTGAGGGAATGATTATCTAGAAGAACGGCGCCGAGGATGCTGCGCTCCGCTTCGAGATTGTGAGGGAGGGGGCGTTCGATCGAAGTGTCTGCCGTAGCCATTCGCTTTATTTTCGCCTAGGCCCCTTCGGGATGCAAGAGGCGGAATTTGTTGTTGCGGCGCCGTGTTCGCGCGCGCTCGAATTATTTTTTGTATGAAGCGCGTGGCATTTTGCGCGCGGTTCGTCGATGCGTCAATCGTATGACCGCGTATGATCCCTGTGAATATTTCGGAAAAGTGGAAAACGTGAATTAGTCGTGATGGTGCGGCTCGTAGCGTGCGTAGAGATACGCACGGCCTACTTAATTCAGCGGGGGTTCTCGGCGATTTTTCAGGAAACCTGGAGCTCGCGACGGAGGGTTTCAGCAATCTCCGCGACACGCTGACCGGCCGCCGGGCTCATTTCACCCTTCGCGCCGCGTTCGCGAAGTACGAGCCAGATTCCCGGGCGATAGATTTCTTTGTCGTGGCAGATGGCGCCAGTGAGCTGAGCGATTTCGAGAGGGCCGCCGGCAAGTTCGCGATCGAGAATCGCGCGCGCTTCGTCGAGAAGATCTTTGAATCCTTGCGAGGCGAGCATCGGATCCACGTCGCGCGGGATGGCCGCTTCGATATCTTCGAGGTCGTAATCGGGAAGCTGGTTGGTGATCATGAGTTCAACGGATGAGGCTGGCGCGGTTTTGTCGAGCGCGATTTTGATGGACATGACGATATTTTCGCAGAAGCGCGGCTATTTCGGATAGGGGTGTCCGGCCAGAATCGCAAAGGCGCGATAAATCTGCTCGGCGAGGACGACGCGAGCGAATTCGTGCGGCATGGTGAGAGTAGAGAGCGAGAGTTTTTGTTTGGCGGCAGCGCGCAGGTCAGCCGGGAAGCCTTCAGCATCGCCGCAGAGGAAGACGAGTTCGCGCGTGCCTCGATCGCGTAGGTCGCCGAGCCATTTTGCAAATTGCTGCGAAGTGAATTGCTTGCCGGCGGCGTCTAGCAGAACGATCGTCGCGCTCGAGTCGAGTTTAAGTTTGCGAAGCGCTGCGGGGCCGGAGTCGCGGAGTTCGGTAACTTCAACGTCGGCATAGTGGCGGATGCGGGCGGTGTAGTCGTCGAGGAGGGCGCGGGCTTCTTCACGTCGGGTTTTGCCTAGCATTAGGAGGCGGAGTTTCATGGTGAGGTGTTGCCAAGCATCTTACGCTGAGATCCTTCGCTTCTCTCCCTTCGTTCCTCAGGGCGAGTAGGATGACGAGGCAAACCGGGAATTACTCGAGCAGGTGGTACTTTTTGCGCTTCTCGAGGAGGGTTTTGCGGCTGATGCCCAGGATTTCGGCAGCGCGGCCAATTTTGTAGCGCGTGGCTTCGAGGGTTGCTTTGATGGCGTCACGCTCGAGATCCTCGAGCGAGCGAAGGGGACCAATGGATCCGGCTTCGTGCGGCGCTGCGCGAATAATTTCCGGGAAATCGCCGGGCTCCAGCAGCGACTCTTTTCCAACAATGAGCCCGTGTTCGATTGCGTTCTTCAACTCGCGCACATTTCCGGGCCACGCGTAGGAGTCGAATAGATGCAACGCCGCTGGATCGAGCGTCGCGTCCGGGCGACCGTGCACCGGACCGAGGCGCGCAAGGAAGTGCGCTGTCAGAGCGGGAATATCGACGCGTCGTTCGCGCAAAGGCGGAACTGGCACGGCAAGAACATTGAGGCGGAAATAAAGGTCTTCGCGGAAACGTCCCGTTGCAACTGCTTTCGCAAGGTCGGTATTGGTGAGCGCCATGAGGCGTGCGTCCATGCGAAGCGAATCCGTGCCGCCAAGCCTCTCGAAGGTGCGCTCTTCGATCACACGCAGAAGCTTAGCCTGCATGCCGCCCGTGAGCGCGGCGACTTCGTCGAGGACAATTGTTCCACCCTGCGCCATTTCGAGGCGGCCCTGCTTGCGAGTGACGGCGCCGGTAAAGGCTCCGCGCTCGTGGCCGAAAAGCTCCGATTCAACGAGCTCAGCAGGAAGGCTGGCGCAATCAATTTTCAGAAATGGAGCGTCGCGACGAGGGCCGTTCTGATGAATCCAGCGCGCCAGCTGATCTTTTCCCGTGCCGCTCTCGCCGGTAATGAGCAGCGTGGTGGAAGGCTCGGCGAGCTTGGCGGCAAGCTCAAGAACACGAATCGAGGCAGGATCGGCAGCGATCCATTCAAGGCTCAACGCGGCCGGTTTCGCGTCCTGCGGTGTTGTCTCGCGCGTGGCCGCGTCGTATGCCGTCATCGGAGCGTCAGGTATTGCTCTGATGCGATGCGCCGGATTGCGCCTCGCTGGGAGATTCAGGCGGGCGCGTCGGCGCCGGGAAATCGATGCGCTCCGCGGTGCGCCAGAGCCGTTCGAGATCGTAGTACTGCCGGGCGCGCTCGCTGAAAATGTGCGCGACGAAGTCGCCGTAGTCGAGCAGAACCCATTCGGCGCCGGGCTTGCCTTCGCGATGCGTCAAACGGATCCCGTGGGCCTTGAGCCGCTCCTCAATAGCCTCACCGATCGCTTGAATCTGCGGCTGGCTATTGCCCGAGCAAAGCAAGAAATATTCGGCAAACGCGCCGACGCCCGCCAGTTTCAGCACCGTAATGTCCACGGCCTGCTTGTCTTGAGCCGCTTCGACGGCCCATCGAATTTCGGGGCGCAGAGAAATGTTGTTCACCGGTACAGGGCCTGCCCTCGAATGTATTCCTCTACGCGCGCGGGCACAAGCCCATGAATCGTTTGATGGCGCTCGAGGCGATGGCGAATCTCGGTGGAAGAGACGTGGCTGGCAACGGTGGTGAGCAAGTGCACCGTGGATTTTCGCAGGGCGATTTTATGCGGGTCGTGCGAAGGAGTGCGGTTAAGTTTTTCCGGCGGAATCACGAGACGCAAAGCCTCGATGCGAAATCCCGGACGGCTGGCGATGATGAAATCGCAGCAGTCGAGCAGGGCTTCGTAGTTTTTCCACGTCGCAATTTCCAAAAACTGGTCAGCTCCGAGCATGAAGTACAAATGATCGTCGGCGTGCTCGCGGCGGAAGCGGCGCACCGTTTCGTAGGTGTAGAAGACGTGCGGCGTTGCGCCGTCCACCGGAGCTTCCGCAAGCGATGGAACGAACGTCGAGTGATCCGCGCAAGCGAGCGCAACCATCGCGTAACGGTGAATGAAAGGGGTGAGCGCCGGTTTCGCTTTGTGCGGCGGGCGCGATGATGCGATGAGATATATCGCGTCGAGATGAAAACGCTTCTGCGCGGCTTGCGCGACCGTTATGTGGCCGCAGTGAATCGGATCGAAAGTGCCGCCGAACAAAGCCACTGAGCGGCGATGATGCGAGTGCCCGTGCGGCTTATGAGAGGAGTGTGACGTCAACGATCCTCTCCGTCATCTCCAGCCGGGTGGTGCTCGGAAAGATGAGGCGAAGCGGCAGCGGCTGCTTGAGTTTCGCCGCCTTCGACTGGCCCGGCGGGCTTGGGGATGCGATCGAGCGCATCGGCCATCGCGCGAACGAGCTCGACGATTCCCTCGCCCGTAGCGGATGAAATCGCGTGAAATTCCAGCCCACGCTTGGTGCAGAACGCGCGCAATTCTTCGAGGTGCGTGCGGTCGGTAGTGGCGTCGAGCTTTGTGGCCACGACGATCATCGGCTTTTCGGCGAGCATCGGGCTGAACGAGGCAAGTTCATGCTCGATGATCTCGAAATCGTGCACCGGGTCGCGATCGTTCGCATCGCTCGTGTCGACAAGATGTGCGATCAGACGCGTGCGTTCGATGTGCTTCAGGAAGCGAGTACCAAGCCCAGCTCCGTCATGGGCGCCCTCGATGAGGCCCGGCAGATCGGCGGCGACGAACGTGCGGCCGGCGCCCGGTGCCGCGTCGGGATCGCCGGAGACCACTCCGAGATGCGGTTCGAGCGTCGTGAAAGGATACGCAGCGATCTTCGGACGTGCCGCCGAAATGCGCGAGATCAATGTGGACTTGCCGGCGTTCGGAAAACCAACGAGGCCCACATCCGCGAGCAATTTCAATTCGAGACGGAAATGGCGTTCCTGGCCGGGATGCCCATCTTCATGCTCGCGCGGCGCTTGGTGCCATGGTCGCACGAACTTCGGGTTGCCGTTGCCACGGCCGCCGCGTCCACCGCGCGCGGCTAAGAATCGTTGCCCTGCTTGCGTGAAATCGAAGAGCTGTTCGCCGGTGTCGGAATCGAAGACGACGGTACCGACAGGAACCTTCAAGACCATTTCGTCGGCCGACGCGCCGTGGCAATCGGAGCCTTCGCCATGGCCGCCGCGTCCAGCTTTGAATTCGCGATTGTAGCGGTAGCGAAGGAGCGTGTTGTCGTGCGGGTTCGCTTCGATGTAAATATCGCCGCCGTGTCCGCCATCGCCACCCGATGGGCCGCCGCGCGGGACGTACTTCTCCCTGCGAAACGCGAGGCATCCGTTGCCGCCGTCGCCGGCCTTCACCATGATTTTCGCTTCGTCAGCAAACACGGATTGCTCGCTTAGTTCAGCTTAGAAGGCAGCTCGGAGAGAGAGAGCATACGCCAGGATGGAAAGCTAAAACAAAAATACGCGCCCCGATTCGTCGAGGCGCGCATCTCGCATACGGTTGGATTAATTGGCGGCCGCGGGTGCAGACTCAGCCGTCTTCTTCTTCATCGCAGTAGCTTCTTCCGCCGTGAGCACGCTGATGTAACGCCCCATGCCACCCTTGTCTTCGAAGCGGACGACGCCATCAATCAGCGCGAACAAGCTATCGTCTTTGGCACGGCCGACATTCTTGCCCGCTTTGTAGCGAGTGCCGCGCTGGCGGATGAGGATGCTGCCGCCGGTCACCATTTGACCGCCGAAACGCTTGACGCCGAGCCGCTGTCCGTGGGAGTCGCGTCCGTTAGTAGATGACCCCCCACCTTTTTTGTGTGCCATAAAATTCCTCTATACGAGTTGGATGTCGCTCACTTCAACGGCCGTGTAATTCTGGCGATGGCCGGTCT
>Ga0307477_10002290_pt1 | contig 14930 bp, 15 predicted proteins | sample atmos_gasesECM2C_FD_203316 | JGI IMG/M metagenome (GOLD analysis project Ga0307477, IMG submission 203316) | Hardwood forest soil microbial communities from Morgan-Monroe State Forest, Indiana, United States - atmos_gasesECM2C_515 | ecosystem: Environmental > Terrestrial > Soil > Temperate...
CTGGGCGGCGCGCGCCTCGATCCCACCACCGACGGCCGGCCCGATCCCCGGCCCGACGTGCGCGAGAACGATCCCCTCCTGGGCGATCTGCGGGCCGATTTCGACTTTCACCAAAAGCCCCGCCCGCCACTGCTCCTGTCTCCCACCCCCGCTCCGGGCCGGCCGGCGCGGCTGTCGATCTCGGTCAGCGCACCCCGTCAGCTGTCACTGTCCAGGCACCCCCGCCACTTCGCCCTGAAGGTGCGCTGCAACGACAACTGCCAGGCCACGGTGACCGGCGCGGTCAAGGGCGCATCCAAGGGGGTGCAACCGGTCCAGGGCATGGGCGGGCTCACCGCCGGCGAGCTCGAGCGGGTCCTGGTCAAGTTCACCCGGGCCGGCCTCAGGGCGATTCGAAACCATCAACGGGCAAACGGCGCGCGGCTCAGGCTCACGCTCACCTTCCACAGTCGCATCGGCCCCGTACGCACGGCCCATCGGACCCTCACCGTTGTGCCCTGAGCTCGAAATCGAGCCCGGCCAGGACGGGGCGCCGCCCGACCAGACGGTGGCTGAGCTTCGGGAGATCCGCCGGGTGCTCGAGCACATCCGCACCCGCGTTCAGGTCCTGACCGCGCTCGTGGCCCTGCTGATCATCGGGCTGCTGATCGCGGCCATCCTGGCCGCCTCGTTCGCGAGCAACGTCAACAACCAGCTGGGACTGTGAGTCCGGGAGCGGCTAGACGGGGGCGCGCTGGCGGCTGACCCGCCGGCGCGCGCGCTCGGTGCTGGCCGGAGGCTTGCCGTCCGTGGTGGCGGTCCCGAAGTCCTTGGCCTCGAACAGCATCAGGACCAGCCCCACGTCGACCTCGCCCTGGTGGTCGGCCTTCTCCAGGCGCTTGGCCGCCTGCTCGGCAATCTCCTGGGCCCGGTCGTGCACCCGCATGACCTCGGCCGAAAGCGCCTTGAACCCCTGCTCGTCCAGCACCAGCGGGCTGCGGGTGATGTGCGAATGAGCCGCGTCGAACCCCCCGGTGGTGGCCGCGCCGTTGACGTAGTCGGAGATCTGCATGATGGTGGCCCCGATCATGGCCTCCTTGACCACGTCGGGCACCTGGGCCCACGCCTGATCGGAGATCCGCAGCCGCCCCACCGCCTCGTAGTGATGCTCGATCGCGCCCCGCCGCGGGGTGCGGCGCACGAGCCGGATGAGACCGAAATCGGCCAGGCAGCGCACGTGATAGCTGACATTGCCCAGCGGCATGGACAGCTCATCGGCGATCTCACTCGGACTGGCCGTCTTGCTCTGCAAGATGGCAAGGATGCGCACCCGCAAAGGATGCGCCAGCGCCTTCACCAAACGCGGATCGTGAATGTTCGAGATCGGCCTCATGCCTAGGGTCCGATCACCTGCCCAAGTCGGTTTCGGATCCGATGTAGGCGGACTCTAACGGTTGATTCGGGCAAACCGAGCGCTTGCGCAAGTGAAGCCTGTGTTATGTCACCTGCGTAGCGCAGGGTGACCAGCGCTCGATCGTCGGGAGCCAGGCGTCCGAGCGCGTCCTCCCAGTTCAGCCGGGCGAGCGTGTCCTCCTCCAGCGAGCCCGTGGACAGCGGTCCCTCCCCCGTGCCCTCGATGGCCGCCCACTCGATCCGCCGCCGCCGGCGCTCCGCGAGCCGGAACGCCTCGTTGCGAGCGATCTTGACCACCCACGCCGCGCGGGTGTCGGGGTGGCGGCAGTGGTGGCGGAGGCGCCACGCGCGCAGCAAGGCCTCCTGGGCCGCCTCCTCCGCATCCTCGCGCCGACGGAGGATGCGCGAGGTCTCGCGCAGGCAGCGCTGATGCAGGTGCTCCCACGGCCACGAGGATCCCGCGGGGCGGGCGGCCCGACCTCCGTGCCCCGGGTGATTTCCCGCAAATTGCGTTCGTCCAGGGGGTTGCATCGTTCAAGCATCCCTGTTTGATGAAACGGTTTAGAGCTACGCCCGGGTCTGCGGGGTCATGCAGACCACGCTGGCCGCCCCCGCCCGCCCGGCTCCGCCCGCTCCTGCCCGGCCCGGCTCCGCCGCCGCCCTCGCGGCCTACGAGGCCCTCGCCCCCTACTACGACGTCTACACCGCGGGCTACGCACACGAGCGCTGGCTGACCGAGATCGAGGCCCTCGCCCTCGACTGTGGCCTGCGCGGACGGCGGGTGCTGGACGTGGCCTGTGGCACCGGCAAGAGCTTCGAGCCCCTGCTGGGGCGGGGATACCGGGTCAGCGCGTGCGACCTGTCGCCGGCCATGGCCGCCATCGCCCGGGTCAGGGCCGGGGGTCGAGCCCGGGTGTTCGTGGCCGACATGCGCGCGCTCCCCCCGATCGGACGGTTCGACCTCATCACGTGCCTCGACGACGCGGTCAACTACCTCCTCGGCGAAGCGGACGTGGTGTCGGCCCTGCGGAGCATGGGCCTCCTGCTCGCCCCCGGAGGGGTGCTGGTGTTCGACGTCAACACGCTGGCCACCTATCGCACGGTCTTTGCCCAGGCCTTCGAGCACGAGGCCGGTGACCTGCGCTTCCGCTGGTCCGGGCAGGCTCCCCGCGAGCTCCCCGAGGGGGGCCTGGCCATCGCCGAGGTGGCCGTCGAGCACGCCGCCACCGGAGCGCCGGCCGACGCCGCCGGGCGTCACGTTCAGCGCCATCACCCGCGGGCGGTGATCGCGCGGGCACTGGCGGCCGCGGGCCTCGAATGCCGCGCCGTCCGCGGCCAGCTGCGGGGGGCCCGCCTGGAGCGTCGCGCCGACGAGCGCGTGCACACCAAGTTCGTCTACGCGGCCACCCCGGGGCAGCGCGCGGGGCGCCTGGGTCGACCCGCCGGCCCGACGAGCAAGGACGAACCCCCAGGAAGGGAGGTGACCAGCTCATGATCGTGGGTCCCTAGCGAAGAGACGGTGGCTGGCGCCCCGGGCGGGCGGGGCGCCTCCGCTGCCCAGCGCACGGTGCTGAGGGGAAGGCCCGGCCGCATCCCCATGGACCGAGCCTTCCCGTCAGCTTCCGTTGATGTGAGACCGAGCTTGCCCCGCCCCGGTCTCGCTTGCGCTCACCCCGTCCATCGGTCATTGGGCAGGGATTCTTTAGTAGTGCAGGGTCAGCCCGGTGACACGTCCGGACACCCGCCAGCGCAGGGGCACGCCTGGCCGCCGCGGGACGGCCCCCGGGGCGAGGCGAAAATGTTCGTGGGCCCGGGCAGTTCCGGCATTGGTCTTACGTCTTAAGCCGTGGACCCGTCCCATGGCCCGCCTGCTGTCAGCGCCCACCCTCCTGTCCAGACCCGCGGTCGCGGCCTCGCCGCGGGCGCGCGCCCCCCGGCGCGACCCGTCCCCCGCGGACTCGCGGCCGCCCGTTGCCGTCCGGCGGGCCCCCGCCGGGCCCATCGGGATGGCGCTGCTCGGCGCCCTCGTCGCCGCCGCCCTGGTGGGAGCCACCGCGGCCAACCATCCGGTCATCGCCTGGCTGCTGGCGGTCGAGCTCCTGCAGCTCCCGCTCGCGGCATGGCTGGCCCAGCGGCTCCGGCGGGCCCGGCGAGAGCGCCCGGCTCTGCTTGAGCGGGCGGTGGACGCATCCACGCAGGAGCGACGGAGGATCGCCCGGGACCTGCACGATGGCGTGGTCCAGGGCCTGGTGGGGGTGTCCTACCAGCTGGCGGCGGCCGCCGAGTGGACCCGAGAGGGATCCCAGGTGGCCAACGCCGTGGCCGGTGCCGCCCGCGAGACCCGCCTTAGCATCCGCGACCTCCGAACCCTGCTCGCCGATCTCTATCCACCCGAGCTCGAGGAGGTCGGGCTCGAGGCCGCCCTGGCTGCCGCGCTGCGGGCCGGGGCCCGGGGGCGGATCGACTCGCGGCTGGCCTTGGTTCCCGGCCTGGACCTCCCTGGCCACGCCGAGGAGCTGCTGCTGCGCGTGGCCACGGAGTCGGTGCGCAATGTGGTCAGCCACGCCGGGGCCGCACACGTGTGGGTAAGCGTGAGCGCTCCGGGCGGGGCTGCCGTGCTCACCGTGGTGGACGATGGGTGCGGGTTCGACCCCTCCGCGCCGGCACCAGGAGGGCGAGGAAATCACTTCGGGCTGCGCATCGTGCGCGAGCTGCTGCGGGAGGCGGGCGGCGCGCTGACGGTCGAGTCCGCCCCCGGCCGGGGCACGTCTGTGCGGGCCACCGTGCCGCTGGCATGATCCGGGTGGTCATCGCCGAGGATCACCCCGTGGTGCGGACCGGATTGGCCCGCCTGCTCGCGGGCGCCGGCGACGTGGAGGTGGTGGCCACCGCCCCGGACGGGGAGCAGGCCGTGGCCCTGGCGGCCGAACACGAACCCGACATCGTCCTCATGGACCTGGTGATGCCCGGGGTCGACGGCCGCGAGGCGACGGCTCGGATCGCCGCCGCCCATCCCTCGGTCCGCGTCGTCGTGCTGACCTCGTTCTCCGATCGCGAGCAGGTGCTGGGCGCGCTCGATGCCGGCGCGGTCGGATACCTGCTCAAGGACGCCGAGCCCGACGAGCTGATCCGGGCGGTGCGGGCGGCCGCGACAGGCGGTTCCCCGCTGGCCCCGGAGGCGGGGCACGCGCTGGTGGACGCTCGTCGTCAGGCCAGGCCCGCGGACGATCTGACCGCGCGCGAGCGCGAGGTCCTGGTCCTCCTCGGCCAGGGCCTGGCCAACAAGGTCATCGCCCGGCGCCTATCGATCAGCGAGAAGACGGTCAAGGCCCACGTGAGCAGGATCTTTCGGGCTCTGAACGTCACCGACCGGACCCAGGCAGCGCTGTGGGCCCAGCGACGCGGACTGGTGTAACCGACGGCCCGGGCTCACGAGCCCCGGGCCCAGGGACCCACCTCAGCCGCTGACCGGGCGGCCGCTCAGGGGTTGAGCGTCTTCTTCAGCGCGCTGGCTGCCGAGAACTTCGCCGCCTTGCTGGCCGGAATCTGGATGGTCTCGCCGGTCGACGGGTTGCGCCCCTGACGGGCCGAACGCTGGCTGACGCTGAACTTGCCGAACCCGGCGATCGCCACTTCGCCGCCGGAGGCCAGCTCCGCGCTGATGGCGTCGATGGTCGCGTCAACCGCGTCCCGAGCCTGGCCACCGCCAATGCCCGTGCGCGACGCAACCTTCTCCGCGAGCTCGTTCTTCGTCATGAGACTCCTCTCTAAGGGGTCGATACGGGGGGGCAGGCTAGCGGGTGCAACGGACGGGCAACACGCAAAAAGCGCATATCTCCGCCCAATTAGCGGTCCCGGCGGGGGCTTGCCCCGCCCCCCGCCGGGCCGAATGGGGGGCTCAGGCGGGCAGCCGGAGCCGATCGGAGCCGGGCGCCGGGGTAGGGCGGGGGTCCGCAGGGCCGAGGCCCGCGGGGGCCCTGGCCCGCGCCGGAGCGCCCTGGCCCGCCGTGGCCACCACCCACAGGATGGTCAGCCAGGCCAGGGTGGCGAGGGTGACGTGGACCCATACCAGCCCGGCCGGGAGCTGGGTCTCGTACTGCACGATCCCGACCAGCCCCTGGGCGGCCAGCAGTCCGCACAGGATGGTCAGGGCCCTGACCATCCGGGGATGGGCGCCGCGCCGGCGCACACCCCACAGCAGGCCCACCGCCAGCACACCCAGGGCGGCGGCCAGTTCTCCATGGCGGTGGATGGTCCAGTCCAGGGTTCCGGATCCGTCGAAGGTCAGCCGCTGGATGGTCTGGCCGCGCTTGCCCCCTGCGTGCGGGCCGGCCGCCGTGGCCGCGGTCCCGGCGAAGATGACGACCGCGCCCAGCCCGAGCAGGGCCCGGGCCGCCCACACCTCGAACCGGTCCCGACCCGCCCGGCCGGGGCGGGCCGAAGGCTCCCGGGCCGCCCGCCAACACAGGGCCACCGCGGCGGCCAGGACGAGCATGGAGAGGGCGAAGTGGGCCATCACGAATCCCGGCTTGAGGTGCTCGCGCACGGTGAACCCCCCGAGCACGGCCTGCCCGATCACGCCCAGGGGCAGGAGCAGGCCGAGCACGGCCAGGTCCCGCCGGAACGGCCTCCGGCCCCAGGCCAGCGCGCTGGCCAGCACGGCAACCACGCCGACCACGCCGGACACGACGCGGTTGCCGAATTCGATCAACGCGTTGGTGTCGAGGGGGGGCAGGGCCCTTCCGTAGCACCTGGGCCAGTCCGGGCACCCGAGCCCCGACCCGGTCAGGCGGACCGCCGCTCCGGTGACCACGATCAGGGTGAGGGCCGCCAGGGCGACCTGGGTCACTCGCACGTACTGGCCCGGGGTGAGCATCGGCTAACAGGATCCCATGCCAAGGACCGGTGGCCGCCGGCGGTTCCGCTCAGGACCGCCCCGAGCCGCCCGGCCCGGCGCTCGACGCGGCCCGGTATGAGAACGGCAGCTCGTCCGCTATCTCGTCCAGGCGGGGAGCGCCGGCGTCGCGGGCGGAGGCGGCCAGCTCGCCCTCCGGCACCGGCCAGGCGATGGCCAGGTCGGGGTCGTCGTAGGCAATGCTGCGCTCCAGACCCGGGTCGTAGTAGGCCGTCTGCTTGTAGATGACGTCGGCCACCTCGCTGACCGTGCAGAACCCGTGGGCGAATCCAACGGGCACATACAACTGCCGCAGGGCGACGTCGTCGAGCGCGAATCCCTCCCACTGGCCGTAGGTTGGCGACCCCCGCCGCAGGTCCACCACCACGTCGTAGACCTCCCCCCGGGCGCACCGCACGAGCTTGGCCAGGTCGCCCGCGACTTGAAAGTGCATGCCCCGCACCACCCCCCGCCGGGAGCGCGAGTGATTGTCCTGCACGAACTCGAGCGTCTCGTCCATCCCCAGGGCGCCCTGGAGCTCGCGGCGAAACGTCTCCACAAAGAACCCTCGCTCGTCGCCGTGGACGTCGGGCTCGATCAGGACCGGCCCCTCGAGCCGGGTGGACAGGCGGCGCATTGGAGCGGGAAAGCTAGCGGCGGGCCCTCAACCCGGGTGGCGGCGGGCGAGCAGCGCGGACAGGATCTCCTCGGGAACGGCCCGCAGCGCGAACAGGAGACCCACGTACACCACGGAGGCGATCGCCCATCCGGCCACGCTCGGCAGCGGGAGCGCCAGCCCGAGGGCCAGGGCGCAGCCGGTGGCGAGCGCCACCCGGGGCAGGGTGCCGAGCGAGGGCCGCAGGTCGGGATGCCGCCGGACCAGCGCGAACAGGTAGGCCGCGGCCACTGCCAGCTCGGCCACCGCCGAGGCGATCGACGCCCCCTTGGCCCCCAGCCCCGGTACGAGCAGGGCCGATAGGACGACGGAGGCGACGAGCGCGGCGCTCGTGGCCCGCAGCAGCGAGCCGTGCATGCGCAGGGCCAGCAGGGTGTAGCTCCAGGTGGCGGCCATGAACCCGCCCAGCAGGGCGATGGCCTGAAGCCGGAGCACCGGGACGGCCGGTCCGAACCCGCTTCCGCCCAGGACGCGGATCACGAACGGGGCCGCCACCACCAGGCTCATGACCAGGTAGGTCCCGGCGATGGTGGCCGCCTCGCCCACGCGGCTGGTGGCATAGCGCAGGCGCTCGTGGTCGTCTCGCCCGGCCCGGGCGAACACCGGGAAGGCCGAGCCCGCGATCAGCCCCGAGAACCCGCCCAGCACCTCGACCACCTTGAACGCCGTCGAGTAGTAGCCCGTCTGGTGCGCGCTCCCCACGAGCGAGACCACGATGAGCCCGATGCGGGGATAGAGGATGGCCACCGTGGCTGCGGCCGCGTAGGGGAGCGTGTCCGCCAGCAGCGCCCGCCAGCGGGTCACGTCGAACCGGGGCAGGAGCGGGACCCGCCCGCGCAGGTAGACCGCGGCGGCCACCAGGGCGGCCAGCGAGGACGCGACGCTGACGTAGAAGAACGGGAACAGCGTCGCCCCGATCACCACCAGCAGGACCGTCCCGGCCGCGATCACCACCGAGTTGGTCAGGTCGAAGAGGGACGAGACTCCCCACCGGAGCCCGGCGGTCAGCGAGATGGCATAGGTCTGCTCGGCGTTCAGGAGCACCAGCCCGACCCCGGACACCAGCATGCCTCCCACCACCACCCGTGGATAGCTGGCCAAGATCATGAGCAGCGCGGCCACGGCCAGCCCGGCCACCGTCAGCACCGTGCGGAGGCCCAGAAGGCTGGCCAGCAGCGACCGGCGCCCGTCCGGCGAGGCCAGGGCGTACTCGCGCATCCCCACCCCGTTGAGACCGAACTCGGTGATCCCGGCCACGATCATGACCACCGACGACGCGGTCACGAAGCGACCGAAGTCCACCACCCCGAGGTGCCGGGTCATGAGGGGCACGGTGGCCGCGGTCAGCACCAGCCCGAGGACGTAGGCGACCCCGCGGATCGCCCCGCCGCGGATCACCAGGGCCCCCGCCTCGGGCCGATCGAGGACGTCGGCTGGGTCGGCGGCCGCGCCGGCCGGGTCGGTCTCGGCCATCAGGCCGGCGCCCGAGCGAGGTCGGCGGGAACCTGCCCGAGCCCGAGCGCCTCGAGGAGCTGGTGTGCGCGTGCGCGCGTGGTGTTCGCGCGAGCCCATGCAATCGCCGCCCGCTGGAGGGGTTCGTAACGCGACTCGTCGATCGCGTCCAGGCGGGCGGTGAGGTCCTCCCAGGAGCGGTAGATGACGCAGTTGCTCTCGTCCAGGCCGTGGGGCGCGCACGAGCTCGGCTTTCGATGAAGGTTCCGGAAGCAGGGGACGGCGCCGCTGGCGGCGATCTCGTAGTGGCGCAGGGCGTCCCAGCCCGCCTTCTTGGTGGTGATCCCGAAGCGAGCGGCGCGCAGGTCGGCGTAGTAGTCCTCCTCCCGCTCGAACGCGTGGCCGGTGCGGGCCTCCGGCACGTGCGCCGCCACCTCGGGATCGACGATGTGGGCCGGGAAGCGCTTGCTCTTGGCCGGCGGGGAGCCGACGATCTTCTCCTCGGGAATCGAGAACGCGATCCGGTGCATGGCCCGATTGGGCAGGAGAGCCGCCAGCGGCGGGGGCACGAGCCCGAAGAAGCGAAAGGTCTCGGTCAGGGGCATGAGCTCGCGCTTGAAGTAGGTGAAGCGCCGGTGGGCCCGGGGCAGGAACCACCAGTACGGCCGCCGCCACCACTTCGGGCTGTAGGGGTAGGGGGCCGGGAAGTCGGTTCCGTCGAGCACGGCGACCCTGACCCCCAGCTCCTGGAGATCGGGGACCAGCTCGCAGAACAGCCCGAAGTGTTTGGTGATGTCGGGGAACACGACGGCGTCGAACTCGCCGTGGCGCATGCGGTCCAGGGCCCCGTAGCGCTCGACCTCGATGTCCTCGAGCAGCCCGTAGAGGGTGAACCCGCGGCCGTACAGGCCGCCGCGCCGCGTCTCCGGGAACGTGCGATAGGCAATCTCGTGCTTTGGGTAGTCCACGACGTCCGCTCCCAAGACGCTGCGCAGTCCGTGAAAGACGCTGTCAGCCAGGTAGCTGTTTATGTCCGGCGTGAGGAAGAGGACCCGGGGCGGCGCCATCCGAGCGCGGAAGGTTAGGACGGCGGACCTATGATTGCCCTCGTCCATGGCGCCCCTCGTGAGCGTGATCATGGCCGTCTTCAACGAGGAGCGGTTCCTGGCCCAGGCGCTGGACAGCGTCTTCGCCCAGGGCTATTCCGAGCTCGAGGTGATCGTCTCCGACGACGGCTCCACCGACGCCACTGCGCGCATCGCCGGCGATTACGCCGCTCGCTACCCCGACCGGGTGCGGGTGGTGCGGGGCGAGCGCAACCAGGGGAAGGCGTTCGCGCTCAACCGCGCCCTCGACCGCTACCGCGGCGAGCTCATCGCGTGGCTCGACGGCGACGACGTGATGCTCCCGGGCAAGCTCGAGCGTCAGGTGCAGGCCCTGGAGCGGGCCCCGGAGGCGGTGGGGTGCGTGCACGACGCGGAGATGTTCGATGCCGACGCCGACCAGGCCCTGGGCCGGTTCTCCGAGCTCGTCAACGGAGGGCCGCTGCGCTCCGGCGGGGTCGAGCTGTGGTTCGACCCCACCTACCGCATGCTCCCCTCGGCCACCATGATCAGGTCATCCGCCCGCCCCGCGCACGGCTTCGACGAGCGCCTGTGGTTTGCCCACGATTGGTTGTTCGACATCGAGGTCTTCCGCTCGGGGCGCTGCGTGGCCCTCGATGAGGTGCTGGTTCGCTACCGCCGGCACGGGGCGAACCTGACCAAGGAGGCCGCTCGTCGCGGGATCGTGTTCGAGGAGGCGCTGATGGCGATGGCGGTGGTGGAGGCGCGCTATCCCGAGCTGGCGGGCAAGGTCAAGGGAATGCGAACGGCGCTACTCATGGGCGAGGCCAGGCGCCATGCGAGCGAGCGCGCATGGACGACCGCCGCCCGCTATGGAGCGGCCGCGCTGGTGGACGGCGGGCTGGGGGGCGGCGCCCGGGTGGCCCGCCACGTGGTCGCCGCCCGGGTCCACGCCCAGGACTCCGATCGCCACTAGGCCGAGCCCGAAACACCGGGACCCGCGCGCGTGCCGCGTGGGGTCCGCCGCCGCCGCGCGAGCACGCCGAGGAGAGTCACGAGCCCCAGCACGGACACCACGGTTCCGGCCAGGCCGAGCCCGATCGGCGTCCGGTCGATAACCGAGAAGGCCAGGCGCGAGACCCGTCCAGGCGGGTCGCCGAGGGCGAGGACCATCGTCCCGTCGGGGCTGCGTCCGACGGGACGGGCGCCCGTGACCTTGACCAGGTAGGTGCCGGTGGCCACGTTGGTCGGAATCGTGCCGGGGCCCGGCGACACGTAGGTGAACGAATATCCGGCGCGGGGCCGATCCACCGGGAGCGTCACCCGGGCCAGCGAGTTGGGTCCGCCGCCGGTGGTCAGGCCCGCGATCGGGCCCAGGGTGGACCCCACGATCGGGGCGGAGGCGTCGGCGTAGTCGAGCTGCGCGTACCAAGATGAGGGCGGGGCATGGGCGTTCCTGAACACGGTGTCGCGGCTGGGAAGCACCGACGGCACCGTCCAGGCCTGGACCACCCCCTGGGCCACGGTGAGCACGCCGACCGCCGCCACCGCCCCCATCAGCGCCGCCCGGGCCCGTCCCCGTCGCATCGACTGCACGGCCAGGATCCCCACCACCACCAGCCCGGCCACGGCGAGGGTCACGTAGGTCTGCAGGCGGATGGTGAACTGCACGTAGCGCCACGGAGTCGGCACCAGCGCCCACGGCTGGTGGAACATGATCAGGGCCAGGAGCACGATCAGGATCACCGCCAGCCCCACGGCCACACGCCGCCAGGACCGGGGCAGCCGGGGCCACCCGGCGGCCAGGGCCAGCATCGCCCACGCCAGGGCGACCACGGGCACGCGCGCATTGGTGGGCGAGATCAGCAGCGGGTGAGGTCCGAGCGCGTTGGTGCGCAGGGGATCGAAGATGTCCTGGGCCCGGTTCTGAGCCCCGCCGCCCAGCTCCCGGGCCCTGGCCGCGGTCCTCCCGATGCCCACCTTGCCGTGGTAGGCGGCGGCCGGGAGGAGGAACCAGAGGTTGACCCCGACCGACAACGCGAAGACGCCGGCCACGACCAGCGGTCGTCCTCGGGGAAGCCCGCGAGCGGAGAAGGCGACGGCGGTCACGACAGCCAGAGCGACCAGGAACGTGGTCCCCCACACCAGCGTGATCGCGTGGCTTCCGGTCATCACCACCGCCGCGAGCGCGAACACGGCCACCGGTAGCGGGGCCAGCGACGGGCGGCGCAGGAGGTGGAGGGCGGACGCGATCACCACGGGCAGGGCCGAGGTGGCCACCAGCTCGGGGAAGTCTCCGCGCCCGTAGGCGCTGGTCAGGTAGTAGGCAGAGGCCACGTAGATCACGCCCAGGATCTGGGCCCGCCACCCCCGGAGCCCGAGCTCGAGGCTCAGCCAGGTGCATCCGGCGAAGGCGGCGACGAAGCTGGCCGCGAACACGGCCACGTAGGCCACCGTCGCGTGGTTGCCCAGCAGAGCCGAAAGGGTGCCCGCCACCGCATAGAGCGTGCCGCCGTAGAAGGCGTAGATGGGGTAGAGCGCGCCGAGGTTCGAGTCGAGGAAGTAGCTCGGGTGGCCGAGCGCGGAGACGTTTCGGCCCTGCTGCCACACCAGCCACAGGTGGTTGGGCCAGTCCTGGCCGAAGGTGCGCGAGGTCAGGACCATGGGGGCGAGCAGGGCGGCGATCAACCCCGCGGGGATGGCCCAGTCCCAGCCGGCCAGCGTGCCCCGGCGAGCCACGGTTCTCGCCCGCATTCTGGCCGCTGCCAAGCGCATGGCCGGGCAGCGTAGTGGCGCCCCGGCGCCGCGGGCCCGCCGCCGCCCTGTGCCAACCTCTAGCGATCTTGGCGAACGACCATCCGGCGGCCGATCCCAGCGCGGGACCCGAGGTCCTAGTGGACGAGCGGCGTCTGGTCCGCCGAGAGCTGCGCTACGCGCTCCGGGTGGTGGTGGTGCTCGTCATCGCCGGGGCAGTGATTCTGGCCCTGGTCAGCCAGGTCGGTCACCTGCCCCACATCCACTGGCGCATCCGCCCCGCGTGGCTGCTTCTGGCCGTGGTCGGGTTCGTGATCCTGCAGCTCATCCATGCCCAGCTCTGGGGGCTGATCCTGCGCTGGCTGGGGTATCCCCTCCCCGGCCCCCGGGCCCGGGCCATCTGGTCCACCTCGCTGCTCGCGCGCTATGTCCCCACCAACCTGCTGATGGTGGTCGTGCGCATCACGTCGGCCGAGCGGGCCGGCATTCCCAAGCGGGTGACGGCGGCCAGCGTGGTGTACGAGATTCCGCTCACGGTGGCCGGCTCCCTGGCTCTGGGGGCCTACTTCGTGGTCGTCCTGCCCAGCCTGGCCCACCAGCCCCTGCGCTTCGCGGTCGTGGCCGCCCCCGTCCTGCTGGTGCTCCTCCTTCACCCCCGGCTGTTCGCGCCCATGGCCCAGTTCCTGCTCACCCGCATGGGCCGGGAGCCGCTCCCCACCCGCCTGGGCTTCTCACGGGTGCTGGCCCTGGGCGCGCTGTACGTGGGCAGCTTCGTGGTGGCCGGGCTGGCCACCTACGCGTTCGCCCGCACGCTGTACGCGGTGCCCGCCGCCCACGCGGCCACGGTGGTCGGCGCCTTCTCGGTCGGGTACGTGGCCTCGATCGTCGGCTTCATGCTTCCGGCCGGGATCGGCGCCCGCGAGGCGGCGTTCACGGCCGCCCTGGCCCCGGTCCTGCCCGCCTCGGTGGCGCTCGCGGTGGCCGTGGGCGTGCGCCTGGTCCAGATCCCGATCGAGATCGCCTACGCCCTGGTCACGCCCCTGCTGGCCCGGCGCTCAGACCCCAGCCCGCGCAGGAAGGCCTCGACCTCGGCCAGCGACTCCGGCGTGCCGATCTCGTAGAAGCGCTCGCTGGCCTCGTACCCGGCCAGCAGGCCGGCCTCGGCCAGCCGGTGGTAGGCCTCGGGCAGGTCGGGGGTGTCCCCCGTGAGCTCGAGCGCGCGCGGGGTGAGCACGCCGAGGCCGTAGTCGATCCACCGCATGTCGGGCGAGGGCGAGCGCTTGTCGTAGCGGATCACGCGCCCGTCCCGGTAGAGGGCGTTGCTGGCGTCCCACCGTCCGTCGTTGCGCAGAACGGTCATGAGCGCGGGGAGTCCGCTCTCGCGCCAGGCCTCCTGGACCGCGCGGTAGTCGACGCGTAGGTAGGTATCCCCGTAGAGGACCTGGAAGGCCTCGCCCAGCAGGGGCAGGGCGGCCCGCAGCGCTCCCGCGGTGCCGGCCAGCTCGGGAGGATCGTAGGCGTACCGGACCTCGACCCCGTAGCGGGAGCCGTCGCCCACCGCCCGCTCGATGAGCTCGCCCCGGTACCCCACGCACAGCACCACCCGCCGGGCGCCATGCCGCGCCAGCAACTGGAGCTGCCAGGCCACGAAGGGGCGTCCGGCCACCACGAGCAGCGGCTTGGGCGTCTCGCGCACGAGCGCGCCCAGCCGGGTGCCCAGCCCCCCGGCCAGGATGGCCACCGTGGGGAGCGCCGTCACCGGTCGAAGCCGTAGCGCGACTCGATGATCGCCTTGGGCCGGTGCTTGGCCTCGTCGTAGATGCGCCCCACGTACTCGCCCATGACCCCGAGGCTCAGCAGCTGCACCCCGCTGAAGAAGCACAGCAGGATCACGATGGTCGGGTTCCCGGTGGGGAAGTTGAACCCGAACACCTTCATGAAGAAGTAGACCACCGCGAGCAGGATGGAGAAGAAGGACAGGGTGATGCCCGAGAGCGAGATCAGGTGCAGCGGGTAGCGGGAGAACCCGATGACGCCGTTGAGCCCTATGACCACCGACCCCAGGAACCGGTTGTACTTGCTGCTCCCGACCACCCGGGGATCGCGGTCGTACGGCACGCTGGTCTGGCGGAAGCCGACGAACCCGACCAGCCCGCGCAAGAAGCCGTGGGATTCCTTCAGCGCGACCACGTTGTCCACCACCCGCCGGCTCATGAGCCGGAAGTCGCCCGTGTTGGGAGGAATCTCGACGTCGGCGATCCGCTTGATCAGGCGGTAGCCGAGGTGGGCCACCATGCGCTTGATCAGGGTCTCCCCCTCCCTCGTGCGCCGCTGCGCATACACCACCTCGTATCCCTCCCGCCAGCGCGCCACCATCTCGCCGATCAGCTCGGGCGGGTCCTGGAGATCGCAGTCGATCACCACCACCGCATCGCCCGAGGAGGCCTCCATGCCCGAGAGGGTGGCGGCGGGCTGGCCGAAGCGGCGGGAGAAGCGCAGGAGCTTGATCCGGGGATCGCGCTTGCGCAGCTCGAGGATGGTCTCCTCGGTCCGGTCCGGCGATGGGTCGAGGGCGAAGATGAGCTCCCAGTCCTCCAGGTCCAGATCGCCCAGCACGCCGAGCATGCGCTCGTAGAGCCGGGGGACGTTCTCCTCCTCCTTGTAGACGGGGACGACGATCGACAGGGTGGGCATGGCT
>Ga0307477_10002291_pt1 | contig 14923 bp, 29 predicted proteins | sample atmos_gasesECM2C_FD_203316 | JGI IMG/M metagenome (GOLD analysis project Ga0307477, IMG submission 203316) | Hardwood forest soil microbial communities from Morgan-Monroe State Forest, Indiana, United States - atmos_gasesECM2C_515 | ecosystem: Environmental > Terrestrial > Soil > Temperate...
GCGCGCGCGCGATTGCTAAGGCGTGCGAACGGGACAGCAGGTTTGGGGGTGATTACAGTTCACGTGATCGCCAATGGAGCAAGAGAAGCACGAGCAAAGGCAAGTGTCTATTGGCACGCTATTGGCACGGGGAGGGAGGGGCTCATAAACTTTCAGCGCCGCGTCCGTGTCCACTTTCTTTCCGCGCGGCTCGTGCTTTCGTTCTACAAGAGCCGAGGTGTAAATATGAACTTCGTTTTTGTAGGAATCAACTTCGATGCGATCAACTTTCTGCGTCGCGAATTTCTTCATGCCCGGTTCCGGTTTTATGCGCCCGTCAAACACCGCGCCCCAAAAAGTCTCCTCCCCGTCCTTAGGACATGCTACGCCTTCGGAATACCACTCCGATGTAAAGAGTTCAAATTTTTGATTGTTGTAATTGCCACGGTTTTGCTGCCAGCGATGCACGATCACAATCATAGTACGCCCTCCATTTGAGTATAGATTGCAAACCAAACCGCGAAGAAAAGAGCGACGCCCGGAACTAGAAACCAGTAGCGCATAGTTGAGAAATCGGCGAGCACGGTCCCCACGCCGATGATAGCGAAAACCAGCTTACCCGATTCCATGAGCGCCGCCCGGTTGTATTTAAGCGACGCGACGAATTGGCGGATGCGGGCCTTCACTTGGACCGCCGCTTGATATAGATAACTACGTCTCCCCAGGGAAAGAAAAGTACATTCTTAATTTCGTGGGCTGGATAAGCATCTTGAATGCTGCGTAGCTCAAGAACCGTGTCACACTTGATCGTCTCGCGAGTGCGGAGACCTTGTGTCGTGCGCTCTTTAATTTCGATTTGCATAACGCCTCCTCTACTATTGGCAGTCTATTGGTAAGTGGGGGAGGGGTCAAGATCACGAAGGTAACTTGCCGTGGGGTTCCACGCCATCCCCGCATTTTACGCAATCAGGATTGTCGCAAATTTCGAAGCTTTCCTCAATTTCCTCCATCCTAGTTTCATTAACCAATTGACGAGCCTCTTGCGCCCATTCCACGACTCCGTCTTTGTCGCGCCCTACGCCATCGTGGTAGAAAATTTCCTGCTCGTAATACCGGGAGTCAACGCGGTCAAGTCGGCAAAGGATGATCATCAAGCGCTCTCGTAGCCCTGGATTTTCGTCTTTCTTGGTTACACTGCTCAAGGCGTCAAGGCCCTCAATCAAGTCGGCGACTGCCCGGAAATCGGGCACCACGTCTAGAAAGCTTAGCTTTTTGGTTGGCTTTAGTTTCATTTTTTCTCCGTAACGATGTGGACTTCGGTGCACGCCCGCAAGGTCATACCCTTTTTGATAATGACTGTCATGCTGTCCGGGTCACAGGCGATGGATTTTGGATTATCCGGATTGTCAACGATGCAATGCCACTTGGCATTGTTAATTACGATCTGTTCCACGCAAACCGGAATCAGAACGTACTCAACGCTCCGCACAGGCGAGGCGGCGGGAGTACTCTTGTGAGGCGCGGCGAATGTTAGCAATATCGCGAGGAGTAAAGACATTGGGTTTCTCCGCTGGCATGAAGTTTGACGTACGTACATCGCGGGCATCGACGCCCGCGAAACTGCAAATTTCTTCGAAGTCCTGAGAGTAGAAATATTGAATCTCAAGATGTCGGATCAGTTTACGGTAGCGCCGTAAAGAGTGCGGCGTGCTTCCGCCGTGCGTGTAGATTATCCATCCCCAGCGGAAATCAAGCAAGGACCGTTCGATCACGGCGAGGAAGAGTGTGCGAACGTTCTGCCCCTGCGCTAGCGGGTCTTTGTCTAGCCGGTAGATGGAAGTTTGAAACGCGCCGTTCATTTTGGGATGGCTCATCGTTGCTCCAGCTTGCCTGCAAATATCGTCTCCAGTGCGTTTTCTTTTCATATCCTCTCCGTGTGTTTGTGGTACTCGACCTTTAAGGCTTCCGCGCGTTGTAAGACTTCGGCGCGAAGCATGTCAGTCTGAGGGAAGATCGTTGAAATTGAGACAATCCTTTCGGAAGCAATTTCAATGCGGGCCTGTCGCACGAAAACCGAATCGTCTGCGCCCCACGACAACATACGTTTTCTCCTAGCGCGGTCGTGACGATCATTCAAAACCGCGACTAGAAGATTGTAGACGGCGGTCATGCTTTCTCCAAGGGCACTGAAGTGCTAGTACCTTCGTTACTACTCAAGCTTTCGAGAGTAAAGGATGTTCCATCGGCGCGACTGGAGTTTAGACATTCCGCTAAGCCGTGTCCGCATGATGCGCATGAGATTAAGACCTTCACGCCTTCGGTCACTACCGAGTACGGCTTGGAGGGCCACGGTTTCGCAAGGCTCAAGGGATTCTTTAAGACGGATAACCCGATGCCATCCTTTCCGGGTTCGATCATCGCGCATCCAAAGCACGTGCAAGCCGCACATTCGAATTCCAACAAATAGCTCGCGTTGTCGTGGGGTACGGCGAAAGTCGTAATCGAGCATGAGAATTTTCGGGTCACTGAATTCCTCAACGATGCCTATCGAGTTTAACTGACAGAGACGCTCGCGTAATAATTCGCCGAAGACTCCCCCATGCGTCCGCTTGATCAGCGGGCGAGTCCGGATCAGCGTAGCGCCATCCACGATCTGAAGCAATATCTCTGCCTGGATTTTTCCAGCGCAAAATTACTATGCGAACGCCTTTAGGATTTTCGCCTTCCTTTGCGCCCACGACGCGCGTACCGTCCCAATAACCTTCCGACGTGTTAGCCTTGTGAAGAATCATTTCCTCGACAAGTGCTCGTGTAACTATAGCGCCCTTGATTGGCTTATCGAAAATAGTCGAGATTTGAATTCCAACCAAGTCACCCGACGAAGGGCGAATGACGAACTTACGACCGCCCTTCTTCTTTAGCTTGCGGCGCGTGCGGTCGCGGGCTCTTTTCTTGCGCTTATTTTCCGCCATTTTGCTTTCTCCGTTTGGTTTTGCAATCGAGACAGGAGCAGGGAATCTGTTCACGAAAGGGACTCTGCACTTGGCCTTGCACACGCGTGGGAGCCCAACAAGGCCCCTCGTGCCCCATGACCTTCACACAGTAAGCCTCTCGGTAGGGGCCTAGCACGACGCGGTTCCCGCAGTTTCGTTTTAGGTTAGTCGTGGTCATGGTATCCGTACACCCGGAAGAGAATCAGAATCAAGACTAGAATTACGATGTATCCGACCACTGTGCCGATGATGTTCATAGGGGGAATTCCTCTAGCTTTTCCTCTTTTTCGCTTTCGAGGTGAGATTCGCAAACGAAAAAGTAATCATCGGGCCAATCGCTAGGATGCATAAGCGCCGCCGCTTTTTCGTGGCAGTTCTCAACTTGACAGCGAAGATTTTGCAGCCGCGTGAAGACGTGTATGAATTCCATCAGTAATCCACTCCGGTCTCAGCTTCAAATTCGGGACTAAAATCGTACTCGTCGTAATATCGATTCCAATCTTTCAGAGTTTTGATGCTAGATGCACTAGGGGCGCTTGTGCGCTTAGATGGAGCGGTGCCCTTCGACGGAGCCGTTGCGCGACGGTCGGAAGGTTCCTTCTGTTCTCCCTTTAGTGGGGCGTTAGCGCCCCTGGTCCATTTAGCATCCGAAAGACGGCGGTATGTATCGAGGTGCTTGTAGCGCTTGTAGGTTCCTTTCGAAACCCAACCGCGAGGACCACGGTATCGCCACGCCATATGTTTACCTTTCGTGTTGTCTTAGCAGCAACTTTGCGATGGAACTGTTACCGATATTAAGTATATACGCGATGCACCGCGTACACAAGTTCGATTCTGCCTTTGAGGGCTTGCACTTACAGCGTACACAGATGCCGTGATCCACGCAAAAGCGATGCACCATCTTACTTTCGGCGCTCATGATGCCGCCTTTCCTTGCCCTCGCAAGCATCTTGCATGAGAAGATCAGCGTAGGCGCTCCATGTCCCGCACGTCTCGCATACCCAGATGTTTTTCAGCATCCCGGATTTCTCGCCTTGCTTGTCTCCGCGTAGCTGATACCTGAACACGGGAAGGAATTTCAGACAGCACCTCACTTCGCTTGCGATTCGTTTTGCGGTTTTCATTGCGGGAACCTTTCGGATTTTTGATGGTGCGTGCGTAATAGCATTCGGAAACCGGGCACGCCTTGAAGACGTGCCCGGAATCGCCTGTCATCCTTTCAAGTACGACGTGATGAAAGGGGCATTGCATCTACTTGCGGAAGCCTAGGCGAAGATCGCCCTCATCGCCGCGCAATTGAATAATGGTCAATTCTTTCCTGACCCATTTCGATTCATCCGCGCCGAGGAGCCCGCAAATGTCCGCAAGGTTATCGGAGGTAAGCTTGAAACTCTTGCTGTACTTCTGCCCGCCGATGTTGAAATAAATCACAACAGGGTTCCCGAAGTTATCGGGCTTCCCGCCGTTGTCGGGGGAGGTGACTTTGTAAATCGTGGCCTTGCTGCCCTTCTCCGATACGTGGATGGGCTTCAAGAATTGGACGCCGCGCGACTGCACTGCATCGCCGCTTGGCACATTGTTACGTTGAATGTTGATCATTTCTTCTGTGTCCTTTGGGACATAGTTTGATTTTTTAGCAGGCTCCGTCCCTAAGAGGCTCTGCCATTCTCGCTCATCGTCTTCGTTCCACGCCGAGCTAGAAATTATGTTATTGAAATTCAACTCGCATCCTCCCATTGCTAACTCATCCTCACAGACAGCGCAACAGATCACGCCCGCGTTCAGGTAGGCTCGCGAGCCTACGCCTTTCATTTGACGCGCGTCACGAGTGTGCGCCCGGTACGCTTCCTTCGGCGGGTGGTGTTTGCTCATCGGATGATTGCAATTGGGACACGTCGCTTCCGGTTCGCCCGGTTCCCATTTCACTATCGCTAGAACCTTCGCCCGGAATCTCTTCTGCATCAACTTCAGAATCCGTAGGTTCTCCTCCCGCGTAACATTGCGAAGCAAAGTCATAAATTTTGGGTTTTGAGCCGCGCACGATCACAAGGCATTGCGGTATCTGTTTGGTGACCTTGGTTGTGTCATCGTAAATCAATGGACGCAGATTTGCAACCATATCGGAGGAATCTCTTCCCCATCGGTCACGGATTGCATCCAAGTCCCTTGCTTCCTGAGTCCAGAAAAGAATAGTTTGTCGGCATCCGGCAGTGAAAAGTTTGTGCACGTCAGCAATCCGCTGAGAGGCTCCGATAATAGCAATTCGAGCATGACGGGCGTAACGCATAAGGTCTCGGACGTACTCAGGGGTTTCGCTGACACTGCACACCTCGTGAAATTCATCAACCGCTAGAAGCTTAAAGCTATCAAGGCGAGCCATTCCGCGACATGTATCAACGAACTGGCCTTGCATGTCGCTGCCCGGATGAAAGGCGATTTTGAAATAGTACGGCGTCTCACGCATCTTTAGGTATAGCTCGCGAGTATTCATCCATACGTGATCAATCGTCGGGTCACTGGCACTTTCGCCCGTGGCATCGAAGCGAACGTATCTATTCTGGCCTTTTAGCCATTGCTCTATTAGATACGTCTTCCCCGATGCCATAGGGCCAAAGACGCCCGTGATTTCACATGGGCCTAGTTCAATCATTGCTCGTAAGCGCTACCTTTCGAGGGCTCGGGCTTCTTTTCTTCTTTGGGTTTCGGTTCGAACATTTTCTTGATCGTCGCCGCTAGGTCAGTGCGGGCGAGAATCAATCGCGCGATGACGGCCACGGCCACAATAAACAGGGCGAGCCACGATTTGCCCGGATCAATTTCCGACCGCTTGGCGGCGACGTAGAACAGGCCATTGACTCGCCTTTCTTCGTCGCTGTCCATCGGCTTGCCCGTAGCGGTGCACGCGAAACTTACCAGATCAGGCCCGCCAAAGCCCGTCATGTCCTGTATGTAGGACCGATACAACGGATCAGACATGAGCGGATCAACTTCCGCCGCATCAACCTTTGACGTACGCGGTTTGCGCGGTTTCTTTTCGGCGGGCTCGGCTGTGCCGTCGCCTAGCGAAGCAATAAAGTCATCCTCGGAGCCATCGGCTTTCAGGATGGTTTTGATTTGCGGATTGACAGGCGGTAGTGCGCCGCCGCCGACCGCGCCGCCCTCGGCGGGCTTTTCGTATTTCTTGGTTTCCGGATTGTACTTCGTGCCCGGTTTTAGTTTCGGCATTTTACTTTTTCCTCCCGAACAGACTGAGCCCGGTTTTCTTAACAGGGGCAGGGGGAAGCGCCGCTTTCTTGCGCTTCTCAATGACGGCGTTGGCCCGTTCCACGACCTTAACGGCCTCTTCTAATTCTTCAAGATCGACGCCGCAAGAGGGGCACTTGGTTTCGGTTTTTCCGATGACAACATCACAGGCTTCACACTTTTTTGTGTCTGCCACAGATTCATCTCCTCTCTAATTTGATCGAAGTTTTGTTTCAGGATTTCCGCGACCATCCAAGAGCAACCTAGGTAACCGTATAACTCAAGGCTACCATAGAGACACGCTAACATGAACTGCAATTCGAGCGGATAGTTGCGTTTGTGCATCCATCGCGCCGCCATCTTGATAACTGTTTTCATAGGTTCTCCTAAAACCCCACTAAGGTTTCCAGCTTAATGCCACGTATCATTTCTTCTCCTCTTTTTCTCCGTTGAGCATGAGTTTTGCACCATGAGTGCCTAGCGACTCCGCAAAATCCTCGATTATCGCCATGGCCTTTTTGGAATTGTGACGCCACTTGAGAACGCAGAAAATTTTCTTGATCAGCATGTACGGTGTCTCAAGAGAGATCTGATACTTCATTAGGTCGCGTAGATGAGAGGATTCTTTGGGTGTGATCGCATAGGGGATATGTTCATTCCCCGGCATTTCTTTGATCACCTTCCCGAAGCTAAGAGGTTTCCACTTGTGTATGGCCTCAATGATGATATGCGGATCATTCAATGTGTAATGGCACCACAGAAAGCGCCGCGCGAAACCATTCTCGTTCCACTTTTGCGACATGCGCGAATAGCACGAGGGCGTAATGCCCGCTATCACGAGCACGCGCGCGCGGACGGTTACCATACGCTGATCTTCAAAACTACTTGCGCCGAAGCCTTCCTCCACCATCGCCTTGAGGTGACCCTCAATATTGGCCGCCGTTGCGGGATTACGCTGGTAAAGTTTTTCGAATTCGCCGAAGGCCATTGACGTGTAACGTCCATCAATGAAGGAACTTTTCAACATCGTAAGTGTGTTGATATTCAAATCAGAAACCATCAAGCAATCGGGGAAGCCTTCAAGGGCATTGCGGATCAAGCTTGACTTTAAGGAACCGGGAGGCGAAACGAGGAAGATGCCCCCTCGTTGTGAATAGATGGAATGATTTACGAATCGGGAAAGATGGGAAGCTGAGAGGACTTCGATGAGGCTTGAGGCTCGCACTCTTTTCTCCAATCTACCAAGGTGGTTTATTAAACCCCATATGCTTTAGGGGTACACCTTTGTAGGCGCAATTCCGACCATACGCGCGCGGGTGAAATCTGTCAAGCGCTTTTTCAAGAAAAGACGAAAATAAAGTTTTCGCCTTTTCTTCGCCCCACTGCTATCCTCATTCTTGTGGAGGGCAGCCGATGGAGCTGATTCTGTTTTTCGTACTCGCCGTGATTGCGGCCATTATCTTTAACTTTGTTCACACGAAAGTGTGGGCGAACACGAGATTCATGGCGGCGCAGGGCAAGTACACGGGCAAGACGCTATACGCCTTCAACACCGTTGCAACCGGGCTCGTAATCTTCGTGGCGATTTTGGTTGCGGCAATGTTGATGAAATTGGCGGGTGATCGGGAAGCAACTTCCATACCCGCGTAGCAGCTAACCTTCAACTCTCATACCGAAGGAGAATCCGAAAATGGCTTCTGTCAGAAATCTCTGGCGTTACAAGAAACTGTACTCGTTTCCGTATCCAATCGGCGGCGCTAACGTCTCGGCCTCGCCCGTGTCTATCCCTGTCGAGCTAACCCGCTACGCTCAGGAAGACTTCTTCAACCGCATTGTAGTGCGTGTGTTTGGCAACATCATTGTTGCGGGCTCGGGTTCGGGCACCGCTACCGGGCGCGACAATCCGGAAGGTCTGTTGATTCAGGCGAACCTGCAAACGTCGCCGCAAGTCACGGGCGTGACGCCCGTCAATCGGCTTTCGGCTCGTGGTCTGCTGTACGAAAACATGGTCACGCGCGGGTATCTGCTGAAAGCTTCCACCGTGCCCGACGCCGCCGCCACGGTCCCCGTGGATTGGCACTACATCTTCAACTTCTCACGTCCGCGCACGCGGAAGCGCATTGAATACGCCTTCGCGATTCAAAAGTTCACGTCGGCGCTCCTCACCATGACGTTTGGTTCCCGCGAACAGCTTTTCTCGGGCGGAACGAACACGTGGGACGTGTCCGGACTTAGCGTTGAAATTTATGCGGACTCGGCCTTCGCGGTGCAAGCTGATCAGGTTCACTCACACGAACTGTTCGAGCAGAACTATCCGATTCTTGCTTCGCAGTCGGATTTCCCGATTGACACCTTGCCAAGTGGCTACCTGTACTCGGACTTGATGTTCCTTGGCGAAGACAACAACGTTCTGTCGAATGCGATTTTGAACAATTTCGACATCGAAGGCGGCGGGCGTGTTTGGCTGGCTTCGGGCGACAACAACGCGGCCATTGTGCAAGAGGATTGGACGCAGGAACTACTGGAAACCGGGCAGACCTTGACCGGCATCTACGCGCCTGTTTCGATTCTCCGCAACGGCATGTTCACGCAAGCTATCGACGCCTTAACGGCGCCTGTCACGATCAAACTCAACGTGAACGGTCCGGGCGGCGGCCATTCCTATAACGTGCGGTTGGTTGGTCGGCGCATGGTGCCAGGCGCGGTGCAGAAGAAACCGCCCGCCAGCAACGCGGCCAAGAAGGCGGCGGTAGCTTAGTCGCGGGATGGGCGAAGTTTCGGGGGAGGCTTCGCCCTTTCTTTCATCCCCTTACCTTCGCGGAGGAATTATTCCAAATGTCAAATCGAATCGAGAAAATGCTTCGTGGCTCCTTCGGCGTGAAGGACCGTATTGCTCTTAAACAGTACGACGATTACTCGTCCTTCGACGATTCCGGAAGTACGGGCGGCGGCGACGCGTTAGCGACGATCCTTTCGACCGTGGGCGCAGCGGCGACGGCGGGCGCGAACGTTTATCAGGCGACTCAATACAGCACGCCAACACAATACCCGACGCCTGTTAATACCAATGTTTCAGCACACGCCACAGCGTTGCCCATGGGCTCAACTTCGATTCTTTGGATTGTTGTGCTCGTGATCATCGGCTTTTTCGCCTATAAGCAACTCTAGAACGGAGGAATCATTATGGCAGGATGCGGGTGTAGTGGTGCCTCCACTTTTTCCTTTTCTCCGGGCACGGGCATTGACGAACAGAGCAATGCGCAATCGGAGGCGACGTGGACGAATCAACTAACTACGAACCTTCCGCCGCAAGGCATTTCCGGGCGGTCACCTTACGGTCAAGTGGAGTCCTTCTTTAGCGGCGGGCGCATCTGTCGCAAGTGTCTCTTTACTTGGGTTGCGGCCTTCGCGGTGCTCGTCCTGATCTTCGCTTATTGGCGAAAATAGAGGAAATCATGGGAACCAGTTCCGTTAGTCCGGTATCGGCGGGAATTCAGGCGGGCACCGATATTCTCAACATCGCAATTAGTCAGCTTGCGCAACATACCGCGCGACTGCACAACGCGAAGGATGAGAATTCGGCGCTTGACGCGCTTGTGCCCGCGTTCGATGCGGACTTGAAAGAAATTATCCAAGCGTACGAAACGGGCGAGTACAGTGGTCCGGATTGCATCGCCGCATTGCTTGCGGTCGATCAACAGAGCGCCGCATACTTACGTAGTCTCGTGGGCAAACCGGGCACGGCGTGGAATGCGCCTTTGACCGCGCAAATCGGCACGGGTAACCGCCCGTCATACTCGGCGGATTGCAATAAGTCGTGCACTGTTTCTTGTTGTGTCTATCTTAACGATTTGCGCCCTGCAATTTTCGGGCGCGTAGTCGGAGGCGCGTTCGGGCCTTACCAAACGGGCTCGGGTCAAGTCGTGGGCCTTATAGAAATTCTGCAAAAGGGCGGCGGAACTTTGAAGGTTATTCCGGTAGCGCCGCCTCCGGGTCAGTACGGCACGTGGGGCAGACCCGGTTACAACATCGACGTGACGCCGCCAAGTCCCGCCGCTTTGGTTAAGGCGACATTGGACAAGCTTACCAATCCGCCGCCGCCTGTGGTATTGACTACGGGCGTGGTGCTCGGCGGAGGTGCGGCGGCGAGCGCTACCACGGTTGAGGATGCGATTGCGAACGGTAGCGGGCAGATTCTTTCGCCCGGTTCGCCTTCGCCTTCGCAGTCGGCAGGCTCGCCTTTACTTCCGGGCGTGTCGCAGAATAGCATCTTGCTTGTGGTGCTAATTCTTGTCGGCATCTTCATTGCGGCAATGGCGAAGCGATGAAAAAAATTATCACATGGGGCCTTGTGATCGTCGGCGGTCTCGTCGGCGTTGTGTGGTACTTTGACGTGAATCAAGCTGGGGAGTCATGGAGCGATATTCTCAGTGATCCGATTGGAACTTTTATGGATTTAATCTCGCGAGTACAGGCGCAAGCAACGGGCGCGGTGAGCACTGATCCGACCACAATAGCCGCGGGGCTCATTGCGCAATTCGAAGGTTTCGTAGGCCATGCCTATCAAGATGCGGTCGGCGTATGGACGATTGGGTACGGTCACAAAATCGTGAACGGCGATGGCTTCCAGATGGACGAATCGCAACTTATTACCCAATCCGATGCGATGGGCCTTTTGCAAGCCGACCTTGATACCGTAGTTAACTGCGTGGATAACGCGGTGACTGTGGACTTAACGCCGAATCAAAAAGCGGCGTGCTATTCCTTCACGTACAATGAGGGTTGCGGCGCTTTTACCAGTTCCACGTTGCTCAAGAAAATCAATCAAGGTGACTTGAGCGGCGCAACCGATGAGTTTGCGCGATGGGTTTACGCGGGTAATCCAAAGCAAGTCTTGCAAGCTTTGGTCAACCGCCGCAGTAAAGAGGCGGATACTTTCGCTGCCGACATTTCGACTGATCAGGGAGGCTCTAATGCGTAACAAGTTGCTCATCGGCGCAGCGGTCGTGCTCGTGGGCGTTGTGGCTTACCAATGGTGGAAGAATAAGCGGTCACCATTGGCGGGCCTATGGGCGCAGATTGGGAAGCTTCATGCTTCCGACGCCACGGCCACAAGCGGAACGAATCAGTACGGTACGCCCCTCGGCGGCGACGATTCGGATTATTCACTCTAGGAGAAACTTTTATGTCGTGGTGGACAGATACTTGGAGCGCCCCGTACAACGCCTTTACGGGCAAACAAACGCAAGCGCAAATCGACGCGGGTGTTGAGGAGAATGTTGCGTCCATTAATGCGGTGTCGGAAAACGCGGCGACGTACTACGGGCAGGATTCCGACACGGCGCAAATTGCGGCGCAAACGGCGGCGGAACAAGCGGCGCAAGTGGGTACCGATGTCAGCACGCTACAGAAGCTTGCCGCGACTGATCCGGGCGGATGTCCGCAAGGCGGTTTGAACTTGAACGGCCTTGGCATGGGTTGCATTTCGTCTTTTACCGATCTGCTTTCCCGACTGAACACGTTAACAAAATATGGCCTTGTTATCGTGGCGCTGCTGATCGTGGGATGGATTGCATTAACCTTCGGTCCCACGGTGGCCGCCGTGTCGCGGAGGAGATAGGTGCATGGTTTCGACACTCACACTCTCGTTGACATCGCTTCTTTGGCTGTTGCGGTTAGTGGGACTTGGTTTGCTGCTCGCCGAGATTTGCTATCTCGTATCGGAGCCCTCGAAAACGAAGTCTCCGAAATTCGAGGCAAACTCAAAGTCCTTTTTCAATTCCTCTCCGGAGGAATCAAGCTCGGATAACTTCAAGGTGCCGGTAAGTCCGGAGTTTCAAAAATTTCTTTTTGATTGGGCGATGCGCAATCAGTAAGGAGTCAAATGGCGAGCGCAATTCTAGGAAAACTTGGCGGAATTTTCGCGGGCAACGTCGGCGATACGGTAGCGAAAATAGCGGGCGTTTTCAAGGTTCCGCCCGAACAGGTAGAGGAGCACCGCTTCGAGTTAGAAAAGTTGCAAGAGGAGCTAGTTTCCAAGCAACTTGACGCGGCCTCGGTTGAAGTGTCGGCGGCCTCGGCGAACATTCAAGCGGAAGCCAAGAGCGGTGACAAGTACACGGAGCGGTCGCGCCCGACCTTCATTTACCTATGTGAGATAGTCATCTTCTTCAACACCGTAATCGTCCCACTCTGGCAGATGGAGCACGGCACACCTCTTGCGGTTCTCAATATGCCCCACGAAATGTATTGGCTTTTCGGTTCGTGCATCTTGGGGTATACTGGAGCTAGTCATTGGTCCGACTTTATGGCCCTACCGGGCAAGTCGGAAATCGGCCTACCCTTCGGCCTAAAGATGGGCAACGATTCCTCCGGAGGCAAGTAATGTTTACCAGTTTCGTACATACGTGGGACAGCATCAAAGCGCACTTTGAAAAACTTTTTTCGCACGTCAATGCCGGCCTTGAATTGGTTCGCGAAGATGCCCTCAGCGAAGTGCAAAAGCTTCGCGAAGAAATGCACGCGGAAATGCTCGCCCTTCGTGCCGAAATTGGGAAGCTCGTGGACCGTGGCGTTGCCGTCCAGGTGAAAGAGAACCCCACGCCGCAAACGACTTTCGGCGCGATGCCCCCACAATCGGGCGGTCCGGTAGTGACGTATTCTATACCGGAGGACACGCACGTTAATCCCTAAGGCGGACTTCTCTACAATTCACCGCAGGAGCAATTATGAGCCGTTCAAATCAGACGTACACGCCGCCCGATGTAATCACGAGCAATATGGTGCCCGTGGTCGTTGCGCCTTTGTCCGTCTTGTTTACGAACTTCGCCCGTACCCTGATCACGCGCGGAACCATTGTAGCGATTGATCCGGGCACGGGCTTACTCATTCCGCAAGACAATACGGGCGGTTACCCGCTCGTGCCCGTTCCCGCAATTGGCGTAGCGGCCAACAACGCCAATCCGGGCGAGGTGTGTTACGTGCAAACATCGGGCACGATGCTCGTGGTTCCCGTCGATAATCTTGTGGAAGGAAACCTGATCGGCAACAGTGACGGTACGGGCGGTATTAGCGACCTTGGCTCAACGGTCAGTCAAGTAATCGGCTTGAGCGGCGCTTTCTCCACAATTGGAATTGCACTGCAATCGGTCACTTCCGGAACCGCTTGTCTAGTCCTTATTCAACCGCAGTATTACGGGAAGATCACGGGCGCTTCCAGCGACATCGGGAAAAATATGGTTGCGTTGCCGTTGCAACTAACGACCGACACGGGCGATTCGAATTTCAGTTTCAACTTGCGCATACCCGGTTCGTCCATCGTGGGCGTGGGCTCGCACTTTACGCTAACGCTAAACGCCGGCGCGGGCGGTACGACAACGCTCGTTGCAGCGGTTATTAGGCGCACCTTGCGCGGTTCTATCGCTTGGCTGGATTCCACGCCGATTACTTGGAGCGGTAGTGCTACGCCAACCTTTGCCGCGTCCACGTCTAACGTGAGCGATAGTATTGCGGTTACCATCGACACGGCGCACGATTATTACATCATCGTCGCTACTGGTAGCGCGTTGGGCGTCACGGAGCCCGCTATCAGCAATGCGGCGCTCAACGGGAACGGCGGCGAGCAACCCGGCAATCAGACCGCGACCGCCGATACAACGACCTTAAATTTTACTGGCCCGATGCCCTGCATCGCGCAAGTTAGCATCGCTTAACGGAGGAATTATGGCAGAGGGCGTACGCTACCTTAGTAACTTAGAGCAACGCATTGCGGCGCGTGTTCAGCAAGTGGTAGAGAAAAACACACAACAAGATTCCTGTTGGTCGCCCGGTAACAATGACAACAAGCTGGAGTACATCACGATCAAGGTGCTCGCGACGCCCGGACTAGTGGCGGGCGCGCCTAATGCCGATATCGTGGTCAATTTCAAATCGCCGCATCGCTTCTTTGGCGTCGCGTCGATAAAGAATCAATTCAATACGTCAAACATTTTCTTGCATTTGGATCCGTTAGGGAAACAACCAGAGTACGACGCCTCCGGATCAACGGCGATTGCGCCTGACGGTAATGAGAATTGGATTCCGTTAGTAGAGGGCACGACCTTCGCCACGGGACATTGGATCAGGTTTGCGAAGGCTGTGCAACAGTTCTACGTTGACATTGACCATCCAGCGGGCGGTTTCACGAACTTCTTTTACGTAACGTTCGTGGGCTCGGATGACATCGAATTCTTCTACGCTCATCCGTAGAGAGGGCGCATGGCGAAACGGGGCGAGAAATTGGCGACAAGGGAACGAACCAACCGTTCACTATATAGACGGAGGTCGATATGTTCAGTCCACCGGGAAATCAAGTTCAGACAAAGATCATCGGACATGTTTGCACGCAAGGGGAAATAGACGCGTTTCGAGCGGCAGTCGATGTGGTATGGGACGCTCCTTTCGACAACAGCGTATACACAATTTCTTTCATGCCGGAGATTCTAGACAACCTTGGCACGGATGCGTTCGCGATTCTAGGGGTCGGCAATAAGACGCGATTCGGGTTCACGATTTATTTTTCCGTCAACGCGACAGTCGGGGACCGGCTCAACTTGCAGTTCTTCGGCATCTCGCGTCAGTAAGAAAATCATTGAATGCGCGGGGCGTTCATAATCGAGCGTCCCTCGCACTTTGGAGTGAAGCGCTTCTATGTGGTGACGGAGAACCGA
>Ga0307477_10002293_pt1 | contig 14921 bp, 8 predicted proteins | sample atmos_gasesECM2C_FD_203316 | JGI IMG/M metagenome (GOLD analysis project Ga0307477, IMG submission 203316) | Hardwood forest soil microbial communities from Morgan-Monroe State Forest, Indiana, United States - atmos_gasesECM2C_515 | ecosystem: Environmental > Terrestrial > Soil > Temperate...
CAAACGTCGTGTGTGTCGGGCGCAAGCATTTTCGGGGCAAAATCCGCTGGCCCGCGACGCTCGACATGCGCCTCGCCAAACTGTTTTGCGCAAAACACGTGCTTGCGCATCCCCGGGGATGGAGATAGGGCTTACAGCAATAGTTGAAAATGCGTCCGGCGCGACAAAGGGCTCCGGACGCATTGTTTTTGGGCGGTCAAAGAAGCCCGATTCGCGCCTCCCGACTCCGCAACCGGTGTTGCGTGAGCGATACGGAGTATCACTTGCGAGTCGGAAAACATCAGCAAACTGAACGGAGTATCACTTAGATCACTTCAACAGCCCGTTTTTCGGCTCAAAAGTGCTGCCGGCGCCGCCATCGCGCCGGCTGCCGTACGCTTCCGTGTACACTTCTGCAACGCGAAAAAAAGCGCGCAAAATCTATCTTCCGAACACTTGGACAATCCAGCAGACAATCTTGCATTCAGCGCCAGTTCCGCAATGGCGCCTCGATCAGGCTTCGCGGGAAACTTACTTACGGATTTGGGCCCTCCGAGCCCATTATCCGTTATGATGCATGGCGGCTTTGCGAGGCAAAAATGAATCTGGCAATCGATTGGCGGGCTGAGGCTCGCCGCCTCACCCTCAGGAATCAGGCCTTTATCGGCGGGAAATTCGTTGCCGCCGCGAGCGGGGAAACTTTCGAATGCGTTTCACCGGTCGATGGGACTGTCCTGGCAAAGGTCGCGGCGTGCGATCGCGAAGACGTCGATCGGGCGGTAAAGACGGCCCGCGCCGCTTTCGATAGCGGTGTGTGGGCCGATCAGCCGCCGAAAGCGCGCAAACGCGTGCTGGTGAAGCTTGCCGAACTCATCCAGAAAAACGCCAACGAGCTTGCGCTTCTCGAAACCTTGGACATGGGCAAGCCCATATCCAATGCCCGGAACGGCGATGTGCGCGCGGTTGCCGAATGCGTCCGCTGGTATGGCGAGGCCATCGACAAGATCTATGACGAAATCGCACCTACCCCGAAGACAGCGCTTGCCCTGATCACGCGCGAACCCTTGGGCGTCGTAGGCGCCGTCGTGCCGTGGAATTTTCCCTTGCTGATGGCGGCCTGGAAATTCGCGCCGGCGCTTGCCGCGGGAAATTCCGTGGTGCTGAAACCGGCCGAGCAATCGCCGCTATCGGCGCTGCGCGTCGCGGAACTAGCCGTGGAAGCAGGCATTCCCGCGGGCGTCTTCAACGTCGTGCCGGGTTTTGGCGAAACCGCGGGACAAGCGCTCGGCCGGCACCTGGATGTGGATGCGCTCACGTTTACCGGCTCGACCGAGGTGGGAAAGCTGTTTCTTAAATATTCCGCTGAATCGAATATGAAAATCGTCAGCCTCGAATGTGGCGGAAAAACTCCGAACATCGTGTTTGCCGACAGCCCCGACCTCGACGCAGCGGCGCAAGGCGCGGCAGACGGTATTTTCTACAATTCAGGCCAAGTCTGTGACGCCGCCTCGCGTCTGCTGGTCGAGGAAAAAATCCACGACTCGTTCCTTTCGAAAGTCTCGGCGCTTGCGGAAAAATACCGGCCCGGCGATCCGCTCGATGAAAAAACCCAAATGGGCGCCATGGTCGACAGCACGCAGACCAAACGCGTGCTCGATTACATCGCCAAGGGCCGCGACGAAGGCGCCGCCCTGGTTTTAGGCGGACATCAAGTGCGGCAGGAAAGCGGGGGCTATTACATCGAGCCGACCATCTTCGACCGGGTCCAGAACCGCATGACGATCGCGCGCGAGGAAATCTTTGGCCCCGTTCTTTCCACCATCACGTTCAAGACCGCCGAGGAAGCAGTGAAGCTCGCGAATGATTCGAAATATGGCTTGGAAGCGAATCTCTGGACCAATGATCTGACCAAAGCGCACAAAATTGCGCGCAGCCTACGGGCCGGCACAGTCACCGTGAACAGCCGCGATGGCGGCGGCATCGAAGTTCCGTTCGGCGGCTACAAGCAATCCGGCTTCGGCCGCGACAAGTCGCTGCATGCGCTGGAAAAATACACGCAGCTCAAGACGACCTACATCAACATCGGATGACAAAGGCACTACCGTCATTGCGAGACCGCGAAGCGGTCGTGGCAATCCAGGCGACGGCGCTGGCCTGGATTGCTTCGTCCGCCTCGCTGCGCTCGGCGTCCTCGCAATGACGGTTAGGCGGAGCAATTACCGGCGCGCCAACGCGCCTTCAACAATGCGGTCGAAAAAAGTGAGCGCGGTCTGCTCCCGTGCATAATCCGGGACCGCATTATTGCGATAAAAAGGTGCTGCCAGCATTTTGAGATAAAGGTCGCGGTCGTTGTCCAACTCGCGCACGAAATCGAGCATGTCCTTCATCGTCGAAAAACACGTGAAATCTACGTAGCCTGCCGGATCGAAGCTGAGTTTCGCCTGCGGATCGCCGACATAGATCGGGATGCTTCCGGCGTACATCGGATCGACCAGTTTCTCGGTCATGTAGCCCGGCCAGATTGAATTCTCGATCGCAAGCGTGAACTTGTAGCGCCTGAAGAACTCGATTTTGCCGGCAACCCTGTTCGGGCTCATCGGCACGGTCCAGCCATTCATGTTGTTGAGGTGGCGGCCCGCGGCATCGACGCGCTTATAAGAGCTGAACAAGCGGAAAACGGCATCGCGGTAGGGTACTTCATGGAGATAGACAAAATTGCAAAATTCCGTCTTCTCGCGCGCGAGCTTGTCCCAGTCGGTATTGGGGGATTTTATCAAACGCTCGGGCCCATATCCCCAGCCGCGATTCTCGTACACCCAAAGCGGCAGCCGCAGATGATTGGGATGATCGACGAGCGACGAGAAGGTGATCGCGAACTCGCAGCCCGCCATGTCCGGTTCGAAATTCTCGCCCGTGAAGAACACGCGCAAGTATGGCCCCGGCGGGATGCGCGTGACCGGCGCGAAATAGCGCGGATCGGCATAGGGGCGGAATTGCGGAGCGAATACGGAATAGAACACCACTTCGGGATTCGGCGATGGAACAAAGTCGTATCTGTCGTAGACGTAAGGAAAGAACGACCTGAAATGATCCGGCGTGAAGCCAGGCCAAAAATAGGCAAACGCTGCGCGGATTTGCGGTTTCAAGTCCCCCCTTCCGCCCGCTTCGCGGGCACCTTCCCTCACGCTTCGCGGGGGAAGGACTAACCGGTATTTTACGCGGCTTTGGCCAAACGCGCGAGTTGATGCAACAGGGCTTCGGCGCCTTTCAGCCGCGCTTCTTGAGACGGCCATTCGCGCATAACGACGACCTTCTGGTCGGGCCGTACTTTCATGGTGCCGGAATGCTCGGTGATCAGCCGCACGAGTCCACCCGCATTGGGAAAGGCATTATGGCGGAAGCTGATGGTCGCGCCCTTTGGCCCCGCCTCGATTTTCTCGACCATGGCAGCGCGGCAAAGCTGCTTGATCGCGACGATCTTGAGAAGGTGGTGGACTTCGTCGGGCAAAGGACCGAAGCGGTCGATCAGCTCCGCGGCGAAACTTTCGATTTCGCCTGCGTTTTGCAGCTCGGAAAGCCGGCGATAAAGCGCCATTCGCACATTGAGGTCCGGCACATAGGTTTCCGGTATCAGCACCGCTGCGCCGAGATTGATCTGCGGCGACCAGGCGTCGGGAATCTCGTCGTCCGCGCGTCCCGCCCGCAAGGAGGCAACCGCTTCCTCCAGCATATCCTGATAAAGCTCAATTCCGACCTCGCGCACATGGCCGGATTGCTCTTCGCCCAGGAGATTGCCGGCGCCGCGAATATCGAGATCGTGACTCGCCACCGAGAATCCGGCGCCAAGGTTGTCCAACGATTGCAGCACCTGCAGCCGCCGCTGTGCGCTCTCGGTCAGCTTTTTGTCCGGCGGCGTGGTGAGATAGGCATAAGCGCGCTGCTTGGAGCGCCCGATGCGCCCACGAAGCTGGTACAGCTGCGCCAGCCCGAACATGTCGGCACGATGCACGATCAGCGTATTCGCGGCCGGAATATCCAGACCCGATTCCACGATATTGGTCGAGATCAGCACGTCGATTTTGCCGTCGTAGAAGGCCGTCATCGTGTCTTCCAATTGCGCAGCCCCGATCTGGCTGTGCGCCGCCGCGGCTTTGATTTCGGGCACCGTCTCTTTGAGGAACTCGGCCGCTTGGCCGAGATCGGCAATGCGCGGCACGACGTAAAAGCTTTGGCCGCCGCGGTAATGTTCGCGCAACAGCGCCTCGCGGAGGGTCAGCGGATCGAAAGGCGTCACATAGGTTCGCACGGCAAGCCGATCGATCGGCGGCGTCGTGATAAGCGAGAGATCGCGCACGCCGGACAGCGCCAATTGCAAGGTTCGCGGAATGGGTGTCGCAGTCAGCGTCAGAACATGCACGTCGGACTTGAGACTCTTCAACCGCTCTTTATGGGCGACGCCAAAATGCTGCTCCTCATCGACGATGACGAGGCCGAGGTTGCGGAATTCGATGCTTTTCGCGAGCAAAGCGTGGGTGCCGATTACGATGTCCAAATCGCCCGCAGCGAGGCGTGCCTTGATGTCCTTGGCTTCCTTGGCCGAAACGAAGCGCGACAATTGAGCAATTCTCACCGGGAGCCCGGCAAAGCGCTCGCGAAAGGTGCGGTAATGCTGGCGCGCGAGCAAGGTCGTGGGTACGACCACCGCCACTTGGCTCCCGGACATTGCGGTCACGAAGGCTGCTCGCAAAGCGACTTCGGTCTTGCCAAAGCCTACGTCGCCGCAGACGAGCCGATCCATGGGACGGCCTTTGGTCAGGTCCTCGATCACTTCGGCAATGGCGCGCTCCTGATCTTCGGTCTCGGCATAAGGAAACCGGGCGCAGAATTCGTCATAGAGGCCGGCCGGCGTTTCCATCGCCGGCATCTCTTTCATTGCCCGCGCGGCGGCAATGCGGATCAGCTCCGCCGCCATTTCGCGCACCCGCGCCTTCATGCGAGCTTTACGATGCTGCCAGCCGGCGCCGCCCAGCCGATCGAGCTGCACGCCCGCTTCTTCGGAGCCGAAGCGCGTCAGCAGTTCGATATTCTCAACCGGCAGAAACAATTTTCCGCCGTCATATTGCAGTTCGAGACAATCATGGGGCGCAGATTGAACTTCGATGGCCTTCAAACCGAGATAACGCCCGATCCCATGTTCGATATGGGTGACGAGATCACCCGTGGTCAGCGCGGAAGCCTCGGAAAGGAAATTCTGGGAACGGCGCGCCCGGCCGCGCGGGCGCACCATGCGATCGCCGAGGATGTCCTGCTCGGTTACGACAGCGAAATCGGGAGCTTCAAAACCGTGCTCGATGCACAGCACAGCAAGCCCGACGGCGCTTTGGTGCAGGTTTGCGGCTTCGGCCCAATCCCCTACACGCTTGATTGCCGCAACGCCATGGTCGGCGAGCACGCCGCCCATGCGCTCGGCCGATCCTTCGCTCCAGCAGCCGATCACCACGCGTTCGCCGAGCGCCTGCAACTGTGCGATGTGAGATGCCGCTGCTTCGAAAACATTCAGCCGGCCGGCATCGGGCGCTCGGCTCTCGGATACTCTCTCGGGGGCGAAATCGCGGCCGGGTGTCCCACCGCCATCGATGGCGTTTGTCGAGTCCGGCGCTTTAAAGGCCGAGAACACGCGGACGGGACGTGTGCTGAGCGCCCGATCCCATTCGGCGCCGGTCAGGTAAAGCTCTTTTGGCTTAAGCGGCTTATAGGGCGCCGCAATCGCGCCGGCTTCGCCTTTTCCGGAACGCAGCGCTTCGCGTGTCGCGTAATAATCGGCAACCAGGTCCAGCCGGGCTTGTTTTGCTTCTTCGACATGGGCGTTCAAGAAAACCGGCGCGCGGCCGACATAATCGAAAAAGCTATCGAGACGGTCGTAGAAAAGCGGCAGCCAATGCTCCATCCCGATATGCCTGCGGCCGGCACTGACAGCTTCGTACAGAGGATCGTCATCGGTCACCGCTCCAAACGCCGCCACGTAACCCGCCCGAAAGCGGCTGATCGAATCGGGATCGAGCGGCGCTTCGCTTGCGGGCAGAAGCACGATGCGGTCTTCGGTCCCCGTCGAAAGTTGCGATTCCGCGTCGAAGCGGCGGATGGCCTCCAATTCGGAGCCGAAGAAATCAAGGCGCAGCGGTTCGTCAAGTCCCGGAGGCCAGAGATCGACAATGCCGCCGCGCAGCGCAAATTCGCCGGGCTCGCGTACCGTGCCGGTGTTCGAATAAGCGTTGCGGACGAGAAACCGCGTCAACGCCTCCCGATCCAACTCTTGGCCCTTGCGGGCGAGAAAGCTTGCCTCGGCGATGATTTCGCGCGGGGGCACACGCTGCAACAGTGCGTTCACGGTCGTGATGACGAGTGCCGGTCCCGATCGTTCTTGCCGCCCGGCAAGCGCAGCCAATACCGCCAGCCTTTGGCTTTCGATGTCGGGCCGCGGCGAAACCCGGTCATAAGGCAGGCAATCCCAGGCCGGAAAGTGGAGGACCGAAATATCGGGTGCAAAAAATCGCGCCGATTCGAGCGCCGCTGCGGCGCGCGCATCGTCTGCTACCGCAAACAGCACAAGTGCGCCGGTGCGTTTGGCCGCTTCGGCAGCGATGTACGCATCATAGCCTTCGGGCGCGCCGCTGACGGAAAGGCGTCCCTGTGCGCGCGCAATTGCGGTCAAGCGTTCCACAAGGTGCCCAAACTAAATTTCGCGATTCTTCCGGTAGGCGCGAAGGCGCGCGAAGACATCATGATCGTAAGGAGGCGGCACGGGCTGATGACCCATGATCCAGCCGAAGATCTGCCAGTCTGGAACCGACAGCAAAGCGTCAAAGCGGTCCAGCTCGGATGAATCGAGATCGCGTAAATGCGCATCGGCGAAGGCGGCAAAAATCAAGTCCAGTTCTTTGAAACCCCGCCGCTGGGCGCGGAACAAAGCTCTCTTTCTACGCGTCTCAAGCGGGCTCGGTTCGATCATAAGGTTCTATAACGCGCGAGCAGCCACGCCCGCTACTTGGAAATGGCTCGGCAGAAATTCCAGCCGATAGCGACAGAATTCGCAGCGGAGGGATAAAGTCGGCGGATGCGGCCGGCGATTCTCAATCCTCTTTTTGCGGATGCCAGCGCTCTTCCGGGCGTCGGTCCGAAAATCGAGAGACTGCTCGCAAAACTGTTCAAGACTGAGGGCCGCCCGCCCCGCGTCATCGATCTTTTGTTCCATCTGCCCGCAAATCTCATCGACCGCAATTACCGGCCCAAACTGATCGCCGCCGAGCCGGGGCGGATCGCCACCGTTACCGTGAACGTCCTGGACCACATGCCCGCCCGGCCCGGCAGCCGCCAGCCCTATCGCGTGCTGACGACGGACGAAACCGCGGCAATGGAAGTGGTGTTCTTTACCGCGCATGAAGCGCACATCAGGAAAATCCTGCCGCCACGCTCACGCCGCGTCCTATCCGGCCGGATCGATAATTTCGCGGGACGATTGCAGATGTCGCATCCCGATTACGTCTCGCCGCCGGAGGAGGCCAGCGCAATCCCAGAGGTCGAGGCGCTTTATCGCACGACCGAGGGGTTATCCGCTCGCGCGCTGGCGAAGCTCATCCGGCACGCGTTGGACCGCCTGCCGGACTTGCCGGAATGGCAGGACGAAGCCTATCGCGCGCGCCGCGCTTGGCCGGAATTCGGACAGGCTTTGCGCATGGCTCATGCACCGCGATCGGAAGCCGACCTTCTGCCTGTGTCACCGGCCCGGATGCGCCTTGCCTATGATGAATTGCTCGCCAACCAATTGGCGCTGGGCCTCATTCGAGAAAATACCCGCCGGCAGCCTGGGCGGGCGCTCAAAACGGCCGGTGAGCTGCGCAAGAAAGCAATTTCCGCTCTGCCCTTTGAATTGACGAGCGGACAGCGCAAAGCGATCGCCGAAATCACTGCCGATATGGAAGCACCCTCGCGGATGGTCCGCCTTCTGCAAGGCGATGTCGGCGCCGGAAAAACTGTAGTGGCCATGGCAGCGCTTCTCAACGCGGTGGAGGCCGGCCGCCAAGGCGCTTTCATGGCCCCTACCGAAATTCTTGCTCGCCAGCATTTGGCCTCGCTGGATGCAATGGCAAAGGCGGCCGGTGTCCGGGTCTCGCTGCTCACGGGACGCGAAAAAGGTCTCACGCGCGAAAGGATTCTCGCAGCTCTGGAAGCCGGCCAAATCGATATCTTGGTGGGCACTCACGCGATCTTCTCCGAAGACGTCCACTTCCGCGATCTCGCGATCGCTGTCGTCGATGAGCAGCACCGTTTTGGCGTGCACCAACGGATGCAGCTTCAAGGCAAAGGCGAACAGCGGGCCGACGTGCTGGTGATGACCGCAACACCGATCCCGCGCACCTTACAGCTTACCGCCTATGGCGATATGGATGTGTCGCGGCTGACGGAAAAGCCCGCTGGGCGAAAGCGCGTTGAAACGCGGGTCATTCCGGCGTCGCGATTGGACGAGGTCATCGGCGGCCTGAAGCGTGCGCTGGCCAAGGGCGCACGAGCCTATTGGGTGTGCCCATTGGTGGAGGAATCGGAATCCTCGGACTTGGCAGCGGCGGAAGCACGCGCCGCGCAGCTAAGCGGGGTGATTGGCGCACAAACCGGTCTTGTTCACGGCCGGATGAAGGGACCCGAGCGCGACGCCGCAATGGCGGCCTTCCAAACCGGCGAGACGCGAGTGCTGGTCGCGACCACGGTCATCGAAGTCGGAATGGATGTGCCGGACGCGACGGTCATGGTCGTCGAACATGCGGAAAGGTTCGGGCTGGCGCAGCTTCATCAGTTGCGGGGCCGCGTCGGACGCAGCGCGGCGGCGTCGAGCTGTCTTCTGGTCTATTACCCGCCGCTTGGGACAACCGCTCGCGAGCGTCTTGCCGTTCTGCGCGCCAGCGACGATGGATTTGTTATCGCCGAGGAGGACCTGCGCTTGCGCGGAGCCGGCGAACTTCTCGGCACCAAACAGAGCGGCTTGCCCGACTTCCATTTCGCGGATATCTCGCTGCACGGCGAATTGCTGGCGGCCGCAGGCGACGATTCGCGACTGATTCTAGAGCGAGACGCCGGATTGAAGTCGGCTCGGGGGGCGGCGCTGCGGACGCTGCTTTACTTGTTCGACCGCGACGCGGCGGTGCGCTACCTGCGGACGGGTTGACCGGCCGGCCAAAAGTTTCCCTTGAAAGAGCTTCCCAGGCAGGCGAAACAGGGGCGGGTCGAGCGCGTGGGCTTCTATGCGAATCGCAATGATTGGAACGGGTTACGTGGGCCTCGTCTCGGGCGCCTGTTTTTCCGAATTTGGCCATCACGTGGCATGCGTCGACAAGGATTCCGGCAAGATCGATGCGCTGAACGCGGGCCGGATGCCGATCTACGAGCCGGGCCTCGCAGAGGTGGTGGCGGACAATGTGAAAGCGGGCAGGCTTACCTTTACCCGCGATTTTGCCGCAAGTGTTGGTCAGGCCGAAGCCGTATTCATCGCGGTCGGCACGCCTTCCAGGCGCGGCGACGGTCATGCCGATCTCAGCTACGTTTTCCAGGCTGCGGAGGAAATTGCCGCGGCGCTGGACGGCTATACTGTCATTATCACCAAATCGACGGTCCCGGTCGGCACCGGCCGAAAGGTCGAGGAAACCATCCGCCGCATCCGGCCCGACGCCGATTTCGACGTTTGTTCCAATCCGGAATTCCTGCGCGAGGGTTCTGCCATTGAGGATTTCCGCCGCCCCGATCGCATCGTCTGCGGCATCGCGAGCGACAAGCCGCGCGAGGTTTTGCGTGAATTGTATCGGCCCCTGTTCCTGAACGAGACGCCTATGCTTTTCACGTCGCGAGAGACGTCTGAATTGATCAAATATGCGGCGAACGCGTTCCTCGCCACCAAGATCACCTTCATCAACGAGATTGCCGATATCTGCGAACGCGTCGGCGCCAATGTGCAGGATGTGGCACGCGGCATCGGCTTGGATGGACGGATTGGTTCGAAATTCCTTCATGCCGGCCCCGGTTATGGGGGCTCCTGCTTTCCCAAAGACACGATGGCGCTGCTCAAAACAGCCGAACAGGCCGGAGCACCAATCCGCATTGTCGAAGCGGTGGCGGCGGTCAACGAATCCCGCAAAGGCAGAATGGCAAAAAAAATCATTGCCGCGTTCGGAGGCGTGAGCGGAAAAACCATCGCCGTGCTGGGCCTCACCTTCAAGCCGAACACCGACGATATGCGGGACGCTCCCAGCCTGGTCATCGTGCCCGAGCTCATCAAACAAGGTGCGCGGGTGCGCGCCTATGACCCCGAAGGCATGGGAGAAGCGAGAAAGCAGCTCGACGCGGAGATGTGTCCCGATGCCTATTCGGCCTTGGAGGGCGCCGATGGCGTGGTGATCCTGACCGAATGGAACGAATTTCGCGCGCTCGATCTCCAAACCGCAAAGCGCCTGCTGAAACGGCCGCTTATGGTGGATTTGCGGAATATCTACCGGCCCGAGGACATGGCCAAGGCAGGCTATTCCTACATCAGTATCGGGCGCCCTTCGGTAGGCTTAGAATGATGCGCGCTCCTTATTTATCGGTTGTCCTATGTCCATAGCTCGCATTCGTAAAGCCGTATTTCCTGTCGCCGGCATGGGTACGCGTTTCCTACCGGCGACGAAAGCCATCCCCAAAGAGATGTTGCCGGTCGTCGACAAGCCGGTGATCCAATATGCCGTGGAAGAAGCGCGAGAAGCAGGCATCGAGCAATTCATCTTCGTCACGGGGCGTGGCAAACATGTGATCGAAGATCATTTCGATCACGCGTATGAACTGGAATCCCTGCTATCCGCGCGCGACAAAAGCAAAGAGCTGAACAGTCTCCTGGAAAGCCTGCCCATCAGCGGGTCCGTGTCGTTCACTCGACAGCAGAAGCCTTTGGGCCTCGGCCATGCTGTGCTCTGCGCGCAAAACCTGGTCGGCAACGAGCCCTTCGCCGTGGTGCTGCCCGACGATCTCATGGTGGGAAAGCCGGGCGCGCTGAAGCAAATGGTCGACGCCTATGACGAGATCGGCGGGGGAGTCATTGTCGCTGCCGAGGAAAAGCCCCGGGAAGAAACCCGGCGCTACGGCGTCATCGAACTCGGCCGGAGCAAAGGCGCGATCACCGAGGTCAAGGGCATTGTGGAGAAGCCCGAGCCTGCCGATGCCCCTTCGACGCTATGCGTGATCGGCCGCTATATCTTGCCGCCGCAAATTTTCACCGAACTGGAGCGCCGCGAACGGGGGGCGGGCAACGAAATCCAACTTACGGACGCAATGGCGCGTCTTTTGGGTCACGTTCCGTTTCATGCCGTTACGACCAGCTGTGCCCGTTACGATTGCGGCGATAAAGTGGGCTTTCTCCAGGCCAACCTCGCGGTGGGGCTTGAGCGGCCGGATATCGCGCCGGCACTGAAGCGCATGCTGGCGGCCCTGAAGGCTTGATTTCAAAGCGCATTCCTTAGCTGAAGGTAAAAACCGGTGACCCCCCGGCTTAAGCGTTACGCCATTCTTAACCTCGTCGCGGTACAAGCGGGCTGACGAATAATGCGTTGGCTCATGGATCCAGCAATCACATCGGGAAAAACGGGGGAGCCTCGTTTCGAGCTTGACCGCGTGCGGCTGCGCTTTCGCGCCCCCTCGGTCGAGCGCGTCTTCCAACACGATACCCTGGTCCAATCGCTCAATTTCATTCGAGCCTACCTGATCGCGGGCACCTTGCTTTATGTCGCATTCGGCTTCCTCGACGACGTCGTCGGAGGCCCTGCGCTGCACTCGATGCTTGCGATCCGATACGGCATCGTCACGCCGGTTCTTTTCGCCATCTTTGCGCTGACATTCTTCCCCGCATTTCTGCGCGTGGCACAACCTGCGCTTGCGTTAGCCATGCTCGTGCCCGGGCTCGGAATCGTTGCTATGACGGCCGTCATGGGGCCGCCGTTCAACAGCCTCTATTACGCCGGACTGATCATGGTGGTGAGCTATTGCGGCAGCCTGATCAGGTTGAAATTCCAATATTTCGTCCCAATCACGCTTTGTCTTTTTCTCTGCTATCAGGCTGTGGGCTTATGGATCAACCCGATCCCGTTCGCCTTCTTCATCTCCAACGACTTCTTTCTCGCCATGGCTACCGGCGTGGGACTCTTCGCCGCCTATATCCAAGAGCTCTACATTCGCAAAGCCTATATCGGGCAGAAGATCGTCGAAGAAAAAAACCGGCTGGTTTCCGATACCCTCGCGGAGTCGGTACGCGCGAACAAATCGAAGAGCGAGTTCCTGGCCACCATGAGCCACGAGCTGAGAACACCGCTCAACGCCATCATCGGGTTTTCCGATATCATCCGGCGTGAATTGTTCGGCCGGCTGGAAAACGGCAAATACATCGAATATGCCCAGGACATTTTCGAGAGCGGCTCGCATCTTCTGGCGATCATCAACGACATTTTGGATCTGGCAAAAGCGGAATCGGGCAAGCTGGAACTCCATGAGCACGAGTTCGATGTTTCCGATACGTTGCAAGCCTGTATTCGCATGTGCCGCGGCCGCGCCGAGGCCGGCAAGGTCGACCTCGTTTTCTTCGGTGCGAAGGCGGAGATTCGCGTTCTAGCCGATGAGCGCCTGATCCTGCAGATCTTCGCCAACCTCATCACCAACGCCATCAAGTTCACGCCCGAAAACGGCGTGGTTCGCATTTATCTCTCCACGCACCCGAAACAGGGCATCGTGTTCAAAATCATGGATACAGGGATCGGAATTGCGCCGGAGAATGTCGAGCGGGTGCTGCGGCCGTTCGAGCAGGTCGAGACATCCTATTCGCGCCGGAATAGCGGGTCCGGGCTCGGCCTGCCCTATGCCAAACGGTTGACCGAACTGCATCAGGGTTCGCTTGAAATCGAAAGCAATCTCGGCACCGGCACGAGCGTTGTCGTGACGCTTCCTGCCTGGCGGCTGGTGGAAGTCCGCGAGCGTTCGCTCGCTTAAACCCTTGCGGGTTACGGCTTGCGCACGAACAGCATCCGCACGCGGTCTGTCCTTTCCGTCTCGGTCCAGGCTTTCCCGGCAAGTCCGTCGGTCCAGGCGAGCATCTGCGCGTCCGAGCGGTAAAAAAGCGACCAGTCGGTAATAAACTCCATCGGCCAGAGATTGCTGAGATTGGTCTCGTTCATATTGCCGATGATGAGAAGACCGCCGGGCGCCAAAGTTTCGTAGAGACGGTGAACCAGGCTGTTCGCCCGCCGATCCACCAGATAGTCGATCAACCCTACCGAATAGATCAAATCCTGGGGCGGTAATGAGCCGAGCGCTCCGGTGCCGCGTAGGATATCGGTGAACGACATGTTCAAGCATTGCATGCGTGCCTGCCCGGCCGCGCTCAGAACATGCGGATAGGTCTTTTCGAGCGCATAATTCAGCGCCGCCTGTTCCTGATCGATCAGCGTGAATTCGGCTCTGCGTCCGTGCATTCCGTTGTGGGCGAGGAACGTCTCCACTTCGCGGGCCGGTCCGCTTCCCAGGCTGAGAATGCGCGCGGCGCGGGTATTGCCTTTCTCTCTGACGACATCTGCAATCGCGGAGCGGACCACCTCCATGCGGGTCTTGATGCACTCAGCGACCTCGAGGCCAACGCGGTGCATCAGCATGCGGTAGACATTCGCGCCTTCGCGCTTCCAGTCGTAGACCTGGTTCATCACCTCGAAATCGCCGGGATAACCCAGTGGTTTCGCATAGCTCCGATCCCAGATCGCGCCCAGACGCATTTCAGGGGTCACCACAACCTCGGTGAAGTTTTTCGCCGCCTCCAGCGATTCGCGGTCGCCCATGAATTCCCTGACAAGGTCGTTTCCGGTTCGCCACAGCGATCGCCAATGCTGGATGAGCCGAGCTTCGCAAGCTTGATAGGCCCCCTCGAAATCGAAATCGCGTTCGAATGCCTTTGCCAGAGCCATGTTCTCGTCGAGAAGATGGCGGTATGAGCCCAGCATTTTCAGCAGATCGGCGCAGAACACGCGATACTCTTTCGGCACCAGCTGATTGGCTTCGCCGCTCAAGAGAGCCGATTGCATGGCGATCTGCGCCTGCACGTTGCGCGACAAGAGTTTGTCAAACTCGACAAACCCATTGACGAAACTGAAGGCGATTTTCGAGCCGAAAACCGTATTCTCGCGCCGCGCGACGCGAGCATTGCTCTCGAATATCGAATAGCCGGACTGTTGAAGCGTGAGTGGAACGACCTCGTCTACCTCGGGGACGTCATCGGCGCCCTGGCTGCAGACAATGGCTATGCCGCCGAGACTAATATTGTGCAGCTTGTGGAGAGAAGACCGCACTCGCACGCGCGGCGGAAGATGCGGAAACAGTCTACGCGCCTCGTAACGCGGGGCACGGAACCACATTTCCCGTCCGCGCGAACCTTTTAGCTCTTCATACGCGAGCATAACCCCCACCTGACTCGCAGGGGCTCCGCTGGTCTCGAGTAGACGAGACTGGATGCCGGGGCCCCCGATTACGCGCGGGGCCGTCCCCCCGACCGGCGCGACCTTTAAGGTTAACAATTGGTAAATTAACAGCAACGACGAGCTTAAGTCAAGGAACAGACGCGCCGAATCCAATCCGTACACGGCGCATACACCGTGCCCCTTGCGCCGTACATCACAATGAAATGCATAGTTTTGCTAATCAACGCGCTCGGCGGCGAAAACATCGCGTTAATCCTTTGGAGGCAGATAGTCTCGACGAAAACAGTTCGAACGCGCGGCCTGTCGCCGGTCTTGCCACCGGCAAGGATTCCTTCATAGGCTTTTCTCCAGAACGCGAAGATCCGGGGAATCAATCCTTTGAGATGGTAACAATCTCTATTGCCGTTATTGCCGTCG
>Ga0307477_10002294_pt1 | contig 14917 bp, 13 predicted proteins | sample atmos_gasesECM2C_FD_203316 | JGI IMG/M metagenome (GOLD analysis project Ga0307477, IMG submission 203316) | Hardwood forest soil microbial communities from Morgan-Monroe State Forest, Indiana, United States - atmos_gasesECM2C_515 | ecosystem: Environmental > Terrestrial > Soil > Temperate...
TGCTCCACGCTGCTTTCAGACCTCGCCTCGCGGCGAGGCCCTTGCGCTTCGCTATCACTTCGCCTCCATCAGGCTGTGAAGAGGACTCTCACCTCCAAGCTATCGAACATGCTCGGCACACAATGAAGAGGGCGCAGCGGTGCTGCGCCCCTACAAAGGAATTGAGTGGAATCAGCGGAGATCGCGGATGATTTCCCGGGCGGCGTTGCCGCCGCTCGCGCCCGTCAGGCCGTTGCCGGGGTGCGTACCGGAGCCGCAAAGGAAAAGGCCGCGGATGGGAGTTTTGTAGCGCGCCCAATCGAGAACGGGGCGCATGGTGAAAAGTTGATCGAGGGCGAGTTCGCCGTGAAAAATGTGGCCGCCCGTAAAACCGTAGGACGTTTCGAGATCTTTCGGCGTGATGACCTGCATGTATTCGATGAGATCGGGCAGGTTCCGTGCATAGGCGGCGAGAGTTTTGACAACGGTGTCGCCGAGCTCCTTGCGCCGGGTGTCCCAGTTCCCTTCCCTTAATTGATACGGCGCGAATTGGACGTAGGCGGAGAGAACGTGTTTGCCGTCGGGGGCCAGCGAGGGATCGAGAATTGTCGGGATGGTGACGTCGAGCCAAGGCGCTTTCGAGAAATCGCCGTATTTGGAGGCGTCGAAAGCGCGCTCCAGATAATCGATTTCCGGGCCGATGTGGATGCGGCCGGCAAGGGATTTAAGAGAACTCTCGGTGGCGTCGAGGGCCGAGAAAATTGGCAGACCGCCAAGGGCAAGATTGACTTTGGCGATGGTGCCATTGGCGCGGAAATTCTTCAGACGATTGGCGAAGGTGGGATCGAGCTGCGAAGGATCGAGGAGATTAAAAAAGGTGCGCTTGGGATCGGCGCCGGAGACTACCGCCTCGACGGCGATTTCTTCGCCATCGGCGAGAGCGACGCCGGTGACCGCGCCGTCCTTGATTCGAATGTGCTCGACTTCGGCGTCGGTGCGAATCTCCGCGCCCGCCTGCTTTGCGGATGCGGCGAGCGCGCGAGAGAAGGAGCCGAGGCCGCCGCGCGGAAACGCGGCGGAGCCGACGGGATGCGCATCGGCGGCGGCGCGGAGAAGAAGCACGGCCGTGGATCCGGCGGACCAGGGACCAAGCGCGGTGCCGAAAATGCCTCGCGCGGCGATTGTGGAACGGAGCAATTCGGTTTCGAAGAATTCGGCGACGAAATCCGCGACGGCCATTGGGCCCCAGCGCAGAAGATCAAAGATGCCGGTCTTGCCGAGGCTGCGCGCGCCGCGGCCAGTCTTCAAAAGGTTCCAGAGATCTTCGGGAGTAGGATGATCGATCGCGGGCGGCGTGATGGAAGAGAGCTGGGCGAAGAAGGCGGCGGTAGTTTCGAGAGATTGGGCGAACTGCGCGTACTTCGCTGTGTCTTTTTCGGAGAAGCGGGCGATCTCGGCGGCGGTTTTCGCGGTGTCGTTGTAGAAGAAGAGCGCTTTGCCGTCGGGCGAGGGAGCGAAGACGCGCGGATCGGGATGCACCACTTCGTATTCAAATTTTTCGAGTTGCAGATCCCGGGCCTCGTCAGCGCGCAGCGGGCCGAGAGTGTGCGCGAGAGTAGAAGCGCGGAAGCCGGGATGAAATTCCTCAGTGATGGCGCCGCCGCCGACCATTTCCCGGCGCTCGAGAACCAGCGGCTTGAAGCCGCCCTTGGCGAGATAAAACGCAGTGATGAGAGCGTTATGCCCGCCGCCGATGAGGACCACGCGCTGTCCGAGAGGCATGACTAGTTGGCCGCCTTTGACGCGGTCGCGACGGAGCCCGAAGAACGGGATTTTGTTCGGTGCGCCCGAGAAGCGGACGACCATTCTTTCAAGATGACCTGGCTGGCGATGCGGCCGTTGGCACCCATGATGCCCCCGCCGGGATGCGTGGCGGAGCCGCACATATAAAGGTTATGGATGGGAGTGCGGTAGTAGGCCCAGCCGGCGACGGGGCGGAGAAAGAAAAGCTGTTCGAGAGATAGCTCGCCTTGAAAAATATTCCCTTGCGTGAGGCCGAATTCGCGTTCGAGGTCGAGCGGGGTGAGTATCTGCCGGCCAAGGATGATGTCTTTGACGTTGGGGGCGTACTCGGCGATGGTGTTGATGACGTTGTCGCCGAAGGATTCTTTTTGGTCGTCCCAGGTGCCTTCGGCAAGTTTGTAGGGCGCGTATTGGACGAAGCAGGAAAGAACATGTTTGCCGGGAGGCGCGACGCTCGGGTCCGTAAGGCTAGGAATGACCATGTCAATGTAGGGGCGGCGGGAATAGTGGCCGTATTTGGCGTCGTCGTAGGCGCGCTCCATGTAATCCATGCTGGGTGAAATGGAAATTGCTCCGCGAAGATGCGCGCCCGGGCCGGGGAAACATTTAAAATTGGGAAGTGCGTCGAGGGCGAGATTCACTTTGCCGGAAGAGCCGCGGAATTTGTAGCGGCGGACGCCTTCCAGAAAATCGGCGGGGAGTTCCCTGGGCTCGAGAAATTTTTCGAAAGTGAGATGCGGATCGACGCTGGAAGAGACAACGTTGGCAAAGAGTTCTTCGCCGCTTTGGAGAACGACTCCGGTCGTGCGGCCGTTCTTGACTAGAATTTTCCCCACTGGGGCTCTGGTGCGGATTTCGACACCGGCTTCGCGCGCCGCGTCGGCGATGGCGTTCGAAATGGCGCCGGTTCCGCCGCGACTGAAGCCCCAGGAGCGGAAGGCCCCGTCAATCTCTCCCATGTAATGGTGCAAGAGAACATAGGCGGTGCCGGGCGAACGAATGCCGAGGAACGTGCCGATGATGCCTGAAGCGGACATGGTGGCTTTGAGGACGTCGGTTTCGAACCATTGGTCGAGGAAATCGGCGGAGCTCATGGTCATGAGCTGAACGAGGGTGTAGCGCTCGTCGGAGGAAAGTTCGCGGAAGCGTTGCAGCAGAAAATGGAGCTGCTTCAGATCTTTAGGATTGAGCGTGGTGGGGTCGGGCGGGACCATGGAGAGCATGGGCTTCACGAACCGGCACATGGGGGTCATCATTTTGGAGAATTCGTCGTAGGCTTCGGCGTCCAGGCGGGAGTGACGGCGAATATCGCGGATGGATTTGGCGTGATCGTTGACGCGCCAAAGGTAGTCGCCGCTGGGCATGGGCGAAAAAGTGCCGTCGAGCGGAAGAATTTCGAGTCCGTGACGCGGGAGATCGAGTTCACGAATGATTTCCGGGCGGAGGAGTGAGACGACGTACGAGCATTCGGAGAAGAGAAAGCCGGGGAAAATTTCTTCGGTGACGGCAGCCCCGCCGAGCACGTGACGGCGTTCGAGAACAACGACCTTCTTCCCGGCTTTGGCAAGGTACGCAGCGTTGACGAGACCGTTGTGGCCTCCGCCGATGACAATTGCGTCGTAATGCTGACCCATTCGGTGTGACTCCGGTATCGCTCAAAAGAAGAGAGAAGACCCGCGGAAACGAAGACCCGACATTTTACTTGGACCAGTCAGCAGGCACAAGGTCTTGAGGCTGGCCTCCAGGAGGAATCGGTTCCCATTTCGGCCGTGGCGCTACGAAGCACAAGATTGGGAATAGGAGAGGGGTGCGAATAAACAGAAGAAATTGAGTGCGAGAAAGGTTTCCCGCTCGTAGACATTGGACCAATATGGTTTCAACGATCTCCTGCGATGGCCGCCGACGGAAGTCTTGCGGCGGCTCTCGTTCCGGGAAGAGAAAACGGATACCGCCGCGAATGGCGAAAAAGCGATGGAGCTTCTCAAGAAATCGCCCTAGGCCTCCAACTTAGGCAACGCCGGACTTTTCCTAAGGCAGCTGCATTGACAATCTAAAGAACGGAAGGGAACCAAGCGTTCTTCGCGTCGCAACTTCTGCAGTCCGCGCCCGCGCTGGAGCCGGGCCATAAGGATCAGATCGCAGCGCTGCCACTGGGCTCGCGGTGAAAATAGAACCCGGGAAGGCAGGGGGCAGCTTGATGAAAACAAGCCCTTTACGAAGCTGTCCGTGCGAGACAGAATGCCGTTCGCGGTTACGCTGCTGGTTGACGCGATACGCAAAATCTCCCAGCGCGTAAGGAGCCCCCCACGCGCCCACGGGACGGGGCCGGTAAAAACTGGCGGGGCTGGACTGCGCGCGGCACGTGCGCGATCATCAGTCTGTGAAAACAAAGTGCGCACAGTGCGGCGCGGCGATGACGTGCCAGCCGGAGGGTGGCTGCTGGTGCGCGGACTTGCCGCGCGTTCCGCTGCCCAGCGATGCGAAGGGATGCCTTTGTCCGGATTGCCTGCGGGCAAAGATTGCGGCAGTTCGGAAAGCGGGCGAGAGAAAAGAAACGTAAAGCTTCAATCGATCTGGACGGAAGGACCAGCAGTGGTGCCGGCAACTTCCGCGAGGCGCGCGGTGACGGCGTGCGCGACGGCATACAAGCTTTTCGCGCCGGCGGCATTTTCGCCGAGCGCGGCGACGGGCTTACCGGTATCGCCGCCGATTCGAATGCGCGGGTCAATTTCAATTTCACCAAGCACGGGCACTCCGTAGGCTTGCGCGGTCTTCGCGCCTTCGCCGTGGCCGAAGATGTCAATGGCCTTGCCGCAGTGGGGGCAGGAAAACGTGCTCATGTTCTCGACCACGCCGAGCACTTCCACGTTGACCTGGCGGAACATTTCGATGGCTTTGCGGACGTCGGCGAGCGCGACGGTTGAGGGTGTGGTGACAATGACGGCACCGGTGACGGCAACGGTCTGGATTAGCGTGAGCTGGACATCGCCGGTGCCGGGCGGCAGGTCGATGAGCAGATAATCCAGTTCGCCCCAAACGACGCTGCGCAAGAATTGCGTGATGACGCTGTGGAGCATGGGGCCGCGCCAGATCATGGGCTTGTCGCCGGGATTGAGCAGGCCCATAGAGATCATTTTCACGCCTTGAATTTCGACGGGAACGATGCGCTTGTCCATGGTGGCGAGCGGTTCCTGCGTGGTGCCGAGCATGATGGGAACGTTGGGGCCGTAGACGTCGGCGTCGAGCAGGCCGACTTTGTGGCCGAGTTTGGCCAGCGCGAGCGCGAGATTCACGGCGACGGTGGTTTTGCCGACGCCGCCTTTGCCGCTGGCGACGGCGACGAGATTTTTCACGCCGGGGATGGGGTGGCGTTCGGGCTGTGGTTGTGGTGCTGGACCTGGTGGCATGGTTTCTCCTGAGGAGCTACGACTGTTTCATCCTATTGTAGCTCAGGCCCTCTGGCCTGAGAGTTTCAGCTGCCGCAGCACTCGCTCGTCGGATGCATCAAGCCATCTCTGCGGAAATTCCTCACCCCTGAAGGGGTAACCTACAGGTTCGGACGGCGTTAGGCGTTTGCGCCGTGGCATTTTTTGTACTTCTTGCCGGAGCCGCACGGGCATGGATCGTTGCGGCCGACTTTTGCGCCGGCGCGCACCGGTTTGGGCGCTTCGGCCTGCGCGGGGCCGGTCTGATACTGCAAGTCTTTTTGCTGGCGCTGCTGGCGGCGTTCGATTTCGCGCGCGACGGCGGGCAAGTGTTGCGGCTCGCTGGCGCGCGCGGCGGCGCTGGCGGCAACGGCATCCGCGCGCGGACGCGTGGGCGGCGGCGGAGAAGAAGGTTGCGGTGTGCCCGCGGCGGGCGGCTGTTCGCCCTGCTGAATCTGAATGTGAAACAGATAGCGCACCGTTTCGTTGTCAATGCGCGTCATCATGTCTTCGAAAAGAATGAATGCTTCTTTTTTGAATTCGACAAGCGGATCCTTTTGGCCATAGCCGCGAAGGCCAATGCCCTCTTTCAAGTGGTCGAGCGAAAGCAAGTGGTCCTTCCACTGTGAGTCCACCACGTCGAGAATGATGCGGCGCTCGAGCCAGCGCATGAGGTCCGCGCCGAATTGTGTTTCTTTCTCCTGGTAGCGTTTGGTGACCGCTTCCACTGCGGCGTCCACTAACTGTTCGTGCGCAAGCGTGGCAGGATCGGCGCCGGCGGCCTTCATGTCCACGCCGAACTGCGCGGTAGCTTCCGCGAGGAATTGCGTGGTGTTCCACTGATCGGGATGCTGCTCGCGCGGGCAGAAGGTTTCGACGAGCTCGCGCACGACGTCTTCGGAGATGCCCAGGACGTAATCGCGCTGGTCCTTGCCTTCCAGCGCAGAGCGGCGAATCGAATAAATCGTTTCGCGCTGCTTGTTCATCACGTCGTCGTATTCGAGCAAGTGTTTGCGGGCGTCGAAGTTTTGCGCTTCGACGGATTTTTGCGCATTCTCGATGCGCCGGGAGATGAGACCCGATTCGATGGGCACACCTTCGGTCATGCCCAGGCGGAACATCAGCGCCTTGACGCGTTCGCCGCCGAAAATGCGCATCAAGTCGTCTTCAAGCGAGAGGAAAAACCGCGAGGATCCAGGATCGCCCTGGCGACCGGCGCGGCCGCGCAGCTGATTGTCAATGCGGCGTGCTTCGTGGCGCTCGGTGCCGAGAATGTGCAGTCCACCGAGAGCAACGACTTCGTCATGTTCCGCTTTGCATTGCTCTGCAAATTGATCGTAGACAGGCTTCCACTGGTTGGCGGGCACCTGGAAGATCTTGCCTTCGTGCTGGAAAAGGACCATGGGCGCTGTGGGCTGCGCGGCTTCGCCGGGAGCGGGTTCCGCTGGAATGACTGCGGGAGCAGCGGCGTAGGGCATGGCCAGCTTGTTCTTCAGAAAATGGTCGCGGGTCATTTGTTCGGGATTGCCCCCGAGCAGAATGTCCGTGCCGCGTCCGGCCATGTTGGTGGCAACGGTAACGGCAGCTTTGCGGCCGGCCTGCGCGACGACACGCGATTCGCGTTCGTGCTGTTTGGCATTCAAGACCTGGTGCGGGATGCCGGACTTCTTCAGCAACTCCGCGATGGCTTCGGATTTTTCGATGGAGATAGTGCCGACCAGAACGGGCTGGCCGCGTTCGTGATATTGGCGGATGCCGTTGTCGAGCGAATTGTCTTCTTGCAGGATGCCGTTGACGACGGCGTGAAATTTCTCTTTTTCCGTGCGGTAGACTACGTCCGGCGCTTCGATACGGATCAGCGTGCGATTCGTCGGAATAATGGTGACTTCCAGGTTGTAAATCTTGCTGAACTCCGCAGCCTCCGTGGCTGCCGTGCCGGTCATGCCGGAGAGTTTTTTGTACATGCGAAAATAATTCTGAAACGTAATGGTGGCGAGCGTCTGGTTTTCGCGCTCGATCTTGACGCCTTCCTTGGCTTCCACGGCCTGGTGCAAACCGTCAGACCAGCGGCGGCCGGGCATCTGGCGGCCGGTGAATTCATCCACGATGATGACTTCGCCGTCTTTCACGACGTAGTCCACGTCATTCTTGTAAAGCGTGTGCGCCCGCAGGGCCTGGTAGACGTGGTGAATCGTCTCCATGTGTGCAGGGTCGTACAAATTGCCGAGGCTCAGCAAGCGCTCGCATTTGCTGACGCCTTCTTCGGTGAGCGTGGCGGTACGATGCTTTTCGTCGAGAGTGTAATCAATATCTTGAATCAGCTTGGGAATGATTTTATCGATCTTGGCGTATTTGTCGGTGGATTCTTCCGAAGGTCCGGAAATGATCAGCGGTGTGCGTGCTTCGTCGATCAGGATGGAGTCCACCTCGTCGACGATGGCGAAATGGTGGCCGCGCTGGACGCAGTGCGCGAGGTCGTACTTCATATTGTCGCGGAGGTAGTCGAAGCCGAATTCGTTGTTGGTTCCGTAGGTGATGTCCGCGCCGTAGGCTGCGCGGCGCTGGTCGTCATCGAGATCGTGGACGATCACGCCGACGCTCAACCCGAGAGCGCGATAGAGCGGGCTCATCCACTCCGCGTCGCGGCGAGCCAGGTAATCGTTGACGGTGACGATGTGCACGCCGCGTCCTGCGAGCGCGTTCAGCACCGCGGGAAGCGTGGCGACGAGCGTCTTGCCTTCACCGGTCTTCATCTCCGCGATTCGGCCGTCGTGCAGAACCATGCCGCCGATCAACTGGACGTCGAAATGCCGCATGTTCAGGAAGCGGCGGCCGGCTTCGCGCACCAGCGCAAAGGCGGGAACGATGGCCGGCTCGAGGGCTTTTTGCATCAACTCGCGAAAAGTGGGTTCGGCCGGATCGCCATCCTTCAATTGTTCTTGAACTTGAGCGCGCAGCTCGGCAAAGCGCGTTTTCAGCTCTTCATCGCTGAGAGCCTCGACCTCGGCTTCGCGCGCATTGATGGCGGCGACGACCGGCTGCAGTTTTTTGATGTCGCGCTCGTGCTTGGTGCCGATGAATCGCGCGATGAACCTATTGATGAAATCCGTTAAATCCATGAATGGGTGTGCCGTCTCCTGACGGTCCGCTGCGTACCTTGGAAACAGGCTGCCGCGACGCGATAAGTAGAAACATCCCATTCTAACTGGTTGGGTGCGCCAGCGCCAAGAAACACGACATCAAGCTGACCTTGATTCCTGGCGATACAGCGCCGGCTTTTGCTTTGAGACGGATGGGGTGGGGAATACTGGGGTTTTGAGAGCGAACCGGCTGATCGCTACTCGGTTACAAGCGGCCGGACCAAAATAAAAAGAGGAGGATCAGTATGATCAGGCTTATGCCGCTGATGGGGTAGAAACCCCACTTCTTGCTGTGCCGCCAGACCGGCAAGACTGCCAACCATCGCTATGAGGACGATGACGGGAAGAACAAACATCACCTGCATGGCTTTGTTCCTCCTACTTGGCCGGCAAAGCCCATTCCAATCTTCTTTCGTCTCGCGCGCGATGCATGCGGGAAGCCTCAAGCCGCTTGTTCGGAGCGGTTGCGAAGTTGCGCAGCTCGTAGCGGGAGCAGGGCCACAAGCGTGTAAATCCCCAGGGTTGTACCCAATGGGATGTTGGACAGCGACAAAAACCCCGCAAACAGTGCGAGAGTGCGGGCGGATCGATTTCCCGCCAGCAGAGCCAGCCCAGCCAGGATCCCGAAAATGCCGCAGACCGCCGACAACACGATCATCGCGGCGTACAGCACATGGAAATCAGCCATCAGAGCGAAGGGGTTAGGAACCCGATTGAGCAGAGCGCCAAACATTACGGTCGCCGTGCCGCTGAAGAGAAACAAGCAGAGCGCCGCGATCAAACGAAGCACTCCATAGACGATCCAACATGCTCCCAAGGTTGGGAGCGGACGGCTTGAGCTCTGTAGATTGGAATTGTCCGAAGACATGGCCACCTCCCATTCGCTGGCAAGGCCTTAGCCAGGAATCAACATAGGTGCAAGCACAATCCCTTATAGCCTGGACTTGGAGGGAGGGCTGTCCACATCTGGACACCTGGTGGAAATAGCCCCTTCAAGGACTTTGGGAGATCTAAATGCTGAGTTAAAGAAATCGATTCCTCCCGTCAAATGTCAACTGGACCCGTCGAATCCAAACTTCGGCGGCGCAAGTCTCCGGGACACCCAAGAGAGGGCAAGCTGTCGATTTTGCACTCCTTCGTGCGACGTATAGGTGAGGTTCAGAAACACGAGACGCAGGAGGCAGTTATGGCAAGGCAGCGCACATTCTCACGGAATTTCAAGTTCATCGCGGGAACTGCTCTCGCCGGGATCGGGCTGTATCTGCTGTCCGGGGCGCTGGACGGCCCCTCGGCCCTGTTCACGAGTCTCCTGAGCGTGGCCGTGAGGGAGGCATTGCGGCAACTGCCCTACCTCCTGCTGCCGGCGGCCTTGCAGGCTGCGCAGGGGTACAGCTTCGATCACCTGCAGTCCTCTCCGTGCCCTCTCCATATGTTGGTATCATGCTGGCCGCTGCTCCGGGTCCTGGCCGGGGCGGCGTAATTGCCTGATACTTCTGGGGTAAGCCGACGCAGGGACAGCCGTAAATGCTTGCAAGAAAAGCCGCGGTTACTGTCGAACGGGCTAGCCCCCGTTCGACGCGTAAGTAGAGGCGGGGTTCGACCGGTTGAAGCTAGCTGGCGCTCCGCGCCTAGTCCAGACCAAGAGGAGAATTTATCATGCGCGTAATGGTGATGGTGAAGGCCAACCAAGACTCCGAGGCGGGCGTGATGCCCAGTCCAAAGCTGCTTGCGGAAATGGGCAAATTCAACCAGGAATTGATCAAGGCGGGGGTGCTGCTGGGAGCGGACGGGCTAAAACCGAGTTCGAAGGGCAAGCGCGTGCGGTTTTCGGGACATCAGCGAACGGTGATTGACGGGCCCTTCGCCGAGACCAGGGAACTCGTGGGAGGCTATTGGCTGTGGCAGGTGAAATCCATGGACGAGGCGGTCGAATGGCTCAAGCGCGCGCCGTTTGACCGGGAGACGGAAGTTGAAATTCGCCCCGTGTTGGAAGCGGCGGATTTCACGCAGTGAGGCTGCATGGCACGTTCGCGATGCGGGTGGCAGAAGCAAGCGATGGCCTGAAAGAAATTGAAAAGCGTGTCGAATCTCATGGTGCTCGTTCGACGCGTTAATCGAGCGCAAGTTCAGCCGGTAAGAGCCGGCGGGAACCTGGTTCAAAATCCTAAATCAGAATGGAGATATCACGATGCGATTCATGATGATGGTCAAGCACTCGGAAAACCAGGGTCCACCGCCCCCGGGATTCATGGAGGTGATGGCAAAGCTTGGCGAAGAAGCGGTCAAAGCCGGCACGATGGTTATCAGCGGCGGGCTAGCCGCGACAGCCGCGAGCACGCGCGTGCGGCTTTCCAAAGGGAAGATCAACGCGATCGACGGGCCTTTCACGGAGGCCAAGGAAGTCGTCGGCGGGTTCGCGATTCTGGAGTATGAGTCCAAAAAAGAGGCGCTCCAAGGGGCTTTGGAATTCATGGAACTTCACAAGAAACACTGGCCGGGCTGGGAGGGCGAAACCGAAGTTCGCCAGGTGTTAGGGCCGGAAGATTTCGCTCCCAAAAAATAGAAGCGTTCGACTGCACGGCCGGCGACTCAGAAGTAGATCCGGTACGCTTCGGCTTGCGCCGACGGATTGAACGTGGTGTTATCGGTAGCCGTGACGGCTACCGATACACATCGCGCGATTGAGGCAGTATGGCGGATCGAGTCAGCGAGGATCATCGCGGGTCTGGCGCGAATGGTGCGCGACGTCGGTCTCGCCGAAGAACTCGCGCAGGATGCTCTCGTCGCGGCGCTCGAGCAATGGCCGGAGTCGGGCATCCCCGACAATCCGGGCGCGTGGCTCATGGCTGCGGGGAAGCACCGAGCCATTGACAGGTTGCGTCGGAGCAAGCTTCTGGAGCGCAAGCACGGGGAACTTGGCCGCGAGCTGCAGGCCCGGCAGGAGATGGCCGTGGCGGATTTTGACGCTGCGATCGACGATGACATCGGAGACGACCTTCTTCGGTTGGTGTTCACGGCCTGTCACCCGGTGCTCTCTTCTGAGGGACGCGTCGCGCTGACGCTGCGTTTGCTCGGGGGGCTGACGACGGAAGAGATTGCGCGTGGTTTTCTCGTGCCGGAGCCGACGGTCGCGCAGCGAATTGTGCGTGCCAAGCGCACGCTGGCCGAGGCGCACGTGCCGTTCGAGGTTCCTCGCGGGAACGATCGCGCTTCTCGACTCGAGTCGGTGCTCGAGGTCATCTACCTGGTTTTCAACGAGGGCTATACGGCGACGGCGGGTGACGATTGGCTTCGGCCAGCACTTTGTGAAGATGCGCTGCGGCTCGGGCGCATCCTGGCGGAACTGGCTCCCAATGAGCCGGAAGTTCACGGGCTGGTTGCGCTGATGGAGATTCAGGCGTCACGTTCGAGGGCACGCGTGGGCCCGGCCGGTGAACCCATCCTGTTGCTGGAACAAGACCGCTCCCGCTGGGATCAACTGCTCATCCGCCGCGGGTTGGCGGCGCTTGAGCGCGCCGAAATGCTCGCGGGCGTACGCGGTCCGTACACGCTGCAGGCGGCCATCGCTGCTTGCCATGCGCGGGCGCGTAGGGCGGAGGAAACGGACTGGCCACGCATTGTGGGAGCTTATGAGGCGCTTGCGGAACTCACGCCATCACCCGTTGTGGAGCTGAATCGCGCGGTTGCTGTCGCCATGGCGTTTGGCCCGGCAGCGGGCCTCGAACTGATCGACGCGCTCGCCTCGGAGCCGTCGCTCAAGTCTTACCATCTGCTGCCCAGCGTCCGCGGTGACTTTCTGTTCAAGCTTGGCCGTTTCGACGAGGCACAGTCAGAGTTTGAGCGCGCAGCCTCGCTCACTCGGAATGCGCGCGAACGCGAGTTGCTACTCGATCGCGCGCAGGCTTGCGCAGGAGGGCATCTGCAGCCAGGGCCGCAGTGAAATAACTGGCGCATTTAGCGCTTCAAGCGCGGCCCGTCCAGTCGTTTGCGCCCGAGTGAAGTGGTCACCTCCGCGGATGGACTACGGAAAAGCCAGCAAGGCAAAGTAGCCCCACAAATACTGATATCGCGTACCACAAAGTGGGTACTTCCCTCCCCGCCTTCATAGGTAGCGAAAAAACACTTTATCTCGTGATGTATTGCGGTCGGCAGTCCGGCACGGTGGCTGCTATAGGGCCGGGATAGTAAGTATGCTATGGCTAGCTGCCCTTTGCGCACATCCAATGGATGATTCGGGGTAAAGGAGTTTGTCGTGAAAAACTGGGCATTTCCCCTACTACTTATGGGCTTTGTTTTGCTCGGGACTGCTGCAGGTGGTCTGCACGGCAAGAACGCGAACAAATATTCCGTGCCAGAGGTCCTGGATAGCGCCGCGGCAATCGTCGAGAAGGGGGAAGGGATTGTCAACATCCCGAGCAATCACTCGGTGGACCAGACAGTGGAAAAGCTCAAGGGTATTCTGCAAGCGAAGGGCGTCACCCTGTTCGCCCTGATCGACCACAGCGGAGAAGCGGAAAAAGTGGGAATGAAAATGCGTCCCACCAAACTGCTCGTCTTCGGGAGTCCGAAAGGCGGCACACCACTGATGCTGGCTGCTCCAAGCATCGCCATCGACCTCCCACTGAAGATCCTGGTTTGGGAAGATGGCCAGGGAAAAGTTTGGGTTTCGTATCTCGGCCCAGAGTACCTCGAGGAGCGGCATGGTTTCCCTCTGAATCTGTTGCCAAACATCGCCGTGGTTGAAACACTGGCGGCCAAAGCTGGCGAGTAGTTTCGCGGAGCAAGGAAGTGGCGCGGTATACATGGAGGCTGTAACTGGCAAGTAGGTTGCTTCGCCCCTTTCGATGAAGCTCCGTGAAAGCAGAAAGACGCTCTACCGGTCGTGAGCTCATGAGAAGCGAATTCGATGAACGGGACGTTTTAAAGGTTCGGAAGTTCTTTATCCAGAGTCGTAAGAAAGGAGGAAGTTCTGAATGGATGCACAGACGAAACCAGCACCAAGCCTGGTGCCGCCTTTCACTCGAGAGACGGCGATCCTAAAGATACGCGCTGTGGAAGACAACTGGAACACTCGCGACCCAGAAAGAGTCGCACGCGGGTACAGCCCGGACTGTTTCTGGCGCAACCGCTCGGAGTTCCTGCACGGCCGCGCCGAAGTCACCGCATTTCTCTCTAGGAAGTGGGCGGCAGAACTGGGCTACCGCCTCATCAAGGAGCTGTGGGCTTTCGGCGGCAACCGGATTGCTGTGCGCTTTGCATATGAGTCGCATGACGCTTCCGGCCAGTGGCATCGAGCGTATGGCAACGAGAATTGGGAGTTCGATGATGCGGGGCTCTCGAGAATCCGCCACGCCAGCATCAATGATCTGGCAATCCGAGAAGAGGACCGGCTCTTCCGATGGCCGCTGGGCCGCCGGCCGGATGACCACCCAGGATTGACCGAACTTGGGCTGTAGACACCGAGACGAAAACCGGTTCGCAAAAAGGAGAATAAAGAAAAATCCAAGAAGTAGCGTCTATGGGGAGACCAGGGTTTGTACTGAGGCTGGGGCGGGGTCGGGGTCGATGGCGGCCGGAATGTTCGAAGTGCTAGAAAGATTTCCCGCCAGCATCCGGCGGTACTTGCTGCGTTCGTCGAGGTTCATGTCCACGATTTCGAAGGCCATGTCCTGCGCGCGGGAATCGCGCATCAGCGCGGTGGCTTGCAGGTTTCTCAGGCCGACTTGCAACCGCAGTTGCACTTGCGTCCCAGGCGTCAGGTGCCGGCTGAGGGTAGCGACGCCGCCCGTCAGGCTAGCGGTCTTGATCTCCATCGAGCAACCCTCTTTGAGATTGGTGCACACTGCGCGCACGGTCTTCCTCAGGCGTACGCGGGTGTGGCGCCGATGGCGCACAAATCTCGATGCAGACGGAATGGCCAGCGGAGACAGCGCAAGATCTTCGCTTTCAATACCACTCTTGGGAAGGAAAGCCAATGCCCAATCCGGATCCAGCTTTTCGAGCGACTGGAACGCGGCAATGCGCAGCTCCTGAGGGTGCAGCCAGCCAAACATTTTCTTCGATTCCACAATGCGCTTGAGGGTGCTCACGGACTCAGGTGCGTGGATTCTTCCGAGCGCCTCGATGGCCTTCACGCGTAAATAGGGAGTGGCGCCGGGAGGCAAATCGCCATCGGCGATAGTGAGCAGCTTCCCGAGCGCTTCGCGGTCCACCGCCACACCAATCTCGTCGATTACCAGAGGCATCACAAGCGGATCCACGTGGTCGAGCAATTCGAGAAGAACCTGGCATCTTCGCGGCGCGCCGCTTGCGGAGATCTGCCGGATTACGCGGTCTTGCGAGGCCCGAGGAAAATCCTTCATGCGGCCCGGCAGATAGACCATGATGGATTGCGGGTCGAGTTTGCTCAGCAGGCCGGCCATCTCCACAGCTTCGGCGATGGGTCCGCCGCGCACCGTGCTGCGAAGATATTGCACGGCTTCTTCGCCGAGATCGTTAGCCAAATTTGCAATGTGCTCGGCATCGTCGCGCAGGCTGCAGCGATTGAAACGCGCCGACAGCTGTTCCATG
>Ga0307477_10002296_pt1 | contig 14904 bp, 14 predicted proteins | sample atmos_gasesECM2C_FD_203316 | JGI IMG/M metagenome (GOLD analysis project Ga0307477, IMG submission 203316) | Hardwood forest soil microbial communities from Morgan-Monroe State Forest, Indiana, United States - atmos_gasesECM2C_515 | ecosystem: Environmental > Terrestrial > Soil > Temperate...
GCGCTCTTGAAGGGCTCGGACATGATCTTCATCACCGCCGGCGCCGGCGGTGGCACCGGCACCGGCGCCGCCCCGATCGTCGCGCGGATCGCGCGCGAAGTCGGCGCGCTCACGGTCGCGATCGTCACCAAGCCCTTCGGCTTCGAGGGCTCGCGCCGCTCCGAGCAGGCCGAGGCCGGCATCGCCGCGCTGGCCGAGGAGGTCGACACGCTGATCGTCGTTCCCAACAACCGTCTGCTGACCGTGCTCGACAAGCAGACCGCGATGGTCGAGGCCTTCCGCGTCGCCGACGACGTGCTACGCCAGGGGGTGCAGGGCATCTCCGACCTCGTCACCCTCCCCGGCCTCATCAACCTCGACTTCGCCGACGTGCGCACGATCATGTCCGATGCCGGCAACGCGCTGCTCGGCATCGGCATGGGCGTCGGCGGCGAGTCCCGCGCGGTGGATGCCGCGATGCAGGCCGTCGCCTCGCCGCTGCTCGAAACCTCGATGGACGGCGCCCACTCGATCCTGCTCTCGATCACCGGTGGGCGCGACCTCTCCCTGTGGGAGGTCAACGAGGCCGCCAAGGCCGTCTCCGAGGCCGCCCACCCCGACGCCAACATCATCTTCGGCGCCATGCTCGACGAGAAGCTCGACGACCAGGTCTGGGTGACGGTCGTCGCCACCGGCTACGGCGACGCCCGGCGGCAAATAGCACGCGACATCGGCGGACTTCAGGAGCCCGCGGGCGAGCCCCGCGTGCGCCGCACCAGCAGCGGCCCCCCGCGGCCGGCGCACGCTCAGCGACGGGCCACGCTTGCGGTAGACGAGCTCGAAGTCCCCGAGTTCATGCCCCGCTAGCTCTGCCTGTGGTATCGCTCTGACATGAGCGATACGGCCGAGCACGGTGTCATCGCCGCCGGGCATCCCCTGACGGCGCAGGCCGGGGCGGAGGCGCTACGCGCCGGAGGAAACGCGGTCGATGCGGCCGTGGCAGCGATGCTGATGTCCTTCGCGGCCGAGCCGCTGCTTACCGGACTGGGAGCCGGCGGGCACATGCTCGTGGCGGGCGCCGGCGAGGAGCCGGTGCTGCTCGACTTCTTCGTGCAGGCGCCCGCGCGCCGTGAGGACGGCGGGGCGTCCGAGCTTGACGCCGTCGACGTCTCCTTCGGCGACGCGGTGCAGGTGTTCCACATCGGTCCCGCCTCCTGCGGTGTGTACGGGACGCCCGCCGGCGTGTGCGCGGCCGTGGAGCGCTGGGGGACGATGAGCCTTGACCGTCTCGCCGCCCCCGCCGCGCGCGCTGCGCGTGAGGGCGTGAGGCTGAATGCCGGACAGGCGTACATCGCGAAGATCCTCGCCGACCTGCTCACCTCGACACCCGAGTGCGCCGCGCTGTGGGCACCCGACGGTCATGTGTTGCGCGAGGGCGAGCTGCTGTGCAACCCGGACCTCGGCGACGCCCTCGACCGCTTGAGCGCAGACGGGGCCGAGCCCTTCTACCGCGGCGACATCGCCCGCGCGGTATGCGACTGGCTGCAGGCGCGCGGGGGCTCGTTGAGCGCCGGCGAGCTCGCTGACTATCGCGCGATCGAGCGCGAGCCGGTGCGCGTCTCCTATCGCGATCGCAGCGTCCTCACCAACCCTCCGCCCTCGGCGGGGGGCACGCTCCTGGCCTACTCGCTCGCGCTGCTCGACCGCGGACCGCGTCCGCCGCGCCTTCAGGACGTGCTCGTCGCCATGGAATCCGCCCAGGCTGAGCGCACCCCCGAGTTCGTCGAAGGGCTCGCCCAGGATGGCTTCCTGGAGCGCTTCCTCGCGACGAGGCTGGGTTCGACGACACACATCTCCGTGCTCGACGCCCACGGGCGTGCGTGCAGCGTCACCTGCACCAACGGCGAGGGTTCGGGCGTGGTCGTGCCCGGGACGGGCATCCACGTCAACAATGTCATGGGCGAGGAGGACCTCAACCCGCTCGGCTTTCACCGCCACCCCCCCGGCCGGCGGATGCCGAGCATGATGGCGCCCACGATCGTGCTGCTGGACGATCGTCGATCTCGGCTGGCCGATCGACCGATTGGACATCGAATGGGATCTCCAATCGGCCAGCATCTGATCTCCGATCGGTCGATCGGTGGGGAGGTCGAGCTGGTGCTCGGCAGCGCCGGCTCCAACCGCATCCGCTCCGCTCTCTTGCAGACGATCGTGGGCGTGGTCGACCACGGCCTCGACGTCCGCGAGGCCGTGAGCGCTCCGCGGGCGCACTTCGAGGACGGGATCGTCTACCACGAGCCCGGCATCGACATGGCCGGCGCGCGCGAGCTGGGAGCCGAGCGCGAGATCGTGCGCTTTCACGCGCTCAACCTCTTCTTCGGCGGCGTCCAGGCGGTGCACAGCTCCGCCGGCGTGCTCACCGGCGCGGGCGACCCCCGCCGCGGTGGCGTCGCGGTAAGCGCGTGAGCCTCGCCCGCGTTCGGGACACGCGCGGGCTCGGCGCTGTGCCAGAGCAGGTCCTGGCGCGAGGACAGATGGCCGGCGCGCGCGGCGCGCGTGCAGCAGCGCTCGGCGTCTGTCTCGGCCTGATCGCAATGGCGGCCGCGGGCTGCGCGGGGGTGAAGCCACCCGACCTGTTCCTCGTCGAACGCTCCGGCCCGGACGGGCGGCTGACGCTGCTGATCGACGAACAGGGCGGTCTGCACTGCAACGGGAGAGCAGCGCTGAAGCTGAGCGATCCCCAGCTCATCCAGGCGCGGGCGCTCCAGGAAGAACTCGGCACGCCCGCAAGCGAACAGCTCACGCTGCCCCCACGCCCCGGATCGGTGTTCTCATATCGCGTGCGCGACGAATCGGGCACCGTGGCGTTCGCCGACAACTCCGCCTCCAAGCCCAAGGTGCTGCGCAACATGGCGCTGTTCGTGCTGCAGATCGCCCAGCAGGACTGCCACCTGTCCCAGCCGGGGGCATAGGACCGCGCTCAGCCGAACCGGACCTTGCCATTCGAACGCGCGCGGGCTTGAGCTCGATCGACCAGCTCAAGTCGTTTGATCGCAGCTCTGAATAGCAGTGTGAGCAGGCGCATACGCGCGTTCTCCGAGCGCAGCTCGAGCAGATCCTGCTTGCCTTCGGGCCCGAATTCGACCGTGCCCGCCATCGTGTAGGCGTCGAGCTCCAAGAGCTCCTCCTCGCTCAAGCGCTTGTCGGTCGCCTGCTCGACCAGCTCGGCGTACAGCTCACGGGCGGTCTGCGCCGTGTCGGGGTCGGGCACCTCCTCGAGGTCGCTGAGCCGCTCGACTATGCCCGCGGGATAGGGATAGTCGTCCTGGCGCTCGATCAACCGGAACGGTCTGGTTCCGCGCGCAACAATGTCCATGTTGCCCTCCTCGTCGCGCTCCAGTACCCGCTCAATAGCGCAGGCACAGCCGACCGGCTTGAGCTCGTCCTCGGACAGCCACACGATGCCGAACTCGCGCTCCTGCTCCAAGCACTCCTCGATCATGCGCTTGTAGCGATCCTCGAATATATGCAGCGGCACCGTCTCGGTCGGCAGCGCGACGATTCCCAATGGGAACAGCGGAAATCCCTCTATGCGCTCGAACATGCGCGGCAGTTTATTGCCGTCTGCCGACCGATTTCCAATTGATCGAAAATATCCGAGTCGGTCGGCTGAGCGGGAGCGCTACCCGCTCAGGGAGTATGTCTCCAGCTTCGTCTCTAGCGCGATGGCGTACGCGCGGTGAGCATCAGGTTGTAGAACACCGCCGGCGGCAGTCGCGACTCCAGCAGGCCGCGGTCCACGCCCTGCAGGAGCAGATATCCGCGATAGGCGTACTGGCGCCACCCCCACGGCACGTCGCGCGGGTCGGCGCTCGCCTCCAGCGTGCGGTTGGTCCAACCGAACCAGTTTGCAAGCAGCTCCTCGCCGCGCACACGCACGTCCACTAGGCCAGCGCTCTTGGCGGCTCCCGTGAGCTCAGCGGGGGCGAACGCGTGCACGTCCACCGAGCCCTCCAGCGCCGCCTCCGGCGCTCCGCCCTCAGCGGGCGGGGCGGGACGCGCGCCGATCGTCCGACGCCACAGCGGCGCCAGCGCCCCCGCCGCGCGCTTGGGCACGCCCGCGAGGCGATCCCCATAGCGCGAGGGCTCCCCGGCGAACACCACCGTCCCGCCCGGCGCGAGCACGCGCGCGAACTCGCCGAACGCTCGCCGCAGATCGGGGATGTGGTGCAGCACCGCGTGCCCGAACACCAGATCGAAGCTCGCGTCCGCGAACGGCAGTTCCTCGGCGTCCGCGGGTTGGGTCTTTACTTTGAGCCTCAGCCGCTTGGCGTTCGCTTGCAGCGTGCTCAGCATGCCCGGCGAGATGTCGCTGCACGTCGCCTCGCCGATCACCCCCGCGCGCAGCATGTTCAGCGTGAAGTAGCCCGTTCCCGCACCGATCTCAAGGGCGCGCGGAAAGTGGTCCGGCGCGCCGTCGCCGAGTGCCTTGCGCACCTTCCCCAGCACCTGTTCTGAGCCAAGATCCCCGAAGTCGATCCCCCACTTGGCGTCATAGTGGTCGGCCGCCACGTCGTGGTAGCGCGTGTTCACGTCGCGGATCTCTTCGGCGGTGAGTACAGGTGGCACGGGGCGGCACCATATACTCGCGCGCCGTGTCCGTGAAGCCCGTCTACGCCCAGGGCAACCAGCCGGACGGCGTCCCCCCGCTGGAGCTCACGGGCGAGCGCACGCTCCCGGACGTGCCCGCTGAGAACTACTGGTTCCGCCGCCATCTGGCCGTATATGAATGGATCGCCGTCCGTGTACGCGGGCTGCGCGTGATCGACATGGCCTGCGGCGAGGGCTACGGCTCGGACGTGCTCGCCCGCGTCGCCGCAGAGGTCGTCGGCGTGGACGCCAACCCGCAGGCGCACGAGCACGCGCGGCTGCGCTACCGCCGCCCCAACCTCCGCTTCGAGCGCGACCTCGTCGAGACGTTCTCCACGTCCGCCGACGCGGTCGTGTTCCTGCAGACGATCGAGCACCTCCAGGACCCGGTCGCCGTGCTGGAGCACTTCCGCTCGCTCGTGGGCGCCACCGGGAGCACCCAGACCGTCGGTTCCGGCGGGGCCGGGAATGCGGGGACCGCCGGTATGGCCAGTGCGGGCGGGGCTGGGACCGCCGGAACCGTGTTCGTCTCCACGCCCAACGTCCTCACGCTCGCTCCGGCGGGCGCGCCGCGCTCGGACAATCCCTGGCACGTGCACGAGTACCGCGCCGGCGAGTTCGAGGAGCTATGTCGCACCACGTTCTCCTCGGTGCGTATGTACGGGCTGTTCCACGCGCGCAAGCTGCGCGTGCACGAGCTGGCGCTGCGAGCGGGCTGGGACTCCGTCCATCCGCGGCTGCGCCTGACCAAGCCGTTCTACGACCGCTTCACGCCGGCGATCTCCGCCTCGGACTTCGCGCTGCGTCCATCCGCCGAGGCCGACCTGGATCGGGCGCTGGACTTCGTCGCCGTCTGCCGGCCATGACCGGACGGCCGTACGCTCGTAGCGATCGGACGGGCGTGAGCGAACCGTCGGTCTCGTGAGCGCCGCCGGCAAGTCGCGCGGGGCGCTGGCGATCGTGCTGCACACGCACATGCCCTATGTCGAGGGGTTCGGCACCTGGCCGTTCGGCGAGGAGTGGCTGTGGGAGGCGATCGCCGGCTGCTATCTGCCGCTGCTCGATTTTCTGGACGCGCGCGATCCCTCTTTGACCCTCTCCATCACGCCGGTCCTGTGCGATCAGCTGAGCGCGCCCGATCTCGCCGAGCGCTTCCATCGCTTCATCGACGACACCCGCCGCTTCACCCACGCCGAGGACGCCGCCGGGCTGCGCGCGGGCGGCCTCGCCGGCCTCGCCGCCGAGCTGGAACGGGCCTGGAGCGCCGACTACGAGCGCGCCGCCCAGCGCATGGCGGCGCGTGGGGGAGACTTGTTGCGGGCGTTTGCCTCGCATGCCCGCTGGACATCCTCCGCCACCCACGCCGTGCTGCCGCTGCTCGCGACCGACGCCGGCACGCGCCTGCAGGTGCAGACTGGGATCGCTTCGCACCTCGATCGCTTCGGTGGCGGGGGTTCCCGACCCGGGAAGGACTTGCGCGGGGGTGGTGCGGTCCAGAACGACCGGGTCGGCGGGGTAGACGACGACTGGAGCGGAGGGTTCTGGCTGCCGGAGTGCGCCCACGTGCCCCACCTGGAGCCGATCCTGGTCGCGGCCGGCGTACGCCGCACGTGCGTGGAGCTGACCGGTCGCTACGGGCTTGGCGCGCGCGCACACCTGCGACCGCTCTTGTCCGACTCCGGCATCGCGCTGTTCGGTATCGACCGCGCCACGATCTCCCTCGTATGGAGCGACAGCGGCTACCCAGCCGACGGTGTCTACCGCGACTACCACCGTCACACCGTCCACCACCACAACCCCTGGCGCAATGACGGCGATGCGTATGACCACAAGTTGGCACTCGCCCGCGCGCGGGAGCACGCGGCGGACTTCGTCTCGCGCACCCGCGCGCGCTTGCGCCGCGACGGCGACGGTCTACCCGGGGGCGGGCTCGCGGTCTGCGCCCTGGACACCGAGCTGCTCGGGCACTGGTGGTATGAGGGCCTGCACTGGTTGGAGGCTGTGATCGAGGAGTGTGCCTCCCAGGATCTGGAGCTGGTGAGCCTGGACGATGCGCTTGACCGCTTCGAGCCGGCGCCGGTCGGCGATGGCGGCGACAGCGAATGGGACGCCAGCAGTTGGGGGGCTAATGGCGACCTCTCCACGTGGTCGGGTCCCGCGGTCGCCGACATGGCGTTCGCCGCGCGCGCGGCTGAGCTTCAGATCATCGCCGCCGCCGTTGATGGGCGCGCCGGCCCCGCCGCCGTGCGCGAGCTGCTCGCGCTGCAGGCCAGCGACTGGGCCTTCATGATCTCCCGCGGTCTCGCCGTGCCGTATGCGCGGGAGCGCTTCGACGGGCACCGCACGGCGGTTGCCGCGGCGCTGCGCGAGGGGTCCGAGGCGAGCGTGGAGGGGCTGCGTGCGCTGGCGGTTGGGGCAGACATGTCGGCCCTGCTCGCACCCTGAGCGACACAACACCCCACGGAGGTGGGGCCTACTCCCAGCGCATCCGCTCGGGCGCCTCGCGCATGCGGATGACCCGCGCGGGCGAGCCCCCGACGACGGCGTTCTCCGGTACGTCCCGGGTCACGACCGTGCTGGTGCCGATGATCGAGTTCTCGCCGACCGTGACGCCGCGCAGGATGCAGGCGCCGTAGCCGATCCAGACGTTGTGCCCTACCTGGACGTCGCGCTTGTAGATGCCCTGCAGGCGGATGGGGCGCTCGACCTCGACGACGCCGTGGTCGAAGTCGATCAGCATGACGCGGTCGGCGACGATGCACTCGCGCCCGATCGAGATGTGCTGGTAGGCGGAGATGGTGCACTCCTGACCCATCACGGTCTTCGCGCCGATCGACACCTCGCCCTCGTGCACGCGGATCTTGCTGCCGTCGCCGATCCATGCCCAGCGCCCGATTCGCAGCGTCGCGCCCCGCCCGATCTCCAGGTGCACCCCCGGGCAGACGAAGCAGATCCCGTCCGTCTGCAGGCGCCGGCCGTAGCGCAGCTTGAGCAGCGCGTAGCGCGCGAGCAGCCGCGCGTAGTGGCGGTTGAGCATGTTGTTGGCGCGCATGAACCGCAGCAATATCAACGGTCCGCCGTGCAAGGGCTCGGGCGCGCGACGCAGGGTGTCCGCGATTCCCTCGACGGGTGCGTGCGCTGCGGGTTCGGTGAGTGGGGGCTCCATCGCGCGGGATCGTATGGGTTGGGCTCGATGGGCTCGATAGTGCCCGCTGGCCGACCCGGTTCGCTGCGATGGCCCCGACCGCGTCGTGAGGTTCGGGCTGAGCGCGGCCCTGCGATGATTGCGCCGCGATGCCCGAGACCGACCTCGCCGAACGCCTGCTCGCGGGCGACCGCCGCGCGCTGGCGCGCGCGATCTCACTCGTGGAGGACGACCGTCCGGAGGGCTGGGCGCTCGTGCGCGAGGTCTACCCGCATACGGGCGCGGCCGCGGTGGTCGGCTTCACCGGCCCGCCCGGAGTCGGCAAGTCGACGCTGATCGGCGCGCTAACGAAGGCGCGGCGCGAGGCTGGGCGCACCGTCGGGGTGCTGTCGATAGACCCGTCATCGCCGTTCACGCAGGGTGCGCTGCTCGGCGACCGCATCCGCCTGGGCGAGCATTTTCTCGACCAGGGCGTGTTCATCCGCTCGATGGCCAACCGCGGCGCCCTGGGTGGGCTGTCGGAGGCGGCGCTGCAGGCGGCGCTGCTGCTCGACGCGGCCGGGCGTGAGGACGTGTTCGTGGAGACAGTCGGCGTCGGCCAGGCGGAGATCGACATCATCGACCACGCCGACACGATCGTGCTCGTGCTGATGCCCGGTTCGGGCGATTCGATCCAGGCGCTGAAGGCCGGGGTGATGGAGATTCCGGACATCATCGTGATCAACAAGGCCGACCATCCGCTGACCGACACGATGGTGCGTGAGATTCGCGGCGTGCTCTCGCTCGCCAACCTCGACCGTTCTCCGGAGGAGGTGCGCGGCGATTGGCGCGTGCCGATCGTCAAGACCGAGGCCGCGCACGGCACGGGCGTGTCCGAGCTGGTGGAGCGCCTGGACGAGCACCGCGCGCACATCCTTCAGGCCGGCCAGCTGGAGGAGCGCCGCCGGCGCAACTTGCGGGGAGAGGTGCTCGCGATCGCCACGGCCCGGATGCGCCGGCGCCTGGAGGAGGAGCTGGGCGAGGACGCCGAGTTTCAGCGCCTGCTCGATGAGGTCGTCGCCCGGCGCCTGGATCCCGCCAGCGCGGCCACGGTGCTGCTGGAGCGGGCGGGGGATGCCGACGGGCGCGGCTGAGGTCCTGGAGCGGGCCCAGGGCCGGCGGCGTTTTCGCCGATGTGAGTCGTGAGCCTGTAGGGTCAGGATCGATGGCGTTCCTTGACTGGGTCGAGAACAACTGGGGTCTGCTGGGCCGGGTGATGGCCGGCCATACAGCGATCTATCGGGCGACAGGCGGGCGGGTGGGCCACCGCACGCCGGGCTTTCCGCCGGTGCTGTTGCTCGACCACGTGGGCGCGAAGAGCGGGACGCACCGCACGAGCCCGCTGGTGTACGGCGAGGACGGACAGAACCTGATCCTCGTGGCCTCGAAGGGCGGCTATCCGAAGAATCCGGCGTGGTACCACAACCTCGTCGCTCACCCCGACACGACCGTGCAGGTGGGCTCTGAGCGCCGGGACGTGCACGCGCGCGTCGCCAGCGCCGAGGAGCGCCCGCGGCTGTGGCAGTTGATGCTGGGCGTGTATGGGGGCTATGCGGACTATCAGCGCCGCACCGAGCGGGAGATCCCGCTCGTGGTCCTCGAGCCTCGCTAACGATCGCGCGGCTCGTACAAGCCGGTCCAGGGTGTCCGGTGGCGGGCTTCGATGGGTGACCCATAGCCGCTGCTGCGTCTGGTTGCGGTCGGCGCCGGTCACCGCAGCGGCCGGCGTTGAGGGAGCGCTTTGGCGGCGGTCCCGCGCGGGGTTCAGGCCCCCAAGGCCCGCGCGATGACCATCTGCTGGACCTCGTCGGTGCCCTCGCCGATCGTGAGGATCTTCGCGTCGCGATAGAAGCGACAGACGGGGTACTCCTCGATGAAGCCGTAGCCGCCGTGGATCTGCACGGCCTCCTCGGCGCAGCGCACGGCCAGGCGCCCGGTCTTGAGCTTGGCCTGGGCGGCGGTGAGGGTGAAGTTGCGGCCGTGATCCTTCTCGAGCGCGGCCTTGTAGACGAGCAGTCGCGCGGCCTCGATCTCGGTCGCCATGTCCGCGAGCTTTGACTGGATCGCTTGGAACTTGGAGATCGGCTTGCCGAAGGCACGACGCTCCTTGGCGTATTTGAGCGCCTCGTCGAGCGCGCCCTGCGCGAGACCGACGCCCATCGCGGCGACGCCGATGCGTCCGATGTCGAGGATGTGCAGGAACTGCTTGAAGCCGGCGCCGCGCGGGCCGAGCAGGTTCTCCTCGGGGACGCGGCAGTCGCTGAAGCTCAGGGGGCGGGTGTCGGAGGCGTTCCAGCCCATCTTGCGGTAGGGCTCGCCCTGCTCGTAGCCGGGCGTGCCGTTGGCGACGATGATGTTCGAGATCTCCTCCTCGCCGGTGCGAGCCGTGATGCACACCATCCCGGAGATGTCGGTGCCGGCGTTGGTGATGAACTGCTTCGCGCCATCGATCGTCCATTCGCCGTCGGCCAGCTGCGCCCGGGTCCTGACGTTGCCGGCGTCCGAGCCGGCCTCGGGCTCGGTCAGCCCGAAGGCGCCCAGGCGTTCGCCCGAGCACAGCCGCGGCAGCCACTCCCGCTTCTGCTCTTCGTTGCCGAACAGGTAGATGGGCTGTGTCCCGAGCGAGGTGTGCGCGCACAGCGTGATCGCCACCGAGGAGTCCACACGCGTCAGCTCCTCCACGGCGAGCGCATACGCGAGCGTGTCGCCGCCGCCGCCGCCGTACTCCTCGGGGAAGGGGATGCCCATCAGGTTCAGCTTGCCGAGCTGCGCGACGATCTCATACGGAAACGACTTGGTGCGGTCCAGCTCCTCGGCGATGGGGGCGACCTCGCCCTGCGCGAATTCGCGCACGGTGCGGCGGATCAGCTCGTGGTCGGGAGAGAGGTCGAAGTCCATCGCCCGGCGAGCCTAGCTGGTGCGGGAGATCAGGCGCAGTAGGAGCGAGCCAGCTCGACCAGCAGCCGCACGCCATACCCCGAGGCGCCCTTGCCGACGTAGGCGCGGCCGAGGTCCCAGGCCGAGCCGGCGATGTCCAGGTGCGCCCAAGGCGTCTCGCCGACGAAGTTTTGAAGGAAAGCGGCGCCGACGATGGTTCCGGCCTTGCGTCCTTCGGGGGCATTGTCGAGATCGCCGTAGGTGCCCTTGATCAGCTCGTCGTACTCCTCGTGCAGCGGCAGGCGCCAGGCGATCTCGCCGGTCTGCTCGCCCGCGGTCCTGATGCGCTGCACCAGCTCGTCGTCGTTGGACATCACACCGGCGTAAGTGGAGCCGAGCGCGATGATCACCGCGCCGGTGAGCGTGGCGAGGTCGACGATCCGCTCCGCTCCGAGGCTCACGACGTGGCACAGGCAGTCGGCCAGCACCAGTCGTCCCTCGGCGTCGGTGTTGTTGACCTCGATTGTTTTGCCATTCGCGGCCGTCACGATGTCTCCCGGCTTGACCGAGCGTCCACTGGGGAGGTTCTCGGTCGCTCCGACGACGGCCACGAGCTTGACCGGCAGGCCGAGGCGGGCGATCGCGGTGATCGCCTCGATCACGGCGGCGCCGCCGGACATGTCGAACTTCATCTCGGCCATTTTCGCTCCGGGCTTCAGCGAGATGCCGCCGCTGTCGAACGTCACGGCCTTGCCGACGAACCCAAGCGTCGGCGAGCCCTCCACGGCGCCGCCCGGAGGTTCGTAGCGCAGGACGATCAGCGCGGGCTCCTGCTCGGAACCCTGGGCGACCGCGGCGAATGCGCCCATGCCGCGCGCGGCGATCCCGGCGCGCCCCTCGACCTCGACGGACAGCGCCTCGATCCCTCCGGCCTGAGCGAGCGCGTACTCGGCCAGCGCGGTCGGCGTGAGGTCGTTGGCGGGGCGGTTCTGCAGGTCGCGCGCGGCGTTCGCGGCCTGCGTCACGAGCGCGGCGTCGCGCACGCATGTCTCCAGCTCGACGTCCGTCCGGCCACGCTCGGCGTCGGGGACGGACACGATCAGTCCCTCCAGCTGCTTGGGGGCTGTCTGCCCGTCGCCGCTCTCGGCGTCCGGCGCTGCTGACTTGTGCAGGTCGAAGCGATAGTCCGTCAGGAGCGTCCCCTCGACGAGCGCCGAGGCCACCTCGACGCCGGTCTCGGTGGGCGTCTGGATGCACAGGACGCGCGTACCAAGCTCGAGCGCCCGCCCATGCACCGCTGCCGCCACCACACGCGCGCGCTCGGCCGTGAACTCCTCGCGCTTGCCCAGCCCCACGGTCAGCCAGCGCCGGCTCTGCGCGTGGGTCAGGCCGAGAGACTTCAGCGAGCGTCGCGCCTCGCCCGAGCTCAGCAGCTCGCTCAGCTCGGCGGGGGAATCCGCGGGTGGGTCAAGCTCGCCCTCGAACACTCCTACCGCGATCGTGTCGGCGTCGGTGTCGCCTCCCGGTTGTGTAGTGCTCGATACCCGCACGTTCCCGGGCAGGATATACGTACGCGGCCATCTTGCCCCGCGCGCGAGAGATCGCTCGCGGGCATGCCGGTGAGCAGCGCCGGTCGGGCGATCCAGGCCGGCGGCGCTTTGGCGCCGCCTGTGCCCGCTAGCATTCTCGATCTCTCGTCGTTTCCCCCCGACCTCAGGAGAACCAGCAACCCATGCCCAAGACCGTGATCCTTGGCTCCGCGCGCACCCCCATTGGCAAGATGGGCGGCGGACTGTCAACGCTGGACGCGACCACGCTGGGCGCTGCGGCAATCGAGGCCGCGCTCACGCGAGCGCAGGTCGAGCCCGAGCAGGTCGATCACGTCGTGATGGGCCAGGTGCTGCAGGCCGGCCAGGGTCAGATCCCCTCGCGCCAGGCGCAGATCAAGGCTCACATCCCCAAGGAAGTCTCCTCAGAGACGATCAACAAGGTCTGCGCCTCGGGGATGCGCGCGGCGGTGATCCTCGATCAGGCGATCCGCTCGGGCGACGTGCAGGTCGGCGTCGGCGGTGGCATGGAGTCGATGTCCCAGGCTCCCTATCTGCTGCCGGGAGCGCGGTTCGGCTTTCGGATGGGCGACGTGAAGGCGCTGGACGCGATGGTCCACGATGGCCTCACGAACCCGTTCAGCGGCAAGCAGATGTTCGTCGAGGCGACGGCGGTCTCGGACGAGCTCGAGATCACCCGCGCCGACCTCGACCGCTGGGCGCTGCGCTCGCACGAACGCGCGCTGGCCGCAAGCGACGAGGGACGGCTGCCCGAAGAGATCGTGGGAGTGACCGTTCCGGGCCGCAAGGGCGACACGGTGGTGGAGGTCGATGAGGCTCCCCGCCGCGACACTTCGCTTGAGGTGCTCGCGAAGCTCCCGGGATTGGTCGGCAAGGAGGGCTCGCACACGGCCGGCAACTCGCCGGGCGTCAACGATGCCGGCGGCGCGCTCGTGCTCTCCTCCGACGAGTGGGCCACCGCCAACGGCAAGCAGGCGTTGGCGGAGATCGTCGCCCACGCGCAGTCGGCCGACGACTTCGCCTATCTCGCGCGCACGCCCGCCTCGGCCGCGCTGAAGGCGCTGGACAAAGCCGGTCTGCAGCCCGGCGACATCGACGTGTGGGAGATCAACGAGGCCTTCGCGTCGGTGACGCTCAACTCGATCCGCATGCTCGGCATCGACGAGGACCGCGTCAACGTCAACGGTGGCGCGGTCGCACTGGGGCACCCGATCGGGGCTTCCGGCGCGCGGATCCTCGGCTCGATCGTGTACGAGCTGCGCCGTCGCGGCGGCGGCTATGGCTGCGCCGCGATCTGCTCCGGCGGGGGTCAGGGCGACGCTGTGATCCTTAAGGTTTGAAGCGCTCGGAGCGATGAGCGCGCAGGTCGGCGAGGAGAGCGTCAAACCGGCGAGCGACGACGGTCGCCTCTCCGCCGGCGGGCCCTCGCGTGCAGCGGCGTTCTTCGATCTGGACAAGACGATGATGGCGGGCTCCTCGGGCATCTTCTTCGCCCGGGCGGCATATGAGTCGGGCATGATCTCGCGCCGGCGCCTGGCCCGGGACGCGTACGAAAACCTGCGCTTTCGTCTGCGCGGCTCGACCGACGATCGCGCCGATGAGGTGCGCAAGCGCGTGGGGGAGATGATCGCGGGCGTGCCCGTGCACGTGCTGGCACGCATGTCACCGCGCGTGCTGGCGGGGGTGCTGCCGCGGCTGTATCCGCAGATGCTCGAGCGCGCGTGGGCCCATCAGGATGCGGGCCTGCTCGTCTACATCGTGACGGCGGCCTCGCAGGAGATGGCCGATCTGCTCGCGCACGTGCTGTCGTTCGACGGCGGTGTCGGCTCGCGCTCGGAGATCGTCGACGGCCGCTACACCGGCCGGCCCGCGGGCCCGTTCAACTATCGCGAGGGCAAGCTGCAATCTTTGCGCGAGCTGTCCGCGCGCGAGGCGATCGACCTGGATGCTTCCTATGCCTACTCGGACTCCGAGTCGGATCTGCCGATGCTGCGCGCGGTCGGGCATCCGGTGGTCGTCAACCCCGACGCGGATCTGCGCCGGATCGCCCGGGATGAGGGGTGGGAGATCGTGCACCTGGACCGGCTCGGGCGTCGTCTGAAGATCCTCGCCGGGCTCGCTGGCGCGGCCGCGCTCGGAGGGCTCGGCGGCCTCGCCAGGGGGCACGTGGGGACGCGCGTGCAGGCGCGCCAATAACCTGCCGGTCTCATGAGCGTGCCGGCCACCTCCCCGTCCTCGTCCGAGACTCACCGCGGCAAGATCCGCGTGGTCGTGGCCAAGCCCGGCCTGGACGGGCACGACCGCGGCGCGAAGATCATCGCTCGCGCTCTGCGCGACGCGGGCATGGAGGTGATTTACACGGGGTTGCACCAGACGCCCGAGCAGATCGTCGAGACGGTCATTCAGGAGGACGCGGACGCGGTCGGTCTGTCGATCCTCTCGGGCGCGCACATGACGCTCGTGCCGCGCATCGTCGCGCTACTGCGCGAGCAGGACGTGCACGACGTCGTGGTCACGGTCGGCGGGACGATCCCGGCCGAAGACATCCCCGAGCTGAAGGAGCTGGGCGTCGCCGAGGTGTTCACCCCCGGCGCCTCGACCCAGTCGATCGTGGACTTCATCCGCGGTGCGGTCACAGATCACTAG
>Ga0307477_10002298_pt1 | contig 14886 bp, 10 predicted proteins | sample atmos_gasesECM2C_FD_203316 | JGI IMG/M metagenome (GOLD analysis project Ga0307477, IMG submission 203316) | Hardwood forest soil microbial communities from Morgan-Monroe State Forest, Indiana, United States - atmos_gasesECM2C_515 | ecosystem: Environmental > Terrestrial > Soil > Temperate...
AAAAAACGAGTTGAAGCCGTGGAGAAAGCAGCTGTGGGTCATTCCGCCCCAGGAGAATGGGGAGTTCGTGGCGCGCATGGAGCAGGTGCTCGATGTATACAAGCGCCCATACGATGCGCGCCGCCCGTGCTCAACCGACAGTGCCTGGATCGGCGGATCGACACGTTGGAAGAGGTGCGTGCCGAGACCAGAGCTTGGCAAAGCCGCAGAAACAACGCGCAATCCCGCGTCGACTGGCAGTTCACCTGCAACGACGCCCGGGTCAAGCTGAAGAGGCTCTACCCGACACTTGAGATGTGACGCGACACTAGTGATCGATGGATAGCAGCGCCTGATGTCCGTATTCTACTTCATCAAGGGTCGGTTCCGCATCCCGAAAAACGATCGGACCCGGCATCCACATCTTAGAGCAAATGGACCCAAGGTGCTTTCCAGGGCGCTCTATTGTTGTATCGGAACCCCGGTCAATAGATTTGGACTCGGTATGCAGGCGCCACCCTGAGATCCAATACAGAATACGATCCAGCAGCCCTGTTGTGCATCGGCGACTTGGTTCGGGACGTCCACGCTGAAACTTACTTGGTCGCCCGGTTGCCAGTCTCCTGGGAGCACGAGAAACTTACCTGTTTCACTGCGTCCCGAAGGTGTTATCTGAAAGCCATATACGCTCAGTTCGTTGTAGTGGAAATGCTTTACCTCATTCGGAGGTACCTTGAAGTCAATCTTCAGTCGCAATTCGTCTGCCACCACAGTCCTTGAGACAACAATTGAAGCGATTCGGTTTCGTTGTCCCGTAGGATCAAATGGCCTATACCTGAGGCTCGTAACTTTCGCGGGAACTAACAGCTGGGCGCTAGGACCTGCCTTTAGAGACGACTCTGGTGCGGGAAAGGTTGGAAAGAGTCGCTTGTCCTCTTTGACTGCCCTGGCCGTGGAAAGCGAGTCGGCGGCGCGCGCCGCTGGTCTACACTCATTCCCACCCAGCAGACAGGGGAGGGTCTTGGGGTAGTCGTAGAACGCGCATGATACGAAAAGCACGGACGAGAAGACGGTCAGTGCTGTGAACGCCCACGCCAGAAACAGCGCGAGGAGCTTGAGGTGTCCTCCACCAAGTCGCGCGAGCGCCGCAAAGATGACCAAGACCACCATGAAGGCAAACACGATCAACGTTCCGAAGACCGCAGCCGTAGCTTCCAACTTCCAGCCCACGAGCACGATAGCGACAATCGCGGCGAGGCCGCCGACGCCAAGGGCATAGCGTACGGCCGGCACAGCGCGCACGGCCATTTGCAAGAGGGCAATCGGATCGACGCTGAGCAGGCCCTTGGACCCGGTAGGTCGCCATGACTTAGTAGGCTCGCCGGCATCTTGCCCGTCGGGTTCTGCGCCCCGGCCGGGGAGCTGTCGATCGGCGCGGGGTTCGCCTTCCTGATCTTTTGCGCTCCTTGGGGAGCGCACCCCACGAAAGGCGCGGTGGAGGCTTTCGAAGAATGCGCGCTGCTTTCTGTCATTTGCTGGAATTGCCTTCTGCACTTTCTGAAGATAAAGCGCAGCCCCGGATTCAAGGGCATCGAGATGATCGCCGTAGTCCGGATAGGCTGTGAAGATGACGACTATCAAATGAGGGTATTTGTCTTTGATCTCGGAGAGGAACTCGAGTCCGTTTTCGCCGGCGAGACGGACATCGAGCAGCACGCCGCTAAGCGTCGTCGATTCGCGGCGCAAGATGGTCAGGGCACGAGATATTGTTGCCGCAGGCAACACCTCGAATCCATGTTGCAGAAAAAGGGGTAAACTCCGGGTCACCAACTGCTGATCGTCGTCTACCCACAAGAGCCGCATGCTTCCCTTAAAGATGCGGGAATCTAACGACAAACCGAATTCCGCCAACGTACGAGTGATCCAGTGATACTGAGGCTCCCACTGCCTTCGCCCATTCGCGGCAAAAGAAGAGACCGAAGCCGGTACCGGAGCCGGCAGTAAAGGCTGGGGCCCAGATCGCCTCGCTGAGACGGGCGGGGACTCCTAGACCGCTATCGGTGACTGAGATCTCGAGCGCGTCGTCGCGCATCTCCGCTTGTAAGCATACGCGACCTCCAGTCTGCGTCGCCTTCAACGCATTGACCACCAAGGTCAGGACTGCCTGGTAAGCCGATGACGGGATCGGAACCCCGCCCGCTCGCTCTCCTATCTTTACATCGAGCCGAATCCGGCCGTGATGAACGTGGTCAAAAACTGTGAACTCGACTGATTGAAGGACGTCCTGCGCTGGCTCCAACGGTTGATCAAGCGGTACCCTAAGGCTCATGCCACGTTCCATGCTACGATTCAACGCGTGCAGACGATCGATTTGGCCGGCGATTTCCTGCATCTCAGTTCCGAAATGCTTTGTCACCCGTCGGTGGCGATTCGCATCCCTAAGATTTGACACACTAACCGCGAGCTGAGAGATGACCGCGCGTTGCTCATGGAGGTAGGAGTGCAAAAGCTGGAGCACCACTTCCCTCCGGGCCAGCGCCATCAAGCCGTCTGTTGATAGGTCCGGCATCGGGTGTCTCGGTTCACGGCGCGATGGGCACGTTCCCAAAGCGATCGGTTTTGGCGATTACACTCGCAGGAGGTCGTTTCCAGTGATTCATGACATCCGTGTCCTCCCACGCATCTCGCGTTACTGAGGCGCTTGCGTCGCCGCTCTCCGGGCGGGGAGACTATTGTCCGAGGAGGTCGAATCCTGCACCAAGGTGATTCCGCCCTTACGCCTGATCGCCGCCGCCTTAACCGCGCTTCAGCATAAGATCTCTCTTATCTGTGCGAAGTCTATCAGGATGGCCAGAGACCGCAACCCCTTTGGCGAAACGACGAGAGTCGCCCCGCCCGTCCTCGGATCGCGCTCGTCGCGCTTTGCCGGCGGGCGGGCCTTGGCCGTGGTTTACACCAAGCGGTCGCCAGCGGCGTAGTCGGTGCCGCCTGCGATGATGCCTGAGCGGAGCTCGCCACCGGCCCGTCAGAGCTTCTCGGATCTCACAGTGCACGCAGGAAGGCAACCAGATCCGTCTTCTCGTGACCGGTGAGATGGAGATGCTGTACCGGGTTGAAGTGCTCCACCGCGTCCTCCGGCGTGAGGCAACGCCACCCGACGGCCCGACTCCTTCACCCCCTCCATGTCGTCGATCCCTCTTGACAGGCTTTTCCGGACCCGTCCACGAGTTTTCTCGAGTCCGCGCTCGGAGGGCATCGGTTGGCCCGCGGCAGGGGTGCCCGGGCCTGATCTCGCCGCGAGCCTGCCGGACCCCTTCGACAACTGCCGATCGGCCTTCCTGCGGACGCCAACGAGCTTAAAAATCATGAGGTTACAATGGCTGGGAGAGGGAGAGGGGGGAGGCAGATGACCATCGGCGAACCGGTGCACCAGGCAGATCACGATCTCGCGGCGAGGGGTGGAGGCGCGGAGCTCGAGGAGCTCGGCGAGCGCATCGCGGAGCTGGCGGCGCAGATCTCGGCGGCTTCCTACGAGCTGCTGGCGATGCTGCGTGACTTCGACGAGCGTGGAGGCTGGAGCGGCGGGTTCCACTCTTGCGCGCATTGGCTGTGCTGGCGTGTGGGGCTCGACCCGGGCGCGGCGCGCGAGAGGGTGCGCGTGGCGCGGGCGCTCGGAGCGCTGCCGCTCCTCTCGGCGGCAATGCGCCGCGGCGAGATCTCCTATTCGAAGGTCCGCGCTCTGACGCGCATCGCCACGCCGGCCAACGAGCAGGACCTGCTGAGCTTCGGGCGTGCGGGAACGGCGGCTCACGTCGAGAGGCTGGTGCGCGGCATGCGGCGCGTCGATCGCATCGCGGCGGGGCATAGTGAGAAGCGCCTCCACGCCGCGCGGTACCTGCGCGCCTACACCGACGAGGACGGCATGGTGGTGGTGAGGGCACGCCTCGCGCCAGAGGCCGGTGCGGCCTTGCTGCGCGCCCTGGAGGCCGGCGTCGAGGCGCTCTACGGGCCGCGCCGCGGCCAGCCGGCCGGCGGCGCGCCGGAGGCGGCAACGGTGGCAGCAGCGGCAGCGGCGACCGAGGACGCTTCCGTGGAGCAACGCCGCGCCGATGCCCTGGGCCTGGTGGCGGAGAGCGCCCTCGCCGCGGGCCTCGATCCCGGCAGCCGTGGCGACCGCTACCAGGTGGTGGTGCACGTGGACGCCGAGGTGCTGGCGCCCGGCGGCGAGGGCGGTTCGTCTTGGCTCGCGGACGGCATGCACGTTTCCGCGGAAACGTCCCGCCGGTTGGCCTGCGACTCGGCACGGGTGGTGATGCTGCACGCCGCGGATGGCCGGGTGCTCGACGTCGGCCGCCGCACCCGCGCCATCTCGCCCGGTCTGCGCCGCGCCCTCGAGCATCGCGACGGCGGCTGCCGCTTCCCGGGCTGCGGCAGGAAGCTGTGCGACGCCCACCACGTGGAGCCCTGGGCCGCCGGCGGCGCCACCAGCCTCGCGAACACGCTGCTGCTCTGCCGCCGTCACCATCGCGCGGTGCACGAGGAGGGATTCTCGATGGACCTGGCGTCCGACGGCGAAGCGCGCTTCTATCGACCCGACGGCCGGCCACTCCAGGAGGCGCCGGGGCTGCCGGTGCCGGCAGGAGAGCCCGTCACCGCCCTGGCCACGCGACTCGCGAGCCACGGCGTGGCAGTGGATGTCGGCGCGACGCTCCCCGACTGGTGGGGCGGGTCGGTCGACTACGGATGGGAGATCGATTGGCTGCGGTGGCGCGACCACCGGGACCTGGAATCCGCCAGCGGGTGATGGGGTAGAAAGCCTGCCCGCGCACCGGCGGGCTCGCGGCGCCTGGGGCCTGCGAGGTCGAAGACAGGATAGGATTCGGCGCCAGAGATGAGAGCCACCCAAGAGTTGGAAGCACAGGCCACGGGAAGACCGCCCGGCACGCTCTCCTCGTCGCTGACTCTTTACCAGAAAATAATTTACCCCAGCCTCTTGATCTCGGTCTTCGCCATCGGCACCCTGACCGTCTTGCTCTCGCCAGGCCCCAAGGATTCTGCCGTGATACTCGCGATGCTCACGCTGTTCGGTGCTCTCATGCTGCGGATCAACATGCCGCTGAAGCGGGTCCGGATGGATGACCAGGCACTTCACATCTCCAACTACAAGAAAGAGATCACCGTACCGCTCGGCAACGTCGCGGAGGTGGTGGAGTCCTGGTGGCCGAAGGGTTATAGGGTGTTCGTCAAGTTCCACTCGGCAACCGAATTCGGTTCACGAATTGTCTTCACCCCCAAGATGCGCTGGCTTGCCTGGTGGTCACCTCATCCGGTCGTCGCCGAGATCCGGGGCGCGGTCGCCCGCGCCGCCGGAGCAGGCCCGGTCATCCCCGGGGCTCCACGAGAGAGACATCAGCCGACCGGCTTGTAGCCCGGGCCGTAGAGCGCCTGCCCGGGGCGGGCGGCGGTGATCTTGCCGCCGTCGACGACGAGCTGGCCGTTGACGGCGACGTACGGGATGCCCTGGCTGTAATGAAGCGGGTCGGTGTAGGTGGAGACGTCGCGCACGGTCTCGGGATCGAAGGCCACCAGGTCGGCGGCCATGCCGGCGCGCACGATGCCGCGGTCGGCCAGACCCATGCGGGAGGCGGGCAGCGAGGTCATCTTGCGCACCGCTTCCTCGAGCGGCAGGAGGTGCTCGTCGCGGACGTAGTGGCCGAGGATGCGCGACGCCGAGGCCCAGGCGCGCGGGTGGGACTTCTCCTGGCCGAAGATGCCGTCCTCGGCCTCCGCGCCGGAGTCCGTGCAGAGCGAGACGAGCGGGTGGCGCAGGGCAGTGCGGACGTCCTGGTCGTCCATGATGAAGATGATGTTCGAGGTGTGGGCGCGGTCGGCGGCCACCAGGTCCATGATCACGTCCACCTCGTCCTTGTTCTCCGCCTTGGCGATGTCGGCGACCGTCTTGCCCTCGTACTTCTTCAGGGCGGGATTCACCACCGTGGCGATCAGGATCCCCTTGCCGCCGCCGGCGCACTGGTACTGGTTCTCCCAGCTGCGGTCGTCCCGGTGCAGCTCGGCTCGGACGCGCGCCCGCACTGCCGGATCGGCGAGGCGCTCGACCAGCTTGTCGGGGCCGCCGTCGCGCACCCAGAGCGGCAGGTTGGCGTCGAGGCCGTTCTCCCCCGCGGTCCATGGGTACTGGTCGGCCGAGACGTCGAGACCCTCGGCGCGCGCCGCCTCGAGCCGTTGCAGGACGTGCGGCATCTTCCCCCACATGCCCTGGCAGGCGACCTTCAGGTGATAGATCTGGGCGGGCAGCCTCGCCTCGCGGGCGATCTTGAAGATCTCGTCGAGGCTGGCGTCGATCTGGTACTGCTCGGAGCGCTGGTGGGTGATGTAGGTGCCGCCGTAGCGCGCCGCGACCTTGGCCAGGGCGATGATCTCCTCGGTCGAGGCGAAGCGGTCGGGCACGTACTGCAGCGACGTGGAGAGGCCGAAGGCGCCGTCCTCCATGGCCTGGGCCACGACCTTCTCCATCGCCGCCATCTCGGCGGCGGTCGCCGGCCGCTCGCTCTCGCCGATCACCAGGTTCCGCACCCCGCCCTCGCCGACGAAGGTGCCGAGGTTGATCGCCGGCCGCGCCCGCTCGAAGGCCTGCCAGTACTCGCGCAGGGTCGTCCAGGTGGGCTTGACCCCGTAGTGGGCGTAGACCTCCTTCCCCTCGTCGATGATGCGCTGGTTGACCGGCGCGATGGAGCTGCCCTCGCCGGTGATCTCGGTCGTGATGCCCTGGGTGATCTTGCTCGCGGCGCGGTTGTCGACCAGGACGTTGTACTCGGACTGCCCGAGCATGTCGATGAACCCGGGGGTGATCACCAGCCGCGACGCGTCGATGCGCCGCCGCGCCCGCGCCGTCCCCAGCTGTCCGACCGCCGCGATCCGGCCGCCGGCCACGCAGACGTCGGCGCGGAACCACGGCGCGCCGGTGCCGTCCACCACCCGTCCGCCCGCGAACAGCAGGTCGCAGTCGAGGGCCGCCGCCGGCGATGCCGGCGCGGAGACGGCTCCGGCGGGCGAGACCGCGCCGAGGATGGGGAGGGCGCAGAGAACGAAGAACGCGCCGCGAACGGCCACGGTCGAACGAACGAAGCGCGAGGCAAGAGCCAGCCGGCCGGCAGGAGCGTCGATCACGGTCACCTCCGAGAGAGTGCGGCCAATTCTATGCCGGGGCGGACGGCGGCGGCAGGCCAGGCGTCGAGGTCGTCGAGGTCGCGGTGGGAGGCGCTCAGGTGTCCGCGGCTGCCTGAAGGAGGCGGCGATCGAGGCTGATCAGCTCGACCCCGAGCGCGCGGGCAAGCCAGACGTAGGCGGCGTCGTAAGCGCTCAGGCGGGTCGCTGCGGCAAGCAGGATAACTGCGGCGAGATTGACTTCCAGATGCCGCACGCCGAGGCGGGCGAAGCGGGCGTATGCGGCGAGCACCTCCGGCTCGAGCTCCGGATGCCGGCGCAGCTTCTTCCAGCAGGCATTGGCCACCTCATAGCTCAAGAGGGTGGGCGCCACCATCGAATCGCCGGCGACCCACTCATTGACGCGCCACTCCTCCTTCTCTGCGAACAGCACCGCACAGATAGCGGAGGCATCGACGACCTTCATCGAGGCGCGCCCCGCAGGGGGTCTTCGCGGTCCTCACGGATCATCTCCACCGACTCGGAGGGTGTGCGGAACCCCGAGGCCCGATTCAGCTCGATCACCTGCTCGATCGTGAGCCGTTCGTCCGGGATCACGTACTTCTCCAGCATCGCCATGAGCTCTCCCTGCAAGGAGCGATGATTCTTGGCCGCTCGCTCGCGGAGGCGCTGAGCGAGATGGTCGGGAACGCGCTTGATCGACAGGTCTACGGGCATGGTCGGATCCTCCTGGGCGGAACGGATGGTAAGGCTGCGGTTCCGATACAGCTCCATTATAGCACTGTTCTGGCTTTTATGCTCCTGGAGCCGCTCGCCCCTGCGCCGAGAAGCATCGCGGAGTCGCTCCAGCGCGGGCCCGCCCGCTCGCTGGCGCTCGGGCACCCTGACCAGCTTGACGGAGGATCGCGGCGGATTTGCGCACCAACCGCCGGCATTCATGGCGTGGCTCATAATCACGTGCGTGCTCGCCGACTTCGCGCTGCCACCCGGGGTGCTGCCCGCCACCCGCTCGGCGGGGGGGTCGTCGCCGGAGCTGCCGGCGCCGATCTCGCGGGCGGCGTGGACGCCGCCCTCCCTGGCGACGCTGGCAGCCGCCCTGCGCCGCGGCGGCGAAGGGCTGCGGGCGCTGCCGGACGCGGCGCTGCTCGACGCGTGGTCCGCGACCGTGGAGGCATTCCTCGACCCCGACGCGCCGGAGCGCCGCGCGCTCGCATCGCCGCTCGCGACGCTCTGCTGCCTGTCGCCGCCGGCGCTCGACGCCGGGCTCGAAGCGGTGCTCGGAGGAGTCCGCAGACGGCCGGCCGCCGCGCTCCTGGAACGGGCGGCGGCCTTGGGCATGGCCCATGGGGCGGGCGAGCCCGTGCTGGTCGTCCTGGCCTCCAACCTGCCGGCCCTGGCGGTGCAGCCCCTCCTGCCGGCGCTCGCGCTGCGGCGGCCGGTGCTGCTCAAGTCGCCTTCGTCGGAGCCGCTGTTCGCTCCCGCCTTCCTCGCCGCCCTGACTCGGCGGGAGCCGCGGCTGGCCGGCGCGGTCGCCGCCGCCACCTGGCCGGGTGGCGATGCGGAGCTCGAGGCGCCGCTCCTGGCCGCGGCCGGCGCCGTCGTGGCCTACGGCGGCGCCGAGACGCTCGCCGACCTGGCGCGGCGCGCCGCGGGGAAGCGGTTCGTGGGCTACGGGCCGAAGATGAGCCTGGCGGCGGTCGAGCTCGGCGCCGGCGCCGCGGCGCCCGAGGCGCTCGCCGCGGGCCTGGCGCGCGACGTCGCCCTCTTCGACCAGCGCGGCTGCCTGTCGGTGGTGGCCGTCTACGTCGCGGGCGGCCTGGACGCTGCCGCTCGCCTCGCCGGCCACCTCGAGGCGGCGCTGGCCGGCCTCGCGGCACGCTGGCCGCCGGGGCCGGCCGCGGCGCCGGCGCTGGCGGCGGTGCAGCAGCTACGCCTGGAAGCCGAGCTGCGCGGCTTGCCGCGCGCCTCCCTGCCGCCCGCCGCCGGCACCGTGCTGCTGGAGCCCGAGCCGGAGCTGCGGCCCTCGCCCGGACTTCGCACCGTCCGTGTCCACCCCCTGCCCGACCTCGACCGCCTGCCGGAGATCCTGGCGCCCTGGCAAGGCCGCCTGCAGGGCGCCGCCCTGGCCGGCCCCGCGGCCTGGCGCCTGGCGGCCCGCCTCGCCGCGCTCGGCATCTCGCGCCGCGCCGCGCCCGGCGACCTGCAGTCCCCCGACGCCGCCTGGCACAACGGCGGCATCGATCCGCTGGCGGCCTTGACCCCGGCAGGATCAGGATCCTGGGTCTAACTTGACTACTAGGCGCCTCGGCGAAGCGCCCGCGGCTACGCGGGCGGGGCCTTGCCGCCGAGGATGGCGGCGAGGGTGGCCTCGGGCGTGGTCCAGGCGTTGTCGGCGATGCGGCCGATCTCCTTGCCTGCGAAGTAGACGATGGCGGTCGGCACGGCCTTGATGTTGTTCTGGACGGCCTGCGGCTCGGTGCCGAAGCGGGGCGGCAGACCGAAGTACTCGAAGCGGATCTTCGACCCCCGGAGCTGCTGCTCGAGCTTGACGACGTGCGGCACGATCTCGCGGCAATGCGGGCACCAGCTGCCGTAGAAGACGCGCACGGTCACCGGCCGCGGTTCCTTCTTGAGCGCGGCGACGGCCTGGGGGTTCGGGGTGTAGCTCGCGGCGCGCGGCAGGTACTCCGGGTTGTGGGCGGTGACCTCGTTGGCCGACCGCAAGCCGAGCAGCGGCGGCGTGGTGACCAGGGCGGCGCTGATGCCGTCGGCCTTGAAGTGAACCTCTTCGTCCTGGATGTCGAGGGCGCCCTGCGTCGACAGCACGGCGTCGGACAGCAGGTCGATGGAGCCGTTCGGCTTCTTCTGCACCTTCATCAGGTTGACCGTCTGCGCCACGCCGAGGCCCGGCGTGAGCAGCACCGGCGACAGGAATGCGGAGGAGGAGATCACCAGGATGGCCGCCGCGCGCTGGCTCAGGTAGATCTCGGCCGGCACCTGCTTGCCGTTGACCACCAGCCGGTAGTCGCCGGTGCGCTCGAAGTCGCGCAGCACGTGGTCGGCCGGCACGCTCTGGCCGGCTGCCGGCGCGGGTGCCAGTGACACGAGCCCGCACAGCAGGGCCACCGCGGCGGCTCTCCAGGCTGGGGCGGCGGGCGCGCGTCGTCGAGTCGGGAGCGAAGAGTCGTTCATGCGTGGGGCCTCGCAGATGGGTTGCCGGGCGTGGCGCCGCCGCTCGCGCCGGCCGTCCGCCGCGGCAGGGGCGGCAGACCGGAGAAAGTGAGGGTGACCCGCCCGTCCTGGACCGCGAACGAGCGCGGCAGGCGGCGATAGAGAGGACGCAGCAGCTCGGGAGGGGCTTCGACGATCTTGAAGGTCGGCCCCCAACGCCAGAAGAAGAGGCGTTGCCGCTTCGCCTCCGACGTGGTCAGGACCCACACCGCCGCCGCTCCCGGGGCATCGGCGTAGGCGTTGAGCCCGGCCACCGCCCTGGCCAGCGCCGGGTCGTCGATGTCGTCGAGGACGACCAGGTGATTGCCGTGGTCGAGCTCCGGCGCCACGGTGTCGAGGCAGACCGCTCCGGCCCGAGCGCCGGCAGCGCTCCCCCCGGCAGCGCCGCCGCTTCCCCCGCTTCCCCTGCCAACGCCGCCGCCGCTGCCGCCGCCGCCGCCGGCGCACAGCGTGCTCATCGTGGCGCCCGGCGCGAGGCGGGTCGCCAGGTCGTCGAGCGGCAGCTCGGGCGCCCGCCAGGCGAACACCGGCACCGCGATGGCGAAGAGCGCGACCAGGGCCGTGCGCACCGGGGGCAGCCGCGGCTGTTCGCGGTCGCGGCCGACGAAGGCCAGCGCCAGGGGCAGCGCCAGCAGCGCCAGGTCCTGCCAGAAGGCCTCCGCCGGGGTACGCTGCACGAGGTTGCCGAAGCAGCCGCAGGAAGTTGCCGCGCTGGCCTGGCCGTGTGCAGCGAGCCAGTAGGCGCGGCCGTTCAGCAGCAGGAAGAAGACCACCAGCAGGCTGGCCGGCACCAGCACCCAGAGCCGCCGCACCGCGAGCAGCAGCGCCAGCCCGAGGCCCGCCTCGAGCGCCAGGGCGACCAGGGCGAGCGCGCCGGCGGGCAGCATGCGGTCCAGCCCGTCGGCGTGGATCTGCTCCGCGAAGGCCGCCGGGTCGAGCGCCTTCCCCCAGACCGCGACCAGCAGGATCCCTCCCAGCACGCAGCCGCCGAGGGTGCCGATCGCGCGCCCGAGCCGGCGGGGCGGCCGGTACGACGGCGAGCTCAGCGGCCGCAGCGGGAGCGGACGCGGCGCGCGCAGAATCGGCGCCGGCGGCCGCGCCGGCGAGGCGGGGGTGCCGCCAGGGTGGGGGGTGGCGCTGGCGTCGGGAGGGGCCATGGCTCAGGTCGATTCAGGTCGATCTCGGCTCACTCGGGGTCGCTCTCGGCTAGCTCAGGTCGCTCTCGGCTCGCTCGGGCTCGCTCGGCCCGCTCGGCCCGGGTCCGCCGTTCCCTGTACGACCGCCCATCCTAGTTGCAGGCTTCCGGCTCCGCAAGCCACCGGGGGCCGCCCGCGCCGCCCGCGCCGCCCGCCCTGGCAGCCGGCCGGTTCATGTCGCCGCCAGGGCCAGCGGCTGCACCCAGCGCAGGTGGTCTCGCAGCTCGTCCGCGGTCGGGCTCGCGGCGCGGTCGAGGAAGGGCTCGAGGGGGCCGCAGTAGAGCAGCTCGCCGCCGTGGATGCCGCCGCCGGGGCCGAGATCGACGATCCAGTCGCAACGCGCGATCAGGTCGGGGCTGTGCTCGACCACCACCACGCCGTCGCCGCGCTGCACCAGGCGCCGCAGCGTGTGGTAGAGGACGTCGATGTCGGCCAGGTGCAGCCCGGTCGTCGGCTCGTCGAACAGGAACAGCCGGCGGCCCTCGGAGGCCGGGCGGTCGAGGAAGCTGGCCAGCTTCAGCCGCTGCGCCTCGCCGCCCGAGAGGGTGGAGGTGGACTGCCCGAGGCGCAGGTACCCCAGGCCGACGTCGGCGAGCAGGCGCAGCCGGCGGCACAGGCGCCGCTGGTCGGCGAAGACCACCAGCGCCTGCTCGACGGTGAGCTCGAGGACCTCGGCGATGTTGCGGCCGCGGCAGCGCACCGCCAGCACCTCGGGACGGAAGCGGTGGCCCTGGCAGGTCTCGCACGCCACGGTCACCGGCGCCATGAACTGCATGTCGACCTCGGTCAGGCCGGTGCCCTGGCAGGCCGGGCAGCGCCCGCGCTCGACGTTGAACGAGAAGTGGGCGGCGTCGATGCGGCGGAGCCTCGCCTCGGGGGCGGCGGCGAAGAGCTTGCGGATCTCGTCGTAGGCCTTGATGTAGGTGATCGGGTTCGAGCGGCTCGAACGGCCGAGCGGCCGCTGGTCGACCAGCGTGACGTCGGCCAGCCCCTCGAGGCCGGTCAACGCGTCGCACTCGCCGGGCTCGACGTCGACGACGCCCCGCGAGCGCTGGTAGGTGCCGTAGAGCACGTTCTCGACCAGGGTCGACTTGCCCGATCCCGAGACGCCGGTCACCGCCACCAGGGTGCCCAGCGGCAGCTCGACGTCGATGCCGCGCAGGTTGTGGGCGCGGGCGCCGCGGATCGCGACGCGCGGCAGCGCCTCGAGCTCGGCGTCCAGGGAGTCCCACCCCTGCTCGCGGCGGAAGCGGGCGACGTGCTGGCGGGCCGGGGTGCGCGGCCGCTGGCGCAGGAAGCGGCCGGTCAGCGAGTCCTCGTTGGCGAGGATGGCCTGGATCGGCCCCTCGGCGACGACGAAGCCGCCGCGCTCGCCGGCCGCCGGGCCGAGGTCGATCACGTGGTCGGCGCCGCGGATCAGGGTGCGGTCGTGCTCGACCACCAGCACGGTGTTGCCGCGCTTCGCCAGGTCGCGCAGCAGCGACAGCAGGCGGCCGCTGTCCTGCGGGTGGAGGCCGATGGTCGGCTCGTCGAGCACGTAGAGGGTGGTGGTCAGGCCGGAGCCGAGCGCGGCGGCGAGGTGGATGCGCTGGGTCTCGCCCCCCGAGAGCGTGCGCGCCTGCCGGTTCAGGTTGAGGTAGTCGAGCCCCACCCGGTGCAGCACCTCGACGCGCTCGGCGACCTCCTCGAGCAGGTGGCCGGCGACCTCGCGCTGGCGCGCGGTCCAGCGGCGCGAGGCGAGCCAGGCGCGCAGCTGCTCGATGCTCTTCTCGCTCAGGCTGGGCAGGGTCTCGCCGTCGAGGCGCACCGCCAGGGCTTCGGGACGCAACCGGGCACCGCCGCAGTCGGGGCAGGGGGTGTAGGAGCGGTAGCGGGCGAGGAGCACGCGGACGTGCACCTTGTAGGTGCGCTGCTCGAGCCAGGCGAAGAAGTCGTCGAGGTTGACGAAGCGGCCGCGGCCGCTCCAGACCCACTCGTGCGCGGCTGCCGGCAGCTCCGCCCAGGGCGCGTCGACCGGGATGCCCCGGCGGCGCGCCGCCGTCAGCAGCTCGTCGTAGAGCTCCTCGTAGGCCGGCGTGTTCCAGGGCGCGATCGGGTGCTCGGCGAGCGAGCGGCGGGGATCGGGGATGACGCGCTCGCGGTCGATGCCGATGACCCGCCCGAAGCCCTGGCAGGCCGGGCAGGCGCCGAGCGGCGAGTTGAAGGAGAAGAGCGGCGGCGTCGGGCGGCGGACGCCCTCGCCGCACGCCGGGCAGGCGAGATCGCGGCTGTAGGTGCGGATGACGGCGTCGCCTTGTGCCTCGACGCGGCCGCCGGCCAGGCGGTATCCCTCCTCGATGGTCGCCAGCAGGCGCGCGCCCGCCTCGGCCTTGGCCGGGAAGCGGCCGAGCACCAGCGGCAGCGGGTCGAGAGCTGCGGGCCAGCGCTCGCCCGGCTCCATGCGCGCCACCGCGTCGCGGCCGGCGCCCGGAAGACCCTCGCCGCCCTCCGGCAGGCGGCGGTTGAAGCCCTGGCGGATGAGCTCGGCGAGGGCCTGGTCGGCGTGGCGCGGCGGCCGCGGCACGCGCGCCACCAGCAGGAACGGGTCGCCCGCCGCGCCGGCGGCGAGGTCGAGCGCCGCCTCCTCCGGGGTGAAGCGGCGCGCCTTGCCGTGGCCGCGCGGGCAGTCGACCTCGCCGAGGTGCGTGAAGAGCAGCCGCAGGACGTCATGGATCTCGGTGATCGTGCCGACGGTCGAGCGGGCATTGCGCACCGCGTTGCGGGCCTCGAGCGCCACCGCCGGCAGGATGTTCTCGATGGCGTCGACCGGCGGGCGCTCCATCTGGTCGAGGAACTGCCGGGCATAGGTCGACATCGACTCGACGAAGCGCCGCTGCCCCTCGGCGAAGATGGTGTCGAAGGCCAGCGACGACTTGCCAGCCCCCGAGGGACCGGTGACCACGGTCACCGCGCGATGCGGGACCCGGCAGCTGATCGCCTTGAGGTTATGGGTACGGGCCCTCACGACCCGGATGGCAGGCTGGTCGGACATCGGCAGCTCAGGGCGCGATCGCCGGTTACCGAGCTGACGCCGAGCGGGTACATGGGTAACCGACGGTGCCTCCCGAAACCGGGCGAAGCGACCATGATAATCGATAACGCCTACTGTCCTCCTTGACTTCCCGGCAGGGTAGTGTTCCAGGTAGTTGGATTCACCTGCCTCCTTCCCTTCCCTCCCTTTCCCTTCCGAGGGGCGAGGCGAGGCACGAGGCCCCCCCTCCCCCTTTCCCTCCCTCTGGGCTCGTATGGGCGAGGG
>Ga0307477_10002299_pt1 | contig 14885 bp, 6 predicted proteins | sample atmos_gasesECM2C_FD_203316 | JGI IMG/M metagenome (GOLD analysis project Ga0307477, IMG submission 203316) | Hardwood forest soil microbial communities from Morgan-Monroe State Forest, Indiana, United States - atmos_gasesECM2C_515 | ecosystem: Environmental > Terrestrial > Soil > Temperate...
TGCTCGCGCCGGCCGGCGCCGTGGCGCTGATCGATGTGGCGCTGTTGACGGTGACGCCCGTGGCGGCCGCGGTCCCGAACTTGACCGAGGTGGCGCCGGTGAAGCCGGAGCCCGTGATCGTGACAGGGGTGCCGCCCGCGGCCGGTCCGCTCGAGGGGGACACGCCCGTCACGACCGGAGCGGGAATGTAGGTGAAGTGGTCCGAGGTCGAGGTGGCCGACGTGCCCCCCGGCGTGGTCACGGTGACGTCGACGGTGCTCGTGCCGGCCGGCGCGGTGGCGCTGATCGAGCCGTCGTTGTTGACGGTGACGCCCGAGGCGGCCGCGGTCCCGAACATCACGCCGGTCGCCCCGGTGAAGCCGGAGCCTGTGATCGTGACCGGGGTGCCGCCCGCGGCCGGCCCGCTCGAGGGGGAGACGCCCGTCACGACCGGGACAGGGAAGTAGGTGTAGTGGTCCGAGGACGACGTCGACGACGTGCCCGACAGGGTCGTCACGGTCACGTCCACGGTGCTCGTTCCGGCCGGGGCCATCGCGGTGATCTTGGTGTCGGAGTTCACGGTCACGCCCGTGGCCGCAGAGGTCCCGAACTTCACTGCGGTCGCCCCGGTGAAGTTCTGTCCCGTGATGATCACCGTCGTCCCGCCCGCCTCCGGCCCACTCGACGGGCTGACCCCGGTCACGACGGGCGTGGTGACCACCACATTGAACGTGAATTGGTCAGCCGACGACGTGGTCGACGTGCCGCCCGGGGTGGTGACGGTGACGTGGACGGTGCCGCTCCCGGCGGGCGAGGTGGCGCTGATCTGGGTGTCGCTGTTGACGGTGACCCCCGTGGCGGCGGCGGTCCCGAACTTCACGCCGGTGGCGCCGATGAAGCCCGTACCCGTGATGGTGACCGAGGTGCCTCCGGTCGCGGGGCCCGAGCCGGGGCTCACGCTCGTCACGGCCGGCACGGGGACGTAGGTGAACTGGTCAGCCGACGAGGTGGCCGACGTGCCGCCCGGGGTGGTGACGGTGACGTCGATCGTGCCGGTCCCGGCGGGCGAGGTGGCGCTGATCTGGGTGTCGCTGTTGACGGTGATGCCCGTGGCGGCGGCGGTCCCGAACTTCACCGACGTTGCGCCGGTGAAGCCTGAGCCCGTGATGGTGACGGGCGTGCCACCCGCCGCCAGGCCGCTCGAGGGGGACACGTTGGTCACGGTCGGGGCGGGAATGTAGGTGAACTGGTCAGCCGACGACGTGGCCGACGTGCCGCCCGGCGTCGTCACGGTGACGTCGACCGTGGCGGTCCCGGCGGGCGAAGTGGCGCTGATCGACGTGTCGCTGTTGACGGTGACCCCCGTGGCGGCGGTGGTCCCGAACTTGACGCCGGTGGCGCCGGTGAAGCCGGAGCCCGTGACGGTGACCGGGGTACCGCCCGCGGCCGGACCGCTGGTGGGGTTGATCCCGGTGACGGCGGGCACCGGGGCGTAGGTGAAGTGGTCCGAGGTCGAGGTGGCGGAGGTCCCCGACCCGGTCGTCACGGTGACGTCCACCGTGCCGGTCCCGGCGGGCGAGGAGGCGCTGATCTGGGTGTCGCTGTTGACGGTGACCCCGGTGGCCGCCGCGGTCCCGAACTTGACCGCCGTGGCGCCCGTGAACCCGGTGCCGGTGATGGTGACGGGCGTGCCACCCGCCACCGGACCGCTCGCCGGGCTGACGCCGGTCACGGTGGGGACGTTCGAGAACCCCGTGCCGGTGAGCGCGTTGGCCTGGGTGGCGGTGCCGTAGCCGGTGACCGCCAGGCTGGCCGAGGTCGCGCTGGCCAGGTCGCTCTCGAAGACGGCCTCGGTCACGGGCGCACCGTTGGCGGTGTAGGTCTGCGAGCTCGTATGCCCGAACTGGACCAACTCGGGCGTCCCCGACACGTTCAGTACGGCCCAGTCATGGGGTGAGTCGGGGTCGGTCGTCTCGGCCGGGTTATGGGCGAGGATCGCGCCCGACACCGAGGTGGCGGTGTTGGGCGTCGTCCAGGCGAAGGCGGCCGTCTGGGCGGTGCCGATCGACGTCCCCGAGACGGTGGTCAGATACGGATCCTTCGCCAGCTGGGCGCTCACCGTGGCCGACACGGGCGAGGTGCTGGGCGAGTCCAGGACCACGAGGGCGTCGTTGTCCTGGCCGATCATGTAGGTGGTGAAGGTGATCGTCGTATTTGCGGGGACCGATCGGGCGCACCCCGGCTTCGGGCATGCCGAGGCCATGGTCCCGTTGTTGATGCCCAGACCGAACTTGCCCGGGTTGGCCGGGTTGGAGAAGTGGCCGTTGTAGTCGAGGTCGTAGCTGCTCGGGGTGCACCGCAACGACCCTTTGGGGTCGGTCTGCGTCGGCAGGCTGCAGATGACGTTGGTGTAGCCCATCTCGGCCACGTTGGAGATCGCCGCGATGAACAGCGGCTGGGTCGTGCTGGTGTTGTGGATGGTCCAGGTGAGCGCGTACGGCTCGTAGCCGCTCGACAGGGGCGTCGTCCCGTTGACCATGGCGGCGCTCAGCACCGCCTGCGACGTCGTGTCCTCGAACTGGCCCGCCTTCCCCGAGGTCTCGGGGACGAAGTAGTGGTTCGTGTCGCTGAACACGTCCCCGCCGGCCAGGGCCGCGGCTGCACCGTTGCCGTTGGCGACCGAGAAGCTGAGGCCCGTGGGCGCGGTCCCCGGTGTCCGGTACTCGACCTTGGCCTGGCTGCTGCCGAAGCTGACGGTGGAGACGGTGAGGGTCGAGGTGCCGAGGTTGGAGGAGGTCCCCGCCAGGACGAGACACACCCCGTCGGTTCCGGTGGTGCACCCCGACGGGCTCGGGGTCGTGCCGCCCACCGCCGTCTGGGCCGCGCTCACCACGACGCCGTTCTGAGGAGCTCCCCCGGACGTGACCGTGACGGTGACCGCTTCGCGCATGGACCCGTCCGCCGGAACGATGATGTCCGTGGGGTTGAGGCTCACCGACCCGGTGTAGGTGTACCAGTCGAGGGTCTGCACCTGGCTGGTCCCGCTCGGGGTCGTGACGAGGACGTCGACGGTTCCCGGCCCGGCCGCCGCAGGCGTGACGGCGGTGATCTGGGAGTCGCTGTTCACCGTGTACGACGCGGCCGGGTGGCCCGGACCGAAGACCACGGCGGTGGCGCCCGTGAAGTTCGTGCCCGAGATGATCACGGTGGTTCCCCCCGCGGCCGGCCCAGAGGTCGTGTTGGAGCAGGGGGGGCCGGCGGGGGACAGGCACACGCTGTTGACCCGTGGGCCGGGCGCCGCCCCCGACAGGTACGTGAACTGGTCCGATGCGGACGTGGCGGAGGTACCCGACCCGGTCGTCACGGTGACGTCCACCGTGCCGGCGCCCGCCGGCGACGTGGCGCTGATCTGGGTGGACGAGTTGACGGAGACCCCCGTGGCGGCCGTCGTCCCGAACTTGACCCCCGTGACGCCGGTGAAGTTGGTGCCGGTGATGGTGACCCCGGTCCCGCCCGCCGCCGGGCCGCTCCCCGGTGACACGCCGGTCACCGTCGGCGCGCTGCTCGTCCCGGTGTACGTGAACTGGTCCGACGCCGAGGTGGCCGACGTGCCTCCCGGCGTCGTGACGGTGACGTCAACGGTGGACGCCCCCGCAGGCGAGGTGGCGCTGATCTGGGTGGACGAGTTGACGGTGAACGTGCTCGCCGCGTTCGTCCCGAACTTGACCGCGGTGGCTCCGGTCAGGTTGGTGCCGGTGATGGTGACGCCCGTGGCACCGGTGGCGGGGCCGGTGTTGGGGGAGACGTTCGTGACCGTGGGGGCAGCCGCGTAGGTGAAGTGGTCGGCGGCCGACGTGGCCGAGGTGCCGCCCGAAGTGGTCACGGTGACGTCCACCGTGCCCGTGCCGGCGGGCGACGTGGCCGTGATCTGCGTAGACGAGTTGACGGTGACGCCGGTCGCGGCGGTCGCGCCGAAGGTCACGGCGGTCGCCCCGGTCAGGTTCGTCCCCGTGATGGTGACGCTGGTGCCGCCCGCGGTCGGGCCGCTCGAGGGCGAGACGCTCGTCACCGTGGGCGCGCCCGTGGTCCCCCCGACCGTGACGGTCACCGTGTTGGAGAGCGGGCCCTGGCCCGACCCGTTGTAGTCCGCCACCGCGTAGGTGTGCGTTCCGGCCGGCACGCTCGTGTTGGTGTACGAGGACGGCGGGGGGTTCGGGTACCCGCCCGCCCAGAACTTGGTCGACGTGTCGCGCCAGACGTTCACGCCTTGGGAGCCGGTGGCGTTGGTCCAGCTGAGCATGACGTTGGTGCCCGACACGGTCGCACTCAGCCCGGTCGGGGCGGCGGGCACCGCCGCGTCCGCGGCAGGGCCGGACGCCAGGACACCACCCACCACCGTCAGCGCCGACGCCGCCATGGCCAGACGGCTCACGGTCGCCCTTTTCCATCGGGGCGCGCGCTCGCTCGGGCGGTCCGTGGGCAAATGCGTCGACGGGGGGCTTGGGTTCACGGGGTCAGGGTGATCTCGGATCGGCACACTGCGGTCTGTGACGACGACCTGTCGCGGGTCGCACGGCAACCGTTGCAGCGGGGCCTAAACGGACGGTCCATGGCGTCTCAACAGTTGCCCAACCTGGGAAAACGTGACCGGAACGGGACGCGCGGACCAAGTCGCGAAGATCGACGGCGAACGCCACAGTACGTCACGGTGCCGACCGCCTTCGCAGGAGACCCGACAAGACCCAACCAACTCTGGTGACACCCCGCTGCTTTTCGCCCCGGCCCCACACCTGGCGCGGTATACCCCTGCCGAAGGTGTCCGATCCAATCCGATCCAAGCAGGCGATCGAAGAACAGGGCGATCGAAAAAACAGGCCGACTTGATCCAATAGGAACCTTGATCCTCGATCCGGACCGCGTCGACGATCCCCCTTCGAGGCCGATCGAGCTGTGTGATTCGAGAACCCTCCCGCTTGGGATGGGAGGTGGGCCATGGGCTTGCGCACTCAGGTGAAGCTCGACGACGTCATGGTCGTCCACGACCGCGAGCTGTTCTCGCCCGAGCAACTCGAGGCGAATGCTCCCGACGAACCGGGCGAAGCCCCCGCCGAGGGTGGAACCTTCGTCCTCTACGTGGACCGGGCGGGCTTGACGCTGCACTTGATGGCGGTCCCGGCTATCGAGCGCCGCTGGTTGTGGTCCTCGGTCGAGGGGTTCCGGACCGGAACAGCGGGCGAGCCTCAGGAGGGGCGGCTCCGGACCCCGGTCGACCTGACCGTCGACGGACGAAGGGTCCGCCTGCTCGTGCCGTCGGACCAGCTTCCCGCCCGCAGGCTCGCCGCCCTCGAGAAGCTCGCCGCGCTCCAGCACATGGCCGAGGTCGCAGCCCACGACGACGAGTGCCCGGGGCTCGAACCCGAGGCTGAGGCAGGTCCAGCCGATCCCGTCCCGGCTCGCCAGCCGGTCAACCACCCGTGGCACTACCCGAGGCCGCGGAGGTCGACCCGGCCCGGGAGGGTCGCCGCCGCCCTGGTGACGGTGGCAGCCGCGGTGGCCGCGTTGACGTTCATGGCGCAGGCGAACGACGGGTCCATCCCGGGGATGCCCCACGTCCCGAGGGTGGCGGCGAGCGGCGGCACCGGATCACCGCCCGTCGCACCGGTGCCCCCCTCGGCCAGCCCCTCGACGTCAGGCTCCCGCGCTGGGCCCATCGCGTCGTCGGGAGGTGGAACGGCCGGCGGTGCTCACGCGCCGCTCACATCCAATGCCCCGACGGCGTCCGCCCCCGCGCCGGCCCCGCCTTCCTCGCCTCCGCCATCGTTGAGCGCGCCGCCCGCCGCGACGCCGCCTCCAGCCTCGCCGTCCTCGCCTCCGCCCACACCTTCGGTGCCACCACCCGGGGGGCTGGGAGGTCTCGCACCGTCGCCGCCCGCGGTGACGGTTCCGGGCATTCCCGTGCTGAGCGGGCGCGGCGGGTCGTCGGGTAGCGGTGCGCCGGGTGGTTCACCGTCGAGCGCTACCGCCCCGTCGCCCACGGGACCATCGCTCAGGGCCCTCCCCGCCGGGCTGCCGTAATTCCCCGGCCGGGCGACTTGGCCCGGTCGGCGGCAGGCGAACTCAGGCGGTCGTGACCGGATACCAGCCGACCGCGGCGCGGGCGACGGCGCGCTCGATGGTGTCGCGGGCGGCGCACGCTTCGCCCAGGTCGACGAGGACGAACCGCACGAGATCGCCGGGCCGGCACCGGCCGAGCACCCCCACGTCCGCGCTGACGATGCAGGCCGCAACCGGGTAGCCGCCCACCGTGGCGTGGTCACATCCGAGCGCGACCGGCCAGCCGCTCGTCGGGACCTGGAGGGCACCGGTGACCATGCCCCGTGACGCGATGCCGGGCGACGGCGGGGTGAGCGGTTCGGGTCCGGTGAGGCGCACGCCGACCCGGTCGCTGTCGGGCGTCACCTCCCACGCCCCCGAGGTGAGCCGGGCCATCGTTGCATCGTCGAAGTCGTCGGGGCCGGCAAGGACCCGCACGGCACGCTCGACGCGCCCGACGTGCGACCTGCCATCGGGACCGGGACGAACTTCGGAACGAACCACACGAAGGGCGTCGGGGGCGAGACCTCCGCGGGGCCTCCCGGGAGGTGCCAATCCGATCCGGTCCCCGGGACGAAGCGGCCCCGGACCGAGGCCGCTCAGGAGGTCGGACGACCGGCTGCCGAGGACGGCGGGGACATCGACCCCGCCTGCCACCGCCAGATAACACCGCAGGTCGCCAAGGATCTCGCCCACCGACACGACCTGCCCGGCCGACACCGGGACCACGGTGTCGCACGGGACGGGCCGGTGGTCGACCACCGCCTCCGCTTCCCCGGCCACGGTCAGGTGCGCATCGACGCCGAATCGGAGCGATGGTCCGCGTACGGTGATCTCGATGCCGGCTGCACCCTCGTCGTTCCCGACGACCCGGTTGGCGATCCGTAGGGCGTAGGGGTCGGCCGCGCCGGCGCGAGGCACGCCCAACCGCGCCACACCCCGGCGCCCGAGGTCCTGCACCGTCGACAAGATGCCCGGCTCGATGACGGTCACGGTGCGCTCCGCCGCCGAGTCCAGCAGAGGGCGGCTCGGATCGGAGGGCTCGCCCGGGTCCTCCACCTGGACGAAGCGGACCACGTCGCCGGGTTGCAGTGTTGCGTAGGGCGGGGTGTCCGGGTCGAACAACGCGACGCCGCTTCGGCCGACGAGATGCCACCCGCCCGGGGACCGCCGGGGGTAGAGGGCGGCGAAGCCACCCGCCAGGCCGATCGACCCGGCCGGCACCGCGGTGCGCGGTGTGGACCGGCGCTCGAGCGCCCGCAGCGGGGCGGGGAGCCCGTCGAGATAGGCGAACCCGGGGAGAAAGCCCAAGAACGCGACCTGCAGCTCGGTGTCGCAGAGCATCCCGACCACCGCGTCGGGCGTCAGACCGCTCAGCGCTGCCACTTCCTCGAGGTCCGGCCCGTCGAAGGCGACCGGGATCTCGACCCGGCGCGCCGGCCCCGCCGGCTGCTCCCGGACCACCAACGCCCCGAGCCGGTCGCGCAATTCGCCCAGGTCGGTGAGCGTGGGATTGGCAACGACGGTCACGGACCGGTAGCCCACGACGACGTCTTCGATCCCGGCGTCCGGTGCTGTGGCGGGCGCCGCGAGCGCGCGCGCCAGCGCGTGCGCGTGGCCGACCGAGTCGGTGTCGATCACGAGGGCGCTGTCGCCGAACGGGCGGATCGGCCCGAGTCCCGCCCCGCCGGACGTGGGCACCGGCCGGCGCCCTCAGGTCGCGACGGGGCCGGCGAAGGGACGGAGCTCGACCCCGGCCCCGTCCAGGGCGGCGCGCACCCGCTCGGCCAGTTCGGCCGCGCCCGGCGTGTCCCCGTGCAGGCAGATGGTGGTGGCGTGGACCTGAATGCGATCGCCGGTCACCGTGGTCGCGGCGCACTGCGTCGCCAGGCCCACTGCCTGGCGGGCCACGGCATCCGGGTCGGTGAGCACGGCCCCTGGGGTGCCGCGCGGCGCGAGCGTGCCGTCGTCGAGATAGGCGCGGTCGGCGAACGCCTCGGCCGCCACCGTCACGCCCAGGCCCTCCGCCACCGCCCGGGCCTTCGAGCCCGCCGGGACCACGAGGACCAAGTCGCCGTACATCCGCGCCGCGCTCGCCACGGCCCGCGCACATACCTCGTCGGCGTCCATCCGGTGGTACAGGGCGCCGTGCGGTTTGACGTAGCGCACCGTGGTGCCGCAGGCGCGCGCCACGCCGTCGAGCGCACCGGTCTGGTACAGCACGTCCTCGAAGATGCGCTCGGGAGGGCGATCGAGGTCGCGCCGTCCGAACCCCTCCCGGTCGGGGTAGCTGGGATGGGCGCCCACCACCACGCCCCGGGCCGCGGCGGCCGCCACGGTCGCATGCATGGTCTCGGGATCGCCGGCGTGGAATCCGCACGCCACGCTGGCACTCGTCACCACGTCGAGGAGGGCCGCCTCGACCCCGGGGGCGACGCCTTCGCCCACGTCCGCGCTGAGGTCGATGACCGGCACCAACCCAGTATCGGGTAGCTGGTCTCGTCGCGCCGGATCGGCGGGGTGTGCTGGGCCGGACCCGACGATGGGGGACCGCGGGCGGAGCCCAGTGGATCAGCGCAGCACTGCCTCCACCAGTGCGGGCCCGGGCTCCTCGATGGCGCGCTCGAGCTGCTCGGTGAACTCCTCCGCCGTCTGCGCCCGCGACGCGGGTACCCCCATGCCCGACGCCAGGGACACGAAGTCCAGGTCGGGTCGCGTGATGTCGAGCATGTCGTGCGCCCGGGGACCCGCGTCGCTCGCCCCTACCCGGCTCAGCTCGATCTCCAGGATGGCGTACGAGCCGTTGTTGACGATCACCGTGGTGACGTCGAGACCCTCGCGCGCCTGGGTCCACAGGGCCTGCAGGGTGTACATCGCACTACCGTCCGCCTCCAGGGCCAGCACCTTGGCGTCGGGGACCGCCACCGCCGCTCCCGTCGCAAGCGGCAGGCCCTGGCCGATGGCACCTCCCGTCAGGCACATCCAGTCGTGGCGGGGCGCGCCCGCCGTGGCGCCGGCGACGAAGATCCCGGCCGTGTTGCCTTCGTCCGACACCACCGCGCCTTCGGGAAGCAGAGCGCCGATGGCCGCCGCCATGGTCTGGGCGGTCAGGGCGCCGGTGGGCCGGTCGGGACGCCCGGGTGCCTGCGGGGTCGCCGAGTGCGGGGGCGCGCCGAGCGCGTCGGCCAGGGCCTCGAGCGCACCGGGGGCGTCGTCGGCCTCGGCCGCCAGCACGTGCAGCTCGCAGTCCTCGGGGACCAGGTAGCCGGGCATGTTCGGGTAGGCGAAGAACGACACGGGCGCCGTCGCCCCCGCCAGCACGAGGTGGCGCACGTTCTCGAGCTGGGCTTGTACGAACTCGGCGAAGTACCCGAGGCGCTCGACGGCCGGGAGGCCCGCGCCCCGTTCGATGCGGGCCGGGAACGTCTCGCACAGGAGCTTGGCCCCCGTGGCCCCGGCGATGCGGCTGGCTGCCACGAGGCCGCGCGCCCCCCGCACCGCGCCGCCCCCGACCAGGAGCGCGGTGGGCTCGCCCGACCGCAGCGCCTTGGCCGCCGCAACGAGGACCTCGTCGCCGACCGGGCGGGGCATCGGGATGGCGTCCACCACCGCCGGCCCGGGTGACGGGTCCCAGGACAGGTCGGCCGCCACCACCAGGGTGGCCACCCCCCCGGGCGGCCCGTATGCGCCGACCACAGCCTCCGCCGCCGACGCGACGAGGGACCGGGGCGAGTCGGGCTGGGCGAACCAACGCGACACCGGCCGGGCCAGGCTCTCGATGTCCGAGGTGAGCGGCGGGTCGTACCGACGGTGGCCGGTGGCGTGGTCCCCCACGATGTTCACGATCGGGGTGTGGGCCCGGCGCGCGTTGTGGAGGTTGGCGATGCCGTTGCCGAGGCCGGGCCCGAGGTGCAGGAGCGTGGCTGCCGCCTTGTCCGCCATGCGGCCGTACCCGTCCGCCGCGCCGGTCACCACGCCTTCGAACAGGCCCAGGACCGGGCGCATCTCGGGGACGCTGTCGAGGGCGGCCACGAAGTGCATCTCGGACGTGCCCGGGTTGGTGAAGCACACTTCGACTCCGCCGGACACGAGCGTGCCGATGAGTGCCTGCGCGCCGTTCATCGTCCCGCTCCCATCGCCCCCGGCCCCGTGAACTTCACCGGCGACCTCGACCCCGAGACCCGGCTCACGGCGCCGGGTCGAAGATCTTGCCCGGCCCGAGGATGCCGTTCGGGTCGAAGGCGCTCTTGATGCGGCGCATGAGGTCGAGCTTCACGGGATCCTCGAGCTCCTGGAAGTAGCGCTTCTTCTCGGTGCCGATGCCGTGCTCACCCGAAATGGCCCCGCCGACGTCCATCCCGGCCCGGAACAGGGCCCGCAGCACCTCGCTCCGTTGCTCGGGGTCGGGCTGGAACACCGACAGGTGGACGTTGCCGTCCCCCACGTGCCCGCACCCGGTGACCAGCGCACCGCTTTCTTGGGCCACTGCGGACACCGTCGCCAGGTACCCCGGGATGGCGGCGCGGGGGACGACGACGTCGACGATGTCGTGCGCCCCGGCCGCCTTGGCGACGAAGAACGCCTTCTCCCGGGCACTGATCAGCTGGGTGGCGGCGTTCGGGGGCAGGACGTAGACCTCCATGGCGCCCAGCTCGACCAGCAGCTCGCCCAGGGCGGCGGTGTCCTCGTCGAGCCGATCGGCGTCGTTGTTCTCGAGCACGATGACGAGGTAGGCGAGCGCGGCGGTGCGCACCGCGTCGGGGATGCCCAGGTCCAGGCCGACATGCGCGGTGATCGCGGTCATCGTGAGCATGTCGACGTACTCAAGGATGAGCGGGGCGATGCCGTGCCCGACGATCCGGGGTACGGCCGCGGTGACCTCGTCCAGCGTGGTGAAGGGAGCGAGAACGGTGGCGCTGTGGGTGAGACGGGGGTGGAGCTTCAAGGTGGCCTCGGTCACGAGCGCGAGCGTCCCCTCCGACCCCACGATGAGCTGCGTGAGGTCGTAGCCGGTGGAGGTCTTCACGAACTTCCCGCCGGTCCGGATCACCTCGCCCGAGGCGAGGACTGCTTCGAGGCCGAGCACGTGATGGCGGGTCACCCCGTACTTGATCGCTCGCATCCCGCCCGCGTTGGTGGCGACGTTGCCGCCGAGCGACGCGCTGCTCTCACCCGGGAACACGGGGTAGACCAGACCGTGCTCGGCTGCCGCCCGGTTCAGCTCCTCCAACGTGACACCCGGTTGCACGACCGCCACGTGGTTGTCGGTGTCGAGCTCCAAGATCCGGTTCATGCGCTCGAACGACACCAGGATGCCGTCGGGCGGGGAGATCGCCGCCCCCGACAGGCCCGTGCCGCTGCCGCGCGCCGTGACCGGGATGCGCCGCTCGTCCGCCAGGGCGAGCAGGGCGGACACCTCTTTGGTCGACGCCGGACGGACGACCGCCAGGGGCAGGCACGGAGTGGCCGTGAGTGCCTCGTCGTGGCCGTAGTCGATGGCGATGTCGTCGCCTACCACGACATGTCCGACGCCCACGACATCGGAGAGCAGATCGGCGATGTTGGCCATCGCTGCCTCCTTCCGCTGTGGAGAACCACCTTAAAGCAAGCGCGCCGGCGTCCTCATCGACGACCCGGAACAACAACGCACACGGAGCGCGCGCTTCGCATGCTGCCGGGCGCATGGGGGAGGATCTACCCGGTGAACGGGTCCAACCTGTGAACTGGGTCGACTACGTCCTGCTGGGACTCGTCGCGCTGTCGGGCATTCACGGGCTTCGCCTTGGCGCCGCCATGCAGGTGCTGTCGTTCGGCGGGTTCTGGCTCGGCCTGTTCCTCGGCGCCCTCATCGCTCCGTCGCTGGCCGGGCTGTCGTCGGGGACCGGAAAGACGATCATCGCCCTGGTCGTCCTGTTCGGCATGGCGACCATCTTCGGGGGGATCGGTCGCGTCGCGGGGGCGCGTTCGAGCCGCTTCCTCCACGGGCTGCGCCTGGGATCCATCGACTCCGCCTTCGGCGTGGCGGTGGCGGTCGTCGCCACGCTCGTCGCGGCATGGATCGTGGCCAGCCTGCTCGCCAACAGCCGCTATCCCTCGCTCAGCTCCGCCTTCCAGAAGTCGCGCATCGTGCGCGCCCTGGACAACGTGCTCCCGCCGGTGCCCTCGGTGTTCTCGACCATCGAGAGCTTCCTGGCCCAGAACGGCTTTCCCGTGGTGTTCGCGGGTCTGCCGCCCCAGACCGCCACGCCGGTGCAGCTGCCGAGCAACGCCGCCGTGCGCGCCGCGGTGCTCAAGGCGGAGACCTCCACCGTGCAGGTGGCCGGTTCGGGCTGCGGCGTCATCCAGGAGGGATCGGGCTGGGTGGTCTCGCCCGGCCTGGTGGTGACGAACGCACACGTGGTCGCCGGCATCCCGAGCCCGGTCGTCATCGACACCACCGGCCGGCACCTCGCCACCGCCGTACTGTTCGACCCCCGCCTCGACATCGCGGTCCTGCGCGTTCCCGGCCTCACCGATCCGCCGCTCGCCGTGGACGACACCGTGGTCGCCCGCGGCACCTCGGGCGTCGTCCTCGGCTTTCCCGGAGGTGGACAGTTCACCTACGCCGGGGCAGGCGTCGCGGCCGCCTTCCAGGCGGTCGGCCTCGACATCTACGGCCGGTCCACCACGCGACGCGAGATCTACGAGCTCGACGCGATCGTCCAGCCAGGCAATTCGGGTGGTCCGCTCGTGGCTTCGGGTGATGCGCCCGGGATCCCCGACGGCACCGTCGTCGGCGTGGTCTTCGCCCGCTCGACAACGAACCCCAACATCGGGTACGCCCTGGCGCTGCCGGACGTCATGAAGGACGTGCGCGCCGCGCAGACCTCGACCACGCCGGTCGGAACCGGAGGCTGCGTGTCGTAGCACCCGGCACACCCCGGAGGGTCGCAGCACCCTGCGCCCGGGACCGCTGTGGACCGCTGCACCGGGGACGCCGTGGGACCGGGTCGACCCTGCGCCCCCGATGGGCGCCGAGCGTCAGGAAGAATGGCGCGCGTGCAACTCCCGATCGAGGACTACGCCATCATCGGCGACACGCACGCCGCTGGCCTGGTGGGCCGCAACGGGTCGATCGACTGGCTGTGCCTGCCCCGCTTCGACTCCGAAGCGTGTTTCGCCCAGCTGCTGGGGGACGAGGACCACGGCTTCTGGCGCATCGCGCCCGTTGGCGACGACTACGAGGTCCACCGCCGCTACCGGCCGGACACCTTGGTCCTCGAGACCGACTTCGTCACCCCGGCCGGATCGGTGCAGCTCATCGATTGCATGCCCATCCGTGAGGACAATCCCCGGGTCGTGCGGGTGGTCAAGGCGCTGAGCGGCTCGGTGGACATGCGCATGGAGCTGGTGCTGCGCTTCGGGTACGGCAGCATGATCCCTTGGGTGCACCGCGTCGAAGGTCTGTTGTGCGCCACCTCCGGGCCCGACGCGATCGCGCTGTGGACACCGATCCACACCCGGGGCGAGGGCATGAGGACGGTGGCCGAGTTCACCGTGGCCGCCAACGAGCACATACCGTTCCAACTCACCTGGTACCAGTCGAACGAGGCGCCGCCCCGTCCCGTGGACGGCCGCTACGCCATCACCGACACCGACCTGTGGTGGCAGGACTGGTCCTCGACCTGCACGTACGAGGGGGAGTGGCGCGACCAGGTGGTCCGCTCGCTCATCACGTTGAAGGCCCTCACGTACCACCCGACGGGCGGCATCGTGGCGGCGCCGACCACGTCGCTGCCCGAGACGCTCGGGGGTGAGCGCAACTGGGACTACCGCTACTGCTGGCTGCGGGACGCCACCTTGACCCTCGAAGCGCTCATGCGGGGCGGGTACCGGGACGAGGCGCTCGAATGGCGCAACTGGCTGCTGCGGGCCGTGGCGGGTGACGTCTCGCAGCTCCAGATCATGTACGGCCCCGCGGGGGAACGGCGTCTGGACGAGTGGATCGCCGACTGGCTCCCCGGCTACGAGGGCTCGAAGCCGGTGCGCATCGGCAACGCGGCGTCGGGGCAGTTCCAGCTCGACGTGTACGGCGAGGTGCTGTCCGCCCTGTACGAGGCGTGCGCGGTGGGGACGGAGCTGAGCGCCTCGGCCTGGGACCTGCAGGTGGGCATGGCCGAGTTCGTCGAGCAGTCCTGGACCGAGCCCGACGAAGGGATCTGGGAGGTGCGCGGCCCGCGCCGGCACTTCACGCACTCCAAGGTCATGGCGTGGCTGGCGCTCGACAGCGTGATCAAAAGCGCCGACGACTTCGGCGTCGAGGGTCCCGTCGAGCGCTGGCGCGCCACGCGGGACCAGATCCACGAGGAGGTCTCCTCGAAGGGCTGGGACGCCGACCTGGGGGCGTTCACCCAGTACTACGGGTCCCACTCCCTCGACGCCAGCCTCCTCATGATGCCGCTCGTCGGGTTCCTGCCCGCCACCGACGACCGAGTGCGCTCCACCATCGAGGCCATCGAGCGCGACCTGACCGATGACGGTTTCGTGCTCCGCTACCAGAGCGACACGTCCGAAGACGTTGACGGGCTGCAGGGCAGGGAGGGCGCGTTCCTGGCGTGCTCGTTCTGGATGGTGGACTGCCTCAACCTGCTCGGCCGCACCGACGACGCCCGTGATCTGTTCGAACGGCTGCTCGCCGTGTCGAACGACGTGGGCCTTTTGTCCGAGGAGTACGACGTGGCCGCGGGGCGTCAAGTGGGGAACTTCCCCCAGGCCTTCTCGCACGTGTCGCTGGCGAACGTCGCCTACAACCTGAGCGGCCATCCCGACATGGA
>Ga0307477_10002300_pt1 | contig 14884 bp, 13 predicted proteins | sample atmos_gasesECM2C_FD_203316 | JGI IMG/M metagenome (GOLD analysis project Ga0307477, IMG submission 203316) | Hardwood forest soil microbial communities from Morgan-Monroe State Forest, Indiana, United States - atmos_gasesECM2C_515 | ecosystem: Environmental > Terrestrial > Soil > Temperate...
GAATTTGCCCGTGGCTATTTCTTCTTCGACTCCTATCGTGCGGCGCGCGAGGAGAGCGAATCCGTGCGGCGCGCGCTCGAAGAACTGGATCTCCCGTACTTCCTCCCGTGCCGCATTCATGACCGCACCGTCGCCATTCTCGGCGTGGGCAAGACGATCGACGGCGACTTCCTCAGCAGCGAGGATGTCGAGCTGCTCTTCACGATAGCGGGCTATCTCGCCGTGGCACTCGACAATGCTCAGCTGTATTCCTCCCTTGAGCAAAAGGCCCAGCAGATCGAGCGCTTGAAGGACTTCTCGGAAAATATCGTTGAATCGATGAATGTCGGCGTACTGGCGGTGGACTTCGAGGGCCGCATAGAATTCTGGAACACGCAACTGGAGCAGTCCATGGGGGTCCGGCGCGTCGATGCCGTCGGGCGCACCATCGAAGAAATTCTACCGGCCGATTTGGCCGTGGAAATTGCGGCGCGCTCCCAAGAAGAACGTGTCACCAATCTCTACAAGTTTCCAATGCGAAATCGAGATGGTCGCACCCTGGTAGTGAACGTCTCCATCGCTCCACTGGCGGGGAAATCGGAGGAGAGCCTCGGCCGGCTCATCCTCGTGGACGACATTACCCAGCGTATGCAGCTCGAAGAGCAGTTGGTGCAGACAGAAAAACTCACTTCATTGGGGTTGCTGGCTGCGGGCGTGGCCCACGAAGTGAATACGCCGCTGGCGGTGATTTCCAACTACATCCAGATGCTCGCCAAGCAACTGCCCTCGAACGATCCTCGGCAAAAATTGACCGACAAGATCGTGAAGCAGACTTTCCGCGCCAGTGAGATCGTCAATAATTTGCTCAATTTCTCGCGGACCGGCGGAGCGGCGTTCAAGGAAGTGAATCTCAACCAGGTGATTGACGAAACACTGACGCTCGTGACTCACCCCTTCCGCGCCGGCAATGTTCAAGTGATCAAAAATCTGGAAGCCGATTTGCCCGGCATTCTGGGATCAAGTAATCGTTTGCAGCAGGTTTTCCTGAATCTTTTCTTGAACGCCAAAGACGCCATGCCTTCCGGCGGCATGCTTGAGGTGCGCACTGCCGCACACAACGGCACTGTAGAAATCGAAGTAGCCGACACGGGCATGGGCATTCAGCGCGAAAATCTCGCGCGCGTTTTTGATCCTTTCTTCACCACGAAAGCCACAGGTCGCGGCACCGGTTTGGGCCTCTCGGTAAGCTATGGCATCATCAAAGAGCATGCCGGCAAAATCGAGGTGCGCTCAACTCCCGGTAAAGGCACCTCTTTCCGCTTGGAATTTCCGGCGGTAAGGAAAGCGGTTCATGCCTAATGGCTCGATCCTGGTCATAGACGACGAAGCAGAAATTCGCGAAGGTCTCGAGCTGCTCCTTTCCTCCGAAGGCTATTCCGTGACTTCCGCCGAGACCGGCGAAGCCGGGCTTGCGCGCCTCGAACAAGACCCTTTCGACCTGCTGCTTCTGGACGTGAGCCTCCCCGGCCGTAGCGGCCTCGATCTGCTCCGCGATATCCGGCAACGCGATCCGCATCTTCCTGTCGTGCTCATTACAGCCTACGGTTCGATTGACATGGCGCGGCAGGCATTCAAAAGCGGCGCGCAGGACTACATCACCAAACCTTGGTCGAATGACGAACTGCTGGCGCAGATTGCCTCGGCGGTTGAGGGGCGGCGTTTGCGGGAAGAAAACGTTCAGCTCAAGCGGGCGCTCAAACAGCGATACAACTTCCCGAACATTATTGGCAAAAGCGAGCGCATCCTCTCGCTTCTCGATCTGGTGGCGCAGGTGGCGCCATCGCGATCCACTATTCTCATCGTGGGCGAAAGCGGCACCGGGAAAGAACTCATTGCCAAGGCCATCCACTCCGCTTCTCCGCGCGCCGATAAGCCCTTCGTCGCTGTGAACAGCGGCTCGATTCCCGTCGATCTTCTCGAATCGCAGCTATTCGGCCACGTAAAGGGTGCGTTCACCAGCGCCGTGGCTTCCAAGAAGGGACTCTTCGAGGTCGCCGATCAAGGCACTATCTTCTTCGACGAGATTTCCACCGTAGGCACCGAGACGCAGGCCAAGCTGCTGCGTGTTATTCAGGAACGCGAATTCATGCGCCTGGGAGGCACCGAAAATATCAAGGTAGACGTGCGCATCGTCGCCGCGTCGAATGTCGATCTGTTGGGCTTGGTGCGCGATGGCCGCTTTCGTGAAGATCTCTATCATCGCCTCAACGTGATCGCTCTCAAGCTGCCGCCGCTTCGTGAGCGCCGCGAGGATATTCCTTCGCTGGTCGACCATTTCCTGCGGCAGTTTTCGAAGGAGAACAACCGGCCCTTGGGACGATTCACTCGGGAAGCCATGAAGCTGCTGATGGACTATCACTGGCCGGGGAATGTGCGCGAGCTCGAAAATGTCGTCGAGCGTGCCGTGGTTCTCTCCGCGCACGAGGAAATCGACGTCGATCTGCTGCCTGAGCCGATCCTCACGCGAGGAATGCTCGGCGATGCGCGGCTCCAGCTCTCCGATCTCCTGCATTCTCTCGCCAAAGAAACCAACCAGCGCACGGCTGCCGGTCAAACCGCTCCCTCACTCTTTGACATCATGGAGCAGATTGAGCGCCGCGTGATAGTCGATATGCTGGAACAGACAGGTTGGAATCAGACCGAAGCCGCCGAGCGCTTCCAGGTTCCCCTTTCGACCTTGAATCAAAAAATTAAGCGCTTAGGGATCGAGCTTCGCCGCCGCAGCATGGGGGTCCCGGCGACACGATAGCCCAGGCCGCGGCGCGGACAGCAGGGGGTAGGTCCGCAGTTCTGCCAGCGGATCGTGATTTGCTTCGTTACGGCTGATGCGTTGTCGCGGGCGCCGGCGGTCGCGTGTACCCCTTGGGAAGCAGCGTCGTCGTAAGGTCCACTCCCGAAAGATCGACTCCTTCCAGATTCGTTTCGCGCAGAATTGTTACGCCCATATCCGCGCCGGCAAATTGCGCGCCTCTGATATTCGCCAAGCGAAAATTGGCATTGCGTAGATTCGCGCGGCGGAAATCCGCGTTGCTCAGATCGCATCGGAAAAACTCCACGCCGCTGGCCTGCGCTTCGCTCAGATTGGCGCCTGGCAGGTCAGCTTCCGTCAGGTCTGTGCTACGCAGATCAGCGCCGCGCAGTTGAGCTCCCGCCAGGCTCGCGTGTGTGAGTTTCGCTTGCCGCAGATTCGCGCCTTCCAATTTTGCTCCGTCGAGAATCGCGCCACTCAGATTCGCATGGCGCAGATCCGCAAGCCTCAAATCCGCACCCGTCAAGTCGGCTCGCTTACCCCCTTTGCCGAGAAAATGATTGTTGTGTGCGTCCAGGATCTCAGATAGTTTTTTGCCCTGGTGGCGAATTCGCGTCGGCTTGCGCAGCCCCTTGCCTCCAGTAATCAAATCTAAAAGTCCCATTCTTCGTCCTCTGGACCGGAAAGTTCGTCCCCCCCGTATTCTACTGAAATCATCGCAAACGATCAGCCGGCAAGTCGATCATGCTTTGTTCCTTCACAAGCAGTCGCCCTCTTCCCGGCCTTTCCTTCTTCGAACTTGGAATTATGATAACGTGGAGATGGCCTTCAGTTGGTTGTGCGAATTCTGAAGAGCATCGACCCTGCGGAACTTATGGTCACTCCGTTGGCAAATCGCAGCCTTACGCGCCTTTTCCTGGCGTTTGCGTTTTGTCAGCTGATTGCTCTGCCAGCCGCAGCGCCTGCGCAGGAAAATGCAGGCGGCGAAATCGTGGCCAATTTGGCGACGGGGCGCGCCATTTTTTGCGTCACGAAAGATGCCATCATCGTGGCCGCAACCAGCGGCGGCGGAGAAGTCGGCTCGCGCCCCCCTGCCGTGCTCCCCGTCAGTTCCGGCCGCATCGGTATTTTGCTGGGAGCTATCGACTGGACCGCCCCGGATACCGGCAAGGCAACGCGCTTTGATGCCGAATTGCCGGCCGTGGCGGCGAACGCTCTTCGCCGTCCCTCCCAGAAACCTTCTGAGGAACCCAGCGAGATCGAAGATATCGGCGTCGGAGTGCTTGAATTGATCCGGCCGATCGTCGATCAGATCCATCATAAGCTCGACCTCGCCCCTGATGAGCCTCTTGTGGAACTGATCCTCGTGGATTACGTGCAGAATTACGGGCCCGAAATCTGGAACCTGCAGTATCGCGTCCGCCAGGAAAATCTCGCCAATGATTTTTGGCAGACGCGCATCCTGCGTCCTGCGTACGTCCAGCTCTACCCGCCGGAAAAAGGACAGCCACGCACGTTTATAGAGGCTGATTATCCTGCGAATCTTCCGCAACTTCAGTTGGCTCAGCGTGTCGCGCAACCTGATCCGCAGTTCGATCGGATTGCGAATTCCTCTCGCAACGTTTCTGACGCTGTCGCTTTAGTTGCCGCGGGGAATAGCACCAAAGCTCAGGCCGCCCCCATTTCCGATTTCATGCGCGCCGCAATTCCGGCGGCTGGGGGAAATGAGCAGAACTTGGTAATGGCCGCATTGGACATGAACCGCGGCTTCCAATGGATCCTCGCGCCCCAGGAACCCATTCCGCCGGGCAAGACGCAAACCCAGCCCAGCGAACCCGACGCGCCTTCACTGCGCAATCGCGGAGCGCGTCCGCGATAGCCCGTCTGCCGGCTGATTTTTACCCGCTTTGCAGGAACGCTACTTCGCTGTGGCTTTTTCCGCGAACTGCTGCTTCACACGCGCGCTCTTCTCCGCCACAGAGCGGGCCAATTCCTGCTTGTAGGCGACGAGAAGCTCGGCAACTCGCTGGTCGAAGGTAGCTATGATCTCCGCTGCATAAATGGCCGCATTGGTGGCGCCGGGCTTATCAATGGCCATCGCCGCTACAGGTACGCCGGCGGGCATCTGCACACTCGAAAGCAGCGCGTCAATGCCCGATAGCACTGTGGTGGCCATAGGCACCGCAATCACCGGTAGGGTCGTCAGCGCCGCCACGACGCCCGCCAGATGCGCCGCGCCTCCTGCCGCGACGATCACCACCTTCAGCCCCCTCTCAATCGCCGTGGTGGCATATTCGTGCGTACGCGCCGGAGAACGATGCGCTGAAACCACTTCAATTTCGAATGGGATCGAAAACTTCGTCAGCATTTTCGCCGATTCGCTCATGGTCGGCAGATCCGTGTCCGAGCCCATAATGATCCCAACCTGCGGTCTTTCTTTAGACGTCTCGCCTTTGCTCAACGCGCTCCTCCGACATTCTGAATGACCTTAGCGGCCTCGCGAATCACAATCACATCTCCGCGTGAAATTCTCCCTCCCTCGATCACGCGGCACAACACTCCTCTGCGATCTTTCAATGCTTCCTGCAGTCCCATACGAATCGCGTCCATCTGATGGCATGGCTCGCATGGGATCGTCACCTCGAGCAACGCGCCGCCTATCGCAAGCCGCTGCCCCAGTTTTAGGTCAGCGACGTTTAGCCCTACCGTCGTGATGTTCTCCCGTACGATCCCTGGCTCGAGGCCAAATTCGGCCAGCGTCTCCGTATCGACGAGCAGAACCTGTCGCTTGCTGCCGTGCCGTCCGTGGATGCAGCCTTCAAATCCCCGATTCGCTACTGCTGTGGCCTGATTGACAGCCTTCATTGCTTTGTGGTGCTCGACTGCAATGAAAAGGTTCGAGACGTGCGCCATTTGTTTCAAGCCTCTCCAGCGTTTGCGACGAGACACGCGGCTAGTGCAATATCCAGGCGGTACTGACACTCGGCAAACTGAATGGAGCCGACTGCATCATAGGCGTCTCGCCGCGCCGCGTCCAAAGTGTCGTCGACAGCAGTAACCCCAAGGACCCTGCCACTACGTGTGTAGTATAAGTCGCCATCGCGCTTCGTTCCCGCATGGAAGACGGCTACACCGGGTTTTGCAGAAGCTTTTTCCAGCCCATGGATCTCTTTGCCGGTTTCATAATTTCCGGGATAGCCGCCAGACGCCATAACCACGCAGACACTCGCACCAGGGCGCCAGTTTAAAGCCTGTTTCGCCAACTTTCCTTCTGCGATCGCCGCAAGGAGCTCAGCCAGATCGAAATCCATTCGCGCCACGATCGCTTGTGTTTCCGGATCACCCAGACGGCAGTTGAATTCAAGCACTTTAGGACCACTCGACGTTAGCATCAGCCCGAAATAGAGGAAGCCGCGATAAGCGCAGCCATCACGTTCGAGCGCCGTGAAGGTTGGCTCAACAATTTGCCCCCGAATGTCGGCCTCCATTGCTGGCGACACGATTCCATCGCAGGAGTATGCACCCATACCTCCCGTATTCGGGCCGCGATCCCCGTCAAACGCCCGTTTGTGATCGCGAGTCGGCACCAATGGTACAAAATCGCGACCGTCACTAAGCACAATGAAGGAGAGTTCCTTGCCCTCAAGCGCTTCTTCGATGAGCAGCCTTCCGCTGCCCTCTCCAAATTCTCGCTTTCCAAGAACACGATCCGCGAAGTCGGCCGCTTCGCCGTAAGATTTCGCGACCAGAACCCCTTTTCCCCCGCAAAGGCCGTCAGCTTTAAGAACTACCGGGTATTTCAAAGCTTGGAGCCTCTTTATTGCGTCCGGAGCCGAAGCGAAGACGCCATAAGTACTTGCCGTCGGTATAGCGTGCCGACTGAGGAACTCCTTCGCAAAGATTTTGCTGCCTTCCAATTGCGCACACTTCTTCGAAGGGCCGATAATTTTTAACTTCCGGCGGTCGAATTCGTCGGCAATTCCGTCGACGAGTGGTTGCTCGGGGCCAACAACGGTCAAGTCCGCCCCCAGCCTCTCCGCTAGATCGCCAAGCGCAGGTATGTTCGCCAAGTTAGCCGGAATACATTCGGCCTGCTGGGAAATCCCACCATTTCCGGGAGCGCACCAGATATCCGAGATCAAGCGGCTATGCCGGAGCTTCCAGACCAGCGCATGTTCGCGACCGCCGCTTCCGATTACTAGAATCTTCATGAAGCTGCCAAGATTATGTCGGAGCTTTGCGCCGTGTCAACGCCTGCGTGGAACTCATGGCACTTGTGTAAGGAGGCAATCAGTGGTTTGATTCGATGCCTCTTAACGCGCCCATGGCAAGAAACGAAAATGTAAACGAAAACCTCTCTCGCGACGAAATCGCCCACATTCTCTTACCTTACGGCGGCAAGGCACTCACTGATTCACAATTAGCAAGCCTAGCCAAGTATCTGGAATTGCTGACAAGGTGGAATCAAACGATCCCTCTGACATCCATTCAGGACGATACAGAAGTCGTAGCGCGGCATTTTGGCGAGAGTATCTTTGCCGGCTCACTCCTGCCCATGAGCCGTGGTCGGCTCGCCGACGTTGGTAGCGGGGCCGGATTCCCGGGTTTACCTCTGAAAATCGCTTTCCCCGAGCTACAGGTCACATTGTTGGAGCCTAATATCAAAAAATGCGCGTTTTTGAGGGAGGTTCAGTCTGCGCTGGGGTTACCCGGAGTGGACGTCGTGCGCAATCGTTATGAGGATTTCCATGCTGCTCCCGGTTCTTTTGATTTCGTCTGTTCTAGGGCGCTCGGCGGCTATAAGAGGCTGCTCCTCTGGTCCAAGGTGGTCTTGAAACCCGGGGGGCACGTGATTCTATGGCTAGGGACCGAGGATTCAAATCTGCTGACAAGGGTAAAGTATTGGAATTGGGCTCTACCGATCAAAATTCCCGAATCCCGCCAGCGCGTTCTTCTCATGGGTACGCCTAAACCGTAGCCCGTGTGGATTTTGTTTCACGTGAAACATTTTTGTCTGGGGAGAGTCTTCGAACCGCGGGGAACAGGCTCTCATTCGCAAAATTGTTTCACGTGGAACAAATAGAGTCGCTGCATGGGGCCCAAACCGGCCTCGCAAGATTTGCCACGCGAAACATCTTGCACATTCGCTCTGCCTTTGCTAAATTGCCGCCCCAAAAGCACGGCCACTAAAGGAGAAGATTTGGCGCGTGTAATTGCTGTGGCCAATCAGAAGGGCGGCGTAGGCAAGACCACCACGGCAATTAATCTCTCCGCTTCGATCGCACTTGCAGAAAAACCCATCCTCCTGATCGATGCCGACCCCCAGGGAAACACCACGACGGGCATAGGATTCCAGAAAGATCCTTCCCGACGCACCCTTTATCACGCCTTGTCACTGGGCGAACCGTTAAGCAAGGTCATCATCAAGACTCAAGTTGAAGGCTTGGACCTTATTCCTTCGGACAGGAATCTGGCGGGAGCCGCCATCGAGCTCGCCACCGCCGAAAATCGCGAACATCGCTTGAAAGAGCTCATTCAGCAAATTCGTTCGGATTACGCCTTTATCATCGTGGACTGTCCGCCAACGCTCGATCTGATCACTCTCAACGTCCTGGTGGCGAGCGACTCGGTCTTGGTCCCAATTCAGTGCGAATACCTTGCTCTTGAGGGCGTTTCGGAACTGCTTGATACGTTGATGCGAATTCGGCGCACGCTCAACCCTGATCTTGCCGTCGAAGGAATCGTGCTTACCATGTATGACGATAGGACTACGCTTTCGCGCCAAGTATCTGCCGATCTCAGGAGCTTTTTCGGAACTCAGGTATTCGAGAGTGTAATTCCAAGAAACGTGCGCCTAGCGGAAGCGCCCAGTCACGGCAAGCCGATCATGTTCTACGACATTCATAGTAAAGGTGCCGAAGCCTACATTCAACTCGCAAAGGAGGTCATTGCCAATGGCCAGAAACGCGCTGGGGCGGGGGCTGGGAGCGCTCATTCGTGAGCCGGATCCTCAACCAGCGGACGTAACCAGATTTCCCGCCGCGACAAACGTGGAGCCGACGCCAGGAGTTACGGGGGCGCAGTCGGTGGATATTGATTTGATTGAGCCGAGTCCCTATCAACCGCGCACTCATTTTGGGGAAGAGGCGTTGGCGGAGCTCGCCCAATCGATCCAGGTAAGCGGGATCATTCAGCCTTTAGTGCTGCGGCGAATTGGATCGCGGTATCAGCTTCTCGCCGGCGAACGGCGCTGGCGCGCAGCGCAAAGAGCAGGCCTCAGCCGTGTGCCGGCGGTCGTCCGCGAAGTCACCGATGAAGCGGCCCTCGAGATAACCTTAGTCGAGAATATTCAGCGCGAGGACCTCAACCCGATCGAAGAAGCGCGCGCCTACGAGCGCTTGATGAGCGAATTTCATTTGACCCAGGAAGAAGTAGCCGCAAAAACCGGCAAAGACCGGGCCACCATTGGCAACGCCACGCGTCTTCTGCGCTTGGAAAAGCAGATTCTTGATCTCGTCGAAGATGGGCATCTCTCGCCAGGGCATGGCCGGGCGCTGCTTTCGATCGCTGACCCGCAGCTTCGGCTTGCACTCGCGCAACGCGCGGCCCGCGGCAGGATGACCGTGCGGCAGTTGGAACGAAGCGGCACTCGGCGCACACGCGCCGCCGGTCCCGAGTCCGCCGAACCGCAGCTCGATGCGAATACGCGCGCAGCGATCGAGGAGATGGAACACATGCTGGGAATGCGCGTGCGCCTGCGTCAGCCTACCAAGAATCGGCCTGGCGAACTGGCCATCGAGTATCACGAGGATTCTCAGCTGGTCTGGCTCTATGATCGGCTAGTTATCCAAAAGTGAACACTACGTCTGTAGTATTAACGCCGCGAGCCTTGTGCTCGCATGCCGCGCTCTGAAACAATTACGCTCGCACAATAATTTCTGAGGTGATTTCTGCCCTGGAAGTTTCGGAAGCGAGAGTCCAAACATGTCCCCGAATGGACCGGGTTTCTCGATAAATCCGTCCGCTTCGAAGGAACGCTCGAGTGCCCCGGCACGTTCCGCGTCGAAGGTGAGTTGAAGGGCCTCATCATTTCCACGCATGTGCTGATTTTGGGCGACGAGGCGCGCGTCGAGGGTCAAATCGAAGGCAACGACATTGTGATCTCAGGACATTTCAACGGCGTAATCTTTGCCAAGGGAAAAGTGGAGATTCACAAAAAAGGCACCGCGACCGGCGAGATTCACTCGCATTGTCTGGTCATCGAGCCAGGCGGAATTTTTGACGGCGAGTGCCACGTTATTGCGCCATCGGAAGCGACCAAAACGGTAACCATCCCCATCCGCACCGCGCAAGCCGGGTAATCACGCAGCCAGAAGCTTAGTTAATTTATCTAGTTTAGGACTGCAGCGAACCAGCCATCGGCGGGGGCGCAGGCTCCGTCGTGCTCGCTTTCGGTTTTCCCATGGCGGTGTCCACGCCTTTGCGAATCGTCTCATTCCAATCCTGGTGAGGAACCGGCGAATTCTGCGCCGCGATGTAGAGTCGCAGCGCCTCCTGCGGCTGACTGAGTTGTCTTTGCTGGATTCGTCCGGCGGAGATCAATGCGAGCACAGAGCTGCGGTCCTGGGGCCAGGCTTCAGCGAGCTTCTCGTATTCGCTAGCGGCGCGGTCCCATTGCTGAATGCTTTCAGCGTGACGGCAGAGTTCGAGCCAGCTCGCCGCCGGCATTTTCGTGCCGCCGCCTTTCACGTAATCCTCGTAGTCTTGCCAAGCGGCCTCAGCGTTGTGGACCTTCAGGTGAAGCTGACACGCAGTCTCCATGGCTTGCAGGTAGGATTGCGTATCCCCGTTTCGAAAGTAAACGCTCGACAGCATTTCATAGGCGTCGATGGAAGCAGGCTTCTCCGCGATCAACGCCTTGAGCTCGGATATGGCGGCGTCAAATTGCTCCTTTTCGAGCAGGTCAGTAGCCTTGACGATGTGCGGATCAGCAGACCAGCCCACCTTATCCGCGATAGCCTGGTCGGCGCGCTGTTCGACGCCGCTGTAGCGCAAAATTAGTGCCGCCACCAGCCCAAAGCCGAATCCGCCGATGTGCGCCCAATAGGCCACTCCGCCGCTTTCGCCTGCCATCACCCCGGAGAGAAGCTGAACACCAAGCCACAGTGGCAAAACAGCATAAGCCGGCGCGTGGAAACGATAGAGACGGGGCCGCACAATCCAATAGAAAAACCCAAGTTGGATTTTCGTTTTCGGAAAGCGCGCGAGAAACCCGCCCATAAGAGAAGCAATTGCACCGGACGCGCCGATAACCGGAATTATGCCGCTGGGATATACGAGCGCATATCCCCAAAGCGCCGCCACGCCTGACATCAGATAGAAACCCGTATATAAGGGCCGGCCCCAGGTGTCCTCGAGTATTGCGCCGGCCAGCCACAGAAACCACATGTTAAAGATCAAATGCAGCCAACCGCCGTGCAGAAAGTTGGCTGTCAAATAACTGATGGGGACGCGTCGAGATGGATAAAAAGCATAGCGCCCGAGCACCGATTCCGATTGCATTTGATCGAGCTGCGCGCCCAGCCGAGTTATCTCTTCTTCACATCGCGGCTGCGTCCAGGTGCGCATATCCACGTCCCAAGCGTCTAACGGGGTGTGGTCGCGCGAGGCCAGCAAATCCCACATCTTGGCTTGGGAATGGCGGAAGTTTTCGACTAATTTCTGCTCCGTAGCGTTCATGGGGGTATCGGGATGTGCCGCCGCCAAAAGAAGAATGTGCTCCCGAACTTCGCCCATCTCCTTGGTTTCACGCTCAATGGTCGAATGCGTGGCAAGGAAGGCGATCGCGTTCAGCGCAATGATCCCGATGGTCACGTAGGGCCAGCGGCGCCCTTGCATGTTTTCATGATTCAACGGAATGATCACGGCGATGCCTCCAAACTAGAATCTGAGCCGAGAAGCTCCGGCGCACTGGCCAATAAAGGGCGCCATCGGGAATATCTGATACAACCGCGCCGCGGAAGCTTGCCTCTCATTTTGGCAGTAGCAGTGGGAACTAGACCTGTCCCTCGTTGAAAGTTCCTCTATCGGTTACTCCCGTGACGTCTCCGACACAAAATAGAGGCAATAGGAGGAGCCGCCCTGGGAGCGGCCAGAGGGGCGGCTCAGGCCCGATTGCGGCTATAATCAAAAATGCGACCGCGGGAGAACGCGTGCTCGATCAAGTGAAACTTACGGCCACAGTAAAGGCGGCCGGTTGCGCCGCTAAGTTAAGCCCGAGTGTGCTCGATTCGGTCTTGCGTCGTCTGCCCCGGCAAGTAGATGACAATGTCGTCGTTGGATTTGAGACCAGCGACGATGCTGGCGTTTATCGATTGAGTGCGGGAGTCGCATTGGTGCAGACGGTCGATTTTTTCACGCCCATCGTCGATGATCCTTTCTCGTTCGGCCAGATTGCTGCGGCCAATGCACTCAGCGACGTTTACGCCATGGGCGGCCGGCCAATTTCGGCGCTCTCGATCGTGGCGTTTCCTGAAAAGGGCGCACTCGAAATCCTGGAGCAGATTCTACGCGGCGGCTTGGCAAAGATGGACGAGGCTGGCTGCACCGTGATTGGCGGCCACTCCATCCGGGACGACGACATGAAATTCGGCTACGCGGTTACGGGCCTGATTGACCCCAGCCGTGTTTGGCGAAATGTAGGCGCGCAGCCCGGCGATGCCTTGGTCCTCACGAAGCCTCTTGGCGCTGGCGTTATCACGACCGGCTTGAAACAGGGGCGCATTGCGGAGTCGGTGGTGGCAACAGCGACCGCCACGATGTCTCGCCTCAATCGTGACGCGGCCGCCGCGCTGGCCGAATTCGACGAACGAAATCCGGGAACGATTCACGCCGTCACGGATGTCACTGGCTTCGCCCTGCTTGGCCATGCGCGTGAGATGGCCGTCGGAAGCGGTGTCTCTCTGGAGATCGATCACGCCGCAATCGAATATCTTCCCGGTGCAATCGCCGCTTCGCGCGAGGGCTTCCATTCCGGCGGGCTCAAAAATAATCGCCAATTCATCGGCGATTGCGTCGCCTTTCGGCCGTCGGTTCCCGAGGAATTCCAAAACCTTCTATTCGATCCCCAGACTTCGGGCGGGCTTCTTGTGGCCTTGGAGGCAGCGCAAGCTGATGCAGCGCTGAGCGCGTTGGCCGCTCGAGAGGTTTCCGCGCGCCGTATCGGCCGCGTACTGGAAAAGCGATCTCCGCTGATGGAGGTCAAGTAGTCTGGCTGCCCGCGACCGGCACCGAACTTCGCTCACTCCCTGATGGACACAATCACGCATGGCATTGTGGGCGCGCTGATCGGCAAGGCTTTTTTTGCGAGAGAACCTTCGCGTGCGCCGATGTCTTGGAACGATCCCCCTCGAGCCGCCGGTCGCGTTGCAATTCTCGCCTGCACGGCCGGAGCGGTATTCCCGGATGTCGACGTCTTCGCCGGACCGCTAGCGCACAACAATCTCGCGATCATGACCTGGCATCGCAGCATCACGCATTCGGTGGTGATGTTGCCCGTCTGGGCGCTGGCGCTGACCGCGATCACGTGGTGGCTGGCGCGGCGCGTGCGCTGGCCCTCTCCCGAATTCGGCGACCTATTGGCGATTTATCTGGTAGCGATCGGAAGCCACATTTTCCTCGACGTCATCACGAACTTTGGCACCATGCTGTGGAGTCCAGTCAATTATTCGCGGGTGGCCTGGGACTGGATTTTCATAGTGGATCTTACCTTCACGTCGCTGGCGCTCATGCCGCAAGTGGCTGCCTGGGCGTTTCGGCCGCTGAAAGATAGCTGGAAACGCGCCCTGCCATTGTGGGCTTTGTTCACCGCGGCCGCCTTTGTCATCGGACCCCTGGTGCGGCCTTTGGATATTCCCTTTCCGACGGGAGCGTCGTTTGTCATAGCCGGCGCTTTGGCTTGCTTCTTCCTGTTGCCGCTCAGGCATGGAACCGGTTCGCGCGCCGGACGTGCAAAGTGGTGCCGCATAGGAGTTGCACTGACCGTGGCGTATGTGAGCTTCGCTGCGGCGCTACACCATTCAGCTTTCCAGAATGTGTCCGAATTTGCCACGCAAGCGCACCTCAACGTTCAGAATATGGCCGCACTGCCGCTGCCCCCCTCGCTGGCGCGCTGGGCCGGCCTCATCGAAACGCCCGACGGAATCTATCGCATTCAGTTCGCCCAGTTCGGAGACGAACCGTTTCACATTGACTTCTTTCCGCAGTCGCCTTCGAACCAGTACATAGAGTCGGCGCGCGGATTGAGTGAGGTACAAACGTTCTTGTGGTTTGCGCGCTTTCCGCTTTTCAGATTTTCGGAACGCGACGGCAAACACGTGGTGGAAATCAGCGATTTGCGTTTTTACGGACAGCGCGGGGCTGCGTCACGCGGTGACGTCGCGCGGTCCACCAACTTCACGTTTGAAGTTGTCTTCGCGCCTGACGGCAAGATTCTTTCTAAAGGGCGCCTGCGTGAAGAATGAGTAGACCGGCGTCCGTCAGCGGATCTTAACAAAAAAGTACGGCGAGATCGCTATCGCCGCATGGAACTACTTCGAATCGGCGGGAAAAATCACCACCTGCCGCATCTCACCCTCTCCCTCGCTGGTTGTACGCACCCCTGGTTGATCCTTGAGTGCGAGGTGAACGATGCGCCGGTCGCGTGCAACCATGGGCTGGAAACGAAAAGGCTCATGGGTCTGGCGGACCCGCTCGGCGGCCACTTCCGCGGAAAGCTTCAATTCGTTGATATGTGAAGCGCGAAAGCTTCCGCAATCGAAGCGCACTCGATTGTGGAGTTGAGGTTCGAGTCGCAGCCAGCGGACGGCAATGTGCTCCAGGGCCTTGAGCAACTCACCGTTGCGCTCCAGCAGCAGTGTCTTATCGGGGCCGTCGAAATTTACGCCGATCTCGGCGGTTTCCAGATCGTCGTCCGCCAGTTTTGGCGCGATGTCCACGCGATAGCTCAGGTGAAAACGCCCAGTGCGTAGGATCGTGTCGAGACAGCGGCGAATTTCCGCGGCGGCGGCTTCACGGTCGAGTTTGCCGTCACGAACG
>Ga0307477_10002301_pt1 | contig 14883 bp, 14 predicted proteins | sample atmos_gasesECM2C_FD_203316 | JGI IMG/M metagenome (GOLD analysis project Ga0307477, IMG submission 203316) | Hardwood forest soil microbial communities from Morgan-Monroe State Forest, Indiana, United States - atmos_gasesECM2C_515 | ecosystem: Environmental > Terrestrial > Soil > Temperate...
CGCCCCAAAAACCAGGCGACGGTTTCAAGAATTTTATGGCCACCAGACCTAGCCCGCCAGCCAGCCGCATCGGCCGGAGATAGACAACCTGGGACTCCGCGATTTCTCCGGTAGCCTGATTGAACACGAATAGTGTTTGGTCTCGTTCCAGGGCCGCTCCGAAAGCGATCAATCCACCCCAGAGGCTCACGTTCACAGCATATGCCTCCTCGTCGAGAAGACGACTGTTCGAGCCCCGCTCGTAGATTTTCAGCGGCACACGCAGCGTCACACGACCGCTGCGTCTGGTTTCTGCCCCGTTTCTTTCAGGCATAGCCCCACTCCGTGGATGAGCTACGGGTCGGTATGCACAGGTAGGATCGGCCAGAGGTTCGCAGTCTTCAATAGTACCTCGGGACAGTGGCGCTTAATCGGGCACTCCAGGCGAGAGATTGGGAAGCTGCGCGGAAATTTGCGCAAAGTCGAGTTCGATGGGCCTGGATACTATGGCCAACCCCCGTGCGACAGTTCATGACCTGCGTTCTAGTCGGCACCACCGGCATCGAAACCGTTGAGAATTCGTGCTTCGCCCTATGATGTAGCTACACCAACTGCCAAGTGGATTTCGGAACTTGCCGAATTGCTCCCCTACCGCCCCAGTCCCGCTGTTATGCTTAAACATTAGCCTCCTTGCTCAAGCGCATTTAACGCAAAATGGCAACTGTTAACCCCGAAAACCAACAAGAACGCTTTGTCATGCTACGCCGGTTTAGGGACCTTCCCGAAGCCGTCGTTGTCAAAAGCATTCTTGATTCCGCGGGCGTTGAATGTCTTTTGGGTGACGAGAACATGGTTCGTCTGAACTGGTTTTGGTCTAACCTGCTCGGTGGGGTCAAACTGTGGGTCAGACAGCAGGATATTGACCAAGCTGGGAATCTGATAGACCAAAGCTCACCGGAAGATTTCAACGTGGAAGGAGTAGGGGAGTTCAAACAGCCTCGCTGCCCAAACTGCAAGTCATTCGACATATCATTTGAGGAATTGAATAAGCCCGTTGCCTTCGTAAGTGCATATCTTGGCCTACCGATACCGCTCAAGCGTCGAGGATGGAAGTGTCACACATGCGGGCATTCATGGCCAAAGTTCGAGGAGACAATCGAACACAAATCAGGCTAGCGCCTGGCCGCGGCAATCGGACACTTGCTCCTAATGTGCCGTAACGCAACTCGGGAGTTTCGAGTCTTTTAGTTATATTATCGGGCTATATCGCAATGAGCCGGAGGTCAAGATGCTCGGAGCGATGAACTGTCGATTTCGGTTTGGAGCCACGGTGTTGCTGTGCGCGGGCGTTTGTGGTGGAGTTGTTAGCGCACAGGAGAGCCAGAACTCCCGATTGTATTACGCGTACTACATCTGCGCTGGCGATGTCCTTCAGATTTCTGTCTATCAACATCCAGAATTGTCCAAAACGGTTGTGGTTAGGTCGCGTGGCGATATCCATCTGCCGTGGCCCAATGCTGCGAAAGTCGCAGGTCTGTCGGTTCAGGCTGCGTCTGACTTGCTTAGGCAGACGCTACCATCTGCGGTCGACAGATCTTGCCTGACCGTAACAGTGAAGCGTCGCAAGGGGCCATGGGTTCTTGAAAAAGAGCCGTTCTTTATCGACGTACCCCCGCCAGGCCAATTTTACGCGCCAAAAATGCGTGACTCCTGATAAGCCGAACCCGGACATCATATGGAGTAGTGGTCCGGTTATCCGACGCTGACACGCAAGGCTGTCGGTTTATACTATCGGCGAGGTGAATTCATGCCCCTACACAGACTGGCGATCTGGCCCATTGGTCTTGTTCTTTTCGCCGCGGCAAGTGCGAAAGAACCTCCGGCACAGGTTATAGTCTGGCCTGCGTCAGGCCCATCAGTGGTGCGTTTTAGCTTTGGTAAGTTCAAGGAGACTAGCGCCGCTGGCAAACAACACAATTACACGACGGACGTCACTGCTGAGAATCTTTGGAACAAGAAAATTTCCAGCGCGGAATTCTCGCTGTATGTTTTTGACAAGGCCAAAGTTCGGATCGGAGACGGGTGGATTAGCATCAGTGACGTAAGCCCGGGAGGAGTGGTCAAATTCCAGACGTTTATTAACGCCTCTGGAACCATCGCTTCATTGGAACTTGTCCCTAAATCGCTCCCGACTGAACTGCAAGCATTCCTCCCTCCCAAGACGATTTCGATCACCGTTAACTCCGTGCCTCAGGGCGCGGAGTTGAAAATCGATGGCACTCCGGCGGGAACCACGCCAAAGATCGTTCAAGTTACGCCGGGGAAACACGTGCTGTCGTTCAGCAAAGAGGGGTTCAATTCAGGCACCTTTCCACTGGAGACCACACGCGACGATGTTTCCGGCGGCAGCGTAAGTTACGAACTTGGAGTGTCCGCCCACGACACTGTCGAACTTCGCGACGGTTCCGTCCTGAGCGGCGACGTGCAATCCATGTCCGCCACCGAAGTCTTTATACGCATCGCTGGAGCCATTCAGAGCCTCAATCGTAATCAAGTCAAGCGTATCGTCTTGACCCAGCGTGATCCGCCATCCGAATGAATCGCCAAAGTGCGAGCTTGCGACCTGATGAACATGCTTTTAGCCAACTTCTTACCGGTCCGATAGACTAAGATTGCGGCTTTAGTCGGGCGTAGAATCTATCGCGCGGAGGTTTAGAATGACGACAAACGCAACTCAAGCACAAAATGCGACAGTCACCTTCTCCGGCCAATCCGATGCGGCAAACGGCTTGGCATTGGTTCGCATGATCATCGGCGCGATGTTCGTGTCGGTCTTCTTCGAGAATCTGGGGAAGGGCGCCTACACTCCGGCGGGCTACGCGGGCGTGATTAATTACTACATCAAGAACAGCCACTCACCGGCGGCTTGGAAGTTGGTTCTGGGGTTTATGTCGAGCCATGCGGCCATGGTGGCTCCCGGGCAAGCGGTGATGGAGATCTCCGTAGGGATCCTTCTGGTCGTTGGCCTGATCACCCGCCCGGTCGCCTTGGTCGCATTCTTGTTTCTCGGCAGCCTATGGGTTACGGAATTGGGCACGTCATGGATTTGGGAACTACTGGTTCCGGTCGTTGCATCGCTCGGGCTCGTTGTGGGACGCGCAGGTCGTGCCTGGGGCATCGACGCGTTACTGGCACGGCGGCGCCCCGCGTCCCCCTGGTGGTGATCAGGAAATCTGCGTGCGCGTATCGGTCATCATTCCTACCCATAACGAAGCGCAGGCCATTGGCCGTGTGCTTGCCGATCTGCCTTCCAATCTCGTCACGGAGGTCATCGTTGTCGACAGCAATTCGACTGACGGAACGCCCGATCTCGCCCGAAAGATGGGCGCACAAGTCATCCAGGAGCCTCGCCGAGGATACGGGCGCGCTTGTTTGGCAGGGCTTGCGAACACGCAAGATCCTGATGTGGTCGTTTTCCTGGACGGTGACTACAGCGACCGGCCTTCGGAGTTGCCGATAATCTTGGCTCCGATCATCGAGGGACGCGCTGACATTACGCTCGGTTCGCGCTTCGGCGGCAAAAGCAACCGCGGCGCACTACCGTGGCACCAATCCTTTGGCAATCGCCTGGCCGCCGGCCTGATCAGGCTTTTGTATGGTGTGAAGATCAGTGACCTCGGTCCGTTTCGCGCTGGCCGCGCTGATGTGCTGCGCGCCCTGGCCCTTGAAGAGGCTACCTACGGCTGGGCGGTGGAAATGATCGTGAAAGGGGCCATCGCGGGATTTCGCATCGTCGAAGTCTCTGTGAGCTACTACCCGCGCATTGGAAAGTCCAAGATTAGCGGTACGGTGAAGGGCACGGTAGGAGCAGGGTGGTTCATCCTGAGCCGGATCGTGCGTTATTCTTTTCGACGTCGAAGGACGGAAACGCCGCGACCGGCGTAAGTCCCGAAAGACCAATCGCTCATGGAACCCTCTAGCCAGACCACTGACTGTTTTTCTCACCCAAAGCGCACGTTGGTCATCATGGCGAAAGCCCCAAAGCCCGGCATGGTCAAGACCCGTCTCACGGAGAGCCTTCCTTCTCCCGCTGTGACAGCGCTGTATCGCTGTCTCTTGGAGGACACCCTCGCGTTGGCGAAGTCATTGACGAGGGTGGAGGTCGCGGTAATGTGCCCCGAATCGGATCAGGATGAATTGACTCGCCTGGTAGGCGATACAATACAGGTCGTAGCGCAAAAAGGCGAAGGTCTTGCAGCGGGACTCACCTCTGTTTTTCGACACTTCACTGCCGCCGGCCGGCGGCACGTCATTGCCTTCAATAGCGACAGTCCACACCTCGCGCCGTCGATTCTGGACCGCGCGTTCGAAACACTCACGACGCATGACGTGGTTGTCGGGCCAACCCACGACGGAGGCTACTACCTTGTTGGCGCCAAGGCAGCCTATCCGTCGCTCTTCGAAGGCGATGGCATGGGAACAAAGAGTGCGTTGGACAGATTGCTGACGCGCACCAAGGTCCTTGAACTCTCAACCGGCTTCATGGAGCCCTTCTACGACATCGACGTCACAAACGACTTGATTCTGCTGGCCCGGGAACTGCGGCTCGCTCCCTCGAAGGCGCCAAGGACTGCGGGCTGGTTCGGCGAATGGCAGCAAGCAGTCGCGCAACTTCACCATTGAATGGGAGGCCTGTGAAAGTCACTCCGTCGCACAGGCTGTACGGACTCGGCGCCATCATGCTTGTGGCGCTAACAATCTGCTCACACAACTTCAGCCGCAGGGGTGAATCGTCATTTTTCATCCCTCTGGCTGTTGCTGGCGTCGCGTACCTCCTAGCCATCCGCGAGCTCTTTTCCACGCCAGAATTTCCGAAACGCGTCATCGTCATCGGGCTCGTGTTGGCTGCTTTATGGCATCTTCCGTTTCTACTGACGGCGCCGGGTTCAGATGATGACGTTCATCGATATGTCTGGGATGGCCGCGTGCAGCGGCTCGGCTATAACCCTTATATCGTGGTTCCGAGCGACTCGGCACTTGCCAGCTTGCACACATCGGAGACGCGCACGCTGAATAATCCAGAGGTGCCTAGCCCATATCCAGCGGGCGCTCAGCTTTTCTTCCGCGCCATAACAGCGATTCATGAGTCCACATTCGCGCTGAAAGTAGCATTTGTGGCTTGCGATTTCGCGATTGCGTTTGTGTTGCTCGATGTGTTGCGTCGTACGCGGCAGGGAGAGCACTGGGTTCTGGCTTATGCCTGGCACCCACTGCTCGCGATTGAGGTGGCGGGCAGTGGTCACGTCGATATCGTGGGCGTATTGCTGCTGTTGGTATCTGTCGCCGCGCTGGTGCGCCGCTGGCGTGCGGTTGCAGCCCTGGCATTTGGGCTGGCTGTCTCCGTAAAATTTCTCCCGATTGTGCTGCTGCCACTCTATTGGAGGCGTGTTCGTATGCGCCACGCCGCGATGGCGGCAATCGTGCTCGGAGTCCTATACCTCCCATTTCTCGGCCACGGCCGGATCCCGATCGGCTCGCTCGGTACCTACGTGCAGAGATTCCGCTTTAACGATCCGGTATTTGCAATGCTCGAGCGAGTGGCGGCTCCGCAACTTGTAGCTGGGCTGGCAGTGCTCGTCGGCTTTCTTACCGCAATCTGGATGAGACGAAAGTCCGCGGAAGGGTCCGCGGAGGTGTTCGCCTGGCCAATGGCGGCATCGCTTTTCTGTGCGCCGGTTGTCTATCCGTGGTACCTGCTATGGATGCTGCCGTTCCTAAGGTCGATCTCAACATTTCCCATCCTGGTCTGGACTTTTAGCATCCTTCCTACTTATTATGTGTGGCACCTGCGGACCGTTGGGCGCCCGTGGTTAGTTCCTGATTGGATTGTGATTCTGGAATACGGATCCGTGGCAGTCGCTGCCGCCATGATCGCTTTGCGCAGGACCACACGATCGGCCACACTTCAATGCTCAGCGGACCCGGTAGAGTGAACGCAGCTCCACCACATGCGATTTACGTATCCAGGGGCCTTTGTAGATCATCCAAGAGGACGTTCGTTTCATTCACTGAGGAGGACCTCCATGACAAAGTTGGGCCGTTCCATGACGATCGGTTACCTATTTTTGGGAGTGCTGCTCCTTGCGGGCACTTCCCGGGCGCAGACACGCCCACCCGAAGTCGAACAGCTTGCCAAGACTTATGGCCTGGATTCCTACGGGCAAATTGAAGCGGTGCGCTACACGTTCAACCTCGATCTACCGGCTTTGAAATTGAATCTCTCCCGTTCCTGGACTTGGGAACCCAAAACCGGCCAGGTCACGTACGAAACAAAAGACAAGGACGCCAAGCCGGTCAAGGTTACCTACAACCGGTCACAGCTCAACAGCGCGCCGGCCAACGTGAAAGACGAAATTGAGCCCGCTTTCGTGAACGACAATTATTGGTTCTTCTTCCCTTTCCACGCTAACTGGGACACCAGCGCCAATGTGACGGTCAAGGACAAGCAAAAATTGCCGATTGGGCAGGGTACGGCGAAGCTGGTGTCGGTGAAATATCCGGCCGAGGTTGGCGGTTATACGCCGGGGGACACTTGGGATCTGTATGTAGGGAAGGATGGACGAATTGTGCAGTTCGTCTATCATCGAGGAGGCCCGAAGAAGCCGAGTAACGTGACAACGACCTGGGCGGGCTACAAGAAAGCTGGCCCTCTCCTCGTCTCAACCGACCATCGCGGGACCGCGGACGCCAAGCCGGCGCGAATTTTCTTTACGAATGTGGCCGTCAAGCTGACGGGCTCAGACACCTGGATGGACGCGCAATAGGAGACGCGCGGGCAACCCATATCGATCGTCACTACTCAGACTCTCGGGCAATCACGACGGTGGTGCAGGAGCTGCCGAGTTTGGGCAGATCGCGATTTGCGGCCATGCGGATGTCGAGCCGTGGGCGCTCCCCCCGAACAATCGGACAATAAAAATCAGGCTGCCGCAGCGCCCCTTGCAGGCGCCGTCGCCCTGCGCATCCACCATGACAGGTATCTCGAAACTCGCAAGAGCGGCACGCTTCTGGAAGTGTACGGGCTTGCTCAAAAGGCGCAGAATTCAGAATCTCGGACCCTGACAAAACCAATTCTGACAGCGGCTCTCCGGAGCCAGGCCAATAAACGCAAGGCTGGGTTGTGGCGCGGGGCGTAACTCGCACCGTGCTGACGCCGCATCCTCCTTCGAGTGGTGGCAGGCCGGCCATCGCCCGCACCAAGGGCTCCCCGATGGCGACGACATCGGTGCTCTCGAAAAGCGTACGGAACCCCTGCCAGTATTCTTCGTAGGTGAGTGCGTAGAGATCGGACCGCACCGCCTGATAGACGTTCACACGCAAGGGAGCGCCAAACTGTTTCGCGACTCGTGCGACATCCGCCAGCCGCAAGTAGTTTGACTTCATCATGACCGCGATAATCGTCACGGGCAGACCCAGACGCACACAACGTTCGGCCTGTTGATGAATCAGTTCCCAGTTACCCGGGCCGCGTTGGCCATCCTGTTCCGCTTGGGTTGGGTGATCGAGAGAAAACTCGATGTCATGGAAGGCGCGCAAGTCATGGTCTTCCAGAATGGCAACACTGTGACCGTTGGAAGTGATGGTGAGCTTCACCGGTCGAGTTCGCAGGTAAACCAATATGGCCTTGTAGTCAGGATGCATTCCGTTCTCGCCGGTGCCGAGATTCACGGAGCGAACCGGAAGGCATTCGATCACCGACTTGACCTGTTCTAACGAGAGACGGTCGGCGCGAGTGGGATCGCGGTAGCAGAAGGCGCACTTGAGGTTGCACTCGTTGGTAAGCCCAAGCCCGAGCGAAATGCCGGTATCCAGCTTGAGGGCTTTCGGAATGACTGACGAAGGTGCCGGTTTGACGTTGCTCATTCAACCCCCTTCGAGTATGGAACAGCTTGCCGAACAGTGCATGTAACGAGCAACGCCGAAGAATTCCCGCCGTTTGCCGAGCTCGCGTTCCAGACCGAAGATTCGCTCATACTCTGCCGATCGAGAAATCTGTGCCGGCAGGTAGTCCGCGATAACGCGCACTCCCCTCCGAGCGTTGATTGTGAGTGACGCGTCTTTCAGGATTGCTTCGAAGGCGTCCGACGTGAACAAACGTACTCTGCCCCCGTATAGGGATTCTTGTCCCCACTCCGCAGTCAGGCTATGTTCCGCTGCGGCTAAATCGCCCGCTTGGATAGCGGCCTTGAATACTTCGCCTGCCTGGTTGCGTACGAGAACGGACAGTATCGCCGACGAATCTCGCATTGCACGCACGGCGCCGCGCAACACGGCGCCCGGGTCATCGACATATTCCAAAAGGTTGTGGCAAAGAATGATATCGAACGAACCCGTCTCACAAATGTCCGCCAACTGGGCGGCGTCACCGCGTCTAACCGTGATCTTGTCACTTACTCCGGCTTCGGCGATCGTCCGTTCCGCCAGAGCCAGCATCGTCGCAGACCAATCGAGCAAGGTTACATGAATACCGAGACGCGCCAGACGAACGGCGGCAGCTCCTGTTCCGCATCCGAGATCTAGGGCGCGCAGCGAGTTGACTCCCGCCGATGCGGGAAGGAATTCCTGCAGGTTCGCTAAAGCCAGGTCTGCGCGTAGGCGGCCCTCGGGAGTCTCGAGATATGCGGCATACCGGCTCGCATCGCTTTCGAAACGACTCTCGCTTTTGACGCCTGTCTTCATGCGACCCTCAAGCGAGGTCGATCCCCGATCCAGTCTCTTGTTAGAACCAAGGCGCCTCAGTTCTAGAAACCAGTTCTGGCGGCCGACCAAGCACATGGTATCGCAATAACACTACTCGGATGCAAGAAGCTGGCGATTTAGAAATAATCGGCTGAGCAGATTCGTTCAAGTGGGCTTCTGGAAAGTAGTCAAGGGAGGCAAGTAGACGGCTCAAATGCAGACGGCGGCTCATGGTCCGCGACAACGTAGAACCTGTGGGTCCTAATGATTGATTGAATCATTCATCGGACCACGGTACTTTGGGGCTCCACCCTTCTGCGAACTTCCTCGAACTTTCAAAGGGACGCACTACGCTGGACGCCTCGGATTGAGGGATCCATCGTCTACCTCCGAAGATCAGAACTCCCTCCGAGCGTACAAACACTGAATTGATGGAGCTACTCGCCGCCCCTGGTCGCCAAAGTTTCCACGACGGCGATATTTTGCAGCAGATCCTGTGGCAGAGCGTGCCGCTCCTTTAAGTACTCGGGGCTGTTGTAGGAAATCCAGACATTTCCCTGGCCATCTTCCCAAACTAGAATTTTCAAAGGGAGGTCAATGGCAATACTGGGGGCAGCCAGCATAAGAGGGGTTCCGGCTTTGGGACTGCCGAAGATTAGCAGCTTGGTGGGACGCATTTTCATTCCCGCCTTTTCCGCTTCGCCGCTGTGGTCGATCAGGGCAAACAGGGTGACTCCTTTGGATTGCAGAATGTCCTTGAGTTTTTCCACGGTTTGATCAACTGAATGATTGCTCAGCTTGTCGATGATTCCCTTGCCGCCCGCCAATGCTTCTTTGCTTGATCCCGATGCCATAAATACCTCCTCACGATTTTCGGAATAGAGATTTGCAGAACCGCGCACAGTAACCAAATAGATGGCCATCGCAAGTCCGACCAGCGCCAGAAACAAGGCCGTCACAACGACTGGGGTCAAAGAGCGAGAAGACGAGGACCCGCCATGGTCCAGTTCATGAACCAATCGCACGTGGCGCAAAGCGGAAGAGAGATTCACGACGACTCCCACGACGATCAGGGCGGTACCAAACCACAGTGAAACTCCGTAAGAAGGTACAGAGGGAGCGTGGTCGATGAGCCGAAGTTGTTGCAGGAAAAGCCCGAAGCGCGCCACAACGAAACCAAATCCCATGAGGGCAAGTCCAGTGCGAATCCAGGCGAGAAATGTGCGCTCGGCGGCCAAGTAATCGCGCAAGTCGGCTCTCTGGCTAATTTCCATCGGTACATCCATTTTCCTGTCCCCCTGCGGGCCTCCTGATCCGTGAGCTTGCGAGACCGCCCTAACGGGCGATGCTAGCGGCGCTTGCGCAAGGTACGTCCTTTGGGGCCACCGCTCACGTCTGGAACTTCTTCGCCGAGGGCAGTGGCTAAATCGATTTGATGATCCTGCTCCTGCATGAGGATCTGCCGAATTTGTTCCGCCATCGCGTATTCCCCAAGCGCTTCACATTGCCGGATGCGATCGCGGTAATTGCGGATGGTTTCGTTTTCATTCTCAAGATCGTATCGCAGCATGTCCTTCGGATTTTTGGATGTGCGTACCGGCTTGGGAGTCACTGCCGGCATTTTGCCGAGATAGTCGATCTGCCGGGAGAGGATCAGGGCATGATCGAGCTCCTGCTTGGAGTGGATTTCGAGCTGGGCAGCGATGTCCATATATTGTGCGCCGCTGAGCACCTGAGAATAGACTACGTAGGCAATGATGGCCTGATACTCGCGGGAAAGGTCCTCGTTTAACAGCGCGGCAAGGCGGTCGCGGGAAATTTCGTTTTCGTTTACGGCGGATTTGGGTTCAGGCATTTGATTGCTCCTTTGAATTGAAAGCGAGACTTGGTTGGGGCGCGATGTCGCGTAAGGATCTCTTTTCCGTGCTAAGCCGCCCCATGCGTTAACTGGCTGGCGGGGGAAGGTACGGGAATTTCCAGGGGCACGAGGAAATTCTTCGCGAGAAGATATGCGTAGAGGTGGCCGAGAGGAGGCGCGAGGCGCAGTTGCTCGGCGGAAACCCAGCCATTCGTGTCGCTCCATTCCCAGCCGCTGTGCGAAAAACTTTTGATCCACTCCTGCAAATCCGCCGCGGTCATGGGATAGGCGTAGATACGGACGTTACGCGCAAACAGTCGGGAAAGGGCCTCCAAACGGCTACCTTCCAGATTGCCGTAAGGATCTTCAAATGCTCGGATCAACAGGGAAAGACCCACTACGAATCGCAGTGGTGCCTTCGTGTAGCGATTCACAAAGGCCGTCATGGCATAGAGCTCGCGTTCACGGAACAGGATCACGTCCGCGCCACGCGCGAGAAGAGCGTCAATGCGACGCAGCAGATCGGGAATTTCGGGAGCCGGCTCTTCGGGCTTAAGGGGGGCCGCCGAAAGGCAGAAGATGCCCATCGCCGCGGAGTCCGTTTCACCCAGTTCTTTGTGGACCTCACGAACCCCAGCGGCCAGCAACTGAGTATGAATGTCTGCATGGGCGGGATCCACGTGTTCGAAGGATCCCGGCGCAAGCACAACGGCCTTCTTGTGCAGAACTTCGTTGGGCGGGATAGGGGCGCCTTGGGAGGAGAAGAACACGGCCTCCGCGAGTCCCCGGCGCACGAGGTGTGTCTGCAGAGTTGGGCGATCCCAGCCGACAAAGGCGGGGCCGCGAAAATCTACGAAGTCGATTTCGATGCGTTCCCTGACGACCTCTTGTGCCAGGCCATCGAGAAAGGATTCCATCGTCTGCAATTGATAGAACGCGGCGTAGATCAGATTAACTCCCAGAATACCGATGGCTTGCTGCTGCCCGACGTTCGAAGAATCGCGCATATTGATATGCAGCACGAAGTCGTTGGCCGGGCCGCCGGGCTCCGTCTGAAACCGGAGACCGACCCAGCCGTGAGAGTCGTTGGTTCCGGCGAAGTTTCGCGCGGAGACGGTATCAACAAAAGAAAAGAAGCGAGTATGAGAGCCACGCGTCTTGTCCAACTGACTGCGCAATTGCGTCCACTCGTTGTCCAGCATGGCTTCGAGCCGTTGCTTGGAAACATAGCGCGTGCCAGTGCCGTAGAGATCGTCGCTCACTTCCTTGTCGTATGCCGAGATGGTTTTGGCAACGGTACCGGAGGCGCCGCCTACTACCAGGAACCAGCGAGAGACTTCCTGTCCAGCGCCAATTTCGGCAAATGAGCCGAAGGTGGAAGGATCAAGATTCAGGGTAAGCGCTTTGTGGTGACTGTCGAGTTGTTCGATGGAAGGCATAGCCAAGCTCCCGTTGACCGAACTTCTAAGTAGGTAGACCTCTTCTTAAAGAATTCTTAAAGAATTTCCGTGGCGGACCGTCGTTGGGCACAATGGCAGCCGACTGCGAAAATGCCGACGCCGCATTCTTGAGACGGAAAACCCAAGCTGCGACTCCCTGTGGCGACGATTGTTTCAGTACTATTGCTGCCAGCCACCGCCGAGCGCCCTGTAAAGTTGCACGAGACTCTGGTACTCGGTGCCCCGCGCTCCTGCAAGTGTTAGTTCGGCGGAAAAAAGCGAGCGTTGGCCGTCCAAAACTTCTAGGTAAGTCGTGGTGCCGCCCTTGTATCGCATGTTGGATAGGCGGACGGACTCCTGTAAGTCCGCAACGGTATCCTCTTGGCGAATGCGGACCTGATGGAGTTTTTGATAGCCGATCAGCGCATCCGACACGTCCCCGAAGGCGCGCTGAATCGCTTGCCGATAAGCGATTAGAGCTTGCTGATTCTGCGATTCGGCCAGCCGCAGATTTCCGCGAAGTGCTCCTCCGGTGAAAATGGGCTGGCTCACTTGCGCTCCGTAAGACCAGATGCCGAGTTGCGAGCCCATAAAGCTCGCGAAAGCGCTGCTCCGCCCGAAGGACCCGCCGCCGGAGCCCGTCAAGGAGATTTGCGGAAAGAACTGGGCTTTGGCGACTCCGATCTCGGCGTTCGCAGCGACCAGGATTTGCTCGGCCTCGCGAATGTCGGGCCGGCGTTCGATTAGCGAGGAAGGCAAACCCGGCGGCACTTCCGGAGGAAGCGACTGTTCTACCAGCGTGCGTCCGCGCGGCACGGCTTGCGGATAATTGCCCAGAAGAATGCTGATGGCGTTTTCTTCCTGTGCGATCTGACGTTCCAGGTCCGGGATTTGGGCATTGGCCGTATCCAAAACTTGTTGCGCCTGCAAAACATCCAGCTTGGTGGCGACGCCATGGTCAACGCGAAGCTTGGTCAGCTTCACCGAATCTTCCTGCGTCTTCACCGTGTCCTGCGTGATTTGGAGTTGCAAGTCCAGTTGCAGCAGCGCGAAGTAGTCGCTGGCTACGTCGCTTACCAGCGTCAGTATTACCGTCTGGCGCGCATCCTCAGTCGCCAGCAACTCAGCGCGAGACGCCTCGGTCGCGCGGCGCAGCCTGCCGAAGAAATCCAACTGAAACGCGGCATCGGCCGTCAGCGTCAGGAAGTTCGACTTGGTCTGAAAGTTATGATCTTTTCCGCCGCTGAAATCGCCGTTCCCCTGCACCTGCGGGAAGAGATTTGAGCGCGTTATCTGAACCTGCGCGCGCCCAGCATTGATACGTTCCGTCGCCAGTTGCAAGTCGTAATTTTGCTTTAGCGCCGTCCGGATGAGCTCTTGTAATGTCGGGTCCTGGAAAACTTGCCACCAGGGCAAATCCGCGTAGGACGCGACCTGCGGCTGAACTTGAGTTTGCGGGCCATCCTTTAGTTCGCGGTACTCCGCGGGAGTCTGCACCGTGGGCCGGCGGTAGTTCGGGCCGACCTTGCAGCCAATCACAAAACCCGAAACCAAAATGGCGAACAGGACTGGGGCCAGCTTCTTCATATGCATCTCCGACGTTCTTCTCGCGCTGTCCTTGGCGAAGTCCATTTCAGTCCGCCTCCGCTGGAGCGGGCGCTGCGGGCAACGCTCCCGAAGCGCGCTCCTTGTCAGCACCCGACCATTTCTCGACCAGATAGAAGATCGCGGGGATGAAGAAGATTCCAATCGCGCTGGCGGCCATCATGCCTCCGATAACCGTGGTGCCCATGATTTGCCGGGCGACCGACCCAGCGCCGCTCGCCGTCCACAATGGAACGCACCCGAGAATGAACGCGAAAGACGTCATCAGAATCGGCCGGAGGCGCAGTCGGGCTCCCTCGAGCGCGGCATCCGCCAAAGGCTTCCCTTTCTCGAACTGATCCTTCGCAAACTCCACGATGAGAATCGCATTCTTCGCGGCCAGCCCGATGAGCATAACCAGACCGATTTGCGAGTAGACGTCGTTTTCAATCTGAACCAAGTAAGGTGGGTAGAAGATGCTAACCACAAAGCGGCGCAGCCACAGCACAGCAAACGCGCCGAAGATTGCGACGGGGGTACTGAGCAGAACGCTGAACGGCAGCGCCCAGCTTTCATAGAGCGCCGCCAGGATCAGGAAAACGAATAATAGAGAAAGTCCGAAAATCACTGAGGCGGGCACGCCTTCGCGCGCTTTCTGCTCCTGGAAGGACATACCAGAGTAGTCGAAACCCATTTCGCGGGGCATGGTCTGCTTGAATACGTCTTCTAATGCCGCAGTGGCCTGATCTGCGCTATAACCGGGCGCGGCGCTGCCGTTGATTTGAGCGGAACGGTATTCGTTGAATCGCAGTAGGAACTCAGGACCCAAACGCGGCTTTACATCGACCAGCGTAGAAAGCGGAACGTTTTGTCCCTGGTTGTTGCGAACGTAGAATTGCCCGACGTTCTCCGCCTTCGCACGCTCGTCCCCTTCCGCTTCGATGTACACCTGCCACTGGCGGCCAAAGCGGTTGAAATAGTTGATGAAATAACCGCCCATGAAGGCCTGGATGGTCTTGTAAACGTCGCTGAGGTTCACGCCTTGCTTCAAAACTTTGTCGCGGTCCACATTGACGAACTCTTGTGGCGCATTGGGCAGGAAAGTCGTACTTAGGCTCGCGATTTCAGGTCGTTTGCGAGCGGCTTCCAGAAAGACGTTCAGGTTTTTGGCCAGGAATTGAACATCACTACCGGAACGGTCTTCCAACATGAACGTAAAGCCGCCGGCGGTTCCCACACCCGGAATCGCCGGCGGAGAAAACCCGAACGCCACGGCACCCGGCA
>Ga0307477_10002302_pt1 | contig 14883 bp, 10 predicted proteins | sample atmos_gasesECM2C_FD_203316 | JGI IMG/M metagenome (GOLD analysis project Ga0307477, IMG submission 203316) | Hardwood forest soil microbial communities from Morgan-Monroe State Forest, Indiana, United States - atmos_gasesECM2C_515 | ecosystem: Environmental > Terrestrial > Soil > Temperate...
TTCCTTCTTTCGAAGTACACCCGGAGTTAGCGCTCATCGTCCTTGAATCCTGAATTACTGCTCGCTTTTGTATCAGGGTTCCGCAGGCTTGCCGAAAACACACGAACTTTCGTGAACTATGGGACTTCTATCTGCGGCTAGATGCGATCTGGCTACGAGGGTTCGGCGACCTGAAAGTCGCTCGTGATCTGGGACGAACGTTTCCACTGCTCCTGTACTTCAATGCTCACGCGAAGATCAGAGTCGCGATGGAACTTGCCTTCACTGGCTGCATGAGTGAAGCCCGCTCCATCCTTCGTGATGCAGTCGAGTTCGTTGGTCATGCACACTGGATGCTCACCGATCCCGAGCTTCAAAAGACATGGTTGAATAAGAATGACAACGAAGCTGCTCTCAAGGCTTTCAAGGATGCCTTCGAGCACGCCAAGAAGGATCGGCTCTTCAAGGGGCTTGCCAGCCGTCGAAAGTACCATCGGGTTTCCACTTCAGAGCCCACGACGGCTGACGAAGATCCGGCGCCTTGTTACCCGCAACTCCCACTACATCGAATTTAATCAGTGCGTCGTTAAGCCTTTGCCGAATGAAATAGTCGTCAATGTACACATCGTCGTGGACGAACAGGACAAGTCGGTCAGAGAATGCGGCCTTAGAACGTAAACTCAACAACATGCAAGGCCACGGATGGCATAGAAGTTCATGGAACGTAGCGGAAAGACAGAAAACGGATTGCGCACGGATCGCGTTCCATTCCTCGACCACAAGCTTATACGAAACAAGACAGTGTGCGTTCCTTAGTCTACTGCAACTCCTCATTACAGTGAGCTCAAGAAAGTAAGTAGCTGTTGCTTCTGTTCTGGCGACAGCAGCTGGTAGCGGTCGCGCACCTTTGTCGCATCTCCGCCGTGGCGTTTGATGGCTTGCTCTGGGCTTGGAGTGTCGCCGTCATGCATCAGATGGGTTGCGCGGAAGCGGAGGCCCCATAGCGGCGGCGTGCGGAACTTGTTTGCGGTGGATTGGTCCAAGTATTCGGGTTTTGCGGCTTGGGGGATACCGTCCCCGGTTCCAACATCGTGTGCGAGGAAATCACTGTAAGGATGGATCACCGTATTGCCCAGAAACTTGGGGACTCTGTACGTTCCACCATTGATTAACGTTCCAGGAGGCAACGTCTTATATGTCGGGACATGGCAGATGGCGCAGCCAATCTCGTCAAACAGCTGCTCTCCCGCCTGGGCGGCCTCGGTTCTCGCCAGATTCTGATCGCGCAATGGGGGTGCAGTGTGGCGGATTTCATCCACTAGACGGTCTAGCTCAGTTTTGCGGGTTCTCGGATTGGGCGTATCGAAAGGCGTAGGGCTCTCACCGGGCGCGTGGGTGGGGTATTCGTCTGGGTAGAGGCGATTGCGCACGCCGAGTTCGTTTCGCAGCGAATCGGCGCAGGACGACAAGAGGCTGCTGTGTTGGCTTTTCCAGCCGAACCGCCCCACCTGCGTCACAGATGGGCCTCCAATCCCTTCCAAAACGGGAGCACTCACGGCAATGCCCAATATCTCAAGACTACTTCGTCTTTGCCGGTCGGCGTTCCCGGCAATTTCCTTGTCTCCTAGCGCTTCAATAAAGCCGTCACCGAATAAACTAAGCGAAACACGGTTTCCGGTAATTTGCGTGGGACCCGCATTTGAGGCCGACTCTCCGAGGCGATGACGAATTCCTCCTTCGGCAACCGGAGTGAAAGCCTCGCGGGATCTACGGCCGACTCTTTCGACCGTCATCAGACTGCTACCGAATTTGCCAGGGACGTTATGACAGCGCTCGCAGACAACTGCGTTGTGCGGATAGAAAATGGCCTGCCCAACGATTGGACAGCGTAAAGTGATCACGATTAGGAGGATCAACTTGCAGGAGCTGCTATCGAGCATCAGGCCTTTGCGCAAGGGTTTCCCAACGACGTACTTTCTCCATCTTCCGATTGCTGCTTCCTAAAAAGCTGCGGTTTCCCGATTCTCGTAGCGTATTCGTCTAACCAATCGCAGAATAATGAGAACGCACTATTTTTGCAGCTGTTGCAATCTCGAAACTGGCTGTTGTAAAGAACGATCTTGTGCCAGGGACGCGGCAATCCTAGACTCTTTTCGCTTTCGATCCAGCGTTGGAAATTTCTGAAGCCCATTCGCTGCTCGTCTGGAGCTAATTCCAAATCTTCATATGCACGCTGGTCACCCATGATGTAGGCACAGAAACCACGAAAAGTGCGGACCTCCAAATGATTGCCCGGGAGCTTCGTTTCGGGATTGGGGCGAATAATATCGATCAGAGTCTTCACAGTTTTGGGCTGGGTTTCACGAGATCCGATGGCCGGCAAAAGATCTGAATGAGACCACAAATGATCAGGGTCGCTCCGAATCATATGAGCGAATGCTTGTAACGGAGACTGCGACTCCTGCACCTTTCTACGACTCTCGGGAGAAGGCTCCAACTTCTCTAGGTCAAGGCTGTTGAATTCTTCAAGCAACTCGAAATACTTGTAGAAGGCATCTCGCTCGTCGTCGGAAAAATAAAGAATTACCGGTTCCGACAGCTCAATGGCGCTCGGCGGCAGTTGAAATTTTTTCCGAACCCAAGGACCAAACCGATTCATCTTTTCGCCCCAGCGATGCGGGCGGCCGTGCATCTTATGTCTCGCTGAGTATGCCCGACGAAACAAAGACAATAAGGAAAGCGATGCCTCCGGAAGATATGCTAGCGGCGCATCACGAATGGCTAATAGAAGCTCGTTCATAGCAATACTCTCCTCAGCCTAGATTCTGCTATGGGAAGAGCGGCGTAGTGCCGGGGGTCAACGGATTACCCGCGCCATCCGTGAATGGGCCCCACTCATTTACCGGGACTCCGCCCGGATTAGCAGCATCGTAAACCAAACCGTTGCTCTCAACCCCGACATGGTAACCGCCGTCTTCAGTAGCACTTATGAGAGGACCGTTATCTCCATAGTATATCGGTCCATCTGGATTTGTGACGAAGATCGGTTGAGATTCGGCACCAGTCTCTGCTATAGCGTTTTGCATTTCGATGGCACACTCCACACAACGGCCGCTCTCTAACGGATATCTTGCAGCTATTTCGCAAAGGTCATTATGGACGAGGATCCCGACCGCGCCCACAAAGTAGTCGTGATTGCCCTCGACCTCGAAATTATAGACAGTCTCTTCACGTTCCAGACGTGAGATCGCAGTGACCTTAGTCCACGTCCCTTTTCTCGTCAGGATCGCATCGCCGACGTTTAGCCGTGAAGCGGCGATCCATGCCCCTGTGCCGCTGGAGGATTTCACAAAAAGCTGATGATCTTCAGTTGGGCTGAGCGGCAGTGGTTCTCCTTTTATCTGAAGTTGCAGCAGTTTGTCTTTGTGCGGTGCCGTCAGCCGGACTACTTTCTTGTATTCGAGTTTTTCGGTCGTTTCGTTTCGGGTAAGAACTTCGTCCCCAATCCGAATCTTATCGATCGGCACTAGACCATGTTTTGTGCGCACTGGCGTTCCAGCACGGAAACAGCACGTCACACCAGCTTCCGCAGCCCCCTCGCCCGCCCCGGCCAGTCCCGTAACTCCATCGGCGATTGCGCAACCCGTAGCCGCGGCCTGAGCTGACCCGGAGATGATGCTCCATGCTCCGGACCATCCGGCATTTGGAACCTTCCTCCCGTTCATAAAGGCGCTGACTTCACGCCATATCTGATATCCGTTGTAGATGATTACGCCAGCGGCAGCTCCGACAACGCAGGGGCTCTGCCCGTTCGGATCCCTCAAGTTGGTTGGACTGTTTCCTGCGTACGCGTACAGATTCGCTGCGCCACCTGCGAATCCGAGGGGATCTTGGCTAACGAACCGATGCAGGCCCGGACTGTAATACCGGGCACGGTAATAGTAGAGACCGTTGCCATCGTTTTCCCGCCCCGTGTACTGAGAGCTGTTGGAGTTCGCGGAACCCGAGGAAGAGGTGCCTCCAAAAGGATCGTAACTGTACTGAGTAACGATAGTGCCGGAAGAGTTTGCCAGCGACAGAACAGACCCGAGGGCATCCGTTATAGGCGTGTACGCCCCGGTCGAGTCTGTCCGGCTGAAAAATTCGTCGGTTCCTCCGATGACTTTGTTAGCTGTTGGAGTAGTTCCAGAGAGTTCCTGCGCAACATCAAACCCATCGTAAAAGAGGTTCTTGCCTGCACCGTTCAGCGTGCGCCTGCCAAATGGATCGTATTGAAAGCTCGTGGACCCTCGACTAATCAACTGGTTGCGGGCATTCCAGGTGTAAGTCGCGCTTCCATCATTCTGGATATTGCCGTTGTTGTCGAACGAAATTGTTGTTCCGTTCCAGTTCGTGAGTTCATTGTTGACGTCGTAAACAGCTGAGCTCACTGCAGCCGGGAAGCCCGTCGACGCAAGGCTACCTCCGACTTGGATTCTGCGCCCCGCACCATCGTACTGGTACGTTAACGCTCCGATTTGCGTCGTACCGAGCTGATAGCTGAGGCTATTAATCCGTGAATCGTTGTCATACCCGTATGTCAGCACGATACCGTTGGACAGAGTCATGGTGCTGCGACGGTTGGCGTTATCGTACGTAAAGCTCGTCGTGTACGTGCCGACGGGGCACGTTCCCTGGCCGATACCTACAAGCCGGTTGGCATTGTCGTAGCTGTAGCAATTGCTGGTTTGGCCTGACACCGTCGTGCTCAATCTGCGGCCGCCGTTGTCGTACGTATAGTTGACACTACCCGTAGGTGTGGTCTCGGAAGTTAAGCGATTCAGGCCATCAAAGACCGGAGTGATTGTGCCGGAAGAAGAATCTACGAGGCTTTGGAGACGATTGCCGCCGTCATAGGTGTAACTAATCGTACTCTCGTACGTCGGCCCAGGAAGGGTTCCATATCCCACAAATGTGCGCCGATTGATGCCGTCGAATTGAAAGGTCGTCACCTTGCCGCGACGATCTGTATATTTCGTGAGATTCCCGAGTTGATCGAAGACGTAGGCCTCTTGTCTATTGAGCGGATCAGTCCGCATTAGCAGATGGTCGAAGTTGTCATACGTATAGGTCGTCTTGTTATTTGTGCCTTGCTGCCGCGCGTCTAGGACCGATTGAAGATTGCCGTTCGGATCATAAGTTAAGGTCGTGATTCCCTGTATCGGGTCCGTTATTTGGGTCACCCGATCAAGTGGGTTGTACTGATACTTAAGAGTGTTTCCTAGGGTATCAGTCCGTGTCACTACTCGGCCAACCGTATCGTAGAACATCGTAGTGGTGTTCTGCATCGGATCAGTGATGCCGGTCAAGTCAGCGAAATCGTATGTAAACTGCGTTGTGTGTCGAAGAGCATCCGTTGCCGAGGTGACCTGGCCGATCCCGTTGTACCCGAATGTCATCTGATGGCCCAGCGGGTCGGTCAGTGTCGTTAGATTCCCGTAGGTGTCATAGGAATACGTTGTGGTGTTGCCCAGAGGATCGGTCGCCGTAAGGGGCTTGCTGAACAGGCTGTCGTATTCAGCGGTCAATGTGACTGCGTTCGATGTACCGCTCAGTCGGGTTACTGACGTGGGATTCGCGTTCACATCGTAGTTGTAGGTCGTGACGCGACCCAATTGATCCGTTGCGCTGGCAATCAGATTGTCGGGAGAGTAGGTATACGTCGCTGTCTCTTGTTCCGTCTGCCCGTAAGCATGGGTGTCGCTGCTCGTATACCCGTACTGATTGAAGATGACGCGGCGAGTATATCCGCGGGGATCGATCACGTCCACTTGGGCGATTAAAGGCTGGAAGCTCTCGCTGCAGGATGAACAGGAACGGAAACCAAGTACCTGATAAGAGGAGGGACCGCCCGAGCCGCTGCTCGTAGTAAAGGTGACGTTCTGCGTGTTCGAGGTGGGCGTCCAGTTGAACTGATAGTAGCTGGTCCCATCTGCCAAATACTGGTAGTGGACTCGACCGGAGCTGTCATATACGTTTGTCAGGTATGTGATCAGCTTCGGATCCTGAATCGTGGTCATTCGGTTCTGGGTGTCATATCCGTAGGTCCACGTTCCGCTGTTTGCGTCGGTCACGGTCCAAAGACGCCCGCTTGCGTCGTAGTTGTAAAGTACTTGGCGACCGATATTGTCAGTGGCCACCTTGACTCGGTAGGAGCTGTCATATTGGAACTGAAGATAGCGCCCGCTTGGCGATGTGATTTGAGCGATCGTGCAGTTCGCGTCGCCGTTCCGGGTGATCTTGAGCTGATTGCCGTAGCGATCGGTGATTCCGACCAACGCCTGACACCCAGGGTTGATCAAACCGTCGGAGCTCAGGAAGCTGTAGATCGTTCCGTCTTTCGTTTGTAAGTGCCAAGCACCAGGGAGAACATAGCCGTTTGGGTTTATTGGTGCGCTGGAAATAGTGGAGTCGTACCACGGCGTTCCGGCAGCAGAATGAAGGTAGCTTGTGTACGAAGGTCCTGGCCCGTTCCCAACGTAGTGGATACGGGTGCCATCGGGCAGAACTAGATCGATGTATTTCGTGATGCCAAAACCATTGCCGTCGCCTCCGATGAACATCTCGTAGGGATGCGTAGCGCCAATTCCAAAGGGACGCGACCAGCTGTCATTGGGACGATAGGTACGGGTCAGGGAGATTGGAATTACGTCTGGTAGAACCAAATCGGTCTTGTTGTAGACGAATAGGCCGCTCGATAGCTGAACTGGTTCACCGTCCGACGAATTGTCTCCCGGTGTTCCTTGGGTGTTGGGCCCGGCGCTGCCTGATCCCACCATGGCTCCAGAGAAGTCGTAGATGACGACTCCTGGATCGGGCACAACCTGGGTGCCCTGCTGGTTGACTCGACCTTGGCCATAAACGAACCAGCCGTTGTGATCGGCATTGTAGTTCCAGAACGCATACGGCACCCCTGGTCCCTTATGCTCTGTGTTCGGATAGAACAGTCGTGCTCCTCGCGGGCCGTTCCCGCTGACGGATATGTAGGCACCGCCTGGCTGGATCGTAAAGTACGTCGGAACGACCACAAACGGCAGCGGAAATGGTGGCCGGTCCACGGGGATGGGCGTGATCGTGATCTTTCTCACGATCTTGCCGCTTGCATCGGTGATGACCGTGCCAGCCGGTAGACGAAGCTCCAAGCCTGGCATAGTGGGCGTGGTAATAGTCGTTTCCTTCGCAGTTGGCGAAGGGATTGTGACTTCATGCGTCATGTCGAGCAACGACATCCAAATCTTGAAGTCGAGCTTATTCGTCACACCCCCTTTGATCTCGTCCCCAAACTCGTACCGACCGTAGCTCTTGCCGGGAGTATTTGCCGTCGCGCCTTCGATCACGAGAACTTGGTGGCCAGAAGGTATATCGGTAAGCAGAAATCGACCGGTGCTGTCTGATTCGGTCCTGCGGTTGCCCATCTCCAAAGTGACGTGGGGCAGCGGCTCTCCGTTGAGCTTTAGAACCTGACCTGCGAGTGAGGTCGTTCCGCTAGGTCCTTGCAAATCGGGCAACAGCTCATATTTGGATTGCCCTCGGTGAGTTCGCCAGTCGGAGGTCGGGGTCCAGTGCTCATCACCCTCTGAACCTCCGGGAATTCCGCCCGCCGTGGAGAATGAGAACTCGGCATAAGCCACACTCTGATTCCCGATGTCCACAGCTCCTGCGATCTTAACGGTGTAGGTTGTGGCGGGAGCGAGTTCCGATATAGGTGTGAGAAACGCGAGCATCCCAGCCTCTGCCGCGATCGTCTTGGCGCTGACTATGCCGTTTGGCCCTTCCAGGGTCAAAGTCGCCGGGCTGATCGAAGCCATCTGCACGGGCCTCGAAAATCGAATCGATATTAGAGTATCGAGTTGAACGTTCTGGGCACCATCCTGTGGAGAGGATGCGCGCATCTCCGTCATCGCACTGCCTGCTTCCGCAAATGACGCGGTGCTTGTAATCGCCGTAATCGTCTGACTTTGTGGATCGTAGACTTGAGCGGAGGTACTTGTGCTGCCGCGTTGGTCGATGCCGCCGGAAAACAGCACGCGCCCGTCCGGTAGAAGATTAGCAGTGTGATTGCGCCGGTCCATTATTGTCCGGGGCGAAAGGATCGTGTTTCTTTCCGCTCGTGGGTCCCAGAGCTCGATGGTTCTAGCCGATGCCCCTGAATCAAGAACGCCGCCTACAATGAGAACATGCCCGTCAGTAAGAAGAGTCGCGGTATGAAAAGCTCTTGCTGTGGGTGGTTCGGTGGGCACTAGCCTGACGGACCCCGTAGCCGGGTCGAATATCTCTGCAGAACCAACAAGATGGCCGTCGCCGCCGATACCACCAAGGAATAGGACCGTGCCATCGGGGAGAACTGTTGCTGTATGCCCTGCACGCGGATAGCGCAACTCCGTGTCGAGGACGGTGATTTCGCCCGTGAGTGGATCTAGCGTGGAAAGGCTAGCCTCCACTTTTCCGCTGCTATCCTGGCCGCCTGCTATCAGAATTCGGCCATCAGGGAGCAATGTTCTGCTGGCGCCTACGGCCGATGCGGGTGTCACGCCAGGCGCGGCGAACTTGGCGCTGTGCCGCATCTCGGCTGCAGCATCGGTTACGATCAGCAACGTCGTCGTAAGTACAAACAGCAGCGAAAAAACGCAATTCCCACTCTTCTTCATCTTCTTCTCTCGCCTAGGGAGTTGTTACCGTCAAGCTCATTCCGCCGGTGCCTTGAGCCTGCGGGTCCACCAGAATGTTGTAAGTTCCGGAAGCAAGGGTGCCCAGACTGACAGTCCCTGTTGCCGTGTTGCAATTGCCAAACCCAACCTGATTCGTTGACGGACTCGGCCCGGTCACCCTCATATAGCAGTTCAGCGTGCTTGGGTAAGTGCCGCTAGTCCAGTGCACAGTGACCGCCTCGCTAGTGCTAATTGAGAACCCGATATTGGCGTTCTGGCCGGCAGATGTAGAGAACATGACTGCAGCGCCGTTTACGGTTGCTGTGCGACCTACGTCGGCAGGTACATTGAATATCTTCAACGTTTCATTGCCGAAATTCGCGCCGCTGTGCTGCACCCAGAGTTGGTATTGCTGGTTCGCGTTGACGGACTGGGTATCTATAAAGAATGTCTGTCCTGATGGATTGTTGTTGATAGAGATGTTGGCTTGGGTCGACGTACCGGTCCACAAGTTAAGAGTGGCGGATGCATTTGTAACGCTGGTCGCTTGTATCGCAATCCTGGGTTGCGCTGCCGTCGGGGTGAAGCTCAAACGTACGTCTTGCCCGGCCACAGTGGTCCTTGCGGTAACGGCGCTACCGCCGACGGTGATCGTTGGTGTTATTACGTCTTGAGCGTTGTTGATGGAGATCGACACGCTTCCGGTAGCCGCATTTTGGGGATCGATGAAGAAAGTGTACGTACCAGTCGACGGAATGGTCACTGTATCGATGTACCCGGAGTTCCCATTTCCGCAGTATCCGAATGTAATTTGAGTCGTGCTAGGGCTCGGACCGGTAACGGTTACGAGGCAATCCGTGTACACAGAGCCTATGGGTGTAACCGAGGTTACGTTGAAGCTCAATCGCTGGCCTGCTGAGGCACTGAAAGTAAGGCTTGCGTTTTGGCCAGGGGAGAGGCTTCCGGTCGTCGGAACTCTTACCGCCGTTCCTTTGACGCCGGCGGCTGGGACTGTTAGCGTCCCCGTGAAATCTGTCGGAACGCTATTGAGTTGCAGCGTTTCGCTGCCGATATTCGAGCCGATGTGCTGGATCCATAGTTGATAGGTGCCGGTCGTTCCCAAGGCTTGCGTGTCCATGTAGAAGATCTGACCGCTATTGCTCAAAGCTACATACGAACCCTGGACGCTGCCGCCCGGCGTCACTAAATACAGATATGACTGGGGATTCGTGACGTTTGTTGCAATTCCGAAGATTCGCTGGCCACTCGTGCCGGAGAAGTTCAACCGAGCATCTTGGCCCGCAACGATCGTTGAAATAGCGACGGGCGTGCCGGTCGGATTGCCAATGGCGATATTTCCTATTGCATCAGCATCGTTGTTCAGTGACACCGATACGGTACCAGTGGAGGTTCCTTGAGGGTCTACAACGATGGTGTATGTCCCACCAGTGAGCGTGACCGTATCGATGTAACTACCGGCACCAGTGCCACAATAGCCATACGTAATCTGGGTGTGATTAGGGTCGTACAGAGTGAGGACGCAAGAAGTGTACGAACTACCTATAGTCGAGTTAAGGACGTTGATGCTGACCTTTTGACCGGCCGTTGCGCTAAACGTCAGAGATCCGTTTTGACCGACGGCAAGGTTTCCGCTCGTGGGCACTCTTACAGCAGTGCCAGTGCCTGCGGAGCCTGGCAGAGTGAGCGTACTTGTGAAATCTGCGGGCACGCTGCTAATCTGCAGAGTTTCACTTCCGCCCCCAGTGCCGTTGTGCGGTATCCACAATTGATACGTACCGAGCAGCAGCGCCTGGGTGTCCATGAAGAATGTCTGGCCCGGCGGGCTGTTGTTAATTCCGAGTTGTGCCTGTTGCACTTGGGCGGGGGTCAACATGTAGAGGGTCGTACCGGCGTTCGTAACGTTCGTCGCGTATACCACGACTCTTTGACCCAGCGATTCGAACGTCAGCCTTGCATCTTGGTAAGGGAGGGTGGTTGTGACAGTTACCGGGGGCCCGTCAATCATTATCGTCCCCAACACGTCTCCAGAGAGGGAGAGCGTTATGCTGCCACTACTCGTCCCAGGATCAATCCCGATTGTGTAGGTCCCACTCTTGTTTAATAGCGTCGCCGGCACGGAATTGACCGAGGAAGTACAACCGCTGGTCGTGACCGTCGTATTGTTGGGTGCTATCAGGTAGAGACTGCAGGTTGAAAATGTGGAACCGCTCATCCCAATGTTGATTCGCTGTCCCTCAACCGCATCAAACAAGACAAGGGCAATCTTACTTGCTGCAAGAGTGACTGGTTGGCTGCCGCCGGAGCTGATTCGCGCTGTAAATCCGATGTCTGTTGGGACGTGGGATCCAAATGGAATGTAGAAATCCTGGGTACTAACTGCGCTCCCGGCAGGGGTCAATAACGTGAAACGCCCAGACGACGTCGCGGCTGGAACTGCCGTCGTCATAGTGGTAGCCGTCACAGCACTGACTCCCGCAGGACTTGTGTTCAACCGGAGCTTGTCGTTCGCAAGCGTCAGGTCGAAATTCGTCCCCGTTAAATTGACACTCGTTGCCGCGACTCCACTCCCCGGCGCGAAGCTGGTAATGGTCGGAACTCCATTGCTCGCGGTTACGGTAAAGTTCGAAGAGCTGGTAGCTGAACCGTTAGGAGAAGTCACCGAAATGGGACCGGAAATCGCCGAAGCTGGCACTGCAACCTGAAGTTGTGTGTTCGTAGACGACGAAACCGTGGCCGTCACCCCATTGAACTTCACCGTGTTCTGGCTTGGCGTACTACTAAAGCCTGTGCCATACACGGTTACCTGAGTGCCGACGGGACCGCTTGCAGGGCTGAATTCTATGATTGATACCTGTGTAGATGTGAAGCGGGAAATCGTCAGGATATTCCCAACGGCATCATAGGTGTATTCGGCTGCATTGCCATTAACGTCGATGACTCCGACCAACCGTCCAAGCCCGTCATAAACGTAATTTACCGGTCCGTTGTTAAGAGTGTAGGGATATCCTGCGCTGGAATGGCCTCCGGAAGTCACGATGATATTCCCATTGGTCGCGCCGACGGGCACAGTCGCAATGATGGATGTGGAATTCCACACACTAGTCGTCGCCGTAATCCCGCTAAATGTGACCGATCCCGAACTTCCAAAGTTAGTTCCGGAAATCGTAACGGACTGGCCAATCCCCATCGGATTTGGCATGACCGACGTGATCGTGGGTGTCTGCGTGTATGCGAGACCACAGCCAAAGATCAGAATCGCACAGGCCCTAACACTGAACCTCAGCATGAATTGCGGCACGCCTAACCCTCCTTAACACGTCTCTTGCACTGGCTTATCAGCAAGCTCGTCCCAGCTCGTCAGAGACAGGGGCCCCCCCAGTTCTAAACGAACTAGCAGAATCTTTATTTCTCAATACTTCTGGGGAAGCTTAACGAAGAGTCAATCGCCTCCGGCCCCTCTGTCGGATCTCTTCGCATGAGAAAAGTGAACGCAGAGGTTAGTGGAGTGGTCTTGGTCTGTCAACTGTGAATTTCTTGTTGTTACAAATACCGAACAAACAAAGGCGATCAACTATCGTTTATCGTTCACATTTGGCAGACGGACTCTCGATGTCCGAGTATTTGAGTCGAGGCAGGCGCTACTTGCTAACATCACTAACTGTTAACATAGGGAATACGGTTGCGAACAACAAAGCTGTTCGTTTTCGCGGACACAGTTCTGGATTTTCGAGCCCCGAATCGGCCCCTGTGTTACATACGTACGTAACGTTGGCGGCTGACTTGGTAGAGACTTTTCTCAAATCTGCGGAGTGTAGAACTCGGCGTAAAGTTGGTCGCTGAATACTTCGACCCTTATCCAGAGAAGAGGGGACGAATGGAACTCGCCCGCTACAACATCGATCGCACCGAGCGTCGAACAGTGCACCCTTCAGCGCAGACCTTGGCGGATTGTTGTTGCAATGTCGTGTTCCCTCCGTAGCTAGCTCCTAACCAAATTTGCGCTCGGGACCCCGCTCCGATACGTCGCAAGAATCAGTAACCTCGACACAGACGGGGTTCTACGGCCGATGCGTTTCCCCGGATTCGGTCTGCCGGAGAATTGGGCGCTACGCCATCAGCCAAAAGAAGCGGAAGCGGATCGAAGAATGCTTTGGCTGGTTGAAGACGATTGCGTTGATACGGAAAGTGCGCCATCGCGGGGTCTGCAAAGTGGATTGGATCTTTACCTTCGCTTGCGCAGCCTACAATCTGGTGCGCATGCGAAATCTGGCCGCAACAGTTCCGGCGCTGTAAGTTGATGCCGAAGTGTGTCTCTCGCAGCATCGAGTTAGAAAGAGCAGCCACGAAACTACCGAAAAGCGACCATTCGACATCGTCAACGACGAGAAACAGAAAGAAAAATGGGTTGCGGATCAATTTTTCCGCAGCCTGCTAGACTAGACTAGTCTAGGGGACGGGGTTAAAGTCGGACCTCAGCATCGGCGTTTCGATCAAGGAAGGGGTTATGGGAAAGTTTATATTGAGACCGCATGAACACTCTCGGTAGCCCTCTTTTCGGGACCGCCACCCTTCTCTATTGGGTCTTGTTTGCCTAGGCTATTCAATCTCTGTCGGGGGAGAAAACGCGGTCGACGGTGGAAAACACCTCATTGGTGGTAGCACCTAACAATCGAAGCACGCCAGTTACGATCAGAAGGATGGCCGCAAGCATGATCGCGTATTCGGCAATGCCTTGAGCTTCGTCGCACGACCAGATTTTGCGCAACGAGCTGAAATACGATTTCCAAGACGCAGTTGACACTTTCTCAAGCTACAGCAGGTGTTCGCATCGTGTTTTGCTGTCACGCAAAGATCGACCTGTTTTTACAGATGGTTTACGTTGGCTTCAGACAAATAATCGGCCCTGCGGAGCGGATTCCATTACCACAGGCGCAGAGCACTCCGGATCATCGTTCTGTGCCTGATTAACTCGACTGCTGACCGGGTACGAGCGCATTGAACGGGCATCGACGGGTTTCAGCAAGTCCGCGAGCGCCTCAACGTTTGTCATTCCGGGGTCAAGCCACAGGTCGTAATCGTCTTTGCTCAGAATCACTGGCATTCGGTCGTGAACAGCGGCGGTCACGGCGTTCGGTGTCGTCGTGAGGATCGAGCACGACTTGATCCATTGCCCGCTCGGGTCTCGCCAGCGATCCCAGAGACCTGCAAATGCGAACAACTCGCCGTTATTAACCTCGAAACAAAATGGTTGCTTGGTCTTTTCTTTCCGCAACCACTCGTAAAAGCCGTCTGCCGGGGATATTACGACAGTTGACCTGTCGAACATCTGATAGAGTGATGCCCCATCAGGCGAATGGCGCTAAGAATCAAAATCCGAGAAGGCGAAGCACCAGTCACAGTAAAAGATGCCGCACAGTTGGATGAAGTACTTGCGCAAGCAACCGAGGAAGCGCGAAGGCGTGGAATATTGGGCGCTGTACTGATCGAAGCTGACAAGGGGAACGTCCTCACGATGGTGGTTGGCGGCGATGAAACAGTTCTGGGTTTTGATTACGGCGAACCGAATCCTCGCTATTATGCGAGCCGAGGAGCATCGGACGCAGGTGCGCCCATAGTGACGTGCTATTTGACGATGCAGCACCACACCGAGTTTCCTCGCAAGTACGTGATTCCGGTGGCTGATGGAGTAAAGGCGGTCCGTGAGTTCCTCGATTCGGACGATCTCCCGAATTGCATCAAGTGGGAACAGGTCTGAATTTGAGCGTAATCGGGATATTTCGACAGCTGAGACCTTCTCGGCCTCCGGCTAACCTCACGCGTGTTCATTGACTTAACCTATTTCTTCGCCGTCGCGCAGGCGAAATTTTCGGCACGATTTGGATCACCGCTGCCCTTGTAGTGCGCTTGTTGCGGATACGGGCACAGGGGCCGGGTCATGATCACAGATTCAACGTGTGTTTTCGGCAAGCCTGCGGAACCCTGATACAAAAGCGAGCAGTAATTCAGGATTCAAGGACGATGAGCGCTAACTCCAGGTGTACTTCGAAAGAAGGAAATCCATGTCATCTGCGACGCCATAGCCGAAGTCATGGCTGATGGTGCGCACACGATCTAACCTGGAGACCAGGTCATCCCGGCGGTCGGGCGATAGTGTGTTGGCGAACTTGAGGGCCTGCTCGAACATGCGCACCAGGGC